>DSTMR04002__coassemble_587_pt1 | contig 99684 bp, 85 predicted proteins | sample DSTMR04002__metabat2_high_PE_036 | metagenome-assembled genome bin DSTMR04002
GGGCCTGGGTGGGGAAGATAAAGCTGCGGCCGATGTACCGGTTTTTCACAAAGCCGGTGGCCATGGGAATGCCGCTTTCCAGGGAATAGCCCATGGCGGCCTCCAGGCCGCTGTCCGGCACGCCGCAGACCACGTCCGCTTCCACCGGGTGCTCTCGGGCCAGCATGCGGCCCATGTGCAGCCGGGCCTCGTAGACGCTTTGGCCGTCCAGCACCGAGTCGGGCCGGGAAAAATACACGTATTCAAACACGCACATGCTTTTGCGGGGACCTTGCAGGCAGAGCTCGCTGTGGAGAATCCGCCCGTTCTCTAAGAGCACCGCCTCTCCGGGCTTCACGTCCCGCAAAAAACGGAACCCGCAGCTGTCCAGGGCACAGCTCTCCGAGGCCACCGCAACGCCGCTCCCATTTTCCCCCAGGCACAGGGGCCGAAACCCGTTGGGATCCCGCACCGCCACCATGCGCCCGTCCCCGGAAAGAACCACCAGGGAAAACGCCCCCCGGAGAAGCCGGCAGGCCTCCTTCACTCCGGTGACAAAATCCTTGGCCCGCATGACCTTGTAGGCAATCAGGGAGGAAACCACCTCGCTGTCGCTGGTGGCGGTGAATTCCAGCCCGAAAGAGGTCAGCTTCTCCCGGATCTCCCGGGCATTGACCACGTTGCCGTTGTGGGCGGTGGCAATGCGCCCTGTGAGAAACTCCGTCACAAAGGGCTGCACATTCCCCACCGTATTGGCGCCCGTGGTGGAATAGCGGACGTGGCCGATGGCCTGGGCAGCCCCAGGGAATTCTTCCATCACTTGGGGGGACAACGCCTCCGTCACAAGCCCCAGACCCTTGCGGCAGCACAGGGCGTTGTCCCGGGCGGCGGCGATGCCCGCCCCCTCCTGGCCCCGGTGCTGCAGGGCCAGCAGCCCGTTGTAACAGAGGCCGGCTGCTTCCCCTTCCTTTTGCAGGCTGACCCCAAACACACCGCACTCTTCCCGAAGCGCGTCTTGCTCTCTCTGCTTGCACCCGTTCAAACAAGTCCCTTCCTTTCTCCTTGCACGGGGGATGTGCAAAACGAAAATTCCGCGTTTTGCTCCTCCCTGCTTTCACGAAAAGGGACGCGCCGCTGCCTGCAGGGTTTGCGGCCCGCCTCCGTTTTCTTTTCCTCTTTCGAGCTTTTTTATCCGTATTCCCGCAGGATTTCCTCCGCTACAGCCCGGCGGGTTTTTCGCTCCTCCATGGCCTGGCGCTCCACATATTTATGGGCCTCCTCCTCGGTCAGGTGCAAATACTCCACCAAAAGGCACTTGGCCTGGGAAACCACCCGCAACTCTTCCAGCTTTTTCCGCAGCCTGGCGTTTTCCTCTTGACAGCGGCGCAGCTTTCTCTGGGAGGCGTACAAAAGCCCCAGCGCCTGGGACAGCGCCGCCCGGGAAAAGGGCCGCCCCAAGGTGAGCACCCCCCAGGGGGCCACCCGGTCGCTGACCTCCTCCCACAGCTCGCTCTTTACCACCAAAAGGACCCCGGGCCCCTCTTCCGCGGCGTCCTCGGCCAACTGGTGGCCAAACTCATCGGGCAAGGGGGCGTTGATCACCACGGTGTCCCACGCACCGGCCAGCAGCTGCCGCCGAGCCTCGCCCCCGCTGGCCACCGCTTCCACCTGTTGAAAGCCTGCCTCCCGCAAAAGCCGCTCCCACTGGGCCCGGCTTTTTTCCGAACCCGCTGCCAGAAGAACCCTGCCCCGGTCCTTCCCCTCAGACGCCGGCGTAAGCACGGAGAATCTCCTGGGGAAGGATCTCCCGAAGGAAGGCGCTTTCCCGGCAGAGGGCTTTGGCCTCTCCCAGGGAACGGGGCAGGGGCTGCCCCTCCCCGGAGGAGGGAGGCAGGGGCAAGTTCCGTTCCACGCCGTCCATGCCGGCGTACAGCAGCAGGGCGAAGGCCAGATAGGGGTTGGCCGTCCCGTCCGCCGAAGAGAGCTCTAAGCGGCCGTCCGGCTTGCGGCGCAGCAAGCTGGCCCGCCCGGTGTCCGCCCAGGAGACCTTGTCCGGCGCCCCAAAGGTGCCCAGCCGTTCGTAAGACTCCTCTCGAGGGGACAAAAACACGCTGAGTTCCCGCACGTGGGCCAAAATGCCCGCCATGAACGGGTCGCAGCAGCTCTCCTCCCCTTTGCGGGGCCGCATGGCAATGCGGAATCCGTTGCCCGCCGCGTCCGGCAAGGGCTTGGGGGAAAAGGTGGCCCACAGCCCGCTGCGGGAGGCCATCATCTTCACCACCGAGCGAAAGGTGATCACGTTGTCGGCGCACTCCAGCGCGGGACCGGGAGCAAAGTCGATGCGGTTCTGGCCGGGGCCGCTGATGTGCTGGGAATACTGGGGTTCAATGCCCATGGCCTCCAAGGTCAGGCAGATATCCCGGCGCACATCTTCCCCCCGATCCTCCGGGGCCTCGTCCAGAAACCCAGCCTGGTCAAAGGGGATTTCCGTGGGCTCTCCCTCCTGGTCTGTGCGAAACAGGTAGAAATCGTTTTCCACCCCAAAGTTGACCCGGACGCCCCGCTCTTTGGCGTAGTCCACCGCATCCCGCAAGATCTTCCGTCCGTCTTGGGCAAATTCCCGTCCCGCCTCGTCCTTGATGTGGCAGTAAAACCGGGCCACCCGGCCGTGGGAGGGCCGCCAGGGCAGCAGGGAGATGGTCCCTGTGTCGGGAAAGAGAAAAATCTCGCTGTCCCCCGGCTTGTAAAACCCCTCAATGCGGGAGGCGTCCACGGCGATCCCCTGGGCAAAGGCCCGGGGCAGCACCGAAGGCAGCACCGAGATGATCTTCTGGTTTCCAAAAACATCGCAGAAAGAAAACTTGATAAACTTCACATCGTTTTCTCCCATGTATTCCTGTATATCCTCTTCGGAGTAGCGCATAAAGCAACCGCCTTTCCCCAGGTATTTTTTACCCTTTTAGTATACACCCAACTGTTCTGCCGGAAAAGTCCCGGATCAGTTGTTTACATACAGCTGTTTGTAGGGATTTTTCGTGTTGGGCGTCAGTACAAAGTAATGCGAGGCAAGCAGGCTGCTCTTGTCCCGGCCAAAATAGGCGCAGAAGTTTTCCAGCAAAGGCTCCAGCAGCCGCAGATCCTCCTCCCCGGCGTCGCGGACTACCACCTGAGCCGGCAGATCTGGGGGCAGGTGCTCGGTGCGCAGGTAGATGCGGCCTCCGTGCATGCCGGTGCCGCAGAAATTTCCCACAGGGCAGCGGTCCTCCCAGCCGATGCCCAGCACCACCAAAAGGCCCCCCGCCTGGTATTCTCCCAAAAAGCTGCCGCAGCGGCCGCCGATGACAATGACCGGCTTCTTTTCCTCATACTCTTTCATATGGATGCCGCAGCGATAGCCTGCGTCCTGCTCCATGTAGATAGAACCGCCCCGCATGGCGTACCCTGTGGCGTCGCCACAGCTGCCGTGCACCACAATGGTGCCGTCATTCATGGTGTCGCCGGTGGCGTCTTGGGCGTTGCCGTACACCTGGATGGTGGCCCCGTTCAAATACGCGCCCAGGGCGTTTCCCGGCACCTGCCGCAAAACGATTTCCCCCTGCTCCGCCCCGGCGCCGATGTATCGCTGGCCCAAGGCATACTGTGTGCTTGTCATACCATTTTCCCGCCTTTCTCCTTTTTTCCGCCGCTTTTTTCCGGGCCCCGCCTCAACGGCCGAACATCTCCCGGCGCTTGGCCTGAGAAAAAGCCATAAACTGGGGATGCTCCCGCAGCAGAGAAAAGTCCACCGTGTTCAGAGGGGTCTGTTCCCGGATCAGGGCTGTGTAAATCCCCGCGTTCTCCAGACAATCCCCCAGCAGAATGTACCCTTTTAAAAGGCCGTCTTCCACGAAAAAAGCCTTGTAGTTTTTCCCGTCCTCTTCCACCAGCTTCTCCCCCCGGTAGCTCCCGGCGGTAATCAGGTGAAGTCCAAAAAAGCCAATTGCATTCATCGGCATGGCCCGGGTGAACGAAGACGCTTCCCCAGCCATAGTTTTTCCGGCGCACTCTCCCTGGAAATAGGCGTTGGGCAGCAGGGCCAGCACCTTGTTTTCCCCGCTGGTGCTGTCATAACTTTGGCAGCAGTCCCCCGCAGCGTACACATCCGGCAGGGTGGTAAGACCTGTGCTGTCAATGACAACGCCTCGCTCCACCCGTCCCCCGGCGTCCTGCACTAAGGAGACGTTAGGGCGCACGCCCACCGCCAGCACCAGCACGTCAAAATTTACAGAAGCGCCGCTTTGCAACGTGGCAGTGTTCCCGGAAAACCGGGCCACCGTGTCTCCCAAATGGAAGGTAAGGCCCTGCTTTTCCAAGTGGGCCTGGACCCGTTTGGCCCCTTCCTCGTCCAGAATACTGGGCAGCACCTGGTTTGCCAAATCCGCCACCTCCACCGACCGCACCCGGCGAGCGATGCCCTCGGCGCACTTCAAGCCAATGAGCCCCGCCCCCAGGATGAACACCCGGCTCTCCGGGGTCAGGGCAGCCTCCAGCTTTTTTCCATCGTCCAAGGACAAAAAGGTAAACTGCTTCTCCACCGTGTCCAGCCCTTCCAGCGGCGGCACAAAGGGAGTAGAGCCAGTGGCTACCAAGAGCTTGTCGTAGGAAAGCTCCTCCCCGCCTTCTAAAACCACCTTGTGTTCCTCCGGCTGCAGCGCCGCAGCCCTCACCCCCAGCCGGGTTCTCACGCCCATTTCTTCGTAGTAGGAGTCAGGCCGGTACTTCATCCGCTCCAGATCCGTCTTCCCCTCCAGCAGATAGGAGATCAGCGGACGAGAATAGGTGTGATAGGGCTCGCTGGCCACAACGGTAATGGACCCCTCCCGATCTACGGAACGAATCCCTTCGATGCATCCCACCGCAGCCGCGGAGTTCCCCAGAATGACATATTCCATTTATGCCCCCTCCTTTTCTGCAAAGACGATGGCCCGGTTGGGGCAGCCTGTCACACAGGCGGGCTCCCCACAAGCGTTTCCTAAACACAGCTCGCATTTTTCCATGGGCCCCTCTTCCGAAGGCCGCAGGGCGCCGTAGGGACACACCAGCACACAGGTGTAACAGCCCACGCACTTGTTTTTGTCGATGCGCACCACTCCGTCCTGTTTGGAGATGGCCCCGGCAATGCAGCTTTTCAAGCAGAGGGCGTCCTCGCAATGGCGGCAGGACACGGCAAAATGGATGCTTTCTCCGTCCTCAATGTGAATGCGGGGGCGGAGGTCCTTGTCCTTTAAAGCTTTTACCATATCGTCCAAACCGGAATTGGCAAATGCGCAGTTCACTTCACACAGATGGCACCCCAAGCACCACTGTTCCTCTACATACACGCGTTTCATGGCAGCTCCCCCTTTATTCCCCAGCGTGCTTGATGCCCAAGATGCGCAGTTCGGCGTCGGTGAGGCCTACGCCCCGCAGCATCAGCCGGTTGCCCCGTGCGGCTTCAATGGAATTGATGCCCATGCCGCCCATCATCTCTTTGATCTCATGGGTCCAGGCATGGACCAGGTTTACCAAACGCTCCGTGCCCACGTCGGGATTCAGCCGTTTGACCAAATCCGGCCGCTGGGTGGCAATGCCCCAGTTGCACTTGCCGCTGTGGCAGCTGCGGCACAGATGGCAGCCCAGGGCAAGCAGGGCCGCCGTGCCGATGTACACCGCGTCCGCCCCCAGCAGAATGGCCTTCAGGGCGTCGGCGCTGGAGCGGATGGAACCGCCCACCACCAGGGATACGTTCTCTCGGATGCCCTCCTCCCGCAGACGCTGGTCCACGGCGGCCAAGGCCAACTCGATGGGAATGCCCACGTTGTCCCGAATCCGGGTGGGGGCTGCTCCCGTGCCGCCCCGGAAGCCGTCGATGGCGATGATGTCCGCCCCGCTGCGGGCAATGCCCGAGGCGATGGCCGCCACGTTGTGCACCGCGGCGATTTTCACAAGCACCGGCTTCTCATAGTGGGTGGCTTCCTTTAATGAAAACACCAGCTGGCGCAGGTCCTCAATGGAGTAGATGTCGTGATGGGGCGCCGGGGAAATGGCGTCGGTGCCCTGGGGAATCATTCTGGTGCGGGACACGTCCCCCACAATTTTCGTGCCCGGCAGGTGCCCGCCGATGCCCGGCTTCGCCCCTTGGCCCATTTTGATCTCAATGGCAGCCCCAGCATTCAGGTAGTCCTTGTGCACGCCGAACCGGCCCGAGGCCACTTGAACGATGGTGTTTTTCCCGTACGGGTAAAAATCTTGGTGCAGGCCCCCTTCGCCGGTGTTGTAACAGATGCCCAGCTCCGCAGCCGCCCGGGCCAAACTTTCGTGGGCGTTGTAGCTGATAGAGCCGTAGCTCATGGCGGAGAATAGGAGGGGCGTGGAAAGCTCCAGTTGGGGCGGCAGGTCCGGGACAATATTCCCCTCGCTGTCCCGCCGGATGTGGGTGGGCTTGCGGCCCAAAAAAGTCTTGGTCTCCATAGGCTCCCGCAGAGGGTCGATGGAGGGGTTGGTCACCTGGGAGGCGTTGATGAGCATTTTATCCCAGTAGACAGGATACTCCTTGGGGTTGCCCATGGAGGACAACAGCACCCCGCCGCTGTCCGCCTGGCGGTAAATCTCCTGGATGCTCTGCCCAGACCAGTTGCTGTTCTCCCGGAAGGTGTGGTCGGTCTTGACGATTTTCAGCGCCCTGGTGGGGCACAGCGTGACGCACCGGTGGCAGTTGACGCACTTGCTCTCATCGGCCAGCATCTTTTTCCCATCGGCGTCGTACCGGTGCACCTGGTTGGCGCACTGACGCTCGCACACCCGGCAGGCAATGCACCGGTCGGGGTTGCGCACCACTTCGTATGGGGGATAGATCCAGTTCAGCGCCATACCCTCACCTCCTTTCCCCTGCCGCCGGCAGGGCCTCTTCCTTCAGCCGGTAGACCACCGGTTCGCCGCCCCGGGGCGAAAACAGGGTGTCCAATTCCGGTTCCACAATGCGGATGGCGGACTCCTCGCTGGCGATGTACACCGTATCGCCCTTTTCTCCCACTACCATGCTGCGCAGCTTCAGCCGGTCGTTGAGGGCCATAATCCCCCCTGTAAAGCCCACTAAGATGGAAAAAGGGCCTGTGATCAGCATGCCGGAAAAGGCACTGCGCAAATAGGTCACGCGGTCCCGCTCTTTGCTGTCCATCCGGTCGATGGTGCTCCAGAAGGGGGCGGCGATCACACGGGCCGCCTCCTGGTAGGACAAGCCCCGCCGGCGCACCAAAAAGTCCAGAATATAGGTGATGACCTCCGTGTCGGTGAGCAGGTTGCACTTGTAGCCGTACATTTCAATGGTGCGGCGGTTGGCGTCGTAGGAGGAGATTTCCCCGTTGTGCACCACGCTGCGGTCCAGCAGGGCAAAGGGATGGGCCCCGCCCCACCAGCCGGGGGTGTTGGTGGGATACCGCCCGTGAGCGGTCCAACAATAGCCTTTGTAATCCTCTAAGCGGTAGAAATCCCCCACGTCTTCCGGATAGCCCACCGCCTTGAACACGCCCATATTTTTGCCGCTGGAGAAAATGTAAGCTCCGTCAATTTGGGCGTTCACCCGGATGACGCACCGGGACACAAAGGTTTCCTCATCCAGCTGGCTCTCTGCCAGCTTGGTGTGCAAGGGCTCCACAAAATAGCGCCAAATCAACGGTTCCTCCTGAATGCGGGGGTTCTTGCGGGTGGGGATTTTGGAAAGGTTCACCACATCGAAATGTTCCAGCAAAAACTCTTCGCAGGCCTCTTTGGGCCGCTTCCCCTCGTAAAACACGTGGAGTGCATAAAGCTGTTTGTACTCCGGATAGATGCCATAGGCGGCAAAGCCGCCGCCCAACCCATTGGAGCGGTCGTGCATCAGGGCAATGGACTTGACAATGTCCTCCCCGTTGCGGCGCTCCCCGCTCTTGGAAAAGATGGCCGACACCGCGCACCCGGAGGGCACCCGGACCCCGTCTAACCCTTCTCGCAGCATGTTCTCAACCTGCCTTTCTCTGCCAGTGCCGGGCTCTGCCGCTTACCCGATCCGCACGCACGTTGTAAGGGTATTTCCCCTATGGCGTGGGTATGCGACCAGGCGAGCCCGTTCCCAGCGGGACATTTTCCCATATTTCACAGCGGTCTTCTGTTAAAATGCAAGTTATATATGCTTTTCCTGCATTTTCGCGGGATGGAAACAGAAACAAAAAAGCGCCCGGCCCCCTGGAAGAGATACCTCTCCCCTAGGAACCGGACGCCTTTGTCCGCTTTTTGGATTATACCTCTATCCGCTCCCTTTGTCAACGGGATTTTGCATCTTTTCATCTCCCATCTTTCACAGAAAAGGTGCAGCCCGGGATTTTCCATAAAATTCTGACACAGGGAGCCGCGCTCTTCTGTTCACCCTGTAGAAAGGAAGAACCGGGCAAAAAAACCGTTGACAAACCGAAACCCGGGGTATAAAATAGGGGCCAGAGCAGCAAAGGCGCTGAAGGGAACTCCCTCAGCGCCTTTCGTGTTAAAGCCCATTCTCCAATCATGTTTCAAAGGGAGAAACGCTGCAATCTGTATGGAAAGAGTGGTATTTATGGGAACTTGTTTGGAAACCCGCAAAAGCATCCCGGAGCTGTTTGGCAGCTGGGTGTTCAACGACGACGTTATGCAGGAGCGGCTGCCGAAGGACGTGTACAAATCCCTGCGGAAAACCATCGACGAGGGCAAGGATCTGGACTTAAACGTGGCAAACGCCGTGGCCAACGCCATGAAGGACTGGGCTGTGGAAAAGGGCGCCACCCATTACACCCACTGGTTCCAGCCGCTCAACGGCATTACCGCTGAAAAACACGACAGCTTTATCTCCCCCACCTCCGACGGACGGGTGATTATGCAGTTCTCCGGCAAAGAGCTAATCAAGGGCGAGCCGGACGCCTCCTCTTTCCCCTCCGGCGGCCTGCGGGCCACCTTTGAGGCCCGGGGCTATACCGCCTGGGATCCCACCTCCTACGCCTTTGTCAAGGGAGACTCCCTGTACATCCCCACGGCGTTTTGCTCCTACAGCGGGGAAGTGCTGGACAAAAAGACGCCTCTGCTCCGCTCTATGGAGGACCTGAACACCCAGGCTTTGCGGATTCTGCGGCTGTTTGGGGACCAGAAAACCAAGCGGGTCATCACCACCGTAGGCCCGGAGCAGGAGTATTTCCTGGTGGACAAAGAACTCTTCGAGCAGCGGCCGGACCTGCGGTTCTGCGGCCGGACCCTGTTCGGCTCCAAGGCTCCCAAGGGTCAGGAGCTGGAAGATCATTACTTCGGCGCCATCAAGCCCCGGGTTGCAGCTTTCATGAAGGAGCTGGACGAGGAGCTGTGGAAGCTGGGGATCTTGGCCAAGACCAAGCACAATGAGGTGGCCCCCGCTCAGCACGAGCTGGCCCCCATTTTCACCACCACCAATATTGCCACCGACCACAACCAGTTGACCATGGAAACCATGAAGAACGTGGCTGCCCGTCACGGACTGGTTTGCCTGCTGCACGAGAAGCCCTTTGCCGGCGTCAACGGCAGCGGCAAGCACAACAACTGGTCCATTTCCACGGACACCGGCAAGAACCTGCTGGACCCCGGCAAGGAACCGGCCAAAAACACCCAGTTCCTGCTGTTCTTGGCCGCCGTCATCAAGGGCGTGGATGAATACCAGGACCTGCTGCGGATCTCCGTGGCAAGCGCCGGCAACGACCACCGTCTGGGCGCCAACGAGGCCCCTCCCGCCATTGTCTCCATGTTCCTGGGCGATGAGCTTTCCGGCATTTTGGAATCCATCGAATACGACGCCCCCTATGTGGGCGTGCAGGAGAAAAAGCTCCAGACCGGCGTGCATGTGCTGCCCGATTTGAACATGGACACCACCGACCGGAACCGCACCTCTCCCTTCGCCTTCACCGGCAACAAGTTTGAGTTCCGCATGCTGGGCTCCGCCATTTCCATCTCCTGCCCCAACATTATGCTCAACACCATTGCCGCCGAAGAGCTGCGGCAGTTTGCAGACCGGCTGGAGCACTCCACCGACCTGGAGCGGGATGTGCGCACTCTGGTGCGCCAGGTGATGCAGGAGCACAAGCGAATTATCTTCAACGGGGACGGCTATTCCGACGCCTGGACCGAAGAGGCAAAGCGCCGGGGCCTTTTGAACCTGCACACCACGGTAGACGCCCTGCCCCGCTATCTGGATCAGAAAAATGTGGAGCTGTTTACCTCCCATAAAATCTACACCGAGGCGGAGATGGAAGCCCGGTATGAGACCATTATTGAGGAGTACTCCAAGACCCTGAACATCGAAGCCCTGACCATGAGCGAAATGGTGCGCCGGGACATTCTCCCTGCTGTCAGCGGGTACATTGCCAGCCTGGCAGAAGCGGTGGCCTCCAAGCGGGCTGTGTGCGCAGAGCTTCCCTGCACAGCAGAGACCTCTCTGATTCGCACCTTGTCCGGCCTGCTGGACGAGACCTACGCCAAGGTAGAAACTCTGGACGCAGACCTGTCCGACGGCAAGACCCGGAGCTACAACGCCCTGACCATGGCCACCTACTACAAGGACACCATCATCGCCGACATGGAGGCCCTGCGGGCTGTGGTAGACCAGATGGAGGTCAATGTCTCCTCCGAGTACTGGCCCTATCCCAGCTACGGCGATTTGATGTTCCGGGTGTAAACCGGCAGTTTTTCCCATCCGGTTCTGACGCGTACAAGTGACACACATTTTCCCATACCAAACCGCCCCAGCTTTCGCCGGGGCGGTTTCTTTCTTGCTGCCTTCAGGCTAAACAAAACTCCTCGCCCCCCCAAAAGGGCTGGGAAGTTTCTGTGAGAAGCGCCCCCTCTGCAGATAGGGATAGGAAAACCGAACTCCCTGTTTGGCCCGGCGCGGAACAAGCGATGCCATGACCGCCCCTCCGTACCCCTTCCAGGGATCGGCAGGTACAGCCCCCTTTGGGGCCTGTTTTTTCGCAGCAAGGCCGCCGGCTCCGCAAACCCGGTTTCTCCCTTCGTGGAACAGATCCAGAGATACCTTGCCCCTATGCAAAAGAGAGGAGCAAAGATACCGGCCTGTACAGGAGAGAGGACACCCCCTTCCTAAAAAACACCAGGTGCAGCCCTCCCCAGCAAAAAGGAGAAACGGCCCCAGAGCGGCAGCCGTTTCTCCTTGCTTATGTCAGGGCAGGTTCTCCTCCATCGGCGGAGGGGTGGGAAGTTCCGGTTTTCCCACATATTCCATATGGGGAAAGACAAAGTCCAAATAGGAGTCGGGGAAGCATTGGTCGAAAAACTCCTGCACCACATTGGTGGCGGGCACACCGTTTACACGCTCGCTGCGGCGGTATACCGCTCCGGCAGACAGAAGCACATCCACCGCCATGAGAATGGTGAAGATCACCGTGAGGATGCGGCCGGTTTTCTTGGGGATTTTCTGAATCAACCGGGACAGGGCCGGGTACAGGTCTTTGACCCAGACCAGCCCCAAAATGCCCCAGAAAAAGGAATACATCAAGTTGGTGCGGCCCCCGATGTTCAGCGGCGAGTCGCTGTACTCCCAGGAGACAGTGCCAAACACCGCCTGCTGCACAAAGCTGCACACATACTCAAAGGCCCCTCCAATCACCATGCTGGCCAGGAAGATCAGGCTGTCCTTTTGGTTGTACATGCGGGAGAGCAGCAGCGTGATGGCCACTGCTCCCAGGCCATACACGGGAATAAAGGGACCAAACACCAGCCCCACCCGCACCTGCAGCTCATGGGTCACCACCAGCGCATAGAGGGTTTCCAGCACAAACCCCACCACATTGCCGGTCATAAAAATCCAAAACAGTTTGGAATAGCACAGGCCAAAGGCAAAGGGTTTCTCCTCCCCCGGGGCCAAACGTGTCTCATAGGCAGCACGGGCGTCCTCGTTGCGCTTGCGCAGCGCCTCCCAGGAGCGGCGGCGCAACACGTCCACATTCTGGCGCAGTTCCTCCAGCTGCTCGTTGTACTTGAGCAGCCGCAAATCTGGAAAGGCCTTAAACAGCCGGCGGCGCAGCCTGTTTTTCCGCAGGTTTTCCTCGTACTTCACCTTCAGACGGGCTGCCTCCCGCTGCCAATTCTTTTCCAAAGCCTGCTTGACAGCGCCCCGCTTCTCGTGCAGAAGCAGAGCCCCCTTGGAGAGGTCCCCTCCCAGCTTATCCGAGCCCATGCGCAGCCGGCTGGTCACATACTCCAAATTCCGCAGCTTCCGGTTCAAACCCACCAGGCCAACGGCGGTCACCAGGAAATCCGCCACCAGCAGGCCGCCCAAAATTGCCAGAAAAACCCAGCCCAAGGGACGGGGAATCCACGAGAACATGCGCTCGGTGAACGGCACAAGATAGCGCACCACAAAGGCCCCTGCAAAGGCCCAGAGGACGCTGAACTTCAAACAGATGTAGCCGTTGAGATTGTGGGGCTGGTCGGAGTAGTCCCACCACTTTTGATGGAAGAGCTTCTCCAGCAGAAAGCCGGCCATCCACTCCAAGGCAGAACCCAGCAGCATGGAAGCCACCAAAAGCGCCGTGAAATTCCTGCTAAAGGGGGCCATCAGGAAGTCGATCAGAACCACACCCAACCCGTAAATGGGACAGAAGGGCCCGTTTAAAAAGCCGCGGTTTACAAACCGCTTTTCCCGAATGGCGGCAAACACCACCTCGGCACACCATCCCAAAAACGAAAACAGAAAAAAGTTCCACAAATACAGGTACATTGTAACACCCATTCCCCACATTCCAAAAAAGTAGTAGATCTGTCATGTTTTCGAATGACAATTGTTTTATTGTAGCAGTTTTTCTCCCTTCTGTAAAGCTCCGGGCCCTAGAAAGCAGAGCCATGCCCCGGCAGCTTTTGCATTTGTCCCACCTGTATGCTAGAATAGGGCCATTCTATGTATACCCTGCAGGAGGAAACGGTATGGAATGGCACGCAAAAGCCTTTGGAGAACTCACTCTGGAGGAGCTCTATGAAATTCTGCAGCTGCGGGTGGACGTGTTTGTGGTGGAGCAGCGCTGCCCCTATCCAGAGCTGGACGGCAAAGACAAAGCTGCCCTGCACCTGTTTGCGAGGGACGAGCAGGGCATCCAGGCCTACCTGCGCATCCTGCCGCCGGGCGTCTCTTTCCCGGAGGCTTCCCTGGGCCGGGTGGTCACCAGAGCCCGGGGCCAGGGCTTGGGAGCCCAGCTGCTGGACCGGGGGCTGCAGGCGGCGGAAGCCTGGCTGGGAGCCGGACCCATCCGCATAGAAGCCCAAACCTACGCCAAGGGCTTCTATGCGAAGTTTGGCTTCCGGCAAGTCTCCCAGGAATTTTTAGAGGACGGCATCCCTCATATCCAGATGCTCCGAGAATGAGCCGTTGTGTGTTGCAAGCACACAACGAAAGATATCCTCCTATCCACATGCTCCGGGAGAGAGCTGCTGTGTGCTGCAGGCACACAGCGAAAAATGTCCTCCTATCCACATGCTCCGAGAATGAGCCGTTGTGTGTTGCAAGCACACAACGAAAGATATCCTCCTATCCACATGCTCCGGGAGAGAGCTGCTGCGTGCTGCAGGCACACAGCGAAAGACATTCTCCTATCCAGATGCTCCAGGAGAGAGCTGCTGGGTATCGCAAACGCACGGCGAAAAGCACCCCATCCACAGGGGGGTGGGGTGGAACCCTTTTACAGCAGCTGCCGGAACACCTGGGGCAGAGCCTCGGGCAGGTCCGTGGGCAGCATGGCCCGCTGGGTGTACCTTTGGGCGCACACATCCCCTGCCCAGCCGTGGAGATAGGCCGCCAGCACTCCCGTCTCAAAGGCGGGAATTCCCTGGGCCAAGAAGGCCCCGGCCATACCGGCCAGCACATCGCCGCTGCCCCCCTTGGCCATCCCCGGGTTTCCGGTGGGGTTCACGGCGCAGCGCCCATCCGGGGCGGCAATCACCGTGGCAGCCCCCTTGAGCACCACCACCGCCCCAGTGTCCTTGGCCTTTTGCTGGGCAGCCCCCAGGCGGTCCGACTGGATTTCCGGAATGGTGTCGTCACACAAGCGGGCCATTTCCCCCGGATGGGGCGTAAGCACCAGGGGAATCTCCACGTTTTCCAGATACTCCGGATGGCGGCTGAGGAAGTTGACCGCGTCTGCGTCCGCCACCAAGGGCCGCCGGCAATGGGAAAACACCACCGGGCACACCCGCTCGGACAGGGCCCCCAAGCCGCAGCCCATCACGCAGGCGGTGCACTGCTCCAAGGCGTCCAGCAGGGCCCGCCGGCTTTCCTCCCGGCGTTTCTCCCAATCCAGCACCACATACACCGCCTGCGGCACGGATTGGGCCAGCAGGGGATACAGCCGCTCTTCCACCACAATCTGCAGCAGGCCCACTCCGCAGCGCAGGGCTGCCTTGGCGGCCATCACACAGGCCCCCGCCATGCCCCAGCTGCCGCACACCAGCAGAAGCTTGCCCAGATCTCCCTTGTTGGCCTGGGGATCCGGCGCAGTCAGCCAAGAGGCGGGAAACGTCCGGTCCGTTTCGAAGAACCGGGTTTCCGCCCCCTCGGAAAGGGCTTCCGGCACACCTACGGAACGAACCACCGTCTCTCCGCAGAACTCCTTGGCAGGATAGCTCACATTGGCAGGCTTTTTCCCTGTGAAGGTGACGGTCACATCTGCCCGGAACGCCCCGGCGCACACCCGTCCTGTGTCGCACTCCACCCCGCTGGGCAGGTCCGCAGAGATCTTCAAACAGGAGAGCCCTCCCCCATAGCCCAGCAGCCGGGCGGGTACACCGGAAATCTCCCCCCGAAAACTGAACCCAAACACGCAGTCCACCAGCACGTCCGCCTGGTCCATCAGGGCCTGGGCCTCCTCCCACGCCTCGCCGGCGACTACGTCCACCTCTTCCGGCAGAGCGGCAAAGGCCGCGGCAGAAAGCTCCGTCCCAGGGGCGCCCTGGGCCAGGATCACCACGCACTGCAGGCCCTTCTGCTGCAGCACCCGGGCGCAGACAAAGCCGTCCCCCCCGTTGTTGCCCTTTCCGCACAGAAGCACCGCCCGCTTGCCCTGCACAGGACGGCACCGGGCCAGCACCTCTTGAGCCACGGCCTGCCCGGCATTTTCCATCAGTTGGGAAAGGGGCACCCCGGCGGCCACAGCCGCCATTTCCAAACGCTGCATCTCGTCCCGGCAAAAAAGCTTCATATCCGATTCCTCCCTCGACTTGACAAAGGACTGTTTCCTGTACTAAAATGATACCAGCAAATGATCTTCGGGGCAAGGTGCAATTCCTTACCGGCAGTACAGTCTGCGAACGGAGAGGCCTCCTCTCCGCCGAGCTGGCGCAATTCCAGCACCGACGGTGAACGCCTGGTGTATCCAGGCAAAGTCCGGATGATAGAAGATTGGGAACGGCGGGGCGCCGCTCCATTTTTCTCCATTTCATCGAAAAGGGTCCCGGAACTGCGTGCAGTTCCGGTTTTTTCTGCCCTTTTCCCCACCCCTTCGGTCTTTTGCAAACAACATTTTCCGAAAGGGATGGTTTTTATGCAAAAGAGTGCCGTTCAAAAAGTTTCCCGCCGCAGGCGGATCAACCCCCGCACCCTGGCTATGACCGCCATTTTAGGGGCCGTGGCCACAGTGCTGATGATGCTCAGCTTCAGCCTGCCGGTGATTCCCAGCTTTGTGAAGCTGGACTTCTCCGAGCTGCCCGCCCTGATCGCCGCCTTCGCCCTGGGCCCGGCCAGCGGCGTAGGGGTGTGCTTTTTGAAAAACCTCATCAACCTGACCATGTCCTCCACCGCCGGCGTGGGAGAGCTGTGCAACTTTCTTTTGGGGGTGACCTTCGTGGTGCCCGCGGGCCTGGTGTACAAATACCGCAAGGACCGCTGGGGCGCTTTGTGGGGTTCCCTTTTGGGGGCGGTGGTCATGGCGGTTTTGAGCTTTCCCATCAACTATTGGATCACCTATCCCTTTTACACCGCCACCATGTACCCCTTGGAGGCCATTTTGGGCCTGTACCAGGCCATCAACCCGGCGGTGCAGAACCTGGCCCAGGCTCTGCTGTGGTTCAACTGCCCCTTCACCCTGTTTAAAGCTCTGTGCGACGTGGCCATCACCTTTGTGCTCTACAAAAAGATCTCTCCCCTGCTCCAGGGAAAAGTTGCCCGCTAAGGGGGATTTTCCACAGGCCCCTTCGAAAACGGTGGAAAAGGTTTCCCCCTTGCCCCTTGCGCCGCCGGCGATTTTGTGGTATCATGGGGGAAACGCGCAGAAGAAAGAAAGTACCTCCCTGCCGCGCGGCCAGAGAGACGGCGCCACCGGCTGCAAGCGCTGTTCCGAGGCGGAGAGAGGGAAGTTCCTTTCCGAGCGGCGGCGCTGAACCGGCCCGGGAAAACCAGGCTGCAGTAGGCGGCGACGGAAAAAGGCTCCGTTACAGGCCGAAACGAGGGCAGGCTGGTTTCCGAAAGAGAGGGGAACTTGTCCTGCTGAATTTGGGTGGTACCGCGAAGAAATGACACTTCGCCCCTGTTTGGGGGCGAAGTTTTTTTGTCCCCTAATTTCCACAAAGGAAGGAAGGTTTGCACACATGAAAGAACAGATCGACGCCCTGCGCCAGCGCTTTGAAAGCGACCTGCAGGCGGCCCGGAACAGTGAAACCGTAGAGAAGCTGCGGGTGGCCTACCTGGGCAAGAAGGGCTCCGTCACCGAACTGCTGAAAGGTTTGAAAACGGTGGCCGGCGACCAAAAGAAAGAGATGGGCCAGCTGATCAACCAGCTCAAGCGCCAGGTGGAAGAGGGCATCGCCCAGCAGACGGAAAAGATCCGTCTGGCGGAGGAAGAGGCGCAAATCGCCGCTGCAGAGCAGTACGACGTGACCCTGCCCGTGGACCAGAGCGAGGGCTCCTATCACCCCATCACTTTGGTGCAGCGGCAGCTGGAAGAGATCTTCTCCAGCATGGGCTTTACCATTGAGGACTACAAGGAAATCGTCACCGATTACGAGTGCTTCGAGGCGGTGAATATTCCCAAGCATCACCCCGCCCGGGATATGCAGGACACCTACTACCTCTCCAACGGCCAGCTGCTCAAGACCCACACCTCCGCCGCCCAGAACGCCATTATGCGCAAGTACGGCGCACCTCTGCGGGCAGTGTTCCCGGGCCGGTGCTTCCGCAACGAGGCCACCGATGCCTGCCACGAGAACACCTTCTTCCAGATGGAGGGCTTGATGATCGACAAAAACATCTCCATCTCCAATTTGATCTACTTTATGAAGACCATGCTGTCCGAAGTGTTTGAGCGGGACATCACCGTGCGGCTGCGCCCCGGGTTCTTCCCCTTTGTGGAACCCGGCTTCGAGCTGGATATCTCCTGCTTGATTTGCGGGGGCGAGGGCTGCCCCAGCTGCAAAAACTCCGGCTGGCTGGAGCTGTGCCCCTGCGGCATGATCCATCCCAACGTGCTGAAAATGGGCGGCATCGACCCGGAGGAGTACACGGGCTTTGCCTTCGGCCTGGGGCTGACCCGTCTGGCCATGATGAAGTACGGCATCAAGGATATTCGGGATCTCAACAGCGGCAACTTGAAGGCCCTGAGCCAATTCAAGCACGAATAAGGAAAGGGGAAGAATTGCCATGTATATCTCAATGAACTGGATCGGGGATTTTGTGGACCTGTCCGGCCTGGACCTGGAGGCCCTCATCCACCGCTTCACCCTCTCCACCGCTGAGGTGGAGGATATCTATCACAAAGGCGACGATCTGCGGGATGTGGTCGCCGGGAAGATCCTCTCCATGGAAAACCATCCCACCTCGAAAAAGCTGCACCTGCTCAAAGTGGACGCAGGGGACAAGATCTACGACGTGGTCTGCGGCGCCCCCAACGCCCGGGAGGGCATCGTCGTCCCCTTTGTGAAGGAAGGGGGCATGGTCTCTGGGCAGGAGATCACCTGCGCCACCATTGCCGGGTGCGAATCCCACGGCATGTGCTGCTCCGAAAAGGAGCTGGGCATCTCCGACGACCACTCCGGCCTGATGGAGCTGCCTGCGGACACCCCCATTGGCGTGGATATGACGGAGCTCTACGCCATCCGGGACACGGTGTTTGAGGTGGACAACAAGTCCCTGACCAACCGCCCCGACCTGTGGGGCCACTACGGCATTGCCCGGGAGTTCGCCGCCCTTACCGGCCGGGAGCTGAAGCCTCTGGAAACCGTCTCCCTGGAGGCGTACGACAACCTGCCTCCCATCCAGATCGATGTGCAGGACGACCTGTGCTTCCGCTACACCGGCCTGAAGGTGCGCAACATCCAGAAGAAGGTCAGCCCTGTGGACATGCGCATTCGCCTGTACTACTGCGGCAGCCGGGGCATCAACCTGCTGGCCGACCTGACCAACTACCTGATGTTGGAAATGGGCCAGCCCATGCACGCCTTCGACTGCGCCAAAGTGGACCAAATTGAGGTCAAGCGCTTTGACAAGCCCTTCTCCTTCACCACTTTGGACGGTCAGGAGCGCCAGGTGGACGAAAACACCTTGATGATCTGCTCCAAGGGGGAGCCTGTGGCCATCGCCGGCATTATGGGCGGCCTGGACTCGGAGATTGCGGACGACACCGACAGCCTGCTGCTGGAAAGCGCCAACTTCGACGCGGTGAGCGTGCGGAAATCCTCCACCCGGCTGGGCCTGCGCACCGACGCCTCTATGCGGTACGAAAAAACCTTGGATCCGGAGATGTGCCCCACTGCCATCGGCCGCTTTTTAAAGCTGCTGCTGGACATCGATTCGGACGCCCAGGTGATCTCCCGTCTGACAGACGTATACCGCACCCGGTACCCCCAGATCTCCCTGTGCTTTGACAAAGCCTATGTGGACCGGTACACGGGCATCGAAATCGGCAACGACCAGATTCTTCAGACCCTGCGGGCTCTGGGCTTCGGCGCAGACTACGACGGTCAGGAGTTCCACGTGGAAGTGCCCTCCTGGCGGGCTACCAAGGACGTGACCATCAAAGCGGACATCATCGAGGAAATCACCCGCATCTACGGCTACGACAATTTCCAGATCACCACCACCCACAGCGCTTTGGCGCCGGAAAAACGCAGCGCCGGCAACAAGGCCGACAACTTTGCCAAGGACATGCTGGTGGAGCGCTATCACCTGCACGAGGTCCACTCCTACATCTGGTTCGACGCCAAAAAGTGCAAAGACCTGGGGCTGTCCGTGGAGGAGAACGTAAAGCTGCTCTCTCCCCAAAGCCCGGATTTGGAGACTTTGCGCACCAACATGGGCCCCACCCTTTTGGCCTTTGTCAACGAGAACAAGTCCTTTGCCCCGGATTTTGGCCTCTTTGAAATCGGCCGGGTCTGCGAGGGCCTGAAAGAGGACGGCATGTGCAACGAGCGGAAGAAGCTGGGCATTGCCCTGTACAGTCGCACCCGCAGCGAGAAGGAATTGTATCTGGAACTGCTGGAGATTCTCACCGCCTTGGGCCGCAATATCAAGCGGGCGGAGTTCACCTTTGCCCACGCAGCGCCCAAGCACCAGTGGCAGCATCCCCGCAACACGGCGGTTGTGTGCTACAACGGCCAGGAGCTGGGCTGGCTGTGCACCCTGCACCCAGCGGTCCTTTCCAAGTTGGACAAGAAGGGCGCCGCCGTCTGCGCCCAGCTGGACATGGACGCCTTCGCGGCTATCCCCGCCACCGACATCGCCTATCGGGAGCCCTCCCGGTTCCCGGGCATTGACATCGACCTGTCCCTGGTGCTGCCGGAAGGGATCACTTACGGGCAGCTGGCCCCCGCCTGGGCGGAATTTGACCAGGACACCTTGACGGGCGTCACCCTCATTGACTCCTTCCAGCAAAAGGGCTTTTCCAGCATCACCCTGCGGTTTGCCTTCTCCTCTCCGGAGCGGACCCTTTCCAAAGAAGAGGTGCAGCCCTGGGTGGATTCCATCCTGCAGAAGCTGGCGCCTCTGGGCGTGACCCTGCGCTCCTAAGACCGGGGCCCACACCGCCGCTTCACCGGAAAAAGAGGCCGTTTTGACACGGTGCCAGGGGAGTGCTATTCCCTGGAAAGCTGAATAGCCTGGGGGCTGCTGCGTTTTGCGGCAGCCCCTTTTCTATGGGATTGGGAATGCCCGGGAAATTCCCGGGGCATCCTAGGACAGGACCGCTGCCGGACAAAGGGCGCACAGCCCCGTTTTTCCTCTGTTTTCCCCTTTCGGTGGGGATTGTCCCCCACTTTTCCCGGTTTTTTCGCCTTGGAGCGCCCCTTTGCCCACAAAAAAAGGTTGCAATCACCGGTTTTTTCCTGTATGATAGAGAGTAGGAATTTTCGGACTGATACGGAGGTGTTCCACATGGATTCCAACAACACCATCACCTTTTCCATGGAAGAGGTGCGGGAAGCGGATATGAAGCGCATTTTGACCACCGTTTACGACGCGCTGAAGGAGAAGGGCTATAACCCCATCAGCCAAATCGTGGGATACATTCTCTCCGAAGACCCCACCTATATCACAACCCACAACAATGCTCGGAGCCTGATCCGCCGGATTGACCGCGACGAGCTTTTGAAAGCCATGGTGCGTTCCTATCTGGGCGAGTGATCCCTATCATCTTATTTCTAGAAAGCGCGGTGATTCTTTGAGCGAGCAGAACAAGCAGAGCTTCCCCACATACAAGGGCAAGCCCTTGGTGCGCTGCGGGGATACCCTGTACTACGGCAGCATGAAGGATAAATACGTGATCAAGATGGACATCAAGTCCAAAAAGAAAGTGGGCGATCTGGAGGTGGCCGATAAGGTTACCGTGCAGCTGATGTACACGGATCCGGAGATCCGTACCCGCAAGCAGATTGTCAAAACCAGCGAAAAAAACGGCCTGTATTTGGCCCTGGACATTGCCGAAGCTTGGCTCACCCGGGCGCTGGCGGAATAACAGATTTGGCCGTGAAAAGCAGAAAAGGGCTGTTGCGTTTGGCAACAGCCCTTTGTTTTATCGCAAAGGTACGGGAAATTCCCTTGGGACACGGCCGGGACAACTCACCCGTTGGTGGGCGAAAGGTTCCTGCCTTGGACCCGGGGACGCAGCCGGTGCAGGGGCACCAGATACACCCAGATGACCAACAGCATCACCAGAGAGGAAAAGGGAGACACCAGCCCGTAGAGGGCCAAAGAGCGCACGCCTCCGTGGGAGAGAAGCAACAGCAGCGGCACGCGGATCAGCAGGGCGCCGGAACAGCTGTTTGCCATGGTAAACAGCGTGCGCTCCCGCCCGTTTAAGTACCCGTTGCAGCAAAACAGGAAGGAGACCGCCAGATAATCCCAGCTGCAGGACCGGAAAAAGGGCACCCCACGGGCAATCACCTGGGGATCCTGAGAAAACAGGCCGATCATGGTTTGGGGCGCCAGCTGAGCCCAGGCGAAAAAGACTAGGGAGCAGGCAAAGGCGGCTGCCGTGCCCCAGCGCAGAAATTTGCCCGCCCGCTCTTCCCTGCCCGCCGCCAAGTTCTGGGCGGTAAGGGCGGTGAGGGCGCTGGACACAGACGTGGCCGGCAGCATGGCAAACACGTCGTACTTGCTGGCAATCCCCACTGCGGAGGCGGCGTAAACCCCAAAGCTGTTGGTGATGGAGGTCAGGTATAAAAAGGAGACGCGCACCATGCACTCCTGCAGGGATACAGGCACTCCCAAGACCACCAGCTCCTTCAGCAGCCGCCGGTCCACCCACAGGTTTTTCCAGGAAAATCGAAAGAGAAAGTTGCGGGAATTTAAGTACACCACCGCACAGACCATGCTGACACCCTGGGAGAAGACGGTGGCAAAGGCAGTGCCCGCCGGCCCCAGGTGAAATACGCCCACCAGCACCAGGTCGCCCACCACATTGCACACACAGGCAACGGCCACAAAAAACAGCGGCGTGAGAGAGTCTCCATAGCCCCGCAGCACGGCGGAGAGAGCGTTGTACTCACACAGGAAAAACGTGCCCATGCAGCAGATAAACACATACTGCCACGCCTCCTCCACAGAGGCAGCAGGGGTTTGCAGCAGCTGGAGAATTCCCGGCACGCTGGCGCCCAACACCACAGACAGCACCAGGGAAAACACCCCAAAGGCGGTGAGGGTGGTGCCAATGGCGCGCTCCACCCGCTGGGTATCTCCCAGGCCGGTGTATTTGGCCACCAGCACCGTGCCCCCCAAAGTGAGGCCGGAAAGCAAGCTGGTGATAATCTGGGTCACCTGGGTACCGGTGGAAACAGCAGCCACACTCTCCGCCGGGCAGTAAAGCCCCACCACCAGCAAATCCACAGCCCCGTACAGGGCCTGCAGCAGATTCGCCAGAAAAAAGGGCAGGGAAAAGCGCAGCAGCACTTTACCCACGCTGCCCTGTGTTAAAGAATGGCCGGTTTTCATGGACGCTCTCTCCTTTACAGCAACGTACTGCCTGAGGGGGCTTTCCCTCAAACGACCTTTAGTGTAATAAAACCGGCGGAGAAACTCTGTAGCCTATCTTACATTTCGGAAAACTTTTCCGCCGGTTCCGGCCGCCAAAGGAGGACTTTGTATGAGCCAAGTTAAAATTCCCCCGGAGCTGTACCCCTATTTGGAAGAGGTGGGGCAAAGCAAGCGCTATGCCCCCGGGGAAACCATCTACCTGCAGGGGGACCGGGCCGACCAGCTATATTGCATCCGGTCCGGCCGGGTGCGGGCCTACTGGGTTTCCACCGACGGGCGGGAACTGACCTTTGAAATCATCGAGCGCGGGCGGATCTTTGGGGAAAGTTCTTTCCTCTCTTCCGGAGGCTGTCCCGTCTCTGTGGAAGCGGTGACGGAGGTGGAACTTTTGGCCTGCCGCATCCAGCGCTTGGCTCCCCGTTTGGGAGAGTCTCCCGCACTGACTCTCCTGCTGCTGCGCATGCTCTCCAACACCTGCAACCATTTAACCCTCCAGCTGCGCCGGGCTACCCTGTATGACCGGTACCAAAAAATCGCCAGTCTGCTGTTGGAGGAGACCGCCCACCCGGACCGGGACCGGGGTGTGACCTCTTCCTCTATCCCCTATACCCAGGACGACCTGGCAATGATTTTGGGGCTCAACCGAGTTACGGTCAACCGGGTGCTCCAAGAGTGGAAAAAGAAAGGCGCCGTGCAGGTCTCCTACGGCAACATTCACATCACCGACCGGGACTATCTGGCCTCTCTTCTCCCTCATTTCTGAAGAAGATCTGTGAAAAAAGCCGGAACTGCGCCAACCTCTTGCCATTTGCCAGAAAATGTGGTACTCTCTCCTTACCGTACAAAATAGGACGAAAGAAAACCCGGCGGCTAGGCCCTGTGTAAACAGAGACCACAAGCCGGACATTTCACCCACAGGGGAGCTGCCAGAGAAAACGGGGGAATCCTTCCCGGACAGCAAACCAACGGGGGAAAAGACGGCGAAGGGGATTTTTTCACAAGGCCTGATGAAACAGCCTCTTTTGAGACATACTAAAAACCCTTGAGAAACGCCGGGGCATTGGTTTGGAAAGGAGCAACTTTATGGAGTATACAAGACATGTCAGCGACGCCGTTGTTTGGGTGGGTGGCAGTGACCGCCGCCTGGCCCTGTTTGAAAACCTGTTTCCCATTCCCCGTGGCGTCTCCTACAACTCCTACATGATTTTAGATGAGAAGACCGCTCTCCTGGACACGGTGGATTCCTCCATCGCCCTGCAGTTTATTCAGAACGTGCGGGCCACTTTAGGCGACCGGCCTTTGGATTACCTGATTGTCAACCACATGGAGCCCGACCACTGCGCCACCATCGAAATGCTGCTGCCCTACTACCCCAATCTGAAGATTGTGGGCAACGCCAAAACCTTCCAGATGATCCGCCAGTTCTACGACTTTGACGTAGACAGCCACGCCCTGGTGGTGAAGGAAGGGGACGCTTTGGAGCTGGGCAGCCACACCCTGCGCTTCTACACCGCGCCCATGGTCCACTGGCCGGAAGTCATGGTCTCCTACGAGGAGAGCGAGAAGATTCTCTTCTCTGCCGACGCTTTCGGCACCTTCGGCGCCGTGGACGGCGCCCTGTTCAACGACGAAGTGGACTTTGACAAGGACTGGCTCTCCGACGCCCGCCGCTATTACGCCAACATTGTGGGCAAGTACGGCCCTCAGGTACAGGCAGCCTTGAAGAAGCTGGGCGGTTTGGACATTGCCACCATCTGCCCCCTCCACGGGCCCATCTGGCGCAGCGACCTGGGGTACCTGCTGGGCAAGTACGACCTGTGGAGCCGCTACGAGCCGGAAGACAAGGCGGTAGCCATTTTCTACGCCTCCATGTACGGCAACACGGAAAACGCCGCCAACCTGCTGGCCAACGGCCTGGCGGAGGCAGGCGTAAAGAACATCGCCGTATACGACATTTCCAGCACCCACGTCTCCACCCTCATTGCGGAGATTTTCCGGTGCAGCCACGTGGTGCTGGCGGCCCCCACCTACAACAACGGCGTGTATCCCGCCATGGCCAACCTGCTCCACGACATGAAGGCTCTGCTGGTGCAAAACCGCACCGTGGGCCTGATCGAAAACGGCACGTGGAACCCGGCCAGCGGCAAGCTGATGCGGGCCGAGCTGAACGGCATGAAGGGCATGAACATTTTGGAACCCGCCGTCACCATCAAGTCCTCCCTGAAAGAGGACAGCAAGGCCCAGCTGGACGCCCTGAAGGACGCCATTGTGGGGTCTTTGAAGGGATAAGTATTTCCAAACAAAACGAAGCGCCCGTTTCCAAGCCGGACGGGCGCTTTTTTGGTACAAAAAGGAGGGCTCTATGAAAATCGCTTTAGCCTCTGCGCAAATGGTAGACGGGGACATCGCCCACAACCTGGCCCAAATGGAGCGCTGGGCGCTGGAAGCCAAAAAGAAGGGCACCCAGCTGGTCTGCTTTGGGGAAACTTTCCTCCAGGGCTTTGGCGCCCTCTCCTTTCACTTTGAGCAAGATTGGGCGGTAGGCATTACCACAAGTTCCTTCCTCTTTCGCAAATTGCGGGAACTCTCCTCCTTGGTGGGCATTGACCTGCTCTTTGGCTACGTAGAGCGGGAAGGGGATTCTCTCTATTCCTCCTGCGCGCTCATGCAAGAGGGACAGCTGCTGTACAACTACCGGCGGGTGTCCCAGGGATGGAAGCACTACTGGCGCACCGACCACCACTACCGGGAAGGGGACACGGTGGAAGTGTTTTCCTACCGGGGCAAACGCTGTGCCATCGCCTTGTGCGGCGACCTTTGGGACAGCTGCGCGGAACGCTTTGCCCTGGGGGAGGACCTGCTGTTCTGGCCGGTTTACATCAGCTACACGCCTCAGGAGTGGACCTCTGGCGCCCGGGAGGAGTACGCTGTTCAGGCGGGCAAGATTTGCGGGCACACACTGCTTATCAACTCTCTCTGCTCCGGAGACGGCTACGGCGGCGCAGCCCAGTTTGTCAACGGCACCGTACAGGCGGAGCTCCCTCTCGGCCAGGAAGGCCTGCTCGTAGTGGACGTGTAACCACGCAAAGTAAAAGGACACCCAGGAAATTGGGTGTCCTTTTACTTTGCCGGAAGCAGGGCTGCCTTTCTGCCTTACCAACCGAAGAAAGCGCGGGCAACCAAAGGTTACCCGCTGTTCTTCTGATTTTCTCCATCGCGGCTACGCCGCTCATAAAAGGTCGCAGCCTTTTGAAAAAGGCTGCACCGAAAACTTTTATCCCGCTTCGCGGCGCCTCTCGTTTAGCTCAACCGGCTCTTAAAGTTCTCGTAGCCAAACTCCTTCACCACATCCACCGTGCCGTCTTCATGGCGCAGGGCGATGGCGGGCAGAGGCATGCCGTTGAAGGTATTGGTCTTTACCATAGTGTACAGGGCCATGTCTTCCAGCACCACCTGGCTTCCCTCCGTGAGGGGCTGGTCGAAGGAATAATCCCCGATCACGTCCCCGGCCAGGCAGGTGGGCCCTGTCAGGCGGTAGGTGTAGGGCTTCTCCCCCGCCTTGCCGGAATCCTTCACCGGCGGCCGGTAGGGCATCTCCAGCACGTCGGGCATGTGGCAGGCGGCGGAGGTGTCCAAAATGGCGATGTCCATGCCGTTGTGGACTATCTCCAGCACGGTGGAGACCAAAAAGCCCGCGTTTAAGACCACGGCCTCCCCAGGCTCCAGGTAAACCTCCAGGCCGTACTTCTCCCGGAAATGCTTCACCACCCGCACCAGCCGGGGAATGTCGTAGTCCGCCCGGGTGATGTGGTGGCCGCCGCCCAGGTTCAGCCACCGCATCCGGGGCAGGTACTGGCCGAATTTCTCCTCAAAGGCGTGGGCGGTGGTCTCCAAGTCGTCGGAGTTCTGCTCGCACAGCGTGTGGAAGTGCAGGCCGTCCAGCAAGGGCAGCAAGCTCTCGTCGAAATTTGCCAGGGTGGTGCCCAGCCGGGAGCCGGGGGCGCAGGGGTCGTAGATGGCGTGGCCCTCCTGGGTGGAGCACTCCGGGTTGATGCGCAGGCCCACCTGCTTGCCCGCCTCTTTAGCCCGCTGGGCGTATTTGCGCAGCTGGCTGGGGGAATTGAACACAAAGTGATCCGCCAGGCCCAGCAGCGATTGGAACTCCTCCTCCCGGTAGGCAGGGGAGAACACGTGCACCTCCCCGGGGAACTCCTCTCTCCCCAGGCGGGCCTCAAACAGGCCGCTGGCAGTGGTGCCGGCCAGATACCGGCTGATCAGGGGATAGCAGGCAAACATGGAGAAGGCCTTCTGGGCCAGGAGAATCTTGCAGCCCGCCTCCTGGGACACTTGCCGAAGAATTTCCAAATTCTTCTTCAAAAGCCCCTCGTCTACCAGAAAATAGGGAGTTTTCTGCTCTGCCATGTCAGTCCACCAACGCAGGGTTCTCGTCAATCTGCCAGGGCAGGCCCCACTTGTTCAGGGCGTCCATGTAGGGATCGGGATCAAACTCTTCCACGGTGTACACACCGGGCTTGTTCCACTTGCCGGTCAGGAGCATCATGGCCCCCACCATGGCGGGCACGCCGGTGGTGTAGGAGATGGCCTGGGAACCCACCTCTTTGTAGCACTCCTGATGGTCGCACACATTGTAGATGTAGGCAGTCTTCTCTTTGCCGTCCTTTTTGCCGGTGAAGATGCAGCCGATGTTGGTCTTGCCCACAGTGCGGGGGCCCAGGGAGGCGGGGTCGGGCAGCAGGGCCTTCAAGAACTGGATGGGCACGATCTTGTGGCCTTCAAATTCCACAGGCTCGGTGGAGAGCATCCCCACGTTTTCCAGACACTTCATGTGGGTCAGGTAGCTCTGGCCGAAGGTCATGAAGAACCGGATGCGCTTCACGCCGGGAATATTCTTGGCCAGGGACTCAATCTCCTCGTGGTGCAAGAGGTACATATCCTTGTGGCCCACCTGGTCGAAATCGTATTCCCGCTTGATGCTCATGGCGGGGATCTCCACCCAATGGCCGTTCTCCCAGTAGGAGCCGGGGGCAGACACTTCCCGCAGGTTCACTTCAGGGTTGAAGTTGGTGGCAAAGGGATAGCCGTGGTCGCCGCCGTTGCAGTCCAGAATGTCGATGGTGTCGATCTCATCGAACAGGTGCTTCTGGGCATAGGCGCAGTAGGCCTGGGTGACGCCGGGGTCGAAGCCGGTGCCCAGCAGGGCGGTCAGGCCGGCCTTCTCAAACTTCTCCTTGTAGGCCCACTGGTAGGAGTAGTCGAAATAGGCAGAGAAGCCCTCCTCTTTGCAGCGCTTCTCATACTGGGCACGCCAGGCCGGGTCGGACAGGTCCTCGGGCTCGTAGTTGGCGGTGTCCAGGTAGTTGACCCCGCACTCCAGGCAGGCATCCATAATGGCCAGGTCCTGGTAGGGCAGGGCAATGTTCATCACCAGGTCGGGCTGGTACTCCCGGATCAGGGCCGCCACCTGGGAGGCGTCGTCGGCGTCCACCTGGGCGGTGGTGATGCGGGTTTTGGTTTTGCCCTCCAGGTCGGCCTTCACTGCATCGCACTTAGACTTGGTGCGGGAGGCAATGCAGATATCGGTGAACAGGTCATCGCACTGGCAGCACTTGCGGATGGCCACATTGGCCACGCCGCCGCAGCCGATGATAAGAACTTTGCTCATGAGAAACACTCCTTGTCCGTGGCCGGACGGGGCGAGTCGCGTTATCGCTCGTTTCACTTCGCTCTCTACATGGAGAGAGCGGCTCGCCCGCGCGGCGCACAATGTAATGAAGATTTAGAAATGAATATCGCGAAGCGCATGAAAGTTTGTCCGTGGCCGGACAGGACATGCCGCCCTCTCGCGTTCCGCAAGGGCGATAGGGCGCAGAATCGGACGGTCCTCCGAAAATCCCCAGCTTTCTGGAACGCGAAGCGCATAAAAGTTTTGATCAAACTTTTTCAAAAGTTTGCAGGGGATTGGGGGCAGCGCCCCCAAGGTCTTAACCGGCGCAGCCGGAAAGAAAGCCAGGGCCGTTGTCATACCAGGCCAGAGGCCTGTAAACAAGGGCCCGGACGGTTTCCACCCAGCTTCTCGGAAACCACCCAGCTTCTCGGAAATCACCCGGCTTCTCGGAAATCGCCCGGCTTCTCGGAAACCACACGGCTTCTCGGAAATCGCCCGACTTCTCGGAAACCACACGGCTTATCGGAAACCGCCCAGCTTCTCGGAAATCGCCCGACTTCTCGGAAACCACACGGCTTCTCGGAAATCGCCCAGCTTCTCGGAAATCGCCCGACTTCTCGGAAATCGCCCAGCTTCTCGGAAATCGCCCGACTTTCCAAAAAGAACAGCGCGAACCGGCCGCATCTTGGCCTAGGCGCTGCGCGCCGTGCGGCCTGCGGTGCTACACTCTTTTTTCGCAAAGCTGCGCTTTGCTTTTTTTAAGGTCGAAGCTTTTTTGAAAAAAAGCTTCACCAAAAAACTTTACTCGCCTTCGGCGCTGTTTCCCCTTACCGCAGCGCCAACAGCATCTCCCGGACCACCTTACAGGCCACCATGGTACTGACACCGCTCTGATCATAGGGCGGGCTCAGTTCATTGATGTCACAGGCCACCACGTTGGCTTTCTGGCACACCAAAGTGACGGCTTTCCGCAGCTCTTCAAAGCTGACGCCGCCGGGCTCCGGGGTACCGGTGCCGGGAAACACGCTGGGATCCAACACGTCCAGGTCCAGGGTGAAGTACACAGGCGTATCCTCCAGCTGCTCCAGCCGCTCCTCCAGGCCGTTTACGTCGAACTTGTGGGTGCAGACGTGGTCTTTCCCCCAGCGAAACTCCTCCCGGTCCCCAGAGCGGATGCCAAACTGAAAGATTTTCCCGTCCCCGCACAGCTCCCAGCACCGGCGCAGCACGCAGGCGTGAGAGAGCTGCACCCCCAGGTAGTCGTCCCGCAAATCCGCATGGGCGTCAAAGTGGAGGATGCGGATATCCGGATACTTGGCAAAGGCCGCCCGAAAAGCTCCCAAGGTGACCAGGTGTTCGCCCCCCAGCAGGAAGGGCCGCTTGCCCGCCTCCAAAATGGCGGCAGCCCGCTCCTCAATCTGTCCCAGGGACAGGGCGGCGTCCCCCAGGGGAAGCTCGATGTCCCCGCTGTCAAACACAGCGATGTCCTCCAGGTCCTTGTCCTGGTAAGGGCTATAGCTCTCAATGCCGTAGGACTCCCGCCGGATGGCGCTGCTGCCAAACCGGGAGCCCGGCCGGTAGGACGTAGTAGAGTCAAAGGGCGCGCCAAACAGAACCGTGCCCGCCTCCTCCCACGTATTGTCGCAGGAGAGAAAGGTCTCCACATTTTTACTCAACATGCTTCAACAGCTCCTCCACATAGGCTGGAATATAAAAGGCCCCTTTGTGCAGGGTGGTGGTGTAATACCGGCAGGGGATGCTCCGCATATTCCACCGGGTCTCATCCAAATCTTTTAAGGGGTGATATTTTTTGCTGGCAAACCCAAACAGCCAGTGGCCCGAAGGATAGGTGGGAATATGGGCTTGGTACACCTTGCTGATGGGGAAGCTCTCCACAATATTCTTGTGGGCCCGCTGGCAGGCGGCGGCGTCCCCCGGGTAGAAGGGGCTCTCGTGCTGGTTGATCAGGATGCCGTCTTCCTTCAGGGCCTTGTAGCAGTTTCCGTAGAACTCCCGGGTAAACAACCCCTCTCCGGGGCCGAAGGGGTCGGTGGAATCCACAATGATCAAATCGTACTCGTCCTGCCGGGAGCGGATGAATTTCAGCCCGTCCTCATAGTGGATGGTAAGGCGGGGATCCTCCAGGCGGCAGGCGGTTTTGGGCAGGTACTTTTTGCACACTTCCACCACCAAGGGATCAATTTCCACCATGTCGATGTGCTGCAAATCCTGGTACTGGACCAGCTCCCGAATGACGCCTCCGTCCCCGGCGCCGATGACCAGCACCTTCTCCACATGGGGATGCACCGCCATGGGCACATGGGTGATCATCTCGTGGTAGATGAACTCGTCCTTTTCCGTCAGCATCATATAGCCGTCCAAGGTGAGGAACCGGCCAAACTCCGGGGAATCAAACACATCGATGCGCTGGAACTCGCTTTTCCCGCTGTAAAGCTGCCGGTCCACCCGGATGGAGAACTTCACATTGGGGGTGTGCTCCTCCGAAAACCAAAACTCCATGTCAATACACTCCCTTCAACACATTCAACCGGCGGATGTCCGGATCTTCCGGGCCGGTCATACTGCAGCCCTTTTTCTTGGCGTACTGGATGTACTGGACGATCTCCGGGGTGATCCGCTCGCCCGGCGCCAAAATGGGGATGCCGGGGGGATAGCACATGACAAACTCGCTGCACACGTGCCCCGCAGACTCCGTGAGGGGCAGGCTGGTCTTCTCCGCGTAGAAGGCATCCTGGGGAGAGAGAACCACCTCCGGGTCGATGTACTCCTGGCGCATGAGCCCCGCGGCATCGGGCTTGCCGAACCGGCGGCGCACCTCCGAAAGGGCGCTCACCAGGCGCTCCACCTCCCGGGGCCTGTCCCCAATGGACAGGTAGGCCAAAAAGTTGCCCAAATCTCCGAATTCTATCTGAATGTCGTACTCATCCCGGAGCAGATCGTAGACTTCAATGCCCGCCAGACCCACGTTCAAGGTGTTGACAGAGAGCTTGGTCCGGTCAAAATCAAACACGCTGTCCCCGTTGATCAGCTCCCTGGAATAGGCGTAGTACCCGCCGATTTGGTTGATCTCCTCCCGGGCGTAGTCCGCCAGTTTCACCACCTGGGAAAAGGCCTCCCTGCCCCGCAGGGCCAGGTTCCGCCGGGAGATGTCCAGGCTGGACAGCAGCAGGTAGGATCCAGAGGTGGTCTGGGTCAGGTTGATGATCTGCCGCACGTGGCCCTCCTGCATGGCGGGACCTGTGAGCAGCAGGGAGCTTTGGGTCAGGCTGCCGCCGGACTTGTGCATAGACACGGCGGCCATATCCGCCCCCGCCGCCATGGCGGAGACGGGCAGCTCGTCGCTGAAATAGAAGTGGGTGCCGTGGGCCTCATCCGCCAGGCAGAGCATGCCGTGGTCGTGGGCCATTTGGGCGATGGCCTGAATGTCGGAGCAGATGCCGTAGTAGGTGGGGTTGTTCACCAGCACCGCCTTGGCGTTGGGGTGCTTTTTGATGGCGGCCTCCACATCTTCCCGGCGCATGCCCAGGGGAATGCCCAGCCGGTCGTCGCAGGCGGGGTCCACATACACAGGCACGGCGCCGCACAGCACCATGGCCCCCATGACGCTGCGGTGGACGTTCCGGGGCAGGATGATCTTCTCCCCCCGCTTGGCCACAGAGAGGATCATGGCCTGCACCGCAGAGGTGGTGCCCCCCACCATCAAAAAGGCGTGGGCGGCTCCAAAGGCCTGGGCAGCCAGCTCCTCCGCCTCCCGAATCACCGACACCGGATGGCACAGGTTGTCCAAAGGCTTCATGGAGTTCACATCCATGCGCACGCACTTTTCCCCCAGAAGCTCCGTCAGTTCCGGGTTGCCTCGGCCCCGTTTATGGCCGGGCACGTCAAAGGGGACCACCCGGCGTTTTTCAAATTCCTGCAGCGCCTCGTAGATGGGAGCGCGCTCTTGTGAAAGCATCAAAATCCCCCCCTTTTTTTAAAAGATGTTCCTGCCGCTGAAAATCTCAATCATCTCCCGGCGCAGGTTCTGCATGATCTCCAGGCGGGTTCGGGGCGGCAGTTCGTACACGTCGGTGTTGAACAAGTAGTTCTGCAGATCGATGTCCTTGACCATCATCTTGGTGTGGAACAGATTGGCCTCGTACACATTGATGTCCACCGCGTCGTACCGCAGCAGGGTGTCCGGATCAATGTAGTTTTGAATGGAGGCGATCTCATGGTCTAAAAACAGCTTTTTCCCGTCCAGGTCCCGGGTGAAGCCCCGCACCCGGTAGTCCATGGTGATGATGTCCGAGTCAAAGGAGCCGATGAGGTAGTCCAACGTGGAGAGGGGGGTAATCTCCCCGCAGGTAGCCACGTCGATGTCCACCCGGAAGGTGGCCAAAAACGTCTCCGGATGATACTCCGGATAGGTGTGCACCGTCACGTGGCTTTTGTCCAAATGGGCCAGCTGGGTCTCCCCTGCCGGAACCATAGACCCCTCTGCAATGAGAATGGTCACCGAGGCCCCCTGGGGATCGTAGTCCTGCCGGGCAATGTTCAGCACCTTGGCGCCGATCATGTCCGTCAAGGTGGTCAAAATATTGGTCAAGCGCTCCGAGTTGTACTGCTCGTCAATGTAGGCAATATAGTCCCGCTGCTCTCGGGGCGTCTTCGCATAGCACACGTCGTAAATGTTAAAGCTCAACGCTTTGGTCAGATTGTTGAAGCCGTAGAGTTTCAGTTTTTCTCCCATACCCCAAACCCCTTTTCCGAAAATGCAAGAAGTAAAAAAGCGGTGCGCTCAAAGCGCACCGCCTGTAAAGTCCATGGTTTTCAGAAAGCGTCCGGGAACAGCCCCTCTGCCTGCCCAAGCAAGGCGCACTACGGGTGCGTTTCTGGTCTCCCGTGCAAATAACTCACTTTACCCACGCTTATTGACCTTTTACAAGTTGATGCGCGAAACGCGCTGGTTATAAAGTGACCAACTTATAAAATTGAGCTTTTAACTCAATCAATAACGACGAAAAGGGTGCCGCTTTCCCGCTGCAGCTGCGCACCGTTGGAACAGGCAGCGTGCGGACACATCGTCCTTCGGCAGTTGACCCGGCTGTCCGTATGGCCTTAACCCAGCGCGCTGGGTGGTCAGAGAAGTATTTGCATGGAGCACAGGGTCCCATGACAAGTTAAGTATATCGGGAAAAAGCCCCGTTGTCAAGCCATAGATTTCTCCCCAGGCCTGTTCTTTCCTCTTCCAATCGGCTTTTCAAAAGAGGTGTCCGTTTTTTCAGACTGTGTCCTCCTGAGGCCGGTTCGCCTCCCCTTTGAAACGCACCGGCACCCCGTTGACCTCCACGCCGCCCTCCGCTCGGATGAGGATATACCCCACCCCGTCGATGATGCGGGTTTCCACCAGGTCTCCCCGTTCGGGGGGCACTTGAATCTTCACGTCCGGGGTGCGCACCTCCAGCTTGCGCTTGTCCACCAGGTTCTGGGGGGACAGCCGGGCGTTGGCCCCAAACTCCTCCTGAAACCGCTGGGCAAAGGCCTCCCGGTGTTCTTCCTCTACCCCGCTGCTGGAGAGCACCTGCTCCAGGGCCCCTTTGGAGAGCACCAAAGGCTCCGGGTTCTTTTCCTCCTTGTGCTCCCGCATTAAGTTCACCAGCTGCCCCTGCACCGATTGGACCACGTCCAGACTGCAGTCCTCCCCCAAGGTCTCCGTCAGCAGGTTTTGAAAGGTCTCCCGCTGGGTGTCCGCCGGCAGGGGCAGCTCCTGGCGGAACAAAGCGTCCACCAGCTCCTGCCAGCTCTCCCCGGTGCTCCGGGTGTAAAACAGCGCCTCATACAGGTTGGCGCTTCGGTCCTCAAAGGCCGGGAACAAAAACCCCGCTTCCGGCGGGGAGACCACCCAGTCCACCTCCCGGTTGCAAAAGAGGTTTTCAGGAATTCGATAGCTCAGCACAGGCTTTGTCTCCTTCACCGGGCAAAGGCTGCACAACAGGTAGGAGTACACCGTGTCGGAGGCGTCTTCCAGGGAGGCGCCGTCCTTGCCCCGGTAGGGCACGTCGTAGGAGTCGTAGGCCAGCAGAATCAAGTACCCCATGCCCTCCAGCCGGAAGTGGGCCGCCACCTGCTGGCACAGGGCCTGCACTGCCTCTTCGTCCCGCAGCTGCGAGTCCCGCAGGGCCATCAAAAGCCGGTGCTCCTGGCTGTCCACCACCTGGGCGGTGGAAAAGGAGACCGGCAGCAGGTTCCTGCCCAGTCCCCCGGAAAGGGTGCGCCGCAGCAGAGCCAGCAGGTTTTCCCCTTCCTCTTGGGGCATCAGGGCCAAGGATTGGTCAAACTGGGCCACCAGTTCTCCCTGCTCGCTTACATAGCAGCCCCGCACATGGGTGACCGCGCTTTTCTCCGGCCGGAATCTCCGGCGGATTTCTGCCACTTCCTTCTCGTTCATGGAAAGCCTCCTCTTTTTTCAAAAACATGGGCTGGGGCATCTCCTGGGAAAACGCTCCTAGAAAACGCCCTTCTCCGGGGCAGGGCCTTTCCCCTGTCCGGTTGCCGCTCTTACGGCAGGGCCTCTCCTGCGGCTTTCTCCACGGCCAAACCCGCCTTATAGTGGGCGATGTACCGGGCAAAGCCCTCCTGGTCCGCCGGGTCGGGGGACACGCACTCCCCGGCAGCGCCGGCGAAGACTTTCTTCTCCAGGTAATCCGCCAGGCTCTCCCCCTCCGCCCGGGTTTTCCGGTAGGAGGCCAGCAGCGCCATGCCCCAGGGGCCGCCCTCTCCGGCGGTCTCCATGACGGCCACCGGCACGCCCAGGGCCCCTGCCAGCAGGCGCTGGCCCACACCCTTGGTCTTAAACAAACCGCCGTGACCGTACAAGGTGTCCAGCTGCACCTGCTCCTTGCCGAACAGGATGTCCACCATTCCCACGCGCAGGGCGGCCATGGCCCCATAGATCTGGGCCCGCATAAAGTTTGCCAGCGTCAAGGGCGCGTCCGGCCGCCGGAAGAACAGGGGCCGCCCCTTCTCCAGGCCTGTCACCGGTTCCCCAGAGTAACAGTTGTAGCTCAGCAGGCTTCCGCAGTCCGGATCCCCTTCCAACGCTTTTTGATACAGCAGCTCATAGAGCTTGGATTTTTCCAAGGGAGTTCCGGCCGCCTCCAGCACTTGTCCAAACAGCTTGACCCAGGCGTCCAGATCCGAGGTGCAGGTGTTCACATGGACCATGGCCACCGGCTTGCCGTCGGGCGTGGTGACCAGATCAATCTCCGGGTACACCTGGGACAGGGGCTTTTCCAGCACCGCCATGGCAAACACCGAGGTGCCTGCAGACACATTGCCCGTCCTCTCCCGGACCGAGTTGGTGGCGACCATGCCTGTGCCTGCGTCCCCTTCCGGGGGGCACAGAGGCGCGCCAGGTTCCAGGGTGCCTGTGGGATCCAGCAGCCGGACGCCCTCCGGAGTCAGGACGCCTGCCTCCGCCCCGGCGGGCAGCACCTGGGGCAGCACGTCCCGCAGCCGCCAGGCATAGCCCCGTTCCGCCACCAGGCGGTCAAACGTTTCCACCATGTCCTGGCGGAAATCGCAGGCATCGCTGTCCACAGGAAACATGCCTGAGGCCTCCCCCACGCCCAGCACCCGCCGGCCTGTGAGCTTCCAGTGGACGTAGCCGGCCAAGGTGGTCAAATAGTCCAGCTGGGCCACGTGGGGCTCTTTCCGGCCCATGGCACGCCACAGATGGGCAATGCTCCACCGCTGGGGAATGTTGAACCCAAACAGCTGGGTCAGCTCCTGAGACTCTTTTTCCGTGATGGTATTGCGCCAGGTTCGGAAAGCGCACAGCTGGTTTCCCTCCCGGTCAAAGGGCAGATAGCCGTGCATCATCGCGGAAAAACCCAGGGCGCCCAGCCGCCGCAGGGGCTCCCCACACTGCTGCTGCACCTGCCGGGCCAGCTCTCCGTAGGCTTGCTGCATCCCCTTCCAGGCCTCTTCCAGAGAATAGGTCCACACCCCGTCCTCCAGACGGTTCTCCCAATCCCATGCCCCAGACGCCAGGGGGGCATGGTCCGGCCCCACCAGCACAGCCTTAATGCGGGTGGACCCCAACTCCAGACCCAACACAGTTTCTCCCTCCCGGACAGCCCGGGCCATTTCTTCACGGTTCATTGCGCCAACTCCCTCCTTAGGTTGTATGGAAAATCGGGGGCAAAGCCTTCCCTTTGCCCTCCCGTTCTTGCCTATAGAGTATTGTAACACACCGGCTTTGTATTTGCACGGATTTCTCTTTTTGAAATGGCAGTTGTGACAGAGAAAAAAATCTGGTATAATATCTGGCAGAAGAGAGACCAGGCGAAACGAGGGCAGGCGCGGCGCGTCTGCTTTTTTCCGGTGGGCGGAACGCTTCGCCGCATTTTGATTTCACGGAAACGGGGGAACATGCGGAATGGGGAACACCATAGGTTTTGACAACGAAAAATACCTGCAGCTGCAATCGGAGAAAATCCGGGAGCGCATCGCGCAGTTTGGAGGCAAGCTCTACTTGGAGTTTGGAGGCAAGCTGTTCGACGACTATCACGCCTCCCGGGTGCTGCCGGGCTTTAAGCCGGACAGCAAAGTGAACATGCTTCTGCAGTTGAAAGACCAGGCGGAAATCCTGCTGGTAATCAGCGCCCCGGACATTGCCAAGAATAAAGTCCGGGGGGATTTGGGCATCACCTACGACGCGGATGTGCTCCGGCTGATCGACGCCTTCCGGGGCATTGGGCTCTATGTGGGTAGCGTGGTGCTCACCCAGTTTGAGGGCCAGCCCGCCGCAGAGGCCTTTCAAAAGCGGCTGGAATCCCTGGGGGTGAAGGTGTTTCGCCACTACACCATTCCCGGCTATCCCTCCAACATCCCCCTGATCGTCAGCGACCAGGGCTTTGGGAAAAACGACTACGTGGAGACCAGCCGCAGCCTGGTGGTGGTCACCGCCCCGGGACCGGGCAGCGGCAAAATGGCCACCTGCCTCTCCCAGCTGTACCACGAAAACAAGCGGGGCATCCGGGCGGGCTACGCCAAATTTGAGACCTTCCCCATTTGGAACCTGGCCCTGACCCATCCGGTGAACCTGGCCTATGAGGCTGCCACCGCCGACTTAAACGACGTGAATATGATCGATCCCTTCCACCTGGAGGCCTATGGGGAAACCGCCGTCAACTACAACCGGGACGTGGAGGTGTTCCCGGTGCTCAACGCCATGCTGGAAAAAATTGCCGGGGAGTCCCCCTACAAATCCCCCACGGATATGGGCGTGAACATGGCCGGTTTCTGCATTGTGGACGACGAAGCCTGCTGCGCCGCCTCCCGGCAGGAGATCATCCGCCGGTATTACAGCTCCCTGTGCGGCCTGCGCCAGGGCAAACTGGCGGAAGAGGAGGTGCGCAAGGTGGAGCTGCTCATGAGCAAGGCCAGCGTCACCCTGGAGGACCGTCCCGTGGTGGCCCCGGTCCGCCGCTTGGCGGAGGAGACCGGCCTGCCTGCCGCCGCCATTCAGCTGCCTGACGGCCGGGTGGTCACTGGAAAGACCTCCACGCTGCTGGGGGCCTCTTCCGCCGCTCTGCTCAACGCCCTGAAGGCCCTGGGAGGCATTCACGACGCCATCCACCTGATCTCCCCCATTGTCATTGAACCCATTCAAAAGCTGAAAACCACCCATCTGGGCAGCGTCAATCCCCTGCTCCACACGGATGAAATTCTCCTGGCCCTGTCCATCTGTGCAGCCACCAACCCCACCGCCGAACTGGCCCTGCGCCAGCTGCCCAAGCTGCGCCACTGCGAGGCCCACTCCTCGGTGATTCTCTCCCACGTGGACGAGGACACGTTCCGCCGGTTAGGGCTCAACCTGACCTGCGAACCTCAGTACCAGACCAACAAGCTCTACCACAAGTGATCCAACAAAAAAGGGCGTGCCGCGAAAGCAACTCCGCGACACACCCTTTTCTTTTTTTGCCGTCACATGCCGCACAGCTCCAGGAAAGGCTGGAAATACTCTTGGCTGCTGCGGTATTCCCTGTTTCCCAGGTACATGCCGGTACCCGTGGTATTCAAGTAGTACTGCCGCGTGCTGCCATCTTGGTAGGTCAGCACCAGCCGGGGCGGATTAAACCCACTGTATTCCCCCAACCTACTGGGAGTGGGATATTCATACCGATACCCATTTAGGTAGTCCACCACCAGCTGCACGGCCTCGGGATCGTCGTACCGGGTCACCTCTTGATACCCATCGGAGCCGTAGCGGGCGAAAGCCACCGACTCCACCTGGGCCGGGTCCTCCTGCACCAAAGCTTTCGAGCCGGGGGTTAAAGACAGCCACACTACCGCCGCCAGGATACACAAAGCCATCACGACGAGGACTATGACTTTTTTTCGATCGGCACGCAACATGGAAAACACCCCCTAAGCAAACGTCTCCAAAGCAGAACGCACACCTTCCAAGCTGTCAATCCACCGGACCGAACATGCTCAACCTCTCTCCGGCCTGCCACTCCTTGGGCGCCACTGCCGCATAGAAGAGAGGGGCAAAATAAGTGGAGGTAGTACAGGTGTAATAAAACTTCCTGTCTTCCCCTGTCCCGGAAGTTATATCCACACAGCCCCAGGGATAGACAAGCCACTGGAAGGTTCCCTGGTCCGTATAAAAGGTCACCACGTTATCGGCCCCGCTGCGCACCACCGTAGGTCCGACAGCGGTGTACCGGAACCCGTTGAAATGCTCCACAATGGCTTGAATTGTCTCTCGATCTTCCACAGTCCATTCCCTTTCCCACTCCTGCGCCAGGTCATGGCCCCCTGTCCCCACCTGGATTTTCTGCACGTCCTGGGAGCGAAGCGCAAAAAGGGGTTCTCCTCCGGGGGTATGCTGCAGCCAAAGGAAAAAACAAACCAGGATACTACAGCAAACTGCAGCTGTAACTACATCGGCCCGTCGAATTTTTGTCACACTGCATCCCTCCTCAGAAACATCCTCATTTGGGGTACATAGCCACCAGCGACTCCAGGAAAGGTGGAAAAGGCTCCTAGTTGCTGCAGCACCTCCTGTTTCCCAGGTACATGCCAGTACCCACGGTATGCAAGCACTCTATCCCTTTTTCAAATGGCCACTTCGAAGAGAGGCGTAAAGTAATCGTACCACAAGTTGGTGGAATAGATCACGTTGCCGTCTTGCTCCAGCACGCCCCAGGGATACACCTCTACGGTGAACTCTTCTTCTCCTTGGAAGGTCACGTAAACCCCTTCGAAAAACCCATAGCCGTACTCGTTGCGATCGTTATAGCGGTAGCTATTGAAGTGCTCCACCACCGCTTCCACCGCAGCAGGGTCTGTCACCGTGGTTCCCCCGCTGCCCAGCGACTTCCTGAGCACCACCTGTTCCACCTTTGCCGGGTCAATGGAAAAGAGTTTCTCCCCCACCTGGGTGAAGTTCATCCAAAGCACCACCCCCAGAAGGACCAGGCACACCAGAGCTGCCGACAACAAGTTTCTCTTATCTTGCCGAAGCATTCCTATTCGCCTCCTCTTTAAAAAACACAGACCTTTTCCTCCTCTTTATAGTACCAGATTTTTCCACGGAAGTAAACGATTTTTATTAAAAAAACCGGAAGCTTCTCTGCATCTCCGCAGACAAAAGCTCCCGGCTTTCTGCTATTATTTTACGCCGTGCTCACTCCACCTCAAACAGGGCTTCGGTCTCCACAGGCATATTGCCGGGGAGCACGCTCATGCCGATGGCGGAGCGGCTGGGGGTGCCGATTTCCTCGCCGAAAACCTTCATCAGCAGCTCGGTGCCGCCGTTGGCCACCTGGGGCTGGGCGTAAAAGTCCGGGGTAGAGGCCACAAAGCAGGTGACCTTCACCGCGTTTTTCACCTTGTCCAGGTCCCCGATCTCCCGCTTGAGCACCGCCAGCACGTTGAGCATGCACCCCTGGGCATAGGCGTAGCCCTGTTCCACGGTCACGTCCTCTCCCAGCTTGCCGGTGATGGCGCTGCCGTCGGTGGAGGGGCCGCAGCCGGACACGTAATAGAGCCCCTTGCCAAACTGTTTCACCGGGGCGTAAGCGCCGCCCTTGGCAGGGGGCTCCGGCAGGGTCAATCCCAGTTCTTGCAGTTTCTCTTCTACTTTGCTCATACAAACTCATCCTTTCTTTTGCACAGCTACACAGTATGATAAAAATGGACTATGAGGAACCCGCGCACGCAGAGAGATCCCCTCCCTTTTGGGAGAAGACCAGGGCTTCCTGCAGAAAGAGCCCAGACATGCGGGGAACTTTCGGATTTATGACCGGGAGACCACCTGGCCCGGCAGCTGCTCTGGCTCCCGGCCGTTTACAAACACCTTCCACAGGCCGGCGGAGAGCTGCTTGGGCTCCGAGAACGTGGCCCGGTCCGTAAAGGAGGCTGGGTCAAACAGCAGCACATCCGCTTTTTTCCCAGGAGCCAGCATTCCCCGGTCCCCCAGCCCTAAGCGCCGGGCAGGCAGTGCGGTCATTTTCGCCACCGCCTCCTCCAAAGAGAGCAGTCCTTTTTCTCGGACATATTCCCGCAGGAACTTGGGGAAAGAACCGTACAGCCGGGGATGGGGCATGTCTCCGCCTCCATAGAGAGAGTCCGAAATTACGGACACATAGGGCAGGGTGAGCACCCGGTCCACATCGGCCGGATCCATGCTCATCAGGATCACGCCCACCCGGCTGCCGTTGTCCGCCAGCAGGCGGCAGAACAACTCCGCCTCGGAAAGGCCCTCCTGCCGGGCTGCCTGGGCAAAGGAGAGCCCGGACAAGGGCCGGTCCCGCTCCTCGATCACCGAGCTGATCCGGATCCGGTCCCATCCGATGGAATACACCATGTTGTCCCAATGGGGAAAGTCCTTCTGCACTTCCTGTTCCAGCAGGCGGCAGCCCCGCTCCGTAGTCAAAAAGCCCAGGGTGTCTCCGCCCGCCGCCTCTAACACAGTGGGCGGCACCAGGGAGAGGATGGTGGTGGATCCCGCCGGATAGGGGTAGGCGTCGGCAGTCACGTCTTGGCCCTGGGCCCGGGCCTGCTCCAGCACGGCAATGGCCCGCTCCAGCCCTGCGCCAAAGTTTTGCAAGCCGGTCACTTTGAAGTGGCTCACGTTCACCCCCACGCCGGCCCGCCGGCCAATCTCCACCACCTCTTGCACCGAAGCCGCCAGGGAGTTTCCCTCGCCCCGAATATGGCTGGTCAAATAGCCTCCATATTCCCCGGCCACCCGGGCCAGGAAGGCGAAGTCCTCCAAAGTGCTGTAACACTCCGGGGTGTACATAATGCCGCAGGAGAGGCCCAGGGCCCCCGCCTCCATGGCGTCCCGCACATAGGCCTCCGCCTGGGTCCGGGAAGCCCGGTCAAAGGGCACGTCGCCAAATCCCTTGGAAGCGGTAGTCATGGCCCCTGTTGCCCCCAGCACCCCCAGATTCAGAGGGAATTTTCCCTTTTTCAAAGCCTCCATAAAATCGGACACCTTGGGGAAAAAGCTGTCGGGCGGGGCGTCCCCCAAACAGGGGGCTAAAAAGTCGTACAGTTCCTCCCGCAAGGCGGGGGTACAAGGGGCCGGAGCCAGGCCGCAGTTGCCCATCACCGCCGTGGTGATTCCCTGGGCCAGTTCCACCTTGCCAAAATCCGGATCGTACAGGGCCGCCAGGTCGCAGTGGCGGTGGGCGTCGATAAAGCCCGGACAGGCCACCCGGCCCTCCCCGTCGATCTCCTGGGCGTCCAGGTCACCCAACGGGGCGGAACTCACCTCCAGCAGGGTGTCCCCTTCCCACAGCAGCTCCCCCAAAAAGCTCGGGGAGCCGGTGCCGTCCACAATCCGCACATTTTTCACATGGATCATACCAACATCCCCCTGGCAGCCACAGGCATCTGCAGCAGTTCCCCATCTTCCCACAGGAACACATGGTTGAAGTTGTTCACTGCCGTGCACACGTGGATGGGCAGAAGCTCCACCACCTGGCCTACCTGCAGGCCTGTGCGGCCGTTTTTCGCCGTGACAATGCCGTGCTCCTCGTTCATACGGCGCAGCTGCAGGTTTTCATCAGGCAGGCCGTCCGCTCCCAGAGGAATGGCGTAGCCCGGGTAGAAGCCGGGAGCCGTATCCAGCGGGGAGTCCGTGGGGAAGGTCTTGGTGCCTCCGTCCAGCACGGCGTACCCCGCCTCCGGCGTGCTGACCACAGTGGCGTACAGCCGCACGGCGATGTCCTCCAAGCGGGCGCAGTTCTCTTTGGTGAGCATCCAATCTGCAAAGATATAGGTGCCGGGGCGCACCTCGTTGACCAAACCCGTCTGGGCCACCAACAAGCCTGTGGGAGTGCTGCCGGCGCTCACATCCTCCAGGGGAATTCCCGCCTGGCGAAGCTGCTCCGCCAGAGAGGCCATCAGCTCTCCCTCCTCCTGGGCGGCAGCGGCGTTGTCCTGGGTGGGAGCGTCGTGAAGCACCAGGCTCTTAAAGGTGTAAATCCCGGTCAGCCGCAGTCCCGGCAGGCTGTGGACAGCCTTGCCCAACTCCACCAGCCGTTCCCGGGGAATCCCGGTGCGCTTGGCCCCTGTGTCCACCTCCAGACGGACTTCCAACACGGTGTTGGCGTCCACCGCTGCCTGAGAAAGCCTTTGGGCCCCCTCCCAACTGTCCACCGCCAAGATCAGCCGGTCCACCTGGCGCTGCAGAGCCAACGCCCGGCGAATGCGGAACTCCCCCACCATGGGATAGGCGATGAAAATATCCTTCACCCCGCCCTGGGCCATGACCTCCGCCTCGCTGACCTTGGCGCAGGTGATGCCCGCCGCCCCGGCCTCCAGCTGCATCCGGGCAAAAAAGGGCATTTTATGTGTTTTTACCTGAGGCCGCAGCCTGCAGCCGCACGCCTCCACCTGCTGTTGCATCCGCCGCACATTCTCCCGCACCTTGGCCACGTCTACCACCAGACACGGGGTCTCCGGAACTTGAAGCATACCAAAAACCTCCCCCTGTGTTACTCTACCGTATAGTATAGTACAGAAAAAAAGGAGAGGCAAGCCCCTCCTTTTTCTTTCGGCGGCACCCGGAGAAAAAGCCCGAACCAGGCGGCCTGTGTCTTTTTTGAGAACACCGCGCACTCTCTGCCGCAGGTTATCCCCGCAGCTCCACCCGGCGGATCTTGCCGGAGATGGTCTTGGGCAGGTCGTCCCGAAACTCCACAATGCGGGGGTATTTATAGGGAGCGGTGTTTTTCTTCACGTAATTTTGAATCTCTTTCTTCAGCTGGTCGGTGCCCTCCGTGCCTTTGGTCAGCACGATAATGGCCTTGACCACCTGGCCGCGGACCGGGTCGGGGGCGCTGGTGACGGCGCACTCCAGCACATAGGGCAGCTCCATGATGACGCTTTCAATCTCAAAGGGCCCAATCCGGTAGCCGGAGGACTTGATCACGTCGTCGGTGCGGCCCACATACCAGAAGTAGCCGTCCTCATCCCGCCAGGCGGTGTCGCCGGTGTGGTAGCAGCCATCGTGCCACACATCCTGGGTCTTCTCTTCGTCCTGGTAATAGCCCATAAACAGGCCGCAGGGCGCGCCCTCCTCTGTGTGGACCACCACCTCGCCGGTCTCGCCCACGGGAGCGGGCGTGCCGTCGGGCAGAAGGATGTCCACGTGATACAAGGGGCTGGGAATGCCCATGGAGCCGGGCTTGGGCACGGTGCCCACCGGGTTGTAGATGGTCAGGGTGGTCTCCGTCTGGCCGAAGCCCTCCATCAAGGTCAGGCCTGTGGCCCGCTTCCACTGCTCGAACACCTCCGGGTTCAAGGCCTCCCCGGCGGTGGTGGAATACTCAATGGAGGACAGGTCGTATTTGCTCAAATCCTCCTTGATGAAGAACCGGTACATGGTGGGCGGGGCGCAGAAGGTGGTGATGTGATACTTGGCAAACATGGGCAGAATGTCGTGGGCGTCGAACTTGTCGAAGTCGTAGGTGAAGATGGCCGCCTCGTTCATCCACTGGCCGTAGTACTTGCCCCACAGGGCCTTGCCCCAGCCTGTGTCGGAGATAGTGAAGTGCAGGCCGTCGGGATTCACGTTGTGCCAATACTTGGCGGTGATGTAGTGGCCCAGGGCATATTTATAGTTGTGCTCGGCAATTTTGGGGTAGCCCGTGGTGCCGGAGGTAAAGAACATGAGCATGGGATCGCTGCCGCAGGGGGCGTCGGGCTTGCGCTCATAGGTGTCGGGGAAAGCCTCTACCTCTTTGTCGAAGTCGTGCCAACCCAGGCGGTTCTCCCCCACCATAATCTTCACCGCCACGCTGGGGCAGTTCTTCGCGGCCTTCTCCGCCTCGTCGGCCACCTGGCCGTCGGCGGTGCAGAGGATGGCCTTCACCCCTGCCGCTTTGAAGCGGTAGTCAAAGTCGTGCTCCATAAGCAGATTGGTGGCGGGGATGATGACAGCCCCCATCTTGTGCAGCGCGGTGATGACGAACCAGAACTGATAGTGGCGCTTTAACACCACCATGACCCGGTCCCCCCGCTGAATGCCCAGGCTCTCCAAATAGTTGGCGGTTTTCGAAGACCAACGGCTCATGTCGCCGAACGTGAAGCGCCGTTCCACCTTGTCCCGGCTCACGTGGAGCATGGCCAGCTTGTCCGGGGACTTTTCCGCCAGCTTGTCCACAATGTCGAAGGCAAAGTTGAACTTCTCCTGGTTCTCAAAGCGGATGGACTGCAAGATGCCGTTCTCGTCCAGCTGGGTCTTCACAAAGGGGCTGGACACAGTTTCCCGCTCCTGGCGGGCCAGTTTCTGATCGATAAGCTTTTGGAACCGGTCCTGCTCGGGGGCAAACTCCTCAGACCCTTTCAGCACAATGGCGTAGAACTGGCACTCCTGCCCGTCGATGGCGATCATGCCGTGGGGGGTGGCGGAATTGTAGTAGATGGAATCCCCCTCGTGAAGCACCTCCACATGGCTGCCCACCTGGACTTTCATGGTGCCCTTCAGAATGATGTCCAGCTCCTGGCCCACATGGGTGGAAAGCTTGATAGCCACGTTCTGCTGGCTCTCCTCGTAGGGCATGGTGACAAAGAAGGGCTCGGCGGTCTTGTTTTTAAACAGGGGGGCCATGTTCAAATATTTGAAACCCTGCCGCCGGGTGATGGGCAAACCGTCCCCTTTCCGGTTGACCGTGTAACTGGACAGGGTGGGAGACACGCCCTTGATCAGGTCCGTTGGGTCGATGCCGAAGCGCTGGGCGCATTTGTAAATGAAGGTGAAGCTGAAGTCCTTCTCCCCTGCCTCGCACTGCTGGTACTCCTCCAAAGAGACGCCGGTGCACTTGGCCATTTCCTCCGGGGAAAGGCCGGTGATCTCCCGCATGGTGCGGATGCGCTCCGCCACCTCCGCCAATTGGGTTTTCAAATCTGTTTTTTCCATGAGCGTTGTTCTCCTTTCTGTCTGTAACTTACCGGGTGAGTCCCCCCTGCCGGTTCGGCTGGCTGCTGGACAGCGTTCTGCCCCGGTGGGCAAGAGGGGTCTGTGGTTGAGAAAGATAGACGTTGCGTTTTGCCCGGCGCTGGCCTCCGAACACCCACAAAATGAAAAATCCGTCTCAAGGAATATCTTTCCTTGAGACGGATGAAAAATCCGCGGTACCACTCAAATTGCGCTTTCGCGCCACCTCGTCGGGCTCCAGCAAGCCCTATGCACTAACGCAGCATACACGGGAAACGCCTACTCTCCGCCTGGGCGAATTTGGGGCCTCCGGCTCAGAAGGGATAGCCGCACAGCGCCTTCCACCGGCTTGCACCAACCGCCGGCTCTCTGCAGGAAGAGGTCGCCTGGACTTTCTTCGTCACAGCCTTTCCTGGCTTTTTCCAAAGCCTATTTCCTTGTGGTTCTTTACTACCCTACACTATTTTTAGCAAGATGTCAAGAGAAAGCTTTCAAAAAGTTGCGCAAATTTAGGACGCAGTCGCAGCCTCCAGCTCTTGGATGCCGTTCACAATCATCTCCGCCGTCACCTCATAGGGCCACTTGCGCACGTCGATGCCTTGCAGGGCCTTTGCCGCCACGGCGGGCAAGTCCTCCGGCTTGGCGTGGATATCCGAAAGCCGGGTGGGCAGGCCGATGGACCGGTGAAACGCCAGCACCTTATCCCGCTCCTCGTATTTCTTGTCGATGGTGAGCATGGCCAGAATGCCGTAGGCAACCACCTCCCCGTGGAGATGATGGTTTTCCTCCGTGCTGGGCAGAATGGTGAACCCGTTGTAAATGGCGTGGGCCAGGCCAGTGGTGTAGTCCACCTGCACGAAATTGGACACCAGCCCTGTGGAGACGATGATGCTCAGAATGATCTCCGTCAGCTCGTAGGTCACCTGGTGGGCTTTGCAGTCCTCCATGGCTTTTTGCCCCCAGCGGAGAATGGGCTCGGCGCACATGGAGCTCAGGGCAATGCCCATGGCGTCGGAGTGGGCGGGCACATCCCCCCGGGAAGAGGTGGTGCACTCAAAGTGCTTGGCCATGGTGTCCCCCATGCCCGCCCACAGGTATTTCACCGGGGCGTCGGCGATGATCTGAGGGTCGATGAAAATATGATGGGGAGGAATTTTGGAGAAGGAGTACTCCCGCAGGCTGCCGTCCGGGTGATAGAGAATCCCCAGGCTGGTGCAGCCGGCACAGGTGGAGGCGATGGTGGGGAAGGTGAAGAAGGGCCGGTGAGTGCTGTGGGCCAGCACCTTCACCGTGTCAATGGCCTTGCCGCCGCCCACGGCGAAGAGCATGTCCGCGTCCGCCACTTGGGGCTGGAGCATGGCAATGTTTTCCACGGAGGCCTCGCCGCCATACCAGAACGTACCGGTGATCTCTATCCCAGAGCCCTCCACCGCCTGGCGGATTTTTTCCTCCGCGGCGGCCAGGGCGTGTTTGCCGCCAATGATCGCCGCCCTTTTCCCAAAGGGGGCGCATACGGCGGGAATATTTTGATAGGCGTCCTCCCCGATGGTGTAGCCAGGGAACAGTGTCTCTTGAAAATGCATAGTCAGCAACCTTCTTTCTCAAAATTGCCCGCGGGAACGGGGAGAGTGTCTTCTTCCGGCTCAGCGGCCTGACAGGCCTTCACGGCCTCCTCATAGGAGCGGCCCTCTGCCTGGGGGTGCGCTCGCAAGTATTTGCGGTTTTTGTACACGCCCACAGTGAGGAAGGGCACAATCACCACAGCAATGGCAAAGTATCCGCAATAGCCGTAACCGTACTTGATGATGTTGGAAAGCCCCGCCAAGGAGATGGTCATGGAGAGCACGATGATAAACGCCGCCACCACAGCGCTTCTGGCCGGGGCGTAGGAGATCTTCCGGAACAGAGGCAGTTTCTCAAACCGGGCCACAAAGCCGAAGGTGGTGGTCACCCCAGTGGAGAGCAGGCACAGCAGCAGGCACACACCGTAGACTACGGTCAGCCAGCCCATGCCCATTTCCCGGCACACGGTCAAGGTGGGAATTACCGTGCCCCCGTCCACGGAGGTGTAAAACCCCTGCCAGGAAAGGAGCATGAAAATAGACAGCACCAGCGCCACAGCATTCATGACAAAGGAGATCCACATGGACCGGGAACAAGCTTTTTTGGTGGTCAAGGGCGTGCCGCAGGCAATCATGGTGGGCAAAGTCACACACTGGAACCCTGCGTAGGTGAAGCAGTTTAAAATGGCCTGGGGCACATTGCCGAAGCCCTGGGTGGCAAAGTCCTGCCAGAGCACCTCCTGCAGGTTGCCCCTCCAGGCGATGCCCACCCCGTAGATGGCCACGGCGGTCACCAAAATGGCAATGCCCATGTAGGTGCTGGCCATGCGCACCAGGTCTGCCCCGAAAATGGTCAAGCACAGCACCACCAGGCCCACCAGACCAATGCCCACATAGTAGTTTAGGCCGAAGTACTCCGTCAAAGCCGAAGCCGCCCCGGAGATGGCCGCCGCCACTGCCATGAGCACCATGATGTAGAAGAAGATCTCAAACAGCACCCACAGCTTGTCAAAGGGATGGTACAAGGTCTTGAACAGTTCCTTATAGCTGGTCAGGCCTCGGGAGTTGACCATGAGCATGGCCTCCCGCATAGTGAGAGTCAGCAGCAACATGGCGCCCACGGCGCTGACAGGGCCCAGCCAGCCCAAACCCACGTAGTAGGTGTGGGCCTGGTTGCCGGTGGCGAAGCCGCCTCCTGCATGGGCGGAAAACAACACCGCCCCTACGGAGAACAGCAGCACAAAGGGAAGTTTCGCGGACATTTTTTTCATGGGGGATACAGCCTCCTTCAGGTGATGATTTCCCCAGGCAACAAAAAAGCTCTTTCGCTCTTCTGCCCAGGGGGGCAGAAGAGACGAAAGAGCAAAGCTTCCGCGGTACCACTCTTCTTCGCTTTTCCACAGAAAAAGCGCGCTTTGTGGGATACTGACATATCCCTGCGCTGGCTAACGGGCGCAACTCCGTCCGCACCTACTTGCTTCGGCACGGCCGCTCAGCGGTCAGTTCAACTCTGCTTTCCTTCATGCCTCGCACCAACCGGCATTTCTCTGAAAGGGCCGCACAGCCTACTAGTCCGCGTCCTGGCGTTTGTGTTCGTGAGATAAAATACCACAGCCCCCACCTCTTTGTCAAGGCATTTTTTGAAATTTTTAAGAAGGAATCCTGCATTTTCCCCAACAAGAACCGGAAAGGGCGCTGCAAAATTTCCCCGCCGGCCGGCCGTTCTCCCCGGAAAAAACAGGGGTTTTTCTTCCTGTATAGCTCCCAGCAAAAAAGGAGGGGGAAAAACCTTCCCGCCTCCTTCTCCTTTTCTGGGGCTGCCGGGCCCTCCGAAAAAGGTGTTTTATTCCTCGTGCTCCGGCAGAGCTTCGATGGTGTCAGCGGCGCTTTCCAGCCAGCTGCCCTCAAACAGCTCGATGGCTCCCTTGTCGCAGGCCCAAGCCAGCTTGGGATCCATGGGCAGCTTGCCCAGCACCTGCAGGGCATACTTAGCCGCCACCTCGTCGATGTGGCTCTCCCCGAACACATGGATCTCCCGGCCGCAGTCCGGGCAGGTGACATAGCTCATGTTCTCCACCAGGCCCAGCACCGGCACGTTCATCATCTTGGCCATCTCCACTGCCTTGGAGACGATCATGCCCACCAGCTCCTGGGGAGAGGTGACAATCAAAATGCCGTCCACAGGCAAAGACTGGAACACGGTCAGAGGCGCGTCTCCCGTTCCGGGAGGCATGTCCACAAACATGTAGTCCACATTGCCCCAGATCACATCGGTCCAGAACTGCTTGATGGCGCCGGCGATAACAGGGCCCCGCCACACCACCGGAGAGGTCTCCTCCTCCAGCAGCAGGTTGATGCTCATCACTTTGATGCCGGTTTTGGTCTCCACCGGGTAGATGCCGTTCTCATCGGAGAGGGCCCGCTGCTTCATGCCAAAACATTTGGGAATAGAGGGCCCGGTGATGTCCGCGTCCAGCACAGCCACCTGGTTGCCCCGGCGGCGCAGCGTGGTGGCCAACAGAGAGGTGATCAAGGACTTGCCCACGCCTCCCTTGCCGCTGACCACGCCAATGACCTTTTTCACGTGGCTTAAATCGTTGGTCTTTTCCAAAAAGCTCTGGGGCTGCTGACGGGAGGGACAGTCCACCCCGCAGCTGGAGCAATCATGCGTGCAATTTTCGCTCATTGTCTCTCGAACTCCTTCTCGCAGTGTTGTATCCTTTATTGTACCCTTTTTTCCAAAAAAGTAAAGTGGTATATGCCAAAAACTCCCGGAAGTTCCCAAAAAACTCCCCTTCCGGTCAGGTCTCCCCTATTTTACCGGGGTGAGGCTGCCCTCCCCCGGGGAGGGGGACAGGGGCAATTCAAACCAGAAGGTGCTGCCCTGGCCCAGCTGGCTCTCCACGCCGTAGGCGCCCCCGTGCATATCCAGAATGTTCTTCACAATGGAGAGCCCCAAGCCAGAGCCCATCTGGGCGCGCTTGTGCTCCTTGTCCACCTTGTAGTAGCGCTCCCAAATATCCTGGAGCTTGTCCGGGGGAATGCCCTCCCCGGTGTCGGTGACCGAAACCCGCACCTTGCCCTCCCGCAGGGTTTGGCGCAGGGTGATGGTCTTGTCCGCCCCGGAATAGGTGATGGCGTTGTTCACCAGGTTGTACACCACCTGGGAGATTTTCAGCTCGTCGGCATTGACCCACACGTCTTCCTCATACGCAAAGGGGAAGCTGTAGTCTGCCAGCTTGTCGTACCGGTGCAGAATCAGCCGGATGCTTTCGGTCAGGTTGAAGGAAGCCTTCTCCAGGGGCACCACCCCGCTCTCCAGCTTGGAAAGATCCAGCAGGTCGTTGACCAGGCTGGTCAGACGCTCCGCCTCGTCGATGATGATCTGCACGTTTTCCGGGGTGTTTTCCCCAGGAAGATCCCGCATCACTTCCCCGTAACCCTTAATCATGGTCAAGGGCGTGCGCAGGTCGTGGGACACATTCGCCAACAGGTCCCGGCGCAAACCTTCCACCTTGGAAAGCTCCCCGGCGGCGTAGTTCAAGGTTTGGGCCAGCTCTCGGACCTCCCGGGCCCCGTGCTCCCCAAAGCGGATGGCGTAATCCCCCCGGGCCAATTCCTTGGCCCCCTCGTTGATGGCGGCGATGGGCCGGGAGATCTTCCGCGCAATGAGCAACGCCAGGCCCGTACCCAGCAGAGCCATCACCACGGTGAGCACCCCCACCTGCACCAGCAAGGTCTCCCGGATAGAATCCACCGGGGTGATCTCACTCTCCAGCAGCACCATTCGGTTGAGCCCCGAGGGGGTGCGGCTGATGCGCACATAGAGAATCACCTGGTTTTGAGAACCGTCCTGGTTCACAAAGGGGGAACGATACACCGCCAGCCGCTGGCCTCCATCCAGGTTCACATCGTTGAACAGTTCTGCCAAACCCAGGCGGGTCATATTGTTTAACAGGCTCTCTTTTTGGCTGGCCCGCCACCCGGAGTAGGTGCGGCCCAGCTCGTCGGTCACCAGGATATTGATGCCGGTGTTGTAGCACAACTGCCGGACCTCTTCGTCCAAGCTTTCGTCCTCCAGGCGGTGCTCCACCGCCTCGGCAGTGGACTTCACCTCTGCGGTTTTTACCGTGCGGTAGAAGGGCTCCAGCAGCACAATTTGGAACAGCCACAGCAGCGCCCAGACCACCACAATAAAAATGCCAAACCCCACCAGAATCTGCGCCCAAATCCCCAGGGGGCGGCGTCTGCTCTTTTTCATCTCAGTTCACCTCAAAACGATACCCCACCCCCCGCAGGGTGACAATAAACCGGCTGTAAGGCCCCAGAGACCGGCGCAGCAGTTTGATGTGAGTATCCAGCGTGCGGTCGTCCCCGTAAAAGTCGTAGCCCCACACGTTGGTGATCAACATCTCCCGGGTCAGGGCGATGTTCTTATTTCGGGCCATGTATACCAGCAGATCGTACTCCTTGGGAGAAAGCTCCGCCCGGGCTCCGTCCACAGTGACAATCCGGGCGTCCAGATCGATGGAGAGCCCTTCAAAGGTGAGCACATGGCGCTGGGGCTGTTCCTCCTGCGGACGCACCCGGTTCATAATGGCGTGAACCCGCATCATCAGCTCCTTGGGAGAGAAGGGCTTGACCACATAGTCGTCCACTCCCAGCTCAAACCCGTGGATGCGGTCGTATTCCTCCCCCCGGGCTGAGAGCATCAACACCGGCGTTTTACAGGTTTTGCGGATCTCCGCCACAGCGGAAAATCCATCCAGCTCCGGCATCATCACGTCCATGACAATGATGTCAAAGGCGTCCGGATGACGCCGGCACAGCTCCACTGCTTCCATGCCGTTCTCGGCCTCGGTCACCTGATCCCCCTCAAATTCCGCGTATTTGCGAATCAGCGTTCGGATGTTTGCCTCGTCGTCCACCACTAAAATGCGTACCATCCCGCACCTTCCTTTCCCGGGAGCCCCTCCCCGGCCATTCTTTCCCCTTTAGTATATCCCCCCTATGTGAACCCCCTGTGAACTCCCTCTCCCCGCTTTCTTGGAAGAAAGCTTGGCAAAGAACTTTACTTCGCGCTTTGGGCCGCTCGCTGACGCTCGGGCGTGTGTATCGTTTCCTTGCGTTCGCGTGTTTCCCCCGAGCGAAAGTACCCGGAACCCCCGCTCTTGCCGCAGGCAAGAAATCGGCTCGCCTGGGGTGCAACCCCCCCCCGCCAGCAGACGCGCACGCGAGGCGGCCCACGGCACAGGCGCGGCGTTAAGCCGCCGCCCCAAAGCGCGAATTGTCCTGTGCGGTCACGCACCCCCTCCCGGGGGGTGCGGGGGAGGTCTCCCCCGCAGCGAGCCCCAAGAACGAACAACTCTTCCCCGCCGCCAGGCGCACAGACATGTGTGCCATCCCTTCACTTCCACCGAGCGAAAGTACCCGGAACCCCCGCTCTTGCCGCAGGCAAGAAAGCGGCTTGCCTGGGGTGCAACCCCCCCCGCCCTTGCGGCACGCAAGAAAGCGGCTCGCCTGAGGTGTCCCCCGCCAGCAGACGCGCACGCGAGGCGGCCCACGGCACAGGCGCGGCGTTTAGCCGCCGCCCCAAAGCGCGAATTGTCCTGTGCGGCCACGCACCCCCTCCCGGGGGGCGCGGGGGAAGCCGCCCCCGCAACGAGTTTCAAGAAAGGGCAACTTTCCCCCGCCGCCAGGCGCACAAACAATGTGAGTTCTCCATGCACGTTCGCGTGTTTCCACCCGGCCGGCCACGGGCTTTTTGAGAAAAATCCCTGTTGACTTTTTGGAAAAAAGAAGGTATTATAAAACTAGGGAAAGTGTCTATAAATTATCCCAAATAAAATCAAGTAATTAGATTATATAGATAAGGAGGAATCTCTATGCTGCCTGTCATCACCATTGCCCGCCAATACGGAAGCGGAGGCCACGAAGTGGGGGAAAAGCTGGCCAAACGGCTGAATGTTCCCTTTTACGACAAGGCGTTGATCGCCATGGCCGCCAAACAGAGCGGCCTTTCGGAGGAGGTGTTCGCCGACGCCGACGAGAAGGCCACCAGCAGTTTGTTGTACTCCATGGTTATGGGCAGCTATGCCTTTGGTACCCGAGTGCCCGGCATCAACGAGATGCCCATCAACGACAAGCTGTTCATCCTGCAATCGGATATTATTAAGAAAGCTGCCCAAGAGGGGCCCTGTGTCATTGTGGGCCGCTGCGCCGATTACATTCTGCGGGAACATCCCAATTGCCTGAATGTGTTCGTCCACGCGGACAAAGCCGCTCGGATCCAGCGCATTGTGGGCCTGGGCCACTGCGAAGAGAGAAAAGCTCCAGACTTCGTCACCAAAAAAGACAAACAGCGGGCGAACTACTACAATTTCTACTCCAACAACCGCTGGGACGATCTGCAGAATTACGACCTGACCATTGACACCTCTCGGTTTACCGTAGATCAGGCTGTGGACATGATCATCGACGCCGCGCAAAAATTAGACACCAAGTAATTTTTACCCCCCTTTATTTCCTATGCAGGAGCCGCTCCCCCCACGGGAGCGGCTCCTCTCCTTTTCAAAATCTCCAACCTGTGCTATAATGGCCGAAGATCGCGGGCCCGTGACCGGGCATGACAATTCGCGCTTTGGGGCGGCGGCTTAACGCCGCGCCTGTGCCGTGGGCCGCCTCGCGTGCGCGTCTGCTGGCGGTGGTTCCGGGTACTTTCGCTCAGCGGAAACACGCGAACGCGAGGAAACGATACACACGCCCGAGCGTCAGCGAGCGGCCCTAAGCGCGAAGTAAAGTTCTTTGCCAAGCTTTCTTTCAAGAAAGCGGAGGGAAGGAGGGAGCGAGCCATGAGAAAATGGCTGCAACATATATCCAATCGAACGGCCCGAAGGCTGACACTGCTGCTGGCAGCGGCAGGCGTGCTGCTGCTGGGAACAGCTGTGTGGCTCACCTTGTCCATGGAAGAAGAGCCTGCTACTCTCACCACCTTTGCCATGGGCTCTTATGTGCAGCAAACCGTGTACGGCTCCCAGGGAGAAGAGGCCGCCCAGGCCGCTTCCACCGCTGTAACGGAACTGGAAAACCAAATTTCCTGGCGAGTGGAGGACAGCGATATTGCTCTCCTCAACCAGGAGGCCGGGAAGGACTTTCAAGAGATTGATTCCCAAACCTGGGAAATTTTACAAACCGCACTGCAGGTGTGCCAGCAAAGCGGGGGCGCCTTTGACGTGACCATCGCCCCTCTAAGCTGGCTGTGGAACTTTGACGAGAACCCCCATCTGCCGGAGGCGGACACCATTGCCGCCTTTTTGCCCCAGGTAAACTGGGAAAATGTGCTGTTAGGGGAGGACAACACCGCCGCCTTGAAAACCTCCAATACCGCCCTGGATCTGGGGGCCGTGGGCAAGGGGGCTGCCTGCGATGCAGCCGTAGCTGTGTACCAAGAGTCCGGAGTGGAGCGGGCTGTGGTGGCCGTGGGCGGCAGCATCGGCCTGTGGGGGGAAAAGCCTTCCGGGGACCCCTGGCGGGTGGCCCTGCGGGATCCTGCCACCGACGGCAGTCTGGGAGAGCTGGCCCTGCAGGGGGGCTTTGTGTCCACCTCTGGCAGCTACGAAAAGCAGTTTGAGGAGGACGGGACAACCTACCACCACATTCTGGATCCGGACACAGGCTACCCTGCCCAAAGCGGCCTTGTATCCGTCACTGTGTGGAGCAGCAGCGGCGTCCTCAGCGACGCCCTGTCCACCGCCTGCTTTGTGCTGGGCCTGGAGGACAGCCTCCCTCTGCTGGAGGAGTTTGCAAGCGGGGCGGTGTTCGTCACGGAGGACAACCAGGTCTACGTGACAGAAAATCTGCAAGACGCCTTTTCCTTGACAGCCCAGGACTACACCCTGGCTGGAACTCTATGAGCGCCCCCCCGAACAGGGCGCCCTCGCGGGGCAGAACCTTTCTCTCCCCACAAGGGCTGATCCTGTGCGCTTTGGTCCTGCTGGCGGCCCTACTGTTGTGGGGACTTTTGTCCCGCGCTCCTCAGGGAGTCACCGCTGTAGTGGAACAAAGGGGCCAGGTGGTGCTGCGGCGAAACTTGTTCCAGCTGGAAAGCCCGGAAACCGTCTCCCTGGAAGGAGAACAGGGCATTGCCCTCACCATAGAGCTGTCCTCCCAGGGGGCCCGGGTGCTTTCCTCCACCTGTCCGGATCAAATCTGTGTCCGGGCAGGTTTGCTGACCCGGGCAGGGGAAACCGCCGTCTGTCTGCCAGCCCAAGTGGTGCTCCGTCTGGAAGGCCCTGCAGAGGGCGCGGTGGACGCCGCCACAGGCTGACAAATGCTGCCGGGCACAGAGTCACCTGAAAAATCCCCGAGCGTTCGGAGAAGAGCCGCTTTTTCCCACGAGGAGGAATGTCTGTGAAACCATCCCCAGGCCGTGTGGCCTTTACCGGGCTGTTGGCAGCTTTGGCCATTGCCCTCTCCTTTTTGGAGGGGCTGCTGCCTCCCCTGCCCCTGCTGCCTCCCGGAGCCAAGCTGGGGCTCTCCAACCTGGCCACCATGTGCGCCGCCCAATGCCTGGGCCTGCCCAGCGCCCTGTTTTTGGCAGTGTTCAAAGGGCTGTTCGCCCTGTTCACCCGGGGGGGCATGGCGGGAATTCTGAGCCTCTCCGGGGGCATGTGCAGCACGGTGGTCCTGTGGCTGCTGCTGCGAAAGACAAAAGCCTCCTGGGGCGTGGTGGGGGTGTGCGGCGCTCTGACCCACAATGCCGCCCAACTGTGCGCCGCCTACTTGCTCACCAGCACCAGCGTGCTGTTCTACGTGCCGTTCCTGCTGCTTTTCGGCGTGCTCACCGGGCTGCTGACGGGCCTGGTGCTCAAGCTGACACTGAAGCCCTTGGAGCGGCTGCAAAAATATCTGGGGCCGTGAAAAAAGACATCCACGGTTTCCCGGATGTCCTTTTCTGCAAGCCTTTATGTGTCCAGCTCCCCGCAGTAGAGGGTGCGGCTCTGGCTGTCGTAGACAGCGGCGGTGAAGTTTTGGGACGGCCGCTCCATGACCCCCTGGGCGGTGTAGCTTTCCGTCTGATCATCGCAGAAGAACCAATAGCCCTCCTCCACCTGGGGGAACAGGGGGCCGCCGTCCTTGCCGGTGAGGTAGGGATTGACACTGATATAGGCCCCATCCTGGGCTTTCTCTATCCCCTCCGTGCCATAGAGAAGGTACCGGACATCGTTGTCCAGGGGCAGGGCATGCCAGCCCTGGGCGGTTTGAAGGGATTCCTCAAATTCCGCAGCGTCCTCCGGAGAGAAGACGATCTCCCAATACTCTGTGCCGTCGCTCATGCCCCCGTGATCGTCCCAATGGTCTTGCACTGTGCCCTGGGACGCGTTTACTCCCAGGCTCTTCGGCAGGGAGACTGTTTCCCCGCAGGCGGCGCTCCACAGGACCAGCGCCGCAGCCAGGCACAGGGTAAAATACCGTTTCACGCGCATCACTGCATCATCTCCTTTGACACCAGTATACACCTTTTTCAGAAGGGGCGCAATGTCTCGGCCGGGGGAGGGCGAAAAGTTCCCTATTGACAAATGACAGAGCATCCCCTATAATGAGGAAAGTATTCTATTTTTTAAAGAGAGGTACTTACTGAAATGGACGACGGCGACAGTCACCCTGCCAGCGCCAATTTTCCCCAGGTACATAGCCAAGTTGTAAAGCATAACTTGCCGCAGAGCCTTGCGGCAGGCTATGCTTTTTTGTGCTTTCCCGGGGAATTTTACCCCCGGAATTAGAGGGGCGCTGGCAGCGGGTTGCAATGTTTGGGTTTATTTGTGAGAAAAAAGGAGTGCACATTTTTTGGAAATTATACTGCAAGTTGTTTTGATATTGGTCAACGCCTTCTTCGCCGGCACGGAGATGGCTGTGGTGTCCTTAAACGCCACGAAACTGCGAAAACTGGAGGAGGAGGGCGACAAAACTGCCGCCAAACTTCTCAAAATGGTGGAGGACTCCTCCGCCTTTCTGTCCACCATTCAGGTGGCCATCACCCTTTCCGGCTATTTGGGCAGCGCTTTCGCCGCCGAAAACTTTGCGCCGGTGCTTTCCAGCTGGCTGTACAACGACCTGGGGTTCCAGCTGATTTCCCTTTCCGCCCTAAACGGCATCGCCATCATCATCATCACCATCATCCTGTCCTACTTTACCCTGGTGTTCGGCGAACTGGTGCCCAAGCGGATCGCCCTGCAGAAGTCTTACCAGTGGGCGAAACTGGCCTGCGGCATCATCCGGGGACTGGCTGTTGTGCTGCGGCCGGTGATCTGGCTGCTCTCCGTCTCGGTCAACGGGGTGCTGCGGCTGCTGCACATGAAAGTGGAGGCCGAAGAGGAGAACGTCACTGAGGACGAGATCCGCATGATGGTGGACCTGGGCGGCGAAAAGGGCGCCATCGATGAAGATGAGCAGGAGTGGATTCAAAACGTGTTTGACTTTGGAGACAGCTCCGTGCGGGAGTCCATGACGCCCCGCAGCGACATGGATGCTCTGGACATTGAGTCCACCGACCAGGAAATTTTGGAGATGATTCAGGAGACAGGCCGCAGCCGCTTCCCGGTGTACGAGGAGAGCGTGGACACCATCCTGGGCATTTTAAACGTGCGGGACTACCTGCTGGACCGGAACGCCGGCAAAAACACCCCCTTGAAAGACCTGCTGCGCCCGGCCACCTTTGTGCCGGAGACCATGAAGGCCGACAACCTGTTTAAAGAGATGCAAAAGGAGAAGGTGCACATTGCCGTGGTGGTGGACGAGTACGGCGGCACCGAGGGCATCATCACCATGGAAGACCTGCTGGAAGAGATTGTGGGCAACATCTACGACGAGTTTGACAAGGCCGAACAGCCGGAGATTGTGCCTCTGGGAGAAAACCAGTGGCGTCTTGCAGGCTCCACCCCCATCAGCACCTTGGTGGACGACCTGGAACTGCCCCTGCCGGAAAGCGAGGACTACGACACCTTGGGCGGCCTGATTGTCACCCGCTTGAACGCCATCCCCAAAGATGGGGAACAGCTGGACCTGCAGGTGGAAAACGTCACCCTCCACGTGGAAAAAATTGAGGACCACCGCATTGAAAGCGTGGTAGCCACCCTCTTGCCCCAACAGGAAGAGGCTGCCGACAAATAAAGGCGGCGCCCGCTGGTTCTCCGTTCAGAGTCCCAGGCTTTAGGACAACGGAGCGTGGCCCCGCCTCCCATAGGAAAAGGACATCCCCGCGAAACGCTGGGATGTCCTTTTTGCTTTGGCATGGACTTCGGTCAGCTGCCGGCCAAGAGCCGCAGGCCTCTTTACGGGGACGGCGTCCCCCTTTTTGCCACGGCCTCCAGCACTTCCACCAGATCCTCCCGCAGCACCAGGTCCGCCCGCCGGTCGTAGGGGGTGGGATCCCGGTTGAGGATCACCAATTTGGCGCCGGGCTGTACATACTCCACCAGCCCGGCCACCGGGTACACCACCAAGGAGGTGCCCGCCACCAACAGCAGGTCGGCTTCCTCCACATAGCGGATGGCCCGGCGCAGCTCCCTCTCGTTGAGCGCCTCCCCGTAGAGGACCACGTCCGGCCGGATGGTCCCTCCACAGGCGCATTGGGGCACACCGGTGGTCTGGGTCACGCAGGCCATGTCGTAGGTCTTCCCGCAGGACAGGCAGGTGTACCGGTTCTCGCTGCCGTGAAGCTCCAGCACGTTTTTGCTGCCCGCCATCTGGTGCAGCCCGTCGATGTTCTGGGTGATCACCGCCTGCAGCTTGCCTGCCCGCTCCAGCTGGGCCAAGGCGTAGTGGGCTCCGTTGGGCTTGGCGTCCGGGTAGAGCATCACGTTCCGCAGGAAGTCGTAAAACGCCGCTGTGTGGTGGATAAAATAGTCGTGGGAGAGCATCTCCTCGTAAGAGAGGCCCTGCTTTTTCTGCTGGTACAGGCCGTGGGCGCTGCGAAAATCCGGAATGCCGCTGGCAGTGGACACGCCGGCCCCGCCCAAGAACACCATCCTCTGGCTCTTGTCCACCCACTGGCACAGGGTTTCCCGCTCAGTCACAGCCCTCCCCCCCTTTCAAAAGCAGTTCCACCGGGCAGTGGTCGCTGCCCGGCACCTGGGAAAGAATACGGCTGTCCTGAAGCCGGGGCAGCAAACGCTCGTCCGCCAAAAAGTAGTCGATGCGCCATCCGGTGTTGTTGGCCCGGGCCGCCCCCATGTAGCTCCACCAGGAATAGGCCCCCTCCTGCTCCGGGTAGAAATGGCGGAAGGTGTCCACAAAACCGGTGGCCAAAAGCTCTGCAAACTTGCCCCGCTCCTGGTAGGAAAAGCCCGCGTTTCCCAGGTTAGCCCGGGCGTTTTTCAAGTCAATGGGCCGGTGGGCCACGTTCATGTCCCCGCAGACGATCACAGGTTTTTTCTCCTGCAGACCGGTCAAATAGTCCCGGAAGGCGTCCTCAAACGCCATGCGGTACTGGATGCGGGCCAGATCCCGCTGGGCGTTGGGGGTGTACACGGTCACCAAAATAAAGTCTCCATATTCCGCGGCAATCACCCGCCCCTCCCCGTCAAAGGCCTCCTGGCCTATGCCGTAGGTGACCGAAAGGGGTTCCTCCTTGGAGAACACCGCCGTGCCGGAGTAGCCCTTGCGGGTGGTGGCGGAGTTCCAATACTCCAAATAGCCGGGGAAAGCAAAATCCGCCTGTTCCTTCTGCATTTTCGTCTCCTGCAAACAGAGCACATCCGGGGACTCCTCCTCCAAAAACTGGGCAAACCCCTTTCCCATACAGGCCCGCAGGCCGTTGACGTTCCAAGAGACCAACTTTCTCTGCTTTGCTTCCATATTTCCTTCCCCTTCCTTTTCCGGCAGATTTTTGGAAAGGCCCTTTCTTTTCCAGAGGGCCGTGGTATAATAAGAAAAATCGGGCCCTTGCCCGTACAGCACTAGAATTCACCCAATAAGGAGGCATTTTCATGCAAAATCCCATTGTCACCATTCAGACCAACCAGGGCACCATTCAGGTGGAACTCTACCCCGATGTGGCCCCCAACACCGTGAACAACTTTATCTCCCTGGTGCAAAAGGGCTTCTACAACGGCACCATCTTTCACCGGGTGATTCCCGGGTTCATGATCCAGGGCGGCGACCCGGAGGGCACCGGCATGGGCGGCCCCGGTTACAGCATTAAAGGGGAGTTTGCCGCCAACGGCTTTGCGAACAATTTGAAGCACACCGCCGGCGTCATCTCCATGGCCCGGGCCCAGAACCCCGACTCTGCCGGCAGCCAGTTCTTCATCATGGTGGAGGACGCCCCCCATCTGGACGGCCAGTATGCCGCCTTCGGCAAGGTGACCCAGGGCCTAGAGGTCGCCCAGGCCATTGTGTCCGCTCCCCGGGATTGGCACGACCGTCCCCGGGAGGACCAGGTGATGGAAACCGTCACCGTGGAAACCTTCGGCCAGGACTATCCCGCTCCGGAGCGCTGCTAAAGAAAAAACCGGCCGCCCATCTCCCTCCCTTTTTTAGAAAGGAGCTTCCCTATGCCCACCGATTGGACATCCCACACGTCCTTTTGGGACGCGATCTCCTCCACCGAGGAGACCGACTACGACGATGAGAACATCAACCGGCTGCTGCGATGGAAAGCCCTGGAACACTATTTGCCCGGCGTACGCTCCATCCTGGACATTGGCGCGGCCACCGGGGCCTTTTCCATCCCTCTGGCCCGCATGGGCTATGCCGTCACCCATCTGGACCTGTCCCAGGAGATGCTGCACCTGGCTCAGGAAAAAGCGGCAGGCCTGCTCAACCTGCAGTTCGTCCAGGGCAACGCCCAAGACTTGTCCGCCTTTGCCGACAGCCAGTTTGACCTGGTGCTCTGCTTTGACGGGGCCATCTCCTTTTCCGGGCGCAAAGCGGGGACCGTGCTGGCCGAAGCCTGCCGGGTGGGAAAGCGCTTGCTGCTCTCCGTTTCCAGCAAGAGCTGTATGGCCGCCACCTGGCTGAACTACAGCCTCTCCAAGCTGGGCCGCATTCACCCGTCGGTGAAGGACATGATGGAAACCGGCCTGTTTGTCCGTTCCGACTACCCCGATGGGGAAACCCTCACCGCCATTCCCGAGCTGAAGGCCTATGATCCCCAGGAGCTTTCTCAAGCCCTGGAATCCCAGGGAATGCAAGTGCTGGAATGCCGCGCCATGGGCAGCCTGACCCACCTGTACCTGCTCCACCTCTACCGGCAGAATCCCCCGGAACAAGTCCCGCCACTGTTCCGCCAGCAGAGCCAAGACCCGGCGTTTTTAGAGCTGTGCGACTTTTACGACCGGCAGGTGATGCCCCAGGGCATGGGCAGTTTCCGCCGGGCCGGCCTGTTTGCCGCTGCAGAGAAACCATAACGTGTACTAGAGAAAACCTGTAAGTGGGGACCGCTGAACGTGGTCCCCACTTTCTCTTTAAAAGCACCTCTCGCCTTTCTTATCCCTCTTCGGCAATGCGCTCCACAATCATGGGGCCCCTCTTGGGGGCGAGTTCTCCCACTTCCAGGGACGCCAAGAAGCGTTCCTTCCCCCGGCGGCACAGGGCTTCGCTCTGGGCATACAGACGGGCGATGGGCTGGCCCTGCTCCACCCGGTCTCCCTTGTTTTGCAGCAGGACGATGCCCGCCCCAAAGTCGATGGAACTTTCCTTGGTCTCCCGGCCTGCCCCCAGCTCCACGGCGGCCAGGCCGCAGCCCTCGGCGTCCAAGCGGGTGATGTACCCTGTCTGGGGCGCGGCGATTTCCACACAAACCGGGGAAAGGGAGAATTTCTCCGGGTGAGCGATGTAGCTGGGGTCGCCGCCCTGAGCTTCCACCATCTGCTCCAGCTTTTGTAAGGCCCGGCCCGCGGACACGGCTTCTGCCGCCTTGGCGCGGGCCTCTTCCATGGTCTCCGCCCGCTGGCCTAAGTAGATCATGTTGGCGGAAAGTTCCAGGCACAGGTCCCCCAGGCGGCTGTCCCCGCCGCCGGAGAGCACCTCCACCGCCTCCTGAACCTCTAAGGCGTTGCCAATGTGCCGGCCCAGGGGCATGTCCATGTCGGTGATCAGAGCCACGGTGCGCCGCCCCACCTGGGTGCCGATGCGCACCATCTCCCGGGCCAAGGCGCGGGAGTCCTCCAGGGTTTTCATAAAGGCCCCGGAGCCCACCTTCACATCCAGCAAAATAGCGTCCGCCCCGGCGGCGATCTTCTTGGACATGATGCTGGAGGCGATGAGAGGCAGGCTTTCCACAGTGGCGGTCACGTCCCGCAGGGCGTACAGCTTCTTGTCCGCCGGGCATAAGTTCCCCGACTGGCCGATGATGGAAAGCCCTGTGCGCTGTACAATTTCAAAAAACTCCTGGCGGGGGATGTCCGTGCGCAGGCCGGGGATGCTCTCCAGCTTGTCCACGGTGCCTCCGGTGTGGCCCAATCCCCGGCCGCTCATCTTGGCGATGGTCACCCCGCAGGCGGCGGCAATGGGCCCGATGATCAAGGAGGTCTTGTCCCCCACGCCCCCGGTGGAGTGCTTGTCCACCTTCACCCCGGGCAGGGAGGAAAGATCCACCGTATCCCCGGAGCGGGCCATTTCCAGGGTCAGTTCCCCGGTTTCCCGGCGGGTCATACCCCGGAAGAAAATAGCCATGAGCAGGGCGCTGGCCTGGTAGTCGGGGATCTCCCCCCGGGTGAAGCCCTGGACAAAAAACCGCAGCTCCTCCCCGGTGAGCTCGCCCCCCTCCCGCTTCTTGTGAATGATGTCGTACATGCGCATGGGCTGCGCCTCCTCTCGTTTTACAGATACACATTCATGTACCAGGCGTCAATCCCTTGTCCGTTCACCTTCATGTAGTTTTTGTACAGGCCCATCTTCTCAAAGCCCAGGCTCTCATAGAGGGCCACGGCCCGGGTGTTGTCGGCCCGGACTTCCAGCTGGAGGACTTCCAAACCAACGCCTTTGGCGAAGAAGAGCAGGGCTTCCATGGCCTTGCGGCCGATGCCCAGGCCCCAAAACTCTTTCCCCACAGTGACAGACAGGCTGGCCCGGTGGGACACCCGTTCCCGGGCGGTGAGGGCGTCGCAGGAGGCGATGGACACCAGCTCCTCTCCCACGAACCCCACCAGCAGAAGGGATTTCTCCTCCTGGCGCTGGCGGTCCAAAAAGGCGGCCTCCTGCTCTACGGGCAGGGGGAACCCCTCCTTCCCAAAGAGCAGGTTGTCCGACTCCCCGCCCACCCGGTTGAGGTAGGCCAGGGCCTGGGAAGCATCCCCGGCTTCCGCCTCCCGCAGAAGGAGAGTACGGCCATCCTGTAAGATGTGGGTCTGCGGTGCAAACTTCATGGGAAAGGCTCCTTTCAAACCAAGGTCGAAGCTTTTTGGAACATAGCTTCACTAAAAAACTTTTACACCACTGCGCGGTATTGGTTCACTGCAAATTTCCCGGGCCGAAGGCCAGGGGCAGCAATTCCTCCAAGGTGGATATGCGCAGGGTTTTGCCGTCTGTCATCACGATTTCAAAATCGCCCCCGCAGAACTCCGCCATCACCTGGCGGCACACCCCGCAGGGGGCGCACAGCTCTGCGGGTTCCTGCCCTGCCTTGCCCCCCACAATGGCGATGGCCTTAAAGTCCCGCTTGCCGTCGTTTACCGCCCGGAAAAAGGCCGTTCGCTCCGCGCAGCAGGTGGCGGTAAACCCGGCGTTTTCTATGTTGCACCCGGCATACACTGTGCCGTCGGCACACAGCAGAGCCGCCCCCACGGCAAATCCGGAATAGGGGCAGTAGGAATGTTTCCTTGCCTCCTTGGCCCGCTCCAGCAGGGCCAGGCGCAGGGCTTCCCGCTGTTCCATCACAGGCCCGCCTCCTTTGCCAATTTCACCAGGCGGCTGGTGCCCAGCCGGTCTGCTCCCAGGGCCAGGAACCGCTCCCCGTCCTCCTGGGAGGAGATGCCCCCCGCCGCCTTCACCTTCACGTGGGCAGGGGTGTACTCCCGGAGCAGGGCCACATCCGCAAACGTGGCCCCGCCGGTGGAAAAGCCCGTGGAGGTCTTGATGTAGTCCGCCCCGGATTTTCCCACGATCTGGCACAGGCGGATCTTTTCCTCCCGGGTTAGCAGGCAGGTCTCGATGATCACCTTCAGCACCCGGCCCTGGCAGGCCTCCTTCACCGCCTGGATCTCTCCGAACACCAGGTCGAAAAGGCCGTCCTTCACCCAGCCCAGGTTGACCACCATGTCAATCTCCTGGGCGCCGTTTGCCACAGCGTCCCGGGCCTCCGCCCGCTTGACGGCAGTGGTGCTGTACCCGTTGGGAAAGCCGATCACCGTGCAGATGGGCACCCGCCCGGCGGCGTATTCCACCGCCTGCTGCACATAGCTGGGAGGGATACACACGCTGGCGCAGCCGTAGGCGATGCCCTCCTCCACAATCTGCCGGATTTCCTCCCAGCGGGCCTGGGGCTTCAACAGCGTATGGTCCACATGGGCGAGAATCTCCTTCCATTCCATAGGCCGCCTCCTTTACGCGATGCCCGCCAAAATAATCTTGGAGAGCTCCTCCCGGGTGGGCAAACCCTCGTTATCGCTGCGGTGGGTGATTTGGATGGCGCCGATCACATTGCCCCGGAACGTGGCTTCCTCCAGGGTTTCGCCCTCCGCCAAGGCGCTGATCACCCCGGCGGCAAAGCCGTCTCCGGCCCCTACGGTGTCCACCTTTTCCCGCACCGGGAAGGCGGGGGAATAGCCGGACTTTCCGCCTTTTTCCGAGAAGTAGGCGCCGTCCTTTCCAATTTTGACCACCACATTTTTTACCCCCATCTGGTGGTAGTATTCCGCCACCCCTTCCGGCGTATCCCGGCCGGTGAGAAGTTTTCCCTCTCCAATGCCGGGCAGGACAGTCTCCATGCCCTCCGCCAGGGCGTTTAAGGTGGCGACCATCTTCTCCTGGCTTTCCCACAGCTGGGGCCGCAGGTTGGGGTCGAAGGAAATGGGCAGGTCCAGGGCCCTGGCCCGCTGAATCAGCCGCTTAGTAGCCCCCAGGGCGCTTGGAGACACGGCGGGGAAAATGCCGGTCACATGGAGCCTTTCACAGCCGTACAGGTCCAGGCCGTCGATTTGGTGGGTGGTGATGCGAGACGCAGCCGAGCCCTTCCGATAGTAGGCAATGTCCGGATCCCCTTTCTGGGTGAAAGCCTTCATCATAAAGCCGGTCTGGGCCTCCTCCGTCTGCATGACCAAGTCGGTGGCAATGTGATTTTCCCGCATGCCGTTTAAAATCCGCTCGCCCAGGGGGTCAAATCCCAGGCAGGTGCAGTAAGCGGGGGTGTGGCCCAGCCGGGAAAGCCCCACTGCCACATTGTACTCCGCTCCGGCAATGGACGCCGTGAACGTGCGGGCCTGGCTGAGGGCCCCGGTCTCATTGGCCATAAACAGCCCCATAGGTTCGCCCAAAAGTATGATTTTCATACCCGAATTCCTCCTTTATCCCTCCTGTGAGGGCACCGTGGTTTGGATCAGCGTGCATTCTCCCCGCAGGGCCACTTTGCCGGTACCTGCAGGCACAAAGAGGCTGTCTCCCGCTTGGAACTCCAGGGTGTTTTCCGGGCCGCAGGCCTTTCCGCATCCCTGGGTCACCAGCAGAGACACAAAGCTGCTGTCGTCCACATCCAGCATCAGCGCTTCCTCCACCTGCAGCTTTTGGGTGGAAAAGTACTTGCACTCTCCCAGCTTTTGGGCGGTGCCTCCCGCCAGGGACATAACGGGCCCCCTGTGGCTGGAGGTGTCCGACGGGGTGAAGTTGGACACTGCCAAAGCTTTCTCCACGTGCAGCTCCCGAGGCTTGCCGTCGGCCCCCCGGCGGTCGTAGTCGTACACCCGGTAGGTGCAGTTGGAATTTTGCTGGATCTCGCAGATGAGAATCCCCGCCCCAATGGCGTGAATAGTGCCGGACTGGATAAAGAACACATCCCCAGGGTGAACGTCCACCTTGTTGAGCACCTCCAGCACCGTGTTGTCTGCAATGCGCTGGCGGAACTCCTCTTTCGTCACCGGCCGGTTCACGCCGAAGTAGAGGAATGCCCCTTCGTCGCAGTCCATCACGTACCACATTTCCGTTTTGCCATACTCGCCCTCCACCTGCAGGGCGTACTCGTCGCTGGGATGGACCTGAATGGAAAGCGGATCCTTGGCGTCGATAAATTTGATCAGCACCGGGAAGTTTTCAAAAGCCTGGGCGTTTTTGCCCAGCACCTCTTTGCCGGCCTTCTCAAAATACTGGCTTAAGGGCAGGCCGTCGTACTCCCCGCCGGCGATAGTGCTCTCTCCCGCCGGGTGGGTGGAAAGCTCCCAGCTCTCCGCCACCTTGTCGAAATCACAGGGCTTGCCGTACACGTCCCGCAGCTTGGTTCCGCCCCAAAGGTAGTCCTTAAAGGCGGGCGACAGTTTTTCCAATTTCATGAGAATTCTCCTCCTATTCCGTGGTTGCAACATTGAGATGGATGGTTACAAGATTGAGACGGACAAAATCTACTTTCTATGGTATACTATTTTTAGGAAAAACGCAAACCTTTTTCGCCCGGGAAGGAGGAGATTCCCTGTGAAGAAGAAAGTTCTGGCTTTGCTGTCGGCCCTTGTGTTTTGTCTCATTTTGCCCCTGCCCGCCTCCGCCAACTCCGCGGAGCCGCCCCAGCTTTCTGTGGTGGTGGAACATCCCCCGGACGACCTGGAGCTTTCCCTGGTGTTCTGTGGAAAAGGCCAGGAAAAAGCCATCCAGGCCGAAGCCTCCCGCCTGGCTTGGGAGGGGTACTACCTTTTCCGGCCCTGGGGCTTCCCGGACTTTTGGGACTGGGGAGAGTCTGGGGAGGTAACGGTGGCCCTGCAAGGGGAGACCGGCGGAGAAGGGTTTCTCCTCCCCCTGGAGACCCAGTTTTTCACCCAGGACACCGGCTCGTACTACAACAACCTGTGCGTCCTGGACCTCTCCACCCAGACTTTGACTCCCGGCCAACCCTGGTGGCGCCAGCCGCTGCTGGTTGGGCTCCGGGTCCTGCTGACCTTGGTGCTGGAGGGGCTTATCTTCCTTGTCTTTAGCTACCGGCAGAAGCACAGCTGGCTGGTGTTTTTGGTTGTGAACCTCATTACCCAGCTCTTTGTGAACCTGGTGATTCTCTCCTTGGCGGGGCCCTTTGGCAACCTGACCTCTGTAAGGTTGCTGCTTATGTTTGTCTACCTGCCTATGGAGCTGGTGGTGTTAGGGGTGGAGATCACGGCCTACCGCAAGCTGCTGGGAGAGCAGAGCAAACGCAGGGCCACGGTATATGCCGCCGTGGCCAACCTGTGCAGCTGGCTCCTGGGCGGCATGCTGCTGACCTACCTGCCCGTTTGACAAAAAGGAGGCGTTTTCGGTGAAAAAGAAAGTGTTGGCCCTTCTGTGCGCCCTTGTGATAAGCCTGCTCCTGCCTTTGACCGCCTCCGCCAACGGTCTCGGATCCCCGACCCTGACGGTTTTGGTGAACTGCCCGCCCTCCGGCCTGACCCTCTCCCTGGAATTTCAAACCCCCGACTCCCGGTCTGTGGAGATGCGGTCCAGCGTCCTCTCCTGGGAGGGGGCCTACCGGTTTTACGGCAGCTGGCCCTACGACGGGGAACAGCTGGCCACGGCGCAGCTGGTCGTCTCCTCGGAGCAGGAAACGTTCTCCATTCCCGTGGATGCGGCGGGGTTTTCCCAGTGGGACAACCTGCTCACCTTGGACCTTTCCACCCGCACCTTGATTCCCGGCCAGCCCTGGTGGCGGCAGCCGCTGCTGGTGGCCCTTCGGGTCTTGTTCACGTTGTTGCTGGAGGGGCTGGTGTTCTTCCTTTACGGCTACCGGCGGAAACGAAGCTGGGCGGTGTTTCTCACCGTCAACCTGATCACCCAGCTGGCGGTGAACCTGGTGGTCCAATCCCTGGCGGCGCTGTCAGATTCCTACATGGCCTTGGTGAATGGAATGTTTTTGTACACCCCCTTGGAGATCGCCGTGCTGCTAGTGGAAATGGCTGTATTTGCCCTGCTGCTGAAGGAGCGCAGGAGGCGCCGGGCCGTGGGGTGCGCCGTGGTGGCCAACTTATCCAGCTGGGCCCTGGGAGGATTTCTCCTGATGGCCCTGCCCCTGTAACACTCCTCTCCCCCCGCTTTCTTGGAAGAAAGCTTGGCAAAGAACTTTGCGTCGCGCTTTGGGCCGCTCGCTAACGCTCGGGCGTGTGTATCGTTTCCTCGCGTTCGCGTATTTCCGTCTAGCTGCAGTATGGTACTTTCCGCCCTTGCGGCACGCAAGAAGGCGGCTTGCTTGGGGTGCAACCCCCGCCCTTGCCGCAGGCAAGAAGGCGGCTTGTCCCGTGCGGTTACGCACCCGGCCCGTAAGAGGGGGGTAGGGGGGACACTTCCCCCCTTCGGGGGAGCCGGGGGGCAGAGCCCCCCTTAGAGGGGATGGAAGGGGGCACAGCCCCCTCCCGGGGGGTGCGGGGGAAGCCTCCCCCGCTCCGAGTTTGAAGAGTGGACAACTCCTCCCCGCCGCTAGGCGCAAAGACATGTGTGCCATCCTCGCTTATCCGCATTTCCCCTTTTCCTCTTGGTAGGGGCCTCGGCCCGTAAGAGGGGGGTAGGGGGGATACCTCCCCCCGTTCGGGGGTCTAGGGGGCAGAGCCCCCCTCAGGAGGGTTGGAAGGGGGCACAGCCCCCTCCCGGGGGGAGCGGGGGAGGTCTCCCCCGCAACGAGTTTGAAGAGTGGACAACTCCTCCCCGCCAGCAGGCGCGCACGCCAGGTGGCCTACGGCACAGGCGCGGCGCTTAGCCGCCGCCCCAAAACGCGATCTGTCCTGTGCGGTCACGCACCCCGGCCCAGGGAAAAAGAAAAAGCGCTCCTGCCAGGGAGCGCTTTTCCTTTTCAGCTTGCAAGGGCATTCAAAACAGCACTGGCCACACTGCCGGCTGTTTCAATGCCGCCGGAACCGTCCTCCACCACCACGGCAAAGGCATAGGGAGCCTGTTGGGAGTCGCAGAATCCCACCATCCAGCAGTTGGGACCTTTTTCCTCGCCCACTTCACCGGTACCGGTTTTGGCCCACACATTCCAACCGGAGGGGAACAGCCAATCGCCGTAGTAGTTCTCCACGTTGCCCCGCAGCAGGGTTTTCAGATTTTGCGCCTCTGTGGAGGTGACCAACGCCTGGCCCCCACTGGAAAGGCTGCCCAACAGGTTGGCGTCTTGGGTGAGGCGGGGTTCCACATAGCTGCCCCCGTTGGCAATGGCCCCCATGAGCACCATCATGTGGTAGGGGTTGGTCAACACGGTATGCTGGCCTACGCCGGCCCACCCCAGCTGGTTGGCATTCACGTCCGTCAGGTCGATGGTGCTCTCCGTAATGGGGATGGTGCCAAACTCCAGCTGGGTGTTAAAGCCCATCTCCTCCGCTTTTTTCTGCAGCGCTTCCGCCCCCAGGTCGTTGGCCAACTGGGCAAAGTACACGTTGCAGGAATTTCCCAAAGCCGCCGCCATATCCTGGGTGCCATGGGCGTGGCCGCCCAGGCAGGTGATATCGCTGCCCGCCATCTCTATGGCGCCCTGGCAATCGTAGGTCAAAGAGCTCCAGGTGTCCGGGTATTGCTCCATAGCGGCGGCAGCCGTGACAATTTTAAAGATGGAGCCAGGCGTAAAGCTGCCGGAGAGGGTGTTGTCCAAATAGGCCCCCTTGTAGGCCTCGTTGGTTTCGATGTCTTCGGGCACGTTGGCCGGGTCAAAGGTGGGGGCGCTGACCTTGCAGAGGATCTCCCCCGTCTTGTAATTGTAGACCAGCACCGCCCCGTTCTTCCCTCCCAAAGCGTTGTAGGCAGCCACACAGGCAGCTTGGTCCACCGTCAGGGCAATATCGCTGCCCAGACGGTTGAAGAACGTGTCGTTGAGGCCGGTAACAATGTTGTAGCCGGACAAGCGGCTGCGCATGGTATATTGCACGCTGGTGCTGATGTAGCCGGCCGTGTCTCCTACGGTGTGCAGCAGGGACCGGCGCACAGTTTCATCCGAACTGTAGATCCGCGTGCCGTCCTGGGTGGTGGCCAGCACATTGCCGTCCCGGTCGGAAATATCTCCCAAGGTCACCGTGGAATTGCCTGCGGACACGTGGCCGTTATAGGGCTGCATGGCCCACTGCCCTCCATGGAGGACAACGTTGACCAGCAGGTAACCCAGCCCGCCCAAAAAGGCGGCCAGTAAAAGGTACAGTACCATGGAGCGAAATCCTGTGGTGCGCATGGGTCAAACCTCCTTTCTGGCGTGGCGTCCCCCGGGTTTGCGGGCGTGGGCCCCACCCCGGGGCGGGGCATTCCCCGCCGGCGTTCGCTGCGGCGCGGCAGGGGACGGCCCTCTCCGGCTGGATGGCGCCCCCTGTGGGCGGTAAGGGGCGCTCTGGGGCGCCCGCTGGGGAGGCCTGCTTGGGGGAGGGGGGCTGGGTTCCCGCATGCTGCGGCGAGAGGCCCGGCGGGCGGCATAGGTGCGCTCGTCGCTGGCCTTTAAAAAGGCCATCATGCCCCAGACAGAGATCAGGCTGGAGCCGCCGGAGCTGATAAAGGGCAGGGTGACGCCGGTCATAGGCAGCACATCCGTAGCCCCGAACACGTTCAGCGCCGCTTGGAACAGGAGCATCCCTGCGGCGGCACAGGCGGCAATGGAGAAAAAGGTGGAGCGGCTTCTTGTCACATCGCTGCGAGCGTAGAACACCCACAGCACAAAGGCCAGCAGAATCACCAGCCCCAGCAGCAGCCCCTGCTCCTCACAGAGCAGGCCGAACACCAGGTCGCTGTCCGCGGCAAAGACCGAGGCCAAGTAGCTGTTCCCCAGGCCCACTCCAAAAAATCCGCCGCTGGCCAGGTAGGTGAGGGTGCGGGTTTGGGAGTAACCCAGGTTGTCGTTGATGTGTTCCCACACGTGCCCCCAGCCCATAAAGCGGTCCAGCACGTAGGGTTTCACCGTAAGCACCACAAACACCGCCAGCACCGCGCCCGCCAACACCAAGGCGATGGTGCGCACGCTGCCGGAACGCATAAAGGCGATGATCAAGAAAGTGGCAAACAGGATCAGCGCCATGCCAAAGTCCGGCATCAATGCCAGCAGGCCAATACAGGCCCCTGCAAAGATCAGGAACTCGCCGATGTTCTTCTTGGTCTGCAGGCGGTCCAAGGTGGAGGTGCCCACAAAGATGAAGGCGATCTTCACAAACTCCGAAGGCTGCATGCTCAGGGGGCCAATGCGGATCCAGTTGGTGGAGCCGTAGGTGTTGGTGCCCAGCACCAACGTGGCCACCAACAGCAAAATGGCAACCAGGCCAATCCACAGCCGGCATTTGGCCACCCGGTCCATATCGTTCATAAACCAGATCATGGCGCAAAACAGCAAAATCCCCAGCAGCATGGCGGCCAGCTGCGTGACAATGCCCTCTATGTCAAAAGCTGCCAACAGCTGGATGCCGATTCCCGACAGGAGAAAGGCCACTGTCTCAATTTCAAAGCTGACCCGGTGAAGGATGCCCACCGAAAAAATGTATAAGCCCCAGCCCATAACCAGCACGGCCCCAAAGGGGATCAGCTGTTCCGGGTGAAGCTCCCCGTTCATGCAAAGGCCCTGCAGGGCCACCAGCAGCAGGGTAAAAGAGGCGGTCAGCATCAGTTTTAGGGGAGAGGCAGCCTCTTTGGAAAACCCGGTAAATGCCCGCCGGTGCTCTCGGGGCTGGGCGTCCGTATTCCACATGGTCAAGGTGGTGGCGCCCATGGTAATCCGGTCCCCGATGTTCACCAGTTTCCTTCCCTCAATCGTCCGCCCATTGACCTGGACCCCGGACTTGGACCCCGTGTCGCAGATAAACCAACCCTCGTCCCGGCGCAGCAGCACCGCATGGTCCCGGCTGGCAGAGGGGTCCGGCAGGTAAATGTCGCAGCTTTTGCTGCGGCCAATGGAATTTTCCCAATACAGCACGGGAAACCGGGTGCCGGAGGCCTCGTCCCACAGCATGATCACCGGATCCCGGCGGCGCTGGCCTTTTTTAAAGGAGGTGTAACACCGCCACACCACATACAAAGCCAGCAGGGGAACTACAGCCCGCACCAGCAGCAAAACTGTGGGCAGCAGCCCCGACTGGAGAAACTCCACGATCATTTCCAAATGCTCATCCCCTTTCCCAAAACCTGGATTCCCGGCTTCAGCCCTCTTCCCGCAAGGGCACAATTTCCCCGTTGTTTTTGTGGATCATCCCGCCGGGCACAAATCCCCGCACCATAGAGAGGGGATACACCCGGGAATTCCTGCCTACCACCGTGCCGGGATTCAGCACGCTGTTGCAGCCCACTTCCACATGGTCCCCCAGCATAGCGCCAAACTTCTTCAGGCCGGTTTCCAGCCGGCGGAACCCAGCCCGCACGGTCACCGGGGACTTGTCCTGCTTCACGTTGGAGGTCAGGGCGCCGGCGCCCATGTGGGACTTGTAGCCCAAAATGGAGTCGCCCACATAGTTGTAGTGGGGAACCTGGACATTGTCAAAGAGAATCACATTTTTCAGCTCCGTGGAGTTGCCCACCACGCAGTGGGCCCCCACCAGGGCGTTGCCCCGGATAAAGGCCCCGGGGCGCACCTCGGTCTCCGGGCCGATGATGCAGGGACCTGCGATAAAGTTGTTGGGGTAAATTTTGGCGGTTTTGTGGATCCACACCTCCTCCTGGGGGTGGTCGTACTCCTCCTGGGGGAGGTTCTGCCCCAGCTCCCGGATAAAGGCGCCGATTTTTGGCAGAGCCTCCCAGGGATATTCCACGGTCTCCAGCAAAGGCGCCGCCGCCGTGTGGCACAAGTCATACAGAGCGCTGACGCACAGTTTCTTTTCTTCTTCCATTGGGCACAATCCCCTTTCTCGCCGGGCTACCGGCGTTTGCATAGGCGGAAAACCAGCCGCCGAACCTTGCACAGGGCCTAGACAGAAAGCAGAGCTGCTCCGGCCCCCGGGCCTAGTGTGAGAAAAAAACCGGCGGATTATGTGGTTTCCTCTTCTCTTTTGCAAAACAGGGCGGACCCAGTCCGCCCCGCTTTACTCCTTTCTCAGCTGTGGAACGGAAGCACCGTTCGATCGATAGTGTCCAGCTGGTTGGTGTCCAGCTGCAGCTCCCCCTCGCTGGTCTGGCGGATATCCAGAGAGATGGTCACGGCCGTGCCGCTGTGCTGCAGCGCGTTCAGCTGTCCCTGGCAGTAGGCGATCACCTTATCCACAAACAAGGTGTTGGCCGCCACCGGCTCCGTGTCCTCCTCCAGCGCAGAAGAGGATACGTCCTCCTCCGTGGTGTCCTGGGAGTCGCCGTAGCCATCGTCGTAGCCATAATCATAGCCGTCCCCGCTCTCCTCGTCGGCACTGCTCTCCTCCCTGGAAGAGGAGTTGGCCTGGGTGGCCTCCTGCTCCGCCTCTTCCCGCAGCTGGGAGATGGTGTCCTCTAAATTCTGGAAATTGACAATGGGGTCAATCTCCACCTCCAGGTAGTAGCCGCTCTCCACCTTTTCCTCGTCCTTCACCACATAGCTGGCGGAGAGGAACGCCTGGCGCATCACTTCCTCCAGCTGGCCCAGCTGGCTGTCGCTGGGGCTCAGGCCGTAGGTGTTGCAGAAGTTCACCGCTGCATTTTCCACTGTGGTCACATTGTTCTGCTGGGCGCCAGCCTCATTGGTGCCGGCCACCGCCATATAGTCCTCGTTTTCCCCTTTGTAGCAGCTGTCAAACAGGGCCTGGAAGTAGCCGGACACGTCGTAGTCTGCAAAGCTTGCCCCCGGCAGGGAACACCCGCCCAGCAGCAGGCTCAGGCAGAGGACCACCGCGCCTAGAACACTTTTCTTGCGTGCTGTCATAAAATTCCCCCTCCTTGTTCCCGGACTCATTCGTTACGGCCGCAGCACTTTTTGTACTTCAGCCCGCTGCCGCAGGGGCAGGGATCGTTGCGGCCCGGCTTTTGCTGCTTGCGCACCGGCTGCTTTTTGGCGGGCTCTTCCGAGGCGGTGCCGGCCTTGGTCTCCTTGGCCACCTGCTCCCGCTGGGGCGCTTCTTTCTTGCGCAGGCGCACGGTCAAAATCATCTTGGCCGTATTCTCCCGGATCGCCGCAATCATGCTGTCGAACATGTCGAAGCCTTCCAGCCGGTATTCCACCACCGGGTCCTGCTGGGCATAGGCCCGCAGGCGGATGCCGTCCTGCAGCTGCTCCATGGCGTCGATGTGGTCCATCCACTCCTGGTCCACGTTGCGCAGCAGCACCACCCGCTCCACCTCCCGCATGATGGGGGAGGTGAACTCCGCCTCCTTGGCCTGGTAGATGGCGTCGGCCTTGTTTTTCAGCTCGGTGGCCACGTGCTCGGGCTCCAAGTCCTCTATCTCGGATTTGGTAAAGTGCAAATCCTCCGGCCCGATGAGCCAGCCCATGTAGTGCTCCCGCAGGCCCATTATATCCCAGTCGTCGTGGGGGACGCTCTCGGGCAGGTACTGCTTCACGTTGTGCTCGATGGCGCCGTACACCATCTTCTGGATTTGCTCCTTCATGTTCTCGCCGTTGAGCACCTGGTCGCGCTGGCTGTAGATGATCTGCCGCTGGCTGTTCATCACCTCGTCGTACTGGAGCACGTTCTTGCGGATGGCGAAGTTGCGGCTTTCCACCTTGCGCTGGGCGCTCTCAATGGAGTTGGAGACCATGCCCGCCTCGATGGGGGTGTCGTCGTCGATCTTCAATTTGTCCATCAGCCCCTGGAGGCGCTCGCCGCCAAACAGGCGCATCAGGTCGTCTTCCAGGGAGATGTAGAACCGGCTCTTGCCGGGATCGCCCTGGCGGCCGGCACGGCCCCGCAGCTGGTTGTCGATGCGGCGGGACTCGTGGCGCTCGGTGCCGATGATGTACAGGCCACCCAGCTTGCGGACCTCCTCGGCCTCGGGGGCAATCTCCTCTTTGTACTTCTTGTTCAGCTCAGAGAAGGTCTTGCGGGCCTCCAAAATGGCCTCGTCCTCGGTGTGGCTGTAGGCGGAGGCCTCCGCCAGCATCTCCTCCTCATAGCCCATCTTGCGCATTTCGGCCTTGGCCATAAACTCCGCGTTGCCGCCCAGCAGGATGTCGGTGCCGCGGCCCGCCATGTTGGTGGCGATGGTCACGGCGCCCTTGCGGCCGGCCTGGGCCACAATCTGGGCCTCTTTCTCGTGGAACTTGGCGTTGAGCACCTGGTGCTTCACACCCCGGGCCCGGAGCATTTTGGAGAGCATTTCGCTCTTTTCAATGGTGATGGTGCCCACCAGCACAGGCTGCCCCTTCTCATGGTGCTCCACAATGTCGTCGATGACCGCTTGGAACTTGGCCTGCTGGGTCTTGTAGACCACGTCGGGGCAATCCTCCCGGATCATGGGCCGGTTGGTGGGAATCTCCACCACGTCCAGCTTGTAGATTTCGGAGAACTCCTCCTGCTCGGTCATGGCGGTACCGGTCATGCCGGAGAGCTTGTCATACAGGCGGAAGTAGTTCTGGAAGGTGATGGTGGCCAAAGTGCGGCTCTCCCGCGCCACCTCTACCCCTTCCTTGGCCTCAATGGCCTGGTGCAGGCCCTCGTTGTAGCGGCGGCCGTACATCAAACGGCCGGTGAACTCATCCACAATGATGACTTCCCCGTCTTTGACCACATAGTCCTGATCCCGGTGCATAATGCCCCAGGCCCGGATGGCCTGGTTCACGTGGTGCTGAATCTTGATGTTGTCTGGGTCGGTCAAGTTGCCAATGCCGAAAAAGGCCTCCGCCTTTTTCACGCCCTGGCGGGTCAAGGAGCAGGTTTTCCGCTTCTCGTTGATGATGTAGTCGTACTCCTTGTACAGCTCGTCGTTGTCTTCCTTTTCATCGGTCTCCTTCACCCGAATGGGCTTCAGGGAGCGGGCAAAGGCATTGGCCCGGCCGTACAAGTCGTCCGCCTTGGCCCCCTGGCCGGAAATGATCAGAGGGGTGCGGGCCTCGTCGATCAAGATGGAGTCCACCTCGTCCACAATGGCGTAGGCATGGCCCCGCTGGACCTTGTTCTCCTTATAGGTGACCATGTTGTCCCGCAGATAGTCAAAGCCCATTTCGTTGTTGGTGCCGTAGGTGATATCGCAGGCGTAGGCCGCCTTTTTCTCCTTAGAGCTCATGCCGGTCAAAGCCAGGCCCACAGTCAGCCCCATAAAGTTGAACACCCGGGCCATCATCTCGCCCTGGTACTTGGCCAGGTACTCGTTGACGGTGACAATGTGGACGCCCTTGCCCGTCAAAGCGTTCAGGTAGGCGGGCAAAGCCAAGGTGAAGGTTTTGCCCTCACCGGTTTTCATCTCGGCAATACGGCCCTGGTGCAGAATGACGCCGCCCTGCACCTGCACAGGGAACAGCCGGATGGACAGCACCCGAGCCATGGCCTCCCGGCAGGCGGCAAACGCTTCGGTGAGGATGTCATCCAGGGAAGCCCCCTGGGCCAGCCGCTCTTTCAGAGCGCCAGTCTGAGCCTTCAGCTCCTGGTCGCTCATCTGTTTATAGGTGTCTTCCAACGCCAGCACCTGGTCCACCAGGGGCTGCACGCGCTTTAATTCCCGCTTGCTGTAATTGCCAAACAGTTTTGTCAAAATACGATTCGCCATAATTCTGCCTTTCCGAAAGGGAGGCTGTCCCTTTGCATTCCAGGTTCCAGCCGCACAGCTGCGGCGCATATTCTTGTTTATTATACCACGGGGGCCTACGGCATTGCAAGGAAAGCCACAGTTTATTTACAATTTGGTCCTCCTGCTCAGCCCCTCAACCGGGGGAAAGCCGCCCTCTCCATCCCCCAGAAACAGGGGCAACTCGTTCCTCACTGCTAGTTTTCGGAACCTTTCTCCCGGCTGCAAAACCGAAAAGGCGCCGGGGTTCTCTGCCCCGGCGCCTTCTGCGTCACAAGTTTTCTTCTTCCGGCAGTTCCACAGTAAAAACAGCGCCCTGCCCCAGTTGGCTTTCCACCCAGGCCGTTCCTCCGTGGGCTTGGGCAATCCATCGCACCATGGAGAGTCCCAGGCCGCTGCTGTCCCCGCTGCGGGCAGGGTCCGCTTGGTAGAACCGGTCCCAGATTTTTTCCAGGTGCTCCGGGGCGATGCCCGGGCCGTCGTCCTGCACCTGCAGCACAATCTTCCCCTCCCGGGCCTGCAGGCCCATCCAGATACTGCCGTTCTCTCTGCCGTAGGTCACCGCGTTCTGCAGCAGGTTGCTCCAAAGCCGCAGCAGCAACGTTTGGTCTCCCCGCACCCAAATGCCCGGCTGGATGTCTGCGTGCAGCGTCATGCCCCGCCGGGCCGCCACTTCGGAGAACTCCTCCGCCTCCAGCGTGCTGAGCTCCGAAAGATCCAAGTCCTCCCAGTGCAGCTGGGCCCGGCCCTGGTCCGCCCGGGAAAGCAGCAGCAGCTGGGAAACCATCCCCGCCATGGAGTCCACCTTCCGGCGGATTACCTCCACCTGCTGGCGGGCCTCCTGGGACAGGTCCTCCCGGGCCAGGAGCTCTTCGCACTGCATCAAGGCCACCGTCAGGGGGGTGCGCAGCTCGTGGGCTGCGTCGCTGGTGAACTGCTTTTCCCGCTGAAAGCCGGCCTCCAGCTGGTCCAGCAGCTGGTCAAAGGTTTGGGCCAAGGTGTAGATTTCATCCCGGCCCTGGCCCAGATGCACCCGCTTGGACAGGTCTTTCTCCCGCTGAATGTTGCGCACCGTCTGGGTGATTTGGGCCACGGACCGCAGGGCCCGCCTGCTGATCCAGTACCCGCACACCGCCGTCAACACCAGCAGCACCGGCGAGAGGATCAGCGCCACCCGCACCAGGAAGCGGAAGTCCCGCTCTGCGTCGGACAGGGATACCACCCCCCGCAGCAGCAAATCCCCGTAGCCATCCACGGAAAATTCCCAGTCCAGCACGTAAAATTGCGCTTCCTCCGTGGCCACAGAACGGAGCTCCCCGCCGGAAAAGGGCAGGTTGTAGGCAAACCCATAGGGCAGCCGCCCGTACAGCAGGGAAGATTCCCCCGGCTCATACACCGAAAGGTACACGCCGCCCTCCAGGTCCAGCAGATCGGAATCGAATTCCAGCCGGCCCTGCCGGTACTCCACCTGGTGGATGGACTCCGACACCCGCTCCTCCAGGGTGCCCTGGACATTGGCCAAAATCTCCTGGCTCCCGGCGGAGAACAGCACTCCCAGCACCAGGCACACCACCAAGGTCATCAGGCCCGTGTGCAGCAGCACCAGCCGGCTCTTTAAAGAAAGCCGCTTCATGCCCGTTCCTCCCGGAGCACATAGCCGTGGCCCCGCACTGTGTGGATGTATTTCACCGGCCGGCCCTCGTCCAGTTTCTTGCGCAGATAGCGGATGTATACGTCAATCACGTTGGAGCCCCCGGAAAAGTCGTAGTCCCACACATGCTGCTCCAACTTGTCCCGGCTGAGCACAATACCTGCGTTCTGCATCATGTACCGGAGCAGGGAGAACTCCTTGGAGGAAAGCCGCACCTCCTCCCCGGCGCGGAACACCTGGCGGGTGTCCTGGCGGAGTTCCAGCTCCCCCACCTGGAGCACGCTGGTCTTTTCCCCCTGGGGCTTGCGCAGCAGCACCCGCAGCCGGGCCAGCAGCTCCTCGAAGGCAAAGGGCTTGATCAAATAGTCGTCCGCCCCGGCGTCCAGGCCCGCCACCCGGTCCTCGATGCTGTCCCGGGCGGTGAGCAGCAAAACCGGCACGGTGTTCCCTTGGCGCCGCAGCTCCTGCAGCACCTGCAGGCCGCTCTTTTTGGGCATCATAATGTCCAGCACCACCACGTCGTACTCCGCCCCCAGCAGGTAGTCCTCCACCTCTTCCCCGTCGAAGCAGGTGTCCACACTGTAGCCCGCCTCTTTCAGGCGGCGTTTCAGCAGCTGGTTTAAATCCCGTTCGTCCTCCGCCACCAGGATCCGCATAGGGTCCTCCTTTCCCCCAAAAGGGCAGCGCCGCCGCTGGCGCTGCCCTGGGCTTTTTTCTCTTTACTCTTGGTAGTCCACGCTCCACTCAATGAAATCCCCGGTGGAAGCGTCGATGGTGAACTCGTGTTCCGTGCGGTTGCAGTACACTTCGCCCTCGTATACATCCCGGCCGTCGTCCCGGTCCTGCTCAATGCGCACGTCTTCGGAAGAGGCCCCCGGCACCCGGTCCAGCACCAGCTGCACTGCCTCCTCCAGGGTGATGGGGCCGGAGACAGAGGAGGAGACACTGTTCCCCTTGCCGTTTTGCTGGCCGTTCCCGTTGCCATTGCCATTACCGTTTCCATTGCCCTGGCCGTTGCCTACGCCCCAGCCCTCGATGTCGGAATCGTAGGAGAGAATCTCCCCGGTGTCCCGGGCGATGGTGTAATCGTACTCTGTGTTCCCTGTGTAGAACTCTACCTCATAGACCTCCCGGCCGTCTTCCGTGTCCAGCTCCACCCGGTGAAAACTGGCCTCCGTCACACCAGCGTGCTCCAGGGCGATGGTCTTGGCCGACTCCTCGGTGATAGTCGCGGCAGCGCGCTCCGGGGCGGGGGTGGCCTCCTGGGTCTTCACGCCCTCCTGGCCGCTGTCGTCCTGATTTTCCCCCACAGGGGCGGTCCCGTTTTTGTCGTAGTTATAGTTGACAATCTCTCCGTTGTTCCGGGCCACGTCGTAGTGATACGCCGTATCCTGGGTGGAAAAGTCAATCTCATAGACCTGCCGGTCCTCCTCCTCGTCCTCTCTGACGGAGAGAGAGGTGGTGTCCTCCTGAGCCACCCCCGCGTGGGCCAGGGCGATCTCCGTGGCCTGGGCCTGGTTCACAGAACCGCCCCGGCCCAACAGGGACACCGCCAGGGCGGTGATCCCCACCACGGCCAACACAGCGCCCACAGCGATGGGCACCACAATCTTCGGGTTGATCTTGCTCAAAATTTTCTCTTTCACAGCGTTTCGCTCCTTTTCTTTGGGATGGATTGCACCACAGGCAAGCCGCCTTGCCTTTTGTTGTCTTAAGCATACCGTGCCCAAATTAAAAGAACATTAAAAAATGCGCCGGCTGCAATTTTTTTGCAAGGGGCTGTGCACCAGCTTCCCCACCGGAGAATAGGATGCAATAAACGCCATAAGGAGGCGGACATTTTGCCAATCCGCATTTTTATTGACCAAGGACATAACCCCCAAGGGGTCAACGCCGGGGCTGAGGGCTTTGGCCTGCGGGAGCAGGACGTCAACTACGAGGTGGGCATGGAGCTGGCCCGCCTGCTCAACGGGGATCCCCGCTTTACAGCCCGGGTCTCCCGCACCACCCCCACGGAAGTGTTGGGCACCAGCAACGCCACCAGCCTCCAGCGCCGGGTGCAGCTGGCAAATGCCTGGCCGGCCAATTACTTTGTCAGCATTCACTGCAACGCCAACACCAACCCAGCTATCCACGGCACAGAGGTGTACGTCTACCGGCAGAACACCCAGGCCTATTGGCTGGCCCAGCATGTGCTCACAGGCATTGTAGACGCCGTGGGCACCCGGGACAACGGCGTCCGTCTCAACCCCAGCCTGTATGTGCTGCGGCGCACCACCATGCCCGCCATTTTGGTGGAACTGGCCTATCTGACCAACGGCGGCGACGCCCTGAAGCTGCGAGACCAGCAGCCCGCCTTTGCCCAGGGCATTTACGACGGGCTGCTGGCCTACTTTGGCTTTCAGCCTTTGTAAAGGGCGCTTTTAGTCCTTGGCTCCCCCATAGGTGAGCAAGGCCGTATGACGGCTCATGCCCGGGTGAATCTCCAGGGTGTCCGTGTCGTACCGGACCCAGCGGCCGCCCAAATCCAAAAAGTCCTCCACCGGCGCCAACACATCGTAGCCGAACGTGTCCGTGCTGTAATGCATGGGGACAATCACCCGGGGTGACAGGGCCTGCACCACCTCCCAGGCCTCCTGGGGACCCACGGTGTAAAAGCCGCCTACCGGCACCAGCACCGCGTCCAGGTTTTGCAGCTGCTCCACCACCTCTGGGGCAGGCAGAGCGCCCAGATCCCCCAGATGGGCCACCCGCAAGCCTCCGGCCTCCAGCAGGTGGATGGTGTTGGGGCCCCGCTTCTCCCCGCCGCAATCGTCGTGAAAAGAGGGCAACGAGGTGATGGTAAAGGTATTGGCCCGGCTGTCCTGGCGCAGGGTCACCCCCGCCCGGTAGTTGTGGTCGTGGTGCTCATGGCTGCAGAGCACCTGATCCGCCGTCTCCTGAATGTCTGCATATCCGGGAACACTGCCCGGCGCAAAGGGGTCCACCACCACCGTGTACTCCTGACAGGTGATGGCAAAACAGGAATGTCCCAGCCACCGTATCTGCATCGTCTCCATACCAAGCAACATCCTTTCTCTTGGGGATTTTCCCCAGAATTATTCTGGAATTTCCCCTATTATAGCATAAGTTTTCCTATTTGCCCAGCCCGTTCCCCAAAAAGAAAGGGGCCGCCGTGTGATCGACGGCAGCCCTTTCTCCCTTTATTGACGCTTTTCCGGTCGGTTCCCCCTGCCGGGGCAGCTTTTGGACGGGACCGGTGTCCCGGGCTCCCGGCGGGGGATGGCCATGGGAAACAGCTCCTGGTAAGCCGCCTGCTGGGCTTCATCCACCGGGGGCGTGACCTGCAATCCGGTGCATTCGTTGGCGGAGGCCACAGCCGGATCCTCCGGCAGCAGCCCCGCAGGAAGGGGATCGTGTTCGTGGTACGGGCTCTGGGAAAAAGAGGGCGTCTCCTTGGACTTCATGGGGCAACATCCTTTCCTGGGTTTGCCTCTAGCTTTCACCGTTTCCCCGTTTCCTATGCAGGAAAAGAGCCCAGAATTTTCTCCACGGACTCCTCCACTGTCAGGGCGGAATTGTCCAGCCAATACCCCAGCCGCGGCGTTTCCCGTCGAAATGCCTGCAGCAAGGGGCCGGGCGCAAACCCCACATAGCCTGTTTTGCTCCGGGACGCCTCTCGGGCCTGGACCGCCTCCTGGGTGGGGCAAAGCACTACCACCCGCACGGGGATGCCCTCCAGCTGTGCCAAAATTTCCAACAAATCTTGCCCATAGTAGTTGTCTTGCAGCACCACCGAAAAACCGGCCTCCCAATAGCCCCGGGCTGCCTGGGCTGCCAGCCGATAGCGAAGGCGCAGCTGCTGCAGGGCCTCTGGGTCAGGCGGGTCGGCCATCTCCACCCGGCCGGTGACGATCATCCGGCGAAACACATCGCCCCGCAGGTGAACGCAGCGGGGCAGCCGCTCCGCCAGCGCTTGAGCTGTCGTGGATTTTCCCGAGGCCATCACCCCGGTGATCATGTAGAAGGATTGTTTCACAACAGTGCGCTCCTCTCCGCAAACAAAAACCGCGGAGGAATCTCCCTCGCGGCTTTTTGTTCTTACTACCGGGAACCGTGCTCTCCCAAGAGCACATGGAATTCCCTTACGCCTTCCGTCTGGCAGCGTCCAGCTTATTGCGCTTGTGGATCTGCCACAGGCAGAACAGGTTGGGAGCAATGCACTGGCTGGAGAAACAGCCGGCTGCCACGCCTGCCATCATGGGCAGTGCAAAGGACACCACCGTCTCGATGTTGAAGATCAAGGCAACAATCAGCACCACCACCAGAGACAGGAACGTGCACAGGGAAGTGAGCACTGTGCGGCCCAAAGTCTGGTTCAGGCTCAGATTCAAAATCTCATCGTAGCCCACCTTGGGCCCCAGCTTCCGGCGGTTTTCCCGAACCCGGTCGTACACCACGATGGTGGCGTTCAAGGAGTAGCCCAAAATGGTCAGGATCACGGCGATGAACACATCGTCAATGTCCAGCCCGCACACCACAAACACACAGAAGGCAATAAGCACGTCGTGCATCAGGGCGATCACAGCGGTGACACCGGCGGAAAGGCCGCCGATCTTCCGGAACCGCAGGGCAATGTACAAAAGCAGGAACACGGCGGTAATCACAAAGCACACCAGGCACTTTTGGAAGAACCGGGCGCCCATGCTGGCCTCCACCGAGCTGGAGGAGAGCAGCTCAAAGGTCAAATCGGAGTAGGTGCTCTGCAGAGTCTCCGTCACATGGGTCTGCTCCTCAGGGGTCATGGCCTGGTTGCCGGAGAAGGACACCGTCACCTGCTCGCCGCCGGTGGTGATATCCTGGCTGATGGAGACCTCGCAATCCCGTCCCACAGCCTCTGTTACAGCGCTTTCCACGCCGCTGGCATCCACCTGGCCACCGTCCACGGAGTAAAGGATCATAGAGCCGCCGGCAAACTGGATATCCAGCTTGGGGCCGACCACAATGCTGGCCAGGATCCCCACCACCAGCAGCACAATGGAAATGGTGAAATAGATCTTTTTATTCTGATAAAAATGGAACCGGTATGTTTTCTCATTCATCGCCGCGAGCACCTCCAAACAGCCATTTTTTATGCAGGCCTTTGAAGCCGGCCAGAGACAGGGTCATCAGGCGGGTGGCCGTCATGCCCATGATGAAGTTGCCGATAATGCCCACCAGCCGGGTAAAGCCAAAGGAGAAAATAGCGCCGGTGGTGGACTCGCCGAAGATGATGGACAAAATGTTGCTGGGCCCAAACACGCCCATGAGCATCACAGCCACAATCAAGGTGGTGATGTTGCCGTCGAAGATGGCCCAGAAGCTCTCGGAGAAGCCCAGCTTCAAGGCGCCGTCCAGGGTCTTGCCGTTGCGCAGCTCCTCCCGGATACGGCTGGCGGAAATCACGTTGGCGTCCACGCCCATGCCGATGGAGAGCACAATGCCCGCCAAGCCAGGCAGGGTGGTGGTGTAGGAGTTGATGAAGGGGAAGTAACCGGAAATAGCCGCAATACACAGGCCCACCTGACCGGCCAGGCTGATCACAGCCACCACGCCGGGCAGCCGGAAAATCCCAATCATCAAAACAGAGATCACCACAAAGGCGATGATGCCCGCCAGCATCATGGCATTGAGCGCCTGGGTGCCCAACGTGGGCGGCATGGAGCTGAAGGAGCTCACCTGCAGGGCAAAGGGCAGGGCGCCGGCCTGAATTTGGTTGGCCAGCTGGGTGGCCTCTTCGCTGGTGAAGTCCCCGGTGATGGAGCACTCGCCGTTGGTGATGGCCTCATTTACCGTGGGGTAGGAGATCATCACGTCGTCCATCCAGATGGAGATGGTCTGCCCCACCAGACGCTCTGTGGCCTCGGCAAACTTTTCCTGGCCCTCTTCCGAAAGCTGCAGGTTCACCACGTACTGGTACTCGCCGGTGGTCTGGTCCTGGGTCATGGCAGGGGAGGCGCTGACCACGTCGCTGCCTTCCAAAATCACGTTTTCCGCAGTGGTGCCGCTGGGCGTGGTGTACATCATGCTGCCATCGTCGGCGTACTCAATGGATTCGTATTCCATCCCTTCCCGGAAGGAGAGCTGGGCCGTAGCGGCCAGTTCGTTGATGGCTTCCTCCGGGTCGAAATTTTCCTCGTCGCTGCGCCAGGGGAACCGAATGATGATTCGGTTGTTGGTGGGATCCGTGTAGATCTCATAGTCTGTAATGCTGTTGGAAACCATACGGGTTTCAATGATTTCCTTGGCGGCATTCAGCTGTTCGTTGGTGGCCTCTACACCGTCCGCCGGGCTGAAGGTGGCCTCTACGCCGCCCCGGATGTCAATGCCCCAACGGATGTCCCCAGCGCCTTTTATGTAGGTCTCCTTAAAGTCGCCGTTCTGGCCGTACACGCCAAAGAAGGACGTGTACACCAGGGCCACAATGAGAAGCAGCACTACAAAAAACACAGGTTTTTTTACTCGCTTCATGGGTGTCTTTCCTCCAGTCGGCCCGCCCTGGGCACAGGGCGGGCCTTGTTTTTTCTGCCGGTCTGGGCGCTCCTCCTTCGAACAGGGCCGTTCTCCTAAGGAAGCCCAAGCAAAACAGGGCAGAGAGGCGCGGGGACTCCCTGGGCCAAACCATGCGGCCCCGCGGAGCCCCCGGGACGGGCTGCGCCGTCCCCCTCTACTACCCCGCTTTTCTTACCCGTTCAATCTTACTCCTGCTCAGCAGGTGTTTCGTCTGCGGCTTCCTCGTTCTGAGAGGTGCTGTACACCACTTCTTCTGCGGGAGCCTGTGCGGCAGCCTCGTCCGTTGCGTTCTGCTGCTCTTCCAGCAGGGCGCGAATGGACAGGGACACGCGATGGCGCTCGAAGTCGATGTCGGTGATCTTCACCTTCACCTCGTCGCCAATCTTCAGCACATCCTGAGGCTTCTCAATCCGGTGGTCGGCGATCTGAGAGATGTGGATCAAACCGTCGATGCCGGGAATCACGCTGGCGAAAGCGCCAAACTGGGTCATGCCCACAATCTTAGCGTCACACACGGTGCCCACGGGATACTCCCGCTCCAGCTTGACCCAGGGATTGTCCTCAGGCCGCTTGTAGCCCAGGGAGATCTTGCCGTTCTCCCGATCCAGGCCCTTTACATACACTTCCACCGTGTCGCCCACCTTCAGCACTTCGCTGGGGTGTTTGATCCGGTTCCAGGAGAGCTCGGAAATGTGCACCATGCCGTCTACGCCGCCCAGGTCCACAAAGGCGCCGAAGTTGGTCAGAGACTTGACCTTGCCGGTGTAGTGCTGTCCCTCTTCCACCTGCTCCCAGAACTTCTCCTGGGCAGCCTTGCGCTCCTCCCGGAGCACGCTGCGGATGGAGCCCACCGCCCGACGGCGCTGACGGTTGACCTCGATAATGCGGAACTTCACCTCTTGGCCCATGAGCTCGTTCAGGTCTTCCCCACGGGAAGCGGTGGCCTGAGAGGCGGGCACAAACACGCGCATGGCCTTGTACAGGACGATGACGCCGCCCTTGACCACTTCGATGACCTTGCCGGTGAGGACTTCGTTGTTCTCCATAGCCTCGCCGATCTCGTCCCAGCCCTTCATAGCATCCACGCGGCGCTTGGAGAGCATGATGGTGCCTTCCTGGTCGTTGGTCTTCATAATCAGCAGATCCATCTCATCGCCAATCTTCACCAGATCCTCCGGCTTGGCGTTGGGATCGTTGGAAAGCTCGTTGGCGGGAATAAAGCCAGCCTGCTTGCGGCCCACGTCCACATACACTTCCGTGGGGGAGATTCCCACCACGACGCCGTGCACCTTCTCGTCTGTATTAAAGTTTTTGAGGGATTCCTCAAGCATCTCCTCAAAATTTTGTTCGTTGTTTGTCACTTCTGCCATGGTAGCCAGTACCTCCTTTATAATGCTTGCGGGCGTGGATGCTCCCGCAGTGATGCCAACGCTCAAACCGGCCGAAAACTCCGGCAGCTCGTCCGCCCTTTCAATGAGGTACGTCTCGCAGTATTCTGCGCAAATATCGCGCAGCTTTGCCGTGTTTGAACTGTTCCTGCCCCCCACCACCACCATACAGTCGCAGCGCTGGGCCAGATCTTTTGCTTCTTTTTGCCGTTTCGCAGTCGCATTACATATTGTAGCAAAAACTGCGGCGTTTGTACATAGTTTTTTCAGAGTTTCCAAGCATTTTTCCCATTCTCCCCCGTGAAAGGTGGTTTGGGCGGCAAATGCCAGGGGCCTGGTGGTGAAATCCGGATGTTTTTCCAGCAATTCCACTAATTCTTTTTGATTTTTCACCACAAAATTCTCCCCTTTGCAGTGGCCCACAATGCCCTGCACCTCGGGATGGCAGGCGTCGCCCGCCAGCAAAAACACCCGGCCCTCCTCCCCGGCGCGCTCTGCCCGCTGGTGAATCTTTTTCACAAAAGGACAGGTGGCGTCCACACAGCGCAGCCCCAGGGCGCTTATGGTTTCCTCCACCTCCCGGGACACTCCGTGGGATCGAATCACCAGCACGTAGCCTGGAGGGGTGTCCTCCGGACGGTCCACCACCACCACGCCCTTGCTTGCCAAATCCTCCGTCACCTGGGGATTGTGGATAATGGGCCCCAGGGTGGCGGCCTTCTCCCCCTCTTCCACCAGCCGGTATACAGCGGCCACCGCCCGGTCCACCCCAAAGCAGAAGCCCGCGCTTTTGGCCAGCTCAACCTTCATGGGCGGCCTCCTTCTCCGGGACCGGCTCCCGCTGGGAGGGCAGCCCCAGGTCTTGCAGGGACTCCTCCCGCAGATCGGCAATCCGCGCCATAATGGTGCGGCTGGCCCGGCGCAGCTGCATGCTGGACTCGTCGGCAATAGCCAGCTCCTGGGCGGAAAGAGGCTTGCCAAAGCGGATCAGTGTCTTTTTAAAGGGACCGGGGCGAAACCCATCCCCTGCGGTAATGCACACAGGCACCACCGGGGCCTTGGTCTTGTAAGCCAGCAGCGCCGCCCCGGTTTTGGGTTTTAACAGCCGCCCGTCCTTGGAGCGGTGCCCTTCAATAAACACGCCTACCACACCGTTTTCCCCCAGTAGTGCGTACGCTTCCTCCAGGGCGTCCGTGCCCCCTGTGCCCCGTTTGACCGGAAAAGCCCCCAGGGCTCGGAACAGCCCTCCCAGGAACTTGTTTTGAAACAGCTCCTCTTTGGCCATATAAAACACCTGCCGGCTTTGGGAGAGCCCCAAAAGCACCGGATCCCGCTTGGCCAGATGGTTGCTGCACAGCAGCACCGGCCCCTCTTTGGGCACGTTCTCCGCGCCCACCACCTTCATGCGGAACACCAGGTGGAAATACCACCACAAAAGAATCTGTCCCACCAGATACAGCGCTCTCTTGCGCTTGGCTTTTCTCATGGCTGTAACCCCTTCCCATGAATACTAAAATGCAACACGATTTTCCCACAACCAATTCCACTTGTTTCTGCTTTAAAGCCGTTCCCGCACCAGAGCTACCAGCCGCCGGACGGATTCCTCAAACGTGTAGGAGGAATTGTCCAGCAGCACCGCGTCCTCCGCCGGGCGCAGCGGGGCGGTTTCCCGGTGGGAGTCCTGGTAGTCCCGCTGCTGTATGTCCCGGAGAATGGACGCATAGTCCGCCTGCTGGCCTGCCTTTTCCAGCTGGGCCACCCGCCGCCTGGCGCGCTCTTCCGGAGAGGCGGTGAGGAACACCTTCAGCTGGGCATGGGGCAGCACCACAGTGCCAATATCCCGGCCGTCCATGAGCACGTTGTTTTCCGCCGCCAAATCCCGCTGCAGCTGCAGCAGATAGGCCCGCACCGCCGGAATGGCCGAGCAGGCCGAAGTGGCCATGGACACCTCCGGCGTGCGGATGAGAGCGGTGACGTCCTCCCCGTTTAAAAGCATTTTCTGTCCCTGCTGGGTGTATTCCAGGCTCACCTGTACCTGGGGGAGCAACGCCTCCACCGCCGGAGCCTGGTGGGGATCCACCCCCTGGCGCAGCACATACAGGGCGATGGTGCGGTAAATGGCCCCGGTGTCCACATAGATAAAGCCCAGTTCCTGGGCCGCAGCCTTGGCCACACTGCTTTTCCCCGCTCCGGCGGGACCGTCGATTGCAACAGCAAACATAAACTATCCTCTCCCTCTTTTTCTCTCTGCCCTACAACCTGCAAGTTTTTGGAAAAAACTTCATTAAAACTTTTTCTTTGTTCTCCATCTGCATCTGCAGGACCGGCGGCCTAGGGCCCGGCCCATCCGGCCTTGCCCCTGGAGGCCTTGGGCTGCACGCCCTCAGGCCGTAGGGCTCTGCCCTACAACCCGCAAGTTTTTTGAAAAAAACTTGACCAAAAACTTTTATTTGCCGGGGACGTTGCTGCCTGCCAGTCTTCCGGTGGCAAAGGCAATCTGTAAATTGTAGCCGCCGGTATAGGCGTCGGCGTCGATCATCTCTCCGGCAACGTACAGGCCTTTCACCAGCTTGGACTCCATGGTCTGGGGAGAAAGCTCCTTCAAACTCACCCCGCCGCTGGTGACGATGGCCTCGGCAAGGGGCCGGAAGCCCTCCACTTCCACCGAGAAGTCCCGCAAAAGGGCCAGCAAAGCCCGGCGCTGCTCCTTGGTGACAGAGTGGCACCGGGTTTCCCCAGGGATGCCGCTGCGCTTGACCACCACAGGAATCAGTTTTTGGGGCAGCAGTTCCTCTAGAGAATTGGCGAAAATTTTATTTTTATGCGCCTCCAGATCCCGAAGAAGCCGGGCGTCCAGCTGCTGGTCTGTCAAGGCAGGCTTCAGGTCCATATGGACGGTGTACTTTCCCGGCTCCATGGGCCGCAAGTGGGCGGAAGCGCTGAGGATGGTGGGCCCGGAAAGCCCAAAGTGGGTGAACAGCAGTTCCCCAAAATCCTGGTACACCGGTTTCTTTTTTCCCTTTTGGGTGACTTTTACCCCCACATTGCGCAGAGAGAGGCCCATGAGCTCCCTGCACCAGGTCCCCCGCTCCACCAGGGGCACCAGAGAGGGAGTGGGCGCCACAATGGTGTGGCCCAAGGCCGCCGCCAGCTGGTACCCGTCTCCGTTGGAGCCGGTGCCCGGATAGGAGGCGCCCCCGCAGGCTAAAAGCACCGCCCGGCCCCGGTACACTCCGGCGGCGGTCTTCACACCGGTTGCCGCTCCCTGCTCCGTCAAGACCTCCGTCACCGTCTCCCGAACAACGGTGGCCCCGGCGGCGTAGCGCTCCAAAGCGTCGGCGATGTCGTGGGCGTTGTCCGACACAGGGAACACCCGCCGGCCCCGCTCGGTCTTCAAGGGCACGCCCAACCCTTCAAAAAAGTCTATGGTGTCCCGGGGAGAAAAGGCGGACAAGGCTCCATACAGGAACCTGCCTCCCCGGGGACAGGCAGCCACCACTTCCTCCACAGGGCACTGGTTTGTCACATTGCAGCGGCCCTTCCCTGTGATACGCACCTTGCGCCCCAGCTGCCGGTTTTAGTCAAACAGGCACACAGAAAGCCCCCTGCTCAAGGCCGTGCCTGCAGCCATGAGCCCGGCGGCGCCGCCGCCCACAATCAAAATGTCATAGGTATCCAAACGTCAGCTGCCCTTCTCATCCACTTTTTCGTAGATGCCGTATTCATCCCAAATGCTCTCAATCTTCCGCAGCGTGTCCGCCACCTGTTCCTTCTTCCGAATGGCCACGGTGACAATCAGCGCGTTGATAATGCTCAGCGGCCCCACCAGGGAATCCACAAAGGAGACCATGTCGCTGCGGGCCAGCAGCACGTGGGAGGCGTACTGGGCCAAAGGCGACAGGGGGCTGTCCGTAATGGCCACGGTGGTGGCGCTGCGGGAGGAGGCGTACTTCATGGTTTTGACCGCCTTTTTGGAGTACCGGGGAAAGCTGATGGCAATCACCGCGTCCCCTTCCCCCACGTGGACCATCTGCTGCAGAATGGTGGCTTCGCTGGTGGCCTCCACCAGGTGAACTGTGTCAAACACCAGGCGCAGATAGTGGGCCATAAAGGTGGCAAGGGCCAGAGAGCTGCCCGCCCCCAGCACAAACACCTTTTTGGCGTTTACCAAGGCGTCCGCCGCCTGGTAGAACGCCTCGTGGTCCACATTTTCCTTGGTGCGCTTTAAAATGTCGATGTCCTGGTCCAGCACCTCGTCCAAAAGCCGGTCCATGGGGATGGTACTGGAAGTCCGCTCCAAGCGCTGGACGCTGGTCATCTTGCTGCGGATCATCTCCTGCATGGCCTGCTGAAGAGCAGGGTAGCCGGAGTAGCCAATTTCCGTGGCAAACCGCACCACAGTGGACTCGCTGACCCCCACGGTCTGCCCCAGTTTGGAGGCTGTCATAAAGGCCACCTGCTCCGAGTGTTCCTCAATGTACCGGGCGATCATCCGCTGTCCCTTGGAGAAGGTGCCGCTCTTTTGGCGAATGCGCTCGGCAAGCTGGCTGTTCATGTTCTTCCTTCCTTTCCTTCCGCTCCCCGGCCGGCTGGGCCGGGGCCGTGGCCTCTGCCACGGCAAGCAAAACATACAGATTCATTTTACGGCGTTCTCCTGCAAAAAGCAAGAGATTTCCTCATTTTTCCCGTATCTCTTGCATTTTTTTGCAAGATCTGTTTTGCCTCCATTCAAAACAGTTCCCGTAAAAAAGGACCGTCACGTACCCAGCGCGACAGTCCTTCTTCCGTACCCCCAGAGGGGGGTTATTTTCCTCGCAGCAGTTTTCCCAGCCGGTCGTGGACCCGGTTTAAGTACTGCACAATCAGCCCTTCCAAGGCCAGGTCGTACACCACAAACACCACGTTTGCCAGCACCCACAGCACCACAGGCCCCGCCGGTCCTAAAATGGAAAGGGTCTCCAAGGGGATGCCCAAAGCGTACACGGAAAGCAGCACCTCCAGCACCACAGCCACGTTGAACACCAGCAGTTTCACTCCGTAGCGCAGCACCCGGCTGCGGATGCGTCCCACCACAGCAAACAGCGCGGGATAGTAGCCGAAAAACAGCAGATAGATCAGGAGAGCTTCCCGGTCCGGGGCAAACAAAAGGCCCAGCACACAGCACACCCCATACACCCCAAAAGCCCAAGGGAGCCCCACTTCCACCACCACGGGGATCAGCAGACATCCGGCAATGGCCGGCAGCGCAATGGTGGCCACCGGAACCACCCCTGTCAACAGGAAAAGCACCGTGGAAAGGGCGGCTATCACCCCGCAAAACGCTACTCTCATGGAATTTTTCACCGGTCTCTCTCCTTTCTCAGCAGCAGGAGATCAAATCGCCGCCCATGCATTCGCAGCAGCAGTCCGCGCAGATCAAGGAAGAGCATACATCGCAGGAATTGCACCCTCCCGCGTTCATATTTGTATTCGGGCGGTAGCCTCCGTAGACGCCGCTGCCCTGGTTCATGGCCTGGTTTAAGGCGGCGCTGTACTCCGCGTTGCCAGGGTCCATCTGGCAAGCCCGGGAGAAGTGGTCCTTGGCTTCTTCCAGCCAGCCCCGGCGGTAGAGCACCGAGCCCTTGAGGAAATACCACTCCGCGTTGCGCCGCTCCGGCGGCACGCCGTTGAGGATCTGTTCCGCGTCCGCAATGCGCCCGGACATAATCAGGCTGCGCACATCGTTGAAGCCAGAGTCTCCCCGGCTGCCCACGTTGTTGTACGCCCCGGTGTATCCCCGGCCGCGGCTCCCTCCCTTGCGCTGGGCGGTGATGGTGTCGTAGGCCTCGTTGATCTCCTTCATCTTCTCATCCGCCAAGTCTTTTAAAGGGCTGTCCGCATACTGGTCCGGATGATACTTCTTCGCCAGCTTCCGGTAGGCGTCCTTCACCTCTTCGTCCGTGGCAGAGGGGGATACCCCCAACACTTTATACGGGTCTGTCATACTCTGTCTCCTTTTTATCTTGACGGTCCGCCCTGGGCAGACCCAGAATTACCTTCGTTTCGTTCCACTGGTTCCGGTCTCTGGCACAACCCCGGCCTACCGCAGATCTTCCGGTTCGGGCCGGCGCTTTTTCTTTTCCCGCACGTGCAGGAACAAAATCTCCCGCTGCATCTCCGGCAGGCCCTTGTGCACCACGTTTTCCAAAATGGGCCCAAAATTCTGCAGGTCAATCAAATTGAACGCCAGCACCATCTGCGCCGCGGTGGCGTTGAGCACCTGGTTGCAGGCCTCCTCTGCGGTTTTGCGCTCTTCGGGCGTCAGCTCTGTCTTTCCGGAGAGGCCCAACCGGGAAACAAAGGGGTTAAAGGCGCCCTCTTTCAAATCCTCCAGCAAGTCGTCGGCGGCATCCATCAAATAGATCCACCGGCCCAAGAAATAGCCGAAGCGTTCCAAGGCCGCCCCCTGCAGGGCGTTCTCCCCTGCCGCCTCTCGAAACAGGGCGGCGAGCAGCTGGGCTGTGGGCTCGGCGCAGGCGTCCACTCCCGCCTGTTCCTGCTCCGCCCGGCCTTGCCCCTCCATGGCTTTTTGGGCCTCCTGGGCCAGAAAGGGATACTCTGCCTCCGCCTTTTTGGCCCTGCGGGCCACAAAGGGCAGAAACAGCCGGCTGCCCAGAGACTTCCAGAAGCTGTCGTCGGCCACATTGTCCCGAAGTTTGTGGGCAGTCAGCAACACGGACAAAGCCGCCGCCTTGTGATAGGCTTCCCCTGAGCACTCCAAAAAATCGCATTTTTTAAGAGGATTCATCACGCACCGGCCGTGGCGGACGGAAGGAGTCCCCCCCTCCACAGACAAAAGCAGCAGGGCATAAAAGGTGCAATCATAGCTCAATGTGAAGGAAGCGAGCCTGCCGTAGTGCTCTTTCAGGGCATGGCACACCTGGCAATACGAGGCTTTGTACTGCTCATACTCCCGGACCAGCAGCTCCGATTTAAAGGGGCGCACATAGCCAAACATACCACACCGCACCCCGAAGGGCTTCCTTTCTGGCGGGGAGGAATCCCCGCCGTTTTCCCCGCCGGAGGGCAGGCAAGCTGCGCCCAACGGGGATTGCGGATTTTATTGTATCCCATTCCCGCCCTCAGGTGTTGAACACATTGTAAACAATTATAGTCGAAAAAGGGGGAAAAAGCAAGAAAAACCGGGGATGGGAGACTTTTCTCCCACTCCCGGCTTCCAGTTTTCCTGCAAAGAGCTCAAACCGGCGCCCCAAAGAACAGGTAAGCCGCCTGGCCGCCCCACTCTTCTGCGCCGGTCCACTCCCCGGCGATCTGGTAGATCCACTCCCCGTCCAGCATGAAAAAGCCGGTCTCGTCGGCCTCCACCGCCTGGGCAGGGGTGTCTGTCTCTCCCCAGGCGGAGCTGGGCCAGGCCTGCACCGTCACCTGGTCCGGTGCCTCTCCCTCCCAGGCAAAGTCCACCCGCTCAATGCCGATGACCCAGAGGATCTCCTCCTGCCACTCCAGGGGATGGGCCGCCGCGGCGTCCAGCTCTTCCCAGGTGCCGTCGGGGAACAGGGCGTTCCACTGGTGGGCCTCTGGGCGCAGGACCACCTCCTCACCGGAGGCCGGGCAGGTGACCGTCAGCTTGGGCGGCGTGTAGGGAAAACTCTGCAGAGTTTGATCCTGATCCGTTCCCACAAAGGCGTAGTGCATCTGGCCGCTCCACTTGTTGTGGGAGGTCCACTGGGCGGTGACGGTGTAGACCCACTCCCCCTCCTCCAAGAGGAAACTGCCATCCTGGCTGGGCACCTCCCGGCTCTCCCCCGCCGGGGACAGGGCGGTGACCGTAAGGCTGTCCGGATCCGGGCACTCCCAGGCAAGGGTCACCTGGGCCCCGGGCTCCCCAGCCAGAAAAGGCAGGTTGTCCCGCTCCTTCACAGGGTCCCGGTAATCGTGGCCGCCGCCCGTGGCCACCATGCTCTCTGAAAATTCCGAGGACCACTCGCCCCCGCTGCCTCGGGCCGCCGTGAAAGTCTCCTCCCCACAGGCCACCGTCATGGCAGGAGGGTCTTTCACCAAGGTGCCGTCCTCCTCCAAGGCCAGGGCCTGGGGCGTGTTCACCCCGTAGAAGCTGTAATAGGCGTCGCCGCCCCAAGTCTCCTGGCTGTTCCAAGTCATGTGCAGCTCGTAGATCCAGCCGCCCTCCAGCATCGCAAAGCTGTCCCCGTCCCAGGGCACCTTCACACTTTCGGCGGAGGTGTCCCCCCAGGCGGTGTCGGGCCAGGCTCGGATAGACACCTCATCCGGCAGGTCATTCACCGTGCGGAAGGTCACCTCCCCCTGGCCATTGAGACGTGGCACGAACTCTTGGGCGTCCAGGGGATGGAGGCTGTCTGAAGTGATCCCCACCGTCTCCCCATTCTCCGCCTCATACTGCCAGGTGTACGTGCCCAGCAAGGCCACCACATAGTCGTTCCCGCATGTGAGATCCCTGACAGGAGGGCTTTCTACCACATATCCAGGAGGATAATTGGGGTTCGCGCCTGCGGCCGACGCTAACTCGTTCTCGTCCCCTTCAGCATCTCCGCACCCGCACAGCAGCCCCAGACACAGAGACAAAACCAACAGCAAAGCCATCCATTTCTTCACCACAAACGCCTCCTTTTCCGCATGTATCCTGACACCTTTATTCTACCATTTTCCGCCGGCCCCCTACATCCCGCAACTCAAAATCAATGGAAAAATTTCCCGCTGGTTCTTTGGTTATTTTCACGGCAGGCGCCTCCCCACTGCCCCGAGCTGCCATGGCTCCCTGCAGTTACCACTTTCAAAACGCAAAAGGTCTCCCCGGCGCCTGCCGGGGAGACTCACTCACTTGCTCAAAAGAGGCTTCAAATATTGACCGGTGTAGGACTCCGCCACCTGGGCCACCTGCTCCGGCGTACCCTGGGCCACAATGGTACCCCCTCGGTTACCTCCCTCGGGCCCCAGGTCGATGATGTGGTCGGCGGTCTTGATCAAATCCAAGTTGTGCTCGATGACCACCACCGTGTTGCCCCCGTCCACCAACCGCTGGAGCACATCGATGAGCCGGTGCACATCGGCGATGTGCAGGCCGGTGGTGGGCTCGTCCAAAATGTAGATGGTCCGGCCGGTGGAACGCTTGGAAAGCTCCGTAGCCAGCTTCACCCGCTGGGCCTCACCGCCGGAGAGGGTGGTGGCGGGCTGGCCCACCTTCACATAGCCCAGACCCACGTCGTAGACCGTCTGCAGCTTTCTTGCCAGCTTGGGAATGTCCCGGAAAAAGTCCAGGGCCTCCTCCACGGTCATCTCCAGCACATCGTAGATGCTCTTGCCCTTGTACTTCACCTCCAGGGTCTCCCGGTTGTACCGGTGGCCCTTGCACACATCACAGGGCACGTACACATCCGGCAAAAAGTGCATCTCAATGCGGATGATGCCGTCCCCTTGGCAGGCCTCACACCGGCCGCCCTTTACGTTGAAGGAGAACCGGCTGGCGGTAAAGCCCCGCATCTTCGCATCCTGGGTGGCGGCGAACAGCTCCCGGATATCGTTGAACAGGCCGGTGTAAGTGGCCGGGTTGGACCGGGGCGTGCGGCCAATGGGGGACTGGTCAATCTGGATCACCTTGTCCAAATGCTCCAGGCCCCGGATCTCCTTATGCTTGCCCGGATGGGCGTGGGCCCGGTTCAGCTCGCTGGCCAATTTTTTGTAGAGGATCTCGTTGATGAGAGAGGATTTGCCCGACCCGGACACCCCGGTGACGCAGACAAACTCCCCCAAGGGGATTTTCACGTTGACGTTTTGCAGGTTGTTCTGGGAGGCGCCCCGGATCTCCAAAAACTTGCCGTTGCCTTTGCGGCGTTGTTCCGGCACCTCCACCTTCCGCTTGCCGCTGAGATACTGGCCGGTGAGAGAGGCCTGGCAGTTTTCAATCTCCTGGGGCGGGCCGGCGAAGATCACCTCGCCCCCGTGAACGCCGGCCCCGGGGCCTATATCCACCAGGAAGTCCGCCTCCCGCATGGTATCCTCGTCGTGCTCCACCACGATCACCGTGTTGCCCAGGTCCCGCAAGTTTTTCAGGGTGTTCAAAAGCTTGTGGTTGTCCCGCTGGTGCAGGCCGATGGAGGGCTCGTCCAAGATATACAGCACCCCCATCAAAGAGGAGCCGATCTGGGTGGCCAGGCGGATCCGCTGGCTCTCCCCGCCGGAGAGGGTGCCCGAAGCCCGGGACAAGGTCAGGTACTCCAGCCCCACGCTCTGCAAAAAGCCCAGCCGGGATTTAATCTCCTTTAAAATGGGCGCGGCAATCATCTGCTCCCGCTGGTTCAGTTCCAAGGCGTTCACAAACTCCAGGGCCTCGGTGACGGACTTGTCGCAGAAAGCGCTGATGTTGATGCCCCCCACGGTCACCGCCAAGCTCTCCTTGGACAGCCGCTGGCCGTGGCACTCGTCGCAGGGGACGGCGCTCATATAGCTTTCAATCTCCTCCTTCACCCAGGAAGAGGAGGTCTCGTTGAAACGGCGTTCCAGATTGTTGATGATCCCTTCAAAGGGAGCGGAGTAGGTGCCGGAGCCGTACTCGCTCTCCCGGCGCAGCTTGATCTTCTCCCCCTTGGTGCCGTAGAGCAAAATGTCCACAATCTCCGGGGGCAGCTCCCCAATGGGGGTGTCCAGGGAAAAGTGGTAGTGCTCCGAGAGGCCCTTCATGTACATGGCGGCAATGGTGCTGCCCTCCATGGCCCAGCCGCTGGCCTTCAGGCCGCCCTTTTTAATGGACAGCCGCTTGTCGGGGAGAATCAGCTCCGGGTCAATCTTCATGAACACCCCCAGGCCGGTGCACTTTTTGCAGGCGCCGTAAGGGTTGTTAAAGGAGAACATCCGGGGGCTCAGCTCGTCCACGCTGACGCCGTGCTCCGGGCAGGCGTAGTTCTGGGAGAAGGTGATGTCCTCCCCGTCGATGACGTTGATGATGACGATGCCGCCCGTCAGCCCCGAGGCCGTCTCGATGGAGTCCGCCAGGCGGGAGCGGATGTCCGGCTTTATCACCAGCCGGTCCACGATGATTTCGATGGTGTGCTTCTTGTTCTTCTCCAGCTGGATGGTCTCCCCCAGGTCGTAGACCAGGCCGTCCACCCGGGCCCGCACAAAGCCGGATTTCCGCGCGGCCTCAAACTCCTTCTGGTGCTCGCCCTTTCTGCCTCGCACCACCGGCGCCAAAATCTGGACGCGGGTCTTTTCCGGCAGAGAGAGAACCTGGTCCACAATCTGGTCGATGGTCTGCTGCTTGATCTCCCTGCCGCAGATGGGACAGTGGGGGATGCCAATGCGGGCATAGAGCAGCCTCAGATAGTCGTAGATCTCCGTCACCGTGCCCACGGTGGAGCGGGGGTTTTTGGAGGTGGTTTTCTGGTCGATGGAGATGGCCGGGGAAAGGCCGTCTATCATGTCCACATCGGGCTTTTCCATCTGGCCCAGGAACATCCGGGCGTAGGAGGAAAGGCTCTCCACATAGCGCCGCTGGCCCTCGGCGTAGATGGTGTCAAAGGCCAGGGAGGACTTCCCCGAGCCGGAAAGGCCGGTGAGCACCACCAGCTTGTCCCGGGGGATGGTCACGTCGATGTTTTTCAAATTGTGCTCTCTGGCGCCGTGCACCACAATTGTATCTAGGCTCATATTGTACTTCCTTTCCCGTCTTTCGAAATTACAGTTACCGCCCAAAGGGCCGGTTGAAGGAACCAATCTCAATTAAATTCCCCTCCGGGTCAGCGATAAAGCAGGTGCGCTGGCCCCAGGGCTCTGTCTCCGGCGCCAAGACAGGCACAGCACCCTTGGCAACCACCTGGGCGAATGTCTGGTCCACCTCTTCGAAAGTATCCACATATAGGGCCATCTCCGTGTGACCGTTCAGCCCTTTTACATATTCGTACTTTCGGGAGGTCATCTTCTCAAAATCTCCCCGCCCATACAAAAGAAACAATGTGCCATCCTTGACCAGGTACACATTGCTGGTGTCCTCACTCTCCTGAATCTCAAACCCCAACACATCCCTGTAAAAACGAATCATCGTTCCCATATCCTTGACAAACAGGCCAAAACCGTCCAATTTCATGTTTAATGTCCCTCCTTGTCTGTGCCCACCCGCTGGGAGGAGACCTCCACCCAGGCGGGGGAAAAGCCGCCTCTCACAGCGATGTTCTGCGAGTGAAGGTTGGCTGCCGCCGCGCCGTAAAAAGGCAGCTTGCCCTGTTCCACAATGTGGGCACAGAGGCATTCCACCAAGGCCTTGCCCAAGCCCCGGCTGCGGTATGCCGGCAGCACGTCAATGCCCACCTGCCACAGGGTTTCCCCGTCGGCAGAGGCCCCCGCTACAGCCACCGGCTGCCCGCCGTCTACAGCGGCCAGAGCGATGACGTCCGGCCGCAGGGGGTTCTCCTCCTGGGACAGGGCGTTGGGGCACAGGCGGTTGGGATAAAACCCCTTTACCGTCTCCCTGTCATACCATTGGTACGAGAAGGCCTCCGGCAGAGCGGCGGAAAACTCCCTCCCCGGCAGGAACATGTGGTGAACGCCCATCAGCCGCCAGCCCTGGGGGAGAAGCAGCTCCTCCAGCTGGCGCAGCAGGGGGTACTCAAAGAGCCGGTGAGGCTCCGCGGCCTGGGCGGCCCAGGCTGCCAGCGCCTCGTGGAGGCTGGGGTGGGCGGTGATCACCGCGCCCCGGCCTGTAGTGGCCATCTGGAAAAAGGGCGCGCCTTGGGTGTACTGCCGCCGGCCGGGCAGTTCCTTGGCCTGGGTGATGGCGATGCCCTCCCGGAGAAACTCCCCAGGCTGGGCATTGTAGTCCGTGGCAAGCTGGGAGAGGGCGGCCTCCCAGGCCCGCTGTTTTATGCGCTCCATCATCTTTCTCACAACCGTTTCTCAAAAGCATACTCGAACAATCTGGTTCCGTCCAGCAGAAACTCTCCAAACTCCCCAGGCAGCTGGGTAAAGCCCGCCTTTTGGTACAGGCCCATGGCAGGCAGGTTTTCGTGGGCCACATACAGGCGCAGATAGCCAGCCCCCATTCCGCGGGCCAGCTCACCGATACGCTCCAGCGCCAGCCTGCCCAGACCCCGGCCGCCGTACTCCACAGCGACGCCAAACCGGTACAGGTACCGGGCCGGGGCGG
>DSTMR04002__coassemble_607_pt1 | contig 78289 bp, 71 predicted proteins | sample DSTMR04002__metabat2_high_PE_036 | metagenome-assembled genome bin DSTMR04002
GCCCTTGCCGCAGGCAAGAAGGCGGCTCGCCTGGGGTGCAACCCCCCGCCCTTGCGGAACGCAAGAGGGCGGCTCGCCTGGGGTGCAACCCCCCGGCCACCCGGCCGGCTTAATGGCCGGAGGCGCCGTAGTTGGAGAGGACGCGGGCGCTGGGATCGTCTACGTTGCAGCCCTCCCATTCCTTGTTGGGCATCCAGAAATCCGTCACCATGGGGGCCTGGCCGGGGTAATATTTTTCAAAGATCTCCCGGTACAGCAGGGATTCCTTGGTGAAGGGCCGGGCAAAGTCGTACTGCTGGGCACGGCGGCGGAATGCCTCGTCGGTGTACAAAGAGGCGGCGTATTCTTTCAGATCGTCCACCATGGAGTGGCCCACTGCGTCGGAGAAGGCTGCCTTTTCCCGGTAGAGAATGGACAGGGGCAGATAGTCCCCCTCAAAGGCCCGGCGCAGCAAATATTTGCCCTTGCCGTACCGGTTCAGCTTTTTCTCCGGGTCGATGCGCAGAACATACTGCACGAAGTCCAAATCCCCAAAGGGCACCCGGGCCTCCAGGGAGTTGGCGGAGATGCACCGGTCCGCCCGGAGCACGTCGTACATGTGCAGCTCCCGCACCCGCTTTTGGGACTCCTTCTGAAAGGCCTGGGCGCTGGGGGCGAAGTCCGTGTACTTGTAGCCGAAGAGCTCGTCGGAGATCTCCCCGGTGAGCAGCACCCGCACGTCGGTGGTTTCGTGGATGGCCTTGCACAGCAGGTACATGCCCATGCTGGCCCGGATGGTGGTGATGTCGTAGGTGCCCAGCGCTTGAATCACCTCTTCCAGGGAGGAGAGCACCTGCTCTCTGGTCATGAACACCTCCGTGTGGTCGCTGCCAATATAGTCCGCCACTTCTCGGGCGTATTTTAGATCGATGGCGTCCTGCTCCATGCCGATGGCAAAGGTGCGGATAGGCCGCCGGCACCCCTGTTCTTGTAAGAGCTTCGCCGCCACGGAGCACACCAAAGAGCTGTCCAGGCCTCCGGAGAGGAGGAAGCCCAGGGGCGCGTCTGCGTCCAGCCGCTTGGCGATGCCCGCCACCAGCTTCTCGCGGATGTTCCGGCAGATCTCTTCCAGGTCGTCATGACAGTAGGATTCCACCGCTGCAGGGTCGTGATAGCACACCAGCCGCTCCCCGTCCCAGTAGTGCCCAGGGGGGAAGGGGCGGATTTCCGAGCACAGGCCCACCAGGTTTTTGGGCTCGCTGGCAAAGAGCTTTTTGCCTGTGGCGCTGTCCCCCCAGTACAGAGGGCGGATGCCGATGGGATCCCGGGCGGCAATGAGCCGGTCCCGCTCCCCGTCGTAGAGCACCAGGGCAAACTCTGCGTCCAGCATCTGGAACATGTCCAGGCCATGCTCCCGGTAGAGGGGCAGGAGGATCTCGCAATCCGACCCGCTGTGGAACACATAGCCCTTCTCCTCCAGGGCTTTCTTCAGGGGGCGGAACCCGTACAGCTCCCCGTTGCACACCACCGCGTCCCGGCCCAAGGTGAAGGGCTGCATCCCTGCCTCCTCCAGGCCCATAATGGCCAGCCGGTGGAAGAACAAGTACCCCGAGGGGGTCTCCAAGGTCCGGGACATATCCGGTCCCCGGGATTTGGTCTTCTCAAAGCCCAGCTGCAACTTCTGCAGGAGAATGTCCTTACCCGCGTACCCCATAATGGAACACATAAAAAAGCACCTCCGAATGTTTTGCGCAGCGCATCCTAAAATTTTAGGACGAATCGCTGCCACATTCGCGGTGCCACCTAATTTACCGTTTCCGGTCACCTTTGTCCGCTTCCAACAAAGCGGGGACGGCTGTAACGCGCCGCCACGCGTCTCCCCTACCGGGCTGTCGCCTTTGGGTTCGAGGCTCAGGAGTGTTCTTCCCACAGCCCCAACTTACAGGGTTTCCACTGTCCCCCGCTCACTGAAAGCGGATGCCGCGGTACTTTTCTCCTTCAACGCCGTGCAATATTCTGTTTGGAATGTTTTATTTTATACCATGTTATCGGGGAAAAGTCAAGAGATTTTTCTAAATTTTGCAATTTCTTTTCGTGGATCTTGCAAACCGAAAAGGACTATTGAATCCCCTTCCCATTTTTGATAAGATACTGGCAGGGAAGGCGTTCTTCTCCAATCTATGTGGAAATTGGGTGACTTGCTCTATGAAAGAGCTTCGAAAAAAGAAGGCCGTGGCCACGGCGCCGGCAAATCTCTGCAGGAGGTGATAGTCCCACATTTTTTAGAAAGGAAGAGCGCATATGACGACAACCATTCCAGATCCCAGCCAGGTGTTTCCCAACGCCTACAAGACGTCCTGTTTTTTGAAAAACGTGGTGCAGGCTCCCAATGTGACCATTGGGGACTACACCTATTACGATGACCCCCAGGATCCCACGGGCTTTGAGAAAAACAACATTCTGTTCAACTACCCAGAGTTTGGGGACAAGCTCACCATTGGAAAATTCTGCTGCTTGGCCAGCGGCACCACCTTCGTTATGGGGGCGGCCAACCACCGGCTGTGCAGCGTGACTACCTATCCCTTCGCCGTGTTCGGGGGCGCATGGGAGGAAAACGCCCCGCCCCATTTGGACCAGCTGCCCCGCAAGGGCGATACGGTGGTGGGCAACGATGTGTGGCTGGGCCGGGAAAGCGTGGTGATGCCCGGGGTGCACATTGGAGACGGGGCCATTGTGGCGGCCTATTCGGTGGTCACCAAAGATGTGGCGCCATACACGTTGGTGGGAGGCAATCCCGCCCGCTTTCTCAAGAACCGGTTTGACCCGGAATTGACCCAGCTGCTGCAGGAGGCCCAGTGGTGGAATTGGGAGCCTGCCGCCTTGGCGGAGGCTTTGCCCCTGCTGTGCAGCCCCGACCTGGAACAGGTCAAGGCCTGGCTGTTGGGATTGGGGTACGGCGTAAAGAAATAAGGAACAAGGAGGAATTTCTGCTATGGAATACAGCAAGCTGAAAAGCGGCACAGATATACGAGGCGTGGCGGTGGAGGGCGTTCCCGGCGAACCGGTGACCCTCACCGATGAGGTAGTCGAGGCCATTGGGGCTGCCTTTCTGGTGTGGTGTGAACGGCACTTGAGCAAGGCGGCCGCAGGTTTGAAGCTGGCGGTGGGCCACGATTCCCGCATCAGCGCGGACCGGATCAGCGCCGCCCTGCAGCGGGTGTTTGTGCGCTATGGGGTCCAGGTGCTGGACTGCGGTTTGGCCTCCACCCCCTCTATGTTTTGGGCGACGGTAGACCTGCCCTGCGACTGCTCGGTGCAGATCACTGCCAGCCACCATCCCTACCACCGGAACGGGTTGAAATTTTTCACCCCCCAGGGAGGATTGGACAGCCCGGACATCACGGAAATTCTGTCCCTGGCCCAAGAGGGGGTCCACCCTGCCGGAGAGGCCTCTGGCACGGTGGAGCCCTGCAGCTATCGGAAGGACTATGCCGCCCGGCTGCGGAAGACCATTCAAGAGGGGGTCCAGGCCAAGGACTACGATCATCCCCTGGCCGGTTTCCACATTGTGGTGGACGCGGGCAACGGCGCCGGCGGCTTTTATGCCACAGAGGTGCTGGAGCCCTTGGGGGCAGATGTGTCCGGCAGCCAGTTTTTGGAGCCGGACGGCATGTTCCCCAACCATGTGCCCAACCCGGAAAATCAGGAGGCCATGGCCTCGATCTGCCAAGCGGTGCAGGCCGCCGGAGCCGACCTGGGCGTGATCTTCGACACGGACGTGGACCGGGGCGCCGCTGTGGACAGCCTGGGGGAGGAGATCAGCCGGAACCGGCTGGTGGCCCTGGCCTCCGCCATCGCCCTGGAGGGCAACCCCGGGGGCACCATCGTCACCGACTCCATCACCTCCGACGGGCTGAAGGAGTACATCGAGGAGACGCTGGGAGGGCACCATCACCGGTTCAAGCGGGGGTATAAAAACGTGATCAACGAGGCCATCCGCTTAAACCAAGAGGGCGTCAACTGCCCTCTGGCCATTGAGACCAGCGGTCACGCGGCCATGCGGGAAAACCACTTTTTGGACGACGGCGCCTACCTGGTGACAAAGATCCTTATTCAAATGGCCTCTCTCCGGAAAGAGGGGAAAGACTTAAACGACCTGCTGGCCCCGCTGCGGGAGCCTGCCGAAGCGGCGGAAATCCGGCTGCCCATTTTGGAAGAGGACTTCCGGGCCCGGGGAGAGCAGCTTATCTCTGCCCTGGAGACCTATGCCGGGGAGCAGGGCTGGGCCATTGCCCCGGACAACCGGGAGGGACTGCGTGTGTCCTTCCCGGCGGGCCAGGGGAACGGCTGGTTCCTGCTGCGGCTGTCGGTGCACGACCCCATTTTGCCGGTGAACTTTGAAAGCGATTCCACCGGCGGAAACCGGGAGATTGCAGAAAAGCTGCTGGCCTTTTTAGAGCAGCACGGCCAAGGGGTGGACATCGCTCCCTTGGAGAACTTTGTCCGCTCTTAACACAAAGAGCCTCCCGAACGGGAGGCTCTTTTCCTTTAGGGCTGCACCAACTCCAAAATGTGACACACCCCGGGGATGGATTGCCCCTGTTGGGAGGAGGTGGGGGACATGAGCGCCCCTGTGGCGCAGAAGAGAATCCGCCGCAGCTCTCCCCGCTCCATGCGGTGGAGCAGATGGCCGCACAGCACCGAGGCGGAACATCCGCAGCCGGAGCCCCCCGCGTGGACGTCCTGCCGCTCCCGGTCGTACAGAAGCAGGCCGCAATCTTGGTGGACAGGCTGCAGATCCACGCCGTTGTCCTCCAGACATTGATACAGCAGCCGGGTGCCCACCAGGCCTAAATCCCCCGTGAAAATGCCGTCGTAGTCCTCCGGGCGGGTGTTTGTGTCCTGGAGGAAAGCGCAGATGCTGTCTGCAGCTGCCGGCGCCATGGCGGCGCCCATGTTGGCCGGATCCTTGACCCCCAGGTCCTGGATTTTTCCCGCCAACCCCCGGCGGATCTGCACCGTTCCGCCCAGCCCCACCAGAGCGCAGCCTGCGGCGGTGGCGGTCCACTGGGCTGTGGGCGAGCGCTGGCCCCCGTATTCCAAGGGCAGCCGGAACTGGCGCTCCGCCGCACAGAAGTGGGAGCTGGTCACAGCCAGGGCCCGCCGGGCGGCCCCGCTCTCCACCAGGATGGCCGCCAATAGCAGAGTTTGCGCCATGGTGGAACAGGCTCCGTATTGGCCTAAAAAGGGGATGCCAAAGTCCATCAGCCCAAAGGTGGAGGAGATGCACTGGTTGAGCAAATCCCCGGCAAAGAGGTAGTCCACCTGCTGGGGCCGGACGCCCGCCTTGCCCAAAACCAGAGAGACCGCCTCTTTTTGCAGCTGGGCCTCCGCCTTTTCCCAGCTGTCCTCCTGCAAGGTGGTGTCCTGAAAGGTCTGGTCAAAGTCTTTTCCCAGAGGTCCCTCCGCCTCCTTCTTGCCGCCCACGGCCGCCTGGGCCAGCAGGGAAGGAGGGCGGTGAAATTCCAAGGTGTATTTTCCCAAGCGTTTCACACCATCCCCTCCTTACAGCAGAGAGAGCCCATACAAAATGAGCCCATACACCACCGAAGCGGTGATGCCAAACACCAGCACAGGGCCCGCCACAGAGAAGAGCTTGGCCCCCAGGCCGGTGACAAAGCCCTCGCTTTTAAATTCCAAGGCCGGGGAAACCATAGAATTGGCAAAGCCGGTGATGGGCACTAAGGTGCCGGCGCCTGCGTATTTGGCCAGGTTGTCGTACAGGCCCAAGGCGGTCAGAAGGGCTGAGAGAAAAATCAGCGAGAGGGAAACCCCGGTCCTGGCCTGGGGCAGAGAGGCGCCCAGGGCTTGGTACAGGTTGCACAGGGCCTGGCCCAAGGTGCAGATGGTCCCTCCCGAGAGAAAGGCCAGCAGGCAGTCCTTTCCCAAGGGCGAGGGAGGGGAAGCCTCCTCCACCCGCCGGCTGTATGCCTCTTTGGAAACGGTTTTCACAAGGAAATCCCCCTTTTGTTTTTCTCTAGTGTACACCGATTTTTTCCCGATATGCACGCCTGCGGGGCGGACGGTTCCTGGCCGCAGGCAGGTTCGGCGGACCAAAGAGGGAGGCGCCAGGCGGTGTTCTTTTGCACAAATAGAAAAGAGGCCGCTGCACGATGCAGCAGCCCCTTCTGGGTGCGAATCTTTACCGGATAAAGTTGGTCCGCTGGAAAGGTTCCCGTTCCGGCACGCCAAACTGTTCCTTGCCCAAAGCGATGGACTTCATCAGGAAAGTCATGTTCCGGGCCAAGGTGCGCATGGTCTGCAGGCCTTCGGCGTCCTCTTTGGCTTCGCCCTTCTCCCGGCCGTAAATGGCGTTCCAATACTGGCCGGTGGCAATGGGCATGCCGGAGATAGCGAAGTACTTGTTCAGCTCGTCGTAGGTAGCGGAGACGCCGCCCCGGCGAGCCACGGCTACAGCAGCGCCCACTTTCATGGACTTGTCAAAGAGGGTGCTGTAAAACAGCCGGTCGATGAAGGAGATGAGCCCGCCGTTGGCGGAGGCAAAGTACACCGGGCTGGCAATCACCAGGCCGTCGGCTGCCTCAAACTTGGGGGCCGTCTCGTTGACCAGGTCGTCAAAGACGCATTTGCCCTTCTGCTTGCAGGAGAGACATGCAATGCAGCCGCGAATGTTCTGGTTGCCCACCTGAACGGTTTCCACCTCCACGCCTTCCTGGGTGAAGATCTTTTCCATCTCCTCCAGAGCAATGGCCGTGTTGCCATTTCTCCGGGGGCTGCCGTTGATCAGTAATACTTTCATGGTATACACCTCATTTTTCAGAGGAAAAGGGGAAAGGTTCCTCAGAACGCCCTTATTCCTCAAAATTGCACTTGGTGGTGGCCAGCCGCTGTAAGGACTCCGGCGTCACCTTGTAAAAGGGGGTGTGCCGGTTGAGGGCGGCCATGCGGCCCATCTCTTCTTGCGACAGGGAGAAGTCAAAGATCTCCCCGTTCTCCTGGATGTGGGCTGGGGACTTGCTGCCCGGCACCGGGCAGAAGCCCATCTGGATGTGCCAGCGCAGCACCACCTGAGCAGGACTCTTGCCGTGGGCCTGGGCGATCTTCCCGATCACCGGGTCTTGAAGCAGCTCGCTGCTGCCGTGGCCCAGGGGATACCAGCACTGGAGCACAATGTGGTGCGCGTCACAGAATGCCTTCACCGCCTCGGCGGGGTAGTAGGGGTGGCCCTCCACCTGCATCACCATGGGCGGGATTTCACAGTGGTCCAGCACCTCCCGGAGCTTTTCCACCGGGAAGTTGGAAACGCCGATGGCCCGGAGTTTTCCAGCTTTGTAGGCCTTTTCCAGCATGCCGTAGGCGTGCAGGTAGTTGTTCACCGGGTGGTGGAGGATCATCAGGTCGATGGTGTCCACGTCCAGACGCTGCAACGTGCCGTCAATGGCGGTCTCGTTCTCGTAGAGGGTGGGGCCCAGTTTGGTCTCCAGGAAGTAGTCCTTCCGCTTCAGGCCGGACTTTTTCAGGCCCTGGCCCACCTCTACCTCGTTGCCGTAGCGGTTGGCGGTGTCGATGAGCTCATAGCCGTGATGCAGGGCAAAGGCCACGTTGTCGGTGATCTGCTCCCCGGCCTGGCCAATGGTGCCGTAGCCCAGCATGGGCATTTTTACGTTGTTCTGCAGGGTGATGTATTCCATAAGATTTCTCCTTCTTACATCGTGTGGATCGAGGGTGAGGGAAAAGGTATAGAGAGGTCCGGGGCGCAGCTACGTCCTTGCGGCAGGCAAGAAGCCGGTATGTCTGGGAGACATTCCCGCCCTTGCGGCACGCAAGAGGGCGGCTTGCTCCGCGGGAGCACCCGTTAGTCGTGGATTTTGCGGCCGGTGCACATGCGCACAAACTCTGGGTCAAAGTGCTTGACGGCAGTGCCTTGATAGCCCTGGTCCAAGGAGCTGATCTGCTGCATTTCTTCGTCGGTGAGGGAGAAATCCCAGATCTGGAAGTTCTCCTCGATGCGCTCCTTGTGGGTGGACTTGGGAATGACCACAACGCCCCGCTGCACGTTCCAGCGGAGAATCACCTGGCCAACACTCTTCCCATGAGCTGCCGCAATGCCCTGGAGCATGGGGTCGTCGAAGGGCTTGTAACGGCCGCCGCCCAAAGGCGCCCAAGCTTCGGGGATGACGTTGTAATACTTCATGGTCTCCAGAGCGTCTTCCTGGGTGAAGTAGGGGTGCAGCTCCACCTGGTTTACCATGGGACGGATTTCCACGGTCTCGCAGAAGTTGGTGAGAACGTGAGGATAGAAATTGCTGACGCCAATGGCCTTCAGCTTGCCCTCCCGATAGGCGTCCTCCATGGCCCGCCAAGCGCTGAAGTAGTCCTTCATAGCCTGGTGCAGCAGGTACAGGTCCAGATACTCCAGGCCGGTCTTTTCCAGAGAGGCGTCAATGGCAGCCTTGGCCATGTCGTAGTTCTGCATGTCCTGCACCCACATTTTGGAGGTGATGAACAGCTCCTCCCTGGTGCAGATGCCCTGGGCGATGGCCTCCCGCACAGCCTCGCCTACGGCGTCCTCGTTGGTGTAAGAGGCGGCGGTGTCGATCAGCCGGTAGCCCGCCTTGATGGCCTCCAGTACAGAGCGTTTGCACTCTTCTTTATCCCGCACCTGAAAGACTCCAAAGCCCTCCATGGGCATTTTTCTTCCGTTTTGCAGCGTTGCGTATTCCACGGTTGGTCCATCCTTTCTGGAATTTCCCATTCCATTGTATTTAGCATCATTGTAGCATGGGTTTTTCCTTGGAGGAAGTCTCTAAAGGTTACAAAATAGAAGGCTAAAGGTTATAACTCTTTGCCTATTGGAAAGGGGCGCCCAGAGAATCTTCCGTTCTCGGGGACGCCCCTGTGCTGTTCCATGTCCTGTGCTCCCTGCCTTTTCCAGACTTTGGACCCAGTAGAAAGGGAAGGGTTACTACCCCGGGGATTACTCTTGGGTATCCTGAGGCTTTTTTTCCAAATAGGTCTCCACCCGGTACCGGGGACGGGCCTTCACCTCGCTGTAAATTTTACCGATGTAACCGCCTACCACGCCCAGGCAGAGCATTTGCAGGCCGCCCAACAGCCAGATGGAGCACACAATGGCGGTCCATCCGGACACGGCCCAGCCGGCAAAATAGGAGATCAGCGCGTAAAGCAAGCCGAAAACGCTGAGCACGGAAATGAGAATGCCCAAGGAGGAGATGAGCTTTAAGGGCTTTACGCTGAAGCTGGTGATGCCGTCCAAAGCAAAGGAAAGCATCTTTTTCAAGGGATATTTGCTTTCGCCGGCAAAGCGCTCGTGGCGGTCGTAGTACACGTAGTCGCTCCGGTACCCAATCAGGGGCACAATGCCCCGCAGGAACAGGTTGACCTCCTTGTATTCGGAAAGGCCTTCCAAAGCGCGCTGGCTCATCAGGCGGTAGTCTGCATGGTTAAAGACCACGTCCACACCCAAAAGCTTCATGACTTTGTAAAAGCCTTCGGCGGTGGTGCGTTTGAACCAGGTGTCCGTGTCCCGTTTGTTGCGCACCCCGTAGACCACATCGCACCCCTCCCGGAACTTTTGCACAAACTGGTCCAGGGCGTCAATGTCGTCCTGCAGGTCCGCATCCATGCTGATGGCCGCGTCGCAGCGGTCCTTGGCGGTCATCAGGCCGCAGAGCAAGGCGTTTTGATGGCCCCGGTTGTGGGCCAGCTTGACCCCTTCCACCCAGGGGTTTTCCTGGTGGTAGCGGGAGATCAGCTCCCAGGTTTTGTCCTTGCTGCCGTCGTTGACGTACAGAATGCGGCTGTCCGGACCCAGAAGGCCCGCCTGGCGCATGGCTTCCAGCTTTTCCGTCAGGCGGCGGGTGGTTTCCGGCAGCACGGCTTCTTCGTTGTAACAGGGAATGACAAAGTAAATGGTAGGTTCCATAAGAATCTCTCCTTATTTTTGGGGATCTTGCTCCCCTTCACTGGCAGGAGGCGTCTCCTGGAGGGGTGGGGATGGGGAAGGCTCTTCTGTTTCTGGCGGGGCGTCGGAGGGCGCCTCCTCCTGGGGCACGGCTGCCTCCCGCTGCATGTGGGGGACGAGAGCTCCCGGCCGGCGGAAGGAGGTGTGGCGGCTTTTGGCGTACTGCGAAAAGCTGCCCACCCGCAGCAAAGAGGGGCCCCGGTGGGGGGCGGGCTTGGGCGGGATCCGATGCATCACCATCAGGTAGGCCACCAACAGGGCCAGAGAGCCCAAGCTGATGCCAAAGCCCAGCAGAAGGCCCGGCGTGTGGTAAGTGAATTCAATGACCACTTCTTCCCCGGCGGGGATTTTTACGGCCATAAAGCCCACGTTCACCCGTTCAATGGGGGCTGGTTCCCCGTTGACGGTGGCGCTCCACCCCGCCTCGTAGGGGACGCTGAAGAATACCAGCCGGGACTCCGCCGAGTTTGCCTCCGCCACAAAACCGGTGTTGGTGTACTGGAAGGAGGTGCAGGCCGTGGCAGCACGGTCCTGGCAATCTTGGAAATAACCGTCCTGGCTGAAGTAGCGGTCGTCCAGGGGCAGGTGCTCCAGCACGTCTTCCACAGCGGGCACCCGGTCGTCTTCCACCACCACGGCCCGGAGCATGGCCAGCTCCCGGTCGCCAATGGCGTCTTCGCTGCCTTGGCTTAAGGCGTTGTATTCACTGCGGGTGATGTAGTAGTCATAACTGAAACCCATGGGAATGTAGTACTGGTTTTCCCAAATGTCAAAGCCGTTGGCGTTGCCGTAATAGGCGTAGCCGGGCATGGCCGGATCGGTCATGTTTTCTCCGGCGAAGTAGGTGTCGTCGTGGTCGTCGTCAAACAGCCAGTGGACCGAGGTCAGCCCCCGCAGGGCATAGTGGTCTGTGGTGGGCCGGGAGGCCACATCCCGGGGCACGCCGATGGAGTCGTAAAATTCCATAATGGAGCCAGGCACCACGCTGTGGAAAGCCTGGATGGTGGGAATCTGCCAAAACATGCCCGCGTTGTCCAGGCTCTCGTAAAAGTCGGAGCGGGTTTGCTGCAGGTCGGGCAGGTCCACGTCTTTGCCGCCGTTGAGGGAGTAGGGAATCAGGTGGTCCCAGGTGTACTCCGACTGGGTTTTCCCCAGGGCGATGAAGTAGATAGAATACATTACGGAAACCAGAGAAAGCCCCACCAACGTAGACCGGTAAAAAGCTTTTTTGTGCTTGCGGCAGAAGCAGAACAGATAGACCACTCCGGCCAGGGAGATCAGGGCGATGGCCACATAGGTCCAGAACCGGGTGGGGTACTCCTCCAAGCCAAAGGAGACCGTCTCCACGCCCTCCATCGTTTCCACGGTGGGCATAAGGCCTACCACCAGGGCAATGGCCAGGGTAATGGCCAGGGACCAGGTGATGGAGCGTTTCCAATCGACCCGTTCGTTTTCCAGGGCCAGCACGGTGGCCAGGGCCATCATCAAGGTGAGCATATAGTACCACCGGGCGTAAAAGGCGCTGTTCATCATCTGGAAGGCCGCGTTTAAAAAGGGCACCAAGGCCATGAGGAACAGGGCCCACAGCATGCGCTTGAGCCAATGTTTACGCTTGAGCTGCAGCCAGCCGATGACCCCGGTCATGCCGAACAGGGGCAGCCAGGCGCCCAGGGAGGCCCACCGGGAGCCGGAGTCCGGGGTGAAGTTGGGCCGCGCAGGCAGATCCGGCGGGAAGAAGAAGCACTCCAAAATGTGCAGATACCGCTGTACATTGTTGTACAGCACTCCGTTCCAGCCGTTGATGTACTCCGTGGCCCTGTAGTTCTGCAGCACGGTCAGCACCGAAGGCACCAGCAACAGGCAGGAGAGCCCCAGCCCCAGCACGGCCTCCAGGGCCAGCAGCAGAAAATCTTTCAGGGAGATGCGCCAGCTTTTGGAGAGCAGCCGCACAAAGAAGTACAGCAACGTAAAGGTGACCTGTCCCACAAAGAAGTAGTAATTCACCACACAGCACAGGCCCACGGCCAGGGCGAACAGCCCCCGCCGGCGGGTGGCCATGTACTCGTCCAAGGCTGCCAGCAGCAGAGGAAAGACCACAATGGCCTCGTGAAAGTGGTTGAAAAAGATGTTGTAAATGGAAAACCCGGAAAAGGCGTACAGTACCGCGGCGATCAGGGCGGAGTTCTGATTTTTGGTGTACCGGTGAATGTACACGAAGCCTGTTAAAGTGGCGCAGGCGAATTTTAAAATCAGCAGGGGGCCCATCAAATATTGGACCCATTCCGAAGGGAAGGGGATGGTCAGCCAGAAAAAGGGGCTGCCCAGCAGGTAAAAGCTGTAGGAGCCGATGAAGTTGACCCCCAAGTCCGTCAGGTGGCTCCACCCCAAGTTGCCGGAGCGCACCGCGTCGTGGGCCAGCCGGTAGAAGGGCACCTGCTGTACATTAAAGTCCCCATAAAACAGAAAACGGCCCCCGTCCACCACCATAAAGGGCACAAAGACCAGAAAAGAAAGCCCAAGCCCCAGGAAAAAAGCCTTGAGAAAATAGTTGTCCCGCAAGCTCTTTTTCGTTTCGTTGCCAGATGCCATAAGAGTGTGTACCTCCTAGGGTTGTAAATCTATGGTATAGTATACCACAGTTTCCTCTGGGGCGAAAGCCCTTTTTCCTGTTCCCCCAGGAAGGCTGCGCGGGAAAAAAACCGGGTTCCCAGGTGCAAAAAGGGGAAAAGTATTGTATAATAAGGGAACGTTCTAGGGGCGGCCGCTGGCCGCCAGCAGGTAGGGGGGAGTCTCATGTATCACTTTTTCGCCATGCTGTCCCGTATGAAATACATCAACCGGTGGGGGTTGATGCGCAACACCCGCAGTGAAAATATCTGCGAGCACAGCCTGGAGGTGGCTTTGGTGGTCCACGCCCTGGCCACCATTGGCAACCAAAAATTCGGCAAGGCCTACAACCCGGAGCGGGCGGCCATGCTGGCAGTGCTTCATGACGCCTCGGAGATCATCACCGGGGACATGCCCACCCCGGTGAAGTATCACTCCGAGGAGATCCGCAAGGCGTACGCAGAGGTGGAGGACATGGCGGTGGAGCACCTGGTCTCCATGCTGCCGGAGGACCTGCGGGATCAGTACCGGGAGATTATGACCATGTCCGGGGAGGAGGACCAAACCCTCCGGCCCCTGGTGAAAGCGGCGGACAAGATCTCCGCCGTGATCAAGTGCGTGGAAGAGCGCCGCAGCGGCAACCGGGATTTCTCCCAGGCAGAGCAGACCATTACCCAGGCCATCCGGGACATGGGCTTGCCGGAGGCGGACTATTTTATGAAGGAATTCCTGCCCAGCTACGGTCTGACCATTGAGGAACAGGATTACACCCGGGAAGCCGGCTTGAAATTTGCGGAGAGCTCCCAGATGGTGTTTTCCAAAGTGCTGCAGAGCGCACAGCCCAAACGGAAGAGGCGAAGCTGACAGAAAAGCCCCTTTCCGGCGTTTCGCAGGCGCCGGGCCGGGGACCTGGGACGCCGCTGCGCAGCGGGGCTTGGGTTAGGGTTCCGGCAAGTTTCGGGGAGCGCCTCCCCCCAAATGAAGGAAAGAAACAGGAGATTGTAACATGCAGATTGGCAATGTGGAAATTGTGGGCCGGGCGGCTTTGGCCCCTATGGCAGGCGTCACCGACGCAGCGTACCGCAGGCTGTGCGCCGCCTTTGGGGCTGCCTACACCGTCACGGAGATGGTCAGCGCCAAGGCCATTCAATACAGTTATGAAAAGACTTCCCAGCTGGCGGACACCCGGGAGGACGAGCACCCGGTGTTTTTGCAGCTGTTTGGCAGCGACCCCTTTGATTTTGGCCTGGCTGCCCGAAAGGCGGCGGCCTTTGGCCCGGACGGCATCGATATCAACATGGGCTGCCCCGTGCCCAAAGTGGCAGGCAACGGGGCGGGCAGCGCCCTGATGAAGGACCCTGCCAAGTGCGGCGCCATTGTGGCGGCGGTCAAGCGCAATACGGACCTGCCGGTGACGGTGAAAATCCGGGCCGGGTGGGATCAGGAACACAAAAACGCTGTGGAGGTGGCCAAAGCCTGCGAAGCGGCCGGGGCGGACGCCATCGCTGTCCACGGCAGGACAAGGGACCAGATGTACATGGGCTATGCAGATTGGGACATCATCCGTCAGGTGAAAGAGGCGGTGCAGGTGCCGGTCATCGGCAACGGAGACGTGGTGGATGCCCAGTCTGCCTGCCAGCTGCTGGATGCCACTGGCTGCGACCTGGTGCTGGTGGGCCGGGGGGCCATGGGCAATCCCTGGGTGTTCCGGCAGATCAACGCCTACCTCACCGACTCCTGCACCATTTTGCCGCCCCCGGGTATCGCGGAGCGCATTGTGGTCATCCGGCGGCATATGGACGCCCTGTGCGCCTTGAAGGGGGAGGAACGGGCCATGCGGGAGGCTAGAAAGCATGTGGGCTGGTACCTGCACGGAGTGCGGGGGGCAGCCCAGTTCCGCCGCCAAGCCGGGGAGCTGTGCACCCTGGGAGACCTGGACCGGCTGCTGGCCCAGGTGTACGCGGCCAACCAAGGGGAAGAATAAACCGGGAGAAAGGAGCGTCTCACTGTGAAACTATTGGTATTGGACGGCAACAGCATTTTAAACCGGGCCTTTTACGGTATCAAGGTGCTGACCACCAAAAATGGGGAGTACACCAACGGCATTTACGGGTTTCTCACCATGCTGAAAAAGCTGCTGGACGAGACGGCCCCCGACGGGGTGGCCATCGCCTTTGACCGGAAGGCTCCCACCTTCCGGCACAAGGCCTACGCCGGCTACAAGGCCAACCGCAAGGGCATGCCGGAGGAGCTGGCCCAACAGCTGCCGGTGCTCCAGGAATTGCTCACGGATTTGGGCTATCAGATTGTCTCCTGCGAGGGCTGGGAGGCCGACGACATTTTGGGCACCCTTGCCTCCGCCTGCGAGCAGGAGGGCGGCCAGTGCCTGATCGCCACCGGGGACCGGGACAGCCTGCAGCTGGTGTCCGACTCCACCACCGTGCGCCTGGCCACCACCAAGTTCGGCCAGCCCCAGGTGACCTTGTACGATGTGGCGAAAATCCAGGAGGACTACGGCGTAACCCCGCCCCAGATGATCGACCTGAAGGCCATTCAGGGGGATTCCTCCGACTGCATCCCCGGGGTGGCGGGGATCGGCCCCAAGGGGGCCGGGGAGCTCATCCAGAAATTTGGCAGCGTCCAGTATATCTACGACCATCTGGAGGAGCTGGACATCAAGCCCGCTATGAAGGCCAAACTGGAGAAATCCCGGGACAACGCCTTTTTGAGTTACGACCTGGGCACCATCCGCCGGGATGCCCCCATTGACAAGTCCCTGGCCCACTATGTGAAGGGGGAGGGAGATCCCCAGAAGGCCAGCGCCCTGATGGTGCGGCTGGAGCTGTTCTCCCTGCTGGACAAGTTCGGCCTGTCCCTGACCCCCCCATCTCAGGAAACCGCCCCCGCCGGGGAGCGCCCCCCTTTGCAGGAGTATGAGGACGGCGCCCCCTTGCTGCCCATGCTGGAAGACGCCGGGGAGGCCATCTTTATCGCCCAGTGGGACAACGGTTCCCTGGAGAGCTTGGTGTTTTCCCACAAGGGGGAGATCCACCGGGTAAAACCGGACGAGGCTTTCCTCCGGGCCTTTTTCAAAAACAGCCGCATCCAAAAGTACACCCACGACGCCAAGCCTCTCCACCGGAAGGCCTTGGAGCTGGGCTGCAAAATGGAAGCGGTCCGCATGGACACCGCCTTGGCCGGGTATTTGCTGAACCCCTCCGCCTCCAACTACGGTGTGGAGCGCTTGTGTGCGGAATACGGGGTGCCTCTGTCGGACTTTGCAGAGCCGGTGCTGAACTTCGGGGCAGCCATGCCGGAGTTGTGCCGGGCCCTTTCCAAGGCCCTTGCGGAAAACGGCCAGCAGGAGCTGCTGGAGACCATGGAAATCCCCCTGTGTTTTGTGCTGGCCCAGATGGAGCACCTGGGTTTCTACGCGGACCGGGACAGCATTGAAGCCTACGGGAAGGAGCTGGAAGAGCAGGTGAACCAGCTTCAGGAGGAGATTCTCCAGGAGGTGGGATACGCCTTTAATATCAATTCCCCCAAGCAGCTGGGAGAGGCCCTCTTCGGCAAGTTGGGACTGCCCCATGGAAAGAAGACCAAAAGCGGTTGGTCCACCAACGCCGATGTGCTGGAAGAGCTGCGTTATTTGCACCCGGTGGTGGACAAGGTGCTGCGCTACCGGACGGTGGCCAAACTGAAATCCACCTACTGCGACGGGCTTTTAAAGGTCATTGGGGCGGACGGCCGGGTGCACTCCACCTTCAACCAGATGGAAACCCGCACCGGGCGCATTTCCAGCTCCGAGCCCAATTTGCAGAACATCCCGGTGCGCACCCCCATTGGCCGGGAGCTGCGGAAGTTCTTTGCCGGAGCCCAGGGCAACCTGCTGGTGGACGCGGATTACTCCCAGATTGAGCTGCGGGTGCTGGCCCACGTGGCCGACGACCCGGCCATGAAGGAAGACTTTGTGGAAGGCCGGGACATTCACACTGCCACAGCGGCCCGCGTGTTCGGGATGCCCACAGAGATGGTCACCAAGGATATGCGCTCCAAGGCCAAGGCGGTGAACTTCGGCATTGTGTACGGCATTGGAGCCTTTTCCCTCTCCAAAGACATCGGCGTCTCCCGGAAGGAGGCCGACGACTATATCAAGGGGTACCTGCGCAACTATGCCGGCGTGGATGCCTACATGAAGCGGGTGGTGGAAGAGGCCAAAGAGAAGGGCTACGTGGAAACCCTCTTCGGCCGCCGGCGGTACCTGCCGGAGCTGAAAAGCGGCAACTTCAACCTGCGCTCCTTTGGGGAGCGGGTGGCCCGGAACATGCCCATTCAGGGCACAGCGGCGGACATTATCAAAATCGCCATGATCCGGGTCAGCGACCGGCTGGAAAAAGAGGGCCTGCAGGGCAAGCTGATTCTGCAAGTCCACGATGAGCTGATTGTGGAGTGTCCTCCCCAGGAGCGGGAGCAAGTGGTCCGGATCCTGCAGGAGGAGATGGAGGGGGCGGTGTGCCTGTCTGTGCCTATGCTGGCAGAGGCAGGCTGGGGCCGCACCTGGTACGATGCCAAGGGGTGAGCCCATGGAGAGAGAACTGCCCTTTTGCTGCCCTCTGTGCGGAGGCGCCCTTGCCCGGGAAGAGCACCGGGCCCTGTGCCCCCAAGGCCACAGTTTTGATATAGCCCGGCAGGGGTATGTGCACCTGCTGCCGGTGAACAAAATGCACGCCAAAGTTCCCGGGGACAGCCGGGAGATGGTGGAGAGCCGCCGCCGGTTTCTGGAAGCTGGGTATTATGCCCCTTTCCGGCAGGAGTTGTGCCGGCTGGCGGCAGCCTGCGCCGCCCGTCTGGGAAGTCCCCAGGGGGAGGGCTTGACCCTCTGCGACGCAGGCTGCGGGGAGGGCTACTACACCGCCGGCCTGCGGGAGGCTTTGCCCCGGGCTCAGGTCTGCGGGTTCGACATCTCCAAGCTGGCTGTGAAAGCGGCCGCAGGCAGGCACAAAGGCATCCCCTTTGCGGTGGCAAGCTCCTTTGCCATCCCCTTGGCAGCGGAAAGCGTGCATGTGCTCACAGACGTGTTCTCCCCTCTGGCGGAGCAGGAGTTTACCCGAGTGGTAAAGCCCGGAGGCTTTTTCCTGTACGCCGTGCCGGGAGAACGGCATCTGTTTGGCCTAAAGGAAATCCTCTACCAGGAGCCCTACGAAAACCCCCACCGGGAGACGGACTATCCAGGCTTCCGCTTCGTGGAGAGAACCCAGGTGCGGGGGGAGATTTTCCTTCCGGATGGGAACACCGCCGGGGACCTGTTTGCCATGACCCCCTACTACTGGAAAACCGGGGTGGAGGGAGCCCGGCGTCTGCAGGAGACCCAGGGATTTTCCACGGAGATCGCCTTTGACTTTTTGGTGTACCAACGGCTGTGAAACAGGGCCGGCGCCGTTCTTTTCCGAAGGGCGCCGGCCTTGCTGTGCGTTTGAGCATTCTTCTTTCTCCCCTGCAGAATCTGGAAGGCGGGTTCCCACGGGACATCGTTCCCGGAAAAGCGGCAGGGAATTTTTCACAATTTCGTAACGAAAAACGCCGGGGGATATGCTACAATAACAACAGAGGCCCCTGGATCAGGGAGCTGGATATCCAGCGGCTGCAGCCCGGAGGATTCGCAGGCGGAACGGCCTGTGGACGCGCTGTGGATCCAGGTGTGGGCGCTGCCGGCGGCAGTGCTTCTCGCCCTCCCCAGGAGGGTAATTTGCCGGGGCCCGACCCCGGGGATGTTGTTAGAAGGGATGTTGAATCGCACATGAAAATATTGTTCGTCTGCACAGGGAACACCTGCCGCAGCCCTATGGCGGAGGGGATTTTCCGCAAGATGATGCAGGACCTGGGACAGGAGGAGAAAGTCCTCTGCCAAAGCGCAGGGCTTTCCGCAGTGGACGGCATGCCTGTTTCCGAAAACGCGGTGCTGGTCTGCCGGGAGGTGGGTGTGGATATCTCCGAGCACATGGCCCGCCGCATTACAGGCGAGGAGCTGCCTGTGTGGGACCTGTACTTTCCCATGTCCAAAACCCACGGGTATATTTTGGAGCAGGCCGGCGTGCCCCAAACAAAGATCTACATACCCAAATACATTGCCGATCCCTTTGGGCAAGGCCTGGAGGTGTATCGGGAATGCCGGGATAAGCTGACCAGTCAGCTGGAGCAATTCTACCAGAGCTTTGTCTCCCGGCTGCTGGTGTTTGATCACACGCTGCAGCCGGTCTCTCGGGAGGGAAACCCGAGAGAGGGATATGGCCTTGTGCCTTGATAAGAGACAGGGGGCGCCGTGCGGCACCGGGGATTTCCTTGGTGTGTGCGCGGCGCCTTTTTGCGGGGAGGGGGAGTCCCCTTGCGTTTTTCCCGGCCTGCGTTTATAATAGAGCAGAGTAAATAGCGGGTGCCGGAGAAAGGATACGGAGAGCGCATGATGGAAATTGTTCGGATGAAGAAAGAGTACTGCGAACTGTTGGCAGAGCTGGAAAAGCTCTGTTTTGCCCACCCATGGAGCCAAAAGGCTTTGGAAGATGAGGTGGACAATCCCTGCGCCTATTTCGTCACGGCTGTGGATGGGGAGAAAATCCTGGGCTACGGGGGCATGCACTGCTCCCACGGGGAGTGCTATGTGGACAACATTGCTGTGTTTGGCCACCACCGGAGAAAAGGGGTGGGAGGTGCCCTGGTGGAGGCTCTGGTCCAGGAGGCCCAGCGGCAGGAGGCGGAGTTTATCTCCTTAGAGGTGCGGCCTTCCAACCGGGCGGCGGTGGCCCTGTACACCAAACTGGGTTTTGCAGAAGAGGGCCGCCGGAAGAACTATTACACCGACCCCACAGAGGACGCCCTGCTCTTAACCCGCCGGTTTAAAAAGGAGGGGGATCTATGATTCTCTTGGGGATAGAAAGCTCTTGCGATGAGACGGCGGCCGCCCTGGTGGAGGATGGAAGGACCATTCTCTCCTCGGTGATCGCCTCCCAGGTGGAGGAGCACAAGATCTACGGGGGCGTGGTGCCGGAAATCGCTTCCCGCCGCCACAGCGAGGCCATTGTGGGCGTGGTGCGCCAGGCGCTGGAGCAGGGAGGGATGTCCCTCTCCCAGTTGGACGGCATTGCCGTCACCTATGCGCCGGGGCTCATTGGGGCCCTGTTGGTGGGGGTGAATTTTGCCAAGGGTCTGGCTCTTTCCACAGGCCTGCCTTTGATTCCGGTTCACCATTTGCGGGGGCACATTGCCTCCAACTACTTGAGCCACCCGGAGTGCCGCCCGCCCTTTTTGTGCCTGGTGGTGTCCGGCGGCCACAGCCACATTGTGCTGGTGGAGGACTACACCCGGCTGAAAATCCTGGGCCGCACCCGGGACGACGCCGCCGGCGAGGCCTTCGACAAGGCCGCCCGGGCCATGGGCATTCCTTATCCCGGCGGGGTGGAGATGGACCGCATCGCCGAGGAGGGCGACCCTAACGCCTACAAGCTGCCCCATCCCCACGTGGAGGGCGCGCCCTTGGACTTCAGCTTCTCCGGCCTGAAAACCGCCGTGCTGAACCTGCTGAACAACGCCCGTCAAAAGGGCGAGGAAATCTTTGTGCCAGACCTGTGCGCCTCCTACCGGAAAGCGGTGGTCTCCTGCCTGACGGAAAATTTCTTCCGGGCCGCCCAGGAGACAGGAGTGAGCACCTTGGCCGCCGCCGGAGGGGTTTCGGCCAACCGGCTGCTCCGCCGGGAGCTCACCCGCTTGGCGGAAGAGCGGGGGCTGCAGCTTTTCCTGCCGGACAAGTCCCTGTGCGGGGACAACGCCGCCATGATCGCCAGCCAGGGCTACTATGAATTCTTGGCGGGAAACACCGCAGGCATGGACTTAAACGCCTGCGCCCAACGCTCCATTGAGTGAGGAGGCAAGCCTTATGAAAAAACGGATCCAGGCGGCGCTGCTGGCGCTGGCGCTTCTGTTGGGGCTGGCCGCCTGCAGCGGGCAGGAGGAAGCCTCCCCGCCGGCCTCGCAAAGCCAGGTCAGTTCGGCCGACTCTCAAGAGGAGCCCTCCTCCCAAAGCCCCACGCCCCGCTCTGGGGAAGGGGAGCCCTCCAGTCAAGTGGAAAGCGCCCCAGAGGAGGAACCGGCGCAGGAAGGCCTGGTGCTGGTGCAGCAGGAGTCCGGGGCGGAGGCAGGGTACGAGCCTACGATCACCTTGTACCCGGACGGCACCTTTGCCCTGGCGGCCACTTTTTACGACGGCACCGCCCAAATTACCGGCACGTACGTTTCGCAGGACGGCGGCTATGTGCTGACGCCTACCGACAGTACAGCCCAGGGTGTGGCGGGCAGTGACGTGGGGGAGATGGGCCTTACCCCCAGCGGCGAGGGCTATACCTATTCCGGCGGGCAGTTGGGGCTCACCTTCGACGGAGCTGCCTTCCTGCCGGAGGAATCTTAAAAGGGAGATGGGAAACATGCACACAGGCGGAGAGATTATGGTGAAATGCTTGGAGGCGGAAGGGGTGGACATCCTTTTTGGCTATCCGGGAGCGGCCATCTGCCCTTTTTACGATGCTCTGTACGACTCCCCCATCCGCCATGTGCTGGTGCGCTCGGAGCAGAACGCCGCCCATATGGCCAGCGGATATGCGCGGGCCTCCGGCAGGCCGGGAGTGTGCGTGGCCACTTCCGGTCCCGGAGCCACCAATCTGATCACCGGCATCGCCACGGCGTACATGGATTCCATTCCCATGGTGGCCATCACCGGGCAGGTGAATTTGGAGCAGCTGGGCCGGGACGTGTTTCAAGAGGCAGATGTGACCGGCGCCTGTGAGTCTTTTACCAAACACAGCTATTTGGTCAAATCCCCGGAGGAGCTGCCCCGGGTGTTTAAGGAGGCCTTCCACATTGCCGCCACAGGACGGCCAGGCCCGGTGCTCATCGACGTGCCCGAGGACGTGCAGGAGGCGCTGGTGGAGACTTTCCACTACCCAGAAACGGCGGACATTCCCGGCTACAAGCCCAAAACGGCGGGCCATCCCCTGCAAATGAAACGGGCCTTAGAGGCCATCGCCCAAGCCAAGCGGCCCGTGATCTGCTGCGGGGGCGGGGTGGTGCTCTCCGGAGCCCGCAGGGAAATGGCCGCCTTTGCGGAGAAGAGCGGCATTCCTGTGGTGTCCACCATGATGGGCATTGGGGTGATGCCGATGGACAGCCCGGTGTACCTGGGTATGATCGGCAAGTTTGGCCGCAGCTACGCCAACCGGGCCATTGGAGAGGCGGATTTGATTCTGCTGTGCGGGGCCCGGGTGGGAGACCGGGCCATCGCCCTGCCCAACCAGATTGCAGAGCAGGCTAAGATCATCCACATTGACATTGACCCGGCGGAAATCGGCAAGAACATGCGGGTGGACGTGCCCATTGTGGGAGATGTGAAACAGGTGCTGGCCGTCTTAGGGGAAAAGGTGGAGCCTGTGCACTGCAAAGAGTGGGTGGAACGGGTCCAGCAGTACAAACGGGAGTTTGTGCCCCGGGGCGCAGACCGGGAGGATTACGTGGAGCCCCGGTCCTTTATCCGGACCTTATCCTCCTTGATGGAAGAGGACGCCATCCTCACGGCGGACCCAGGCCAGGGGCAGATTTGGTCTGCCCTCAACTTCACCCAAAAAGAGGGGCGCTTCCTCACCAGCGGAGGTTTGGGTACCATGGGCTACGCCCTGCCGGCAGCGCTGGGGGCCAAGCTGGCCCAGCCAAACCGGCAGGTGGTGGCCGTCTGCGGGGACGGGGCCTTTCAGATGAGCCTGTGCGAGCTGGCTACGGTGGTGGCTTCCCACGCCCCCTTGAAAGTGGTGGTCTTTGACAACCGGCGTTTAGGCATGGTGCGGGAGTATCAAAACAGCCGCTATGCCCGGCGCCACATTGGCACCCACATGGACGGCAATCCGGATTTTGTCACGTTGTGCCGGGCCTATGGAATCCAGGCGGCCCGGGCCAGGAACAACCGGGAGGCGGAGCAGCTGGCGCGGGAGATGCTGGCTTCTTCCCGGCCCTATGTGCTGGTGTGCCGGGTGGACCCGGAAACACCCTCGGTGTGAAAGGAGGGAATCCCCATGAAATACACATTGTCCGTTTTGGTGGAGAACCAGCCTGGCGTGCTCTCCAAAGTGGTGAGCCTGTTTGCCCGGCGGGGTTACAACATCGACAGCTTGGCTGTGGGCACTACGGAGGATCCCACCATGTCCCGTATGACCATTGTGGGCCAGGGGGACGACCACATTTTGGAGCAGGTGGAAAAACAGCTGAACAAGGTGATTCCCGTCATCAAGGTCCGGTCTTTGGGGCCGGAGGCGGCCAGCGGGGAGCTGCTGCTGGTGAAGGTGGCCTGCGAGGCCCAAAGCCTGGGCAGGATCAATGAAATCGCCGCTCTGATGAAGGCGGAGGTGGCGGATGTTTCCAAGGCAACGGTCACCTTGCAGTACGCTGGGGAGCACGAAAAGTGCGAGGCGCTGCTGGACTTGCTGCGCCCCTTGGGCATTCGAGAAATTGTCCGCACCGGGGTCATTGCCCTGGAGCGGGGATGAGCGCTGGGTTTCCCCCGGGGGGAGGCTCTGTCTGCTGAAAGACGCATCCCATTGGAAAAAAAGGTGGCCCTTTGAGCCACCTTTTTGTCTTGCTTTGGGAAAATTTTCCCGTATATACGTGCAGGAGAAAAAGACCGCCTGCGATTGCCCCCCTTTTCTCCCATGGAGAAAGCCGCTGCATGCAGCGAAAGGGATCCATCAGTCTTGGGAGGGCTCTTCCGAAAACGTTTCCTCTCCGGAGAGGGCGGGATTTTTCGGGTCAATCTCCCGGGCCCGCAAGCGGGAACGCACGGAGGTGCGGAACAGCCGGTACAGCACTGCGGTGATGGGCGTGCCGAAGAGAACGCCGGGAATGCCCAGCACACCGCCCCAGAACACCACGGCAAACAAGGTCCACAGAGGGGGCAGCCCAATGGAGGAGCCCACCACCCGGGGGTAGATCATATTCCCCTCCACCTGCTGGAGAATCAGCAGGAACACCAGGAAGATAAAGGCGTCGATGGGGTGGACCAGGAGAAGGATCACCACACCCACGGCCGCGCCGATGTAGGCGCCTAAAATGGGGATCAAAGCGCCCAGAGCCACCACAGAGGAGATCAGCAAAGCGTAGTCCAATCCCAACAGGCTCATGCCCACATAGCAGAGGGTGCCTAAAATAACGCATTCGGTCAGCTGTCCCCGGATAAAATTGAAAAACACCCGGTTGGTCATGGAGCCGATCTGGCCGATTTTGCGAGCCATAGGCCGGGGGAGAAATGCCAGAATGGCGGATTTTACTCCCCGCAGCAGTTTTTCCTTGCCTGCCAGCATGTAAATGGAGAAGATGAACCCCATGACCGCCGCAAAAACCCCAGAGGCCACATTGATGCCCACGCCCACCAGGGAGGAGAGGAAACTTTGGGCGATTTCCGCCACATTGGTGAGCACATTGCTCCAGTTGAAGTTCCGCAGGAAGTCCTGCACCAAAGTCAGGTCATACTCGGTGGCAAACTTGTTCAGCCAGGTGATGGCATTGTTTGCATAGACGGGGAGCGTTTGCTGAATGGTGTCCGCTAACACGCCCATGGATTCCAAAAGCCCGGGAATGATAAAGCAGGCGATGAATACAATCACCAAAGCCACCAACAGGTAGGCCAGCACAATGGCCAGGGGACGCTGGGCCCGTTTCCACCGTTTGGATTGGGTTTTTTGGAAGGGCTTAAAGACGATGTCCTCAAAAAAGTGGACAAATACGTTGAGGATGTACGCCACCACAATGCCGTAAAACACAGGAGCCACAGTGCCGACCACGGTGCTGATCGCCGCCCAAACCTGGTCGATTTTCATCAAAAGCAAAACCAAAACTGCGGCAAATCCCAGCAGGATCATCCCGTTTCGCAGAATCTTCTTCTCATCCCGCAGACTGGCTCCAATATCCCGCAGACGCATACAAAACTCCTCCTTTTTCCAGCCGGACCCATTCCGGCCTTTTCCCCAAGGGCAGCTTGCCCCTGCGCCTGCTACAGGGCAGGGGCATCCGCCGTGCACGCCTTATGTTTTTGTTTGGAACACGTTGTGGCAGTTTTGGCAGGTCACCTGGATTTTACCCCGTCCCCGAGGGGCCCGCAGCCGCTGTTTGCAGGTGGGGCAGCGAAAGTATTTGTAGGTTTTCCGCTCTTTAAACCGCCGGGTCTGAAAACGGAACCAATTTTCCACAGGTCCCCACACCTTCATAAAGACGGCATATTCCCGCTGCCGGGCTGTGTAGTTGCGGGAAAACATGCGGAAAATGGTGTAGATGAGCAAGACGTCCGCCACCAGCGAGAGGGGCCAGAATAATCCCCCCAAAAAGGAGAACACTATTGCCACCGCCAGCAGAAACAGGCTGAATTTGTCGCCGCCGTAGCGGCCGTACATGAATTGCTGAAATTTTTGAAACAGCAAGGAAAACACTTCCTTTCCAGAGTACACTATCAGTATACCGTATGGAGAAGGGTTTTTTCAACCGGCCAGAGCAGGCTTCACGATAAATTTACAATTTGGTGGAAAGAAGCCCAAAAATAAGAATAATTATTAAAAATAGCCTTGACTTTTGATGTTTCTTGGACTATACTAGACGTAGTAAGAGCTCGTACACCCAAGGCGTACAGCCAAAATCTTTTGAAGGAGGAACGTCCCATGCCCGAATTGAAAGGATCCAAAACGGAAGCCAATTTGATGACTGCTTTTGCAGGAGAGTCTCAGGCGAGAAACAAGTACACCTTCTACGCCTCCAAGGCGAAGAAAGACGGGTACGTGCAGATTGCCAATCTGTTTGAGGAGACTGCAAACAACGAGAAAGAGCACGCGAAACTGTGGTTCAAGTTGCTCCATGGGGGCATTGGCGACACGGTGGACAACCTGAAAGATGCCGCCGCTGGCGAAAACTACGAGTGGACCGATATGTATGCCGGCTTTGCCAAAACCGCCCGGGAAGAGGGCTTCGACCACATTGCCGACCTGTTTGAAGGCGTGGCCAAGATTGAGAAGGAGCACGAGGCGCGCTATCTCAAGCTGGTGGAGAACCTGGAAAACGGCCTGGTGTTCTCCCGGGATGGGGATGTGATTTGGCAGTGCTCCAACTGCGGCCACATTGTCATTGGCAAAAAGGCCCCGGAGGTTTGCCCGGTATGTGCTCATCCCCAGGCGTATTTCCAGATCAAGGCAGAAAATTATTGAGTTCTCTTTTCATAAGGAAAGGAATGGAAAAAGTTCTCCCGCAGCAGCGGGGGAACTTTTTTTGTCTCAAATGCCCCGGTTTTTGGATCGTTGTGGTTTGCGCTGAAGGGGAGCCAAGAAAGCTTCCTTTGCTTTTGCAGAAAAAACCCTTGCTTTTTTCGAATCTTTGTTCTATAATAACTTTCGAACGAACGTTTTCTTTGGGTTCCGATTAGTGGAAGGGAGGCGGGCCGCATGACCCCCTTGGAAAAATTGGAGATTCTCACCGCCGCTGCCAAGTACGATGTGGCCTGTACCTCCAGCGGCGTGGACCGGCGGGGACAGAAGGGGCTGTTGGGCAACGGGGTGGCCGCAGGCATCTGCCACAGCTTTGCTGGGGACGGCCGATGCATCTCTCTGCTAAAAGTGCTGCTCTCCAACGACTGCGCCTTTGACTGTGCGTACTGTGTCAACCGAAGGTCGCAGGAGTGCCGCAGGGCCACCTTCACCCCGGAGGAGCTCTGCAGTTTGACCATGGAGTTCTACCGCCGCAACTATATCGAGGGTTTATTTTTGAGCTCTGCTGTGGTGGGCAGCCCGGATAACACCAGCGAACGGATGCTGGCCGTTTTGAAAAAGCTGCGGCGGGAGCACCGGTTTGGAGGATACATCCATGTGAAGGCCATTCCCGGAGCCTCCCCGGAGCTGACCTACCAGCTGGGACTGTACGCGGACCGGATGAGTGTAAACATTGAGCTGCCCAGCCAGCGAAGCCTGCAGCTGCTGGCTCCCCAAAAGAGCAAGGAGAAGATCTTCACCCCCATGGGACTGATTCGAGACGGCATCCGGGAGAACGAAACAGCGCTTTCCACCTACCGCCATGCCCCCTCTTTTGCTCCGGCGGGGCAGTCCACCCAGATGATTGTGGGCGCCTCCCCGGAGAGCGACCGGCAGATTTTGCAGCTCAGCGAAGGGCTGTACCGCAAGTACCGGCTGAAGCGGGTGTTTTACTCCGCCTATATGCCGGTGGTGAGCGACCGGAACTTGCCCGCCTTAGGCACGCCGCCTCCCTTGCTGCGGGAGCACCGGCTGTACCAGGCGGACTGGCTGCTGCGGTTTTACGGGTTTTCCGCCTCGGAAATTTTGGACGAAGAGGCTCCCCACTTCGACCCCCTGCTGGATCCCAAGTGCAGCTGGGCACTGCGGCATATGGAGCACTTTCCCCTAGAGGTGAACCGTGCTCCCTATGAGATGCTCCTGCGGGTGCCGGGGATTGGGGTCAAGAGCGCCCAGAGGATCCGGCAGGCCCGGCGCTATGCCGTCCTGGAGGAACAGGACCTGAAAAAGTTGGGGGTGGTGCTCAAGCGGGCGCGCTTTTTCCTCACCTGCGGGGGGAAGAGTATGTCCCCTCTGCCCACGGACGATCCCCGGGTGCTGGCAGGGGTCCTCCGGGAGGGGACGGCGTTTCACCGCACCCAGCTGCCGGGGAGAGATAGCCCTGCCTGGTTGGAGCAGCCGGAGCAGCTCTCCCTCTTTTCCCCGACAAAGGAGGATCGGACAAAATGTCTTACAGGACAGATCTAGTGTACCGGTATGACGGGAGCTACCAAGGATTTCTCTGCTGTGTGTTCGCCTGTTTCCAGCACAGGGAGCTGCCCCTTTCCATCCGCCCCTGGGAGGAGGCGCAGCAGAGTTTGTTTGGCAGCCGGGAGATCCCCACCCAGCCAGAGTTGGCCCAGCGGGTGGAGCGGTCGATTCCCAAAAAGATTTCCCCCCTGGCCTTGGAATGGGTGCGCAAGGGATTTCTGGCCTGCCTGCCCCAGCGGGAGATGGCGCTGCTGCGGTTTCTGCTGCTGGGGTACAAGCGGGGGGCGGTGGTGACCAAACTCACCACCCACCCGGTGGTGCACCCTGTGGGGCAGGCGGTGCTGGCTGTGGAGAACGAAGCCCACCACGTGCTGGAATTTCTCCGCTTTGCCCAGTGTGGAGCGTTCCTGGCGGCCCGGATTGCCCCCCGCCACCGGGTGCTTCCCCTGCTTGCGCCCTCCTTCTGCGACCGGCTGCCCAGCGAGAATTTTCTGCTGTTTGACGGGGAGCACGGCATGGGATTTTTCCATCCCAAGGACACTGTGGGGGAGTTTTTTCAGGCGGATCAAGTGGAGCTGCCGCCTCCCAGCGAAGAGGAGCTGCAGTGGCAGCGCCTTTGGAAGGCCTTTTACCGAACGGTGGCTGTGGAGGGGCGGGAAAATCCCAAGCTCCGGCAAAACCGGTGCCCCCAGCGCTACTGGCCCCTGATGACCGAGCTGCAGGACCAGGCCGGGCAAAAGTGGCCCGATCTGTCTGCCGTGCAGCTGTAACGCGTGCAAAGCCCCGGCTTTCTCCTGGAGGGGGAGAACCGGGGCTTTGCTGGAAAAAAACGGGGGCATAAAAAATCGCGAACCTCACACAGGTGAAGTTCGCGATCTGCCCGGGGTGCAACCCCTGGTGACCCATCGGGGATTCGAACCCCGGACACCTTGATTAAAAGTCAAGTGCTCTACCGACTGAGCTAATGAGTCATACAGCTGCCTATTCCTAGACAGCTTATTTATTATAGCAAGAAAAACTCCCGCTGTCAACTGGGAAAAAACCAGTTTTTAGGCCTTTGCCACGAAATGCTTCACCACGGCTTCCCCATCGTGGCTGGAGAAGTCATTGGCGGAGAGGTCCAGCCCGCCGTGCATCAGCAGGGCGCCGGAGTACACATGGCCTGTCTCCTCGTCGGTGTAGAGCTTGTCCGGGTCCAGGCCGGGCAGGCGCAGGGGCCGGTACAGGTTGATGGGCTGGCGCATCACCACCCGGGTGAACAGCACCTCGCTCTTGTCCGGGCTGACAAAGGCCCAGTCGCACAGGTAGGGGTCCTCGGTGGGGGAGGTGATGCGGTAGAAATCGCCGTAGTGGGTCAGGTCGTAGTACTTGTGGTAGTCCGCCACCTGGGCCTTGACGGCTTCCTTCTCCTCCTGGGTGAGTTTGCCGGGGTCCAGCTCGTAGCCGAAGGTGCCGCACAGGGCCACCGCCGCCCGGGTGTGGATGTCGGTCCGGGGGTTGGCGGAGACGTGGGCGCCCATGGCCGCCGGGGGATAGCACAGGGAGGCGCCGAACTGGATGGTCAGCCGCTCGATGGGGTCGGTGTTGTCGCTGGCCCAAATCTGGGGGGAGAAGTACAGCATGCCCGCGTCAAACCGGCTGCCGCCGCCGGCGCAGTTTTCCAGCAGGATGTGGGGGAAGGCGGTGGTGATGCGGTCCATCAGCTCGTAGACGCCCAGCACATAGCGGTGGAAGAACTCGCCCTGGCGCTCTGGGGGCAGCTGGGCGCTGGCGGCCTCGGTGATGTGGCGGTTGCAGTCCCATTTTATGTAGGCGATGTTGTTTTGGGAGAGCACGTCGTACATCTGCTGGAAGATGTTGTCCCGCACGTCCTGGCGGGTCATGTCCAGCACGTACTGCTTCCGGGCGATGGAGGGCACCCGGCCCTGGGCGCAGATGGCCCAGTCGGGATGGGCGCGGTACAAATCGCTGTCGGGGCTGATCATCTCCGGCTCGTACCAGATGCCGAACTGGATTCCCAGGTCGTTCACCCGCTGAATCAGGTGGGAGAGCCCGCCCTTCAGCTTCTTCTCGTTGACCCACCAGTCGCCCAGGGCCCGCTGGTCGTCGTTGCGGTTGCCAAACCAGCCGTCGTCCATCACCAGCATGTCGATGCCCAGCTCTTTGGCGCCCTTGGCGAACTCCACCAGCTTGTCGTCGTCAAAGTCGAAGTAGGCGGCCTCCCAGCTGTTGATGAGCAGGGGGCGCTTCTTTTTGGTCCACTGGCTGCGGCACAGGTGGTCCAGGTAGAAGTGGTGGAAGGTGCGGCTCATGCCGCCCAGGCCGTTTGCGGAGTACACCAGCACGGCCTCAGGGGTCTGAAAGGCCTCCCCAGGCTCCAGGCGCCAGCGGAACTCCTCCGGGTTGATGCCCCAGAGCACCCGGGGACAGCCGCGGGTGTCCACTTCCACGTCAAAGGCAAAGTTGCCGCTGTAGAGCAGACTCATGCCCAGGGCCTCGCCGGTTTCCTCGGTGGCGGTGTGATCCGCCAGGGCCAGGAAGGGGTTGTGGTTGGGGCCGGTCATGCCCCGTTTGCTGTGAATGGCTTGGATGCCGTGCTGCAGGGGATGGCGCACGGTAGTGTTCTCTTTGGCCCAGCGGCCGTACAGGTGGACCATGTCCCAGCCCATGGTGGGCAGATCCAAGCAGGCGCTGTACACCCGCTCCAGGTTGACCGGGCTGTCCCCGGTGTTTTCCACCCGGGCGCTGCGGGCGATGACCGGGTGGTCCTCGAAGACGGTGTAGAGCAAGGTGACCTTCACGCCGGTGACGGCGTCAAGGGTTTCCACCTCTAAAGTTTGGGCGGCTCCCTCCCGGTCAAAGGTGGCGGGCAGCCCCGGAAGGGCGGGCTTTCCCTGGTAGATTTTGTGGGATACGTAGCGGATGTCTGTGACGGCGTCTCCCGCTTTCCCCCGTACGGACAGGGCGGAGATTCGAAAATCTCCCGCGCCGCCGGCGGGGTATTCCAAGGGTTGAATGTCCACAGAGAAATTGGGGTCTTCCACCTGGGGATTGAGAGGGCTCAGAGAGTCGAACCAGCCTCGGTACATCAGGTAGGAGAGATCTGTATCCGGGATTGGCGCCCCGGCGTACAGGTGGACCAGGTAGTTCTCCCGGTACACCATCATGGCATAGGTAAAGCCTTTGGCGTCTAGTTTGAAGACGCGGCGTTCTGCATCGAAAAGAATGGGCATAGGTGCTGCTCCTTTCTGAGTTTGTGTCCTCATTTTAGCACCACGCCGGAAGGAACGCAAGAGGGAAATGCACCGGGTTAAGAAAGCTGCTGGGCCAGAAGCACCAGATCTTGGGTGGTGAGAAGGCCGTCGTCGTCCCAGTCGGCTGCCCGGCGATACGGGGAATCCACCTGATTTCCTTCCAGCAGAAGGGCTTGGGCCTCCTGCAGGTCTTTGCGGGACAGGGAGCCGCTGCCGTCGCAGTCTCCCTGCACCGCCACCTGGTAGGCGCCGGCGGTCATACCGGTGGCCAGAGAGCCGGAATCCACCACCTGTCCTGCGTGGTCCCGAATGGAAACGGTCCCCGGGACAAACCAGGCCACTACGGTTTCCACCGTGGTGCCCGCAGGCATCACCAGCCATTCTCCGTCAATGGCGATTCCATCCGGATTGTCAGAAGGGCTGGGTGAAATTGTGGGATCTGCGGGAGTGGGACTGGGTTCCGGGGTAGGGGTGAGAGAGGGAGTGGGGGAAGAGCTGGGCTGCGGTTCCTCCGAGGGACTGGGCGCAGGGGAAGGGGTGGCGGTGGGGTCTGGCTCCTGGTAGAAGCGGGCGGGGAAAAAGAGAAAGTTTCCTTCCTGCCGAAACAGAGCCCCGCTGCCGCAGAGGGCCGCTACCTCTCCCGGGATTTCCACGATGCCCACCGGTTCCCCGGACAGGGAAGAAGCCTGCACGGTGGTCCCGGAGGCGGTGAGCAGCTGTCCCTCCCGGTCCACGGCGGTCAAAAGCGGGTTGGTAGGCGCCTTGCCCGCCGGCTGAAACCCGCCGTCCTCCCACAGGTACAGCTGTCCCAGCTGGTTGACGTAGCCGGTCTCCCCCACCAGGGCCACGGGCGGAAACATGGTGGTGCCGGTGTTCCAGGCATCCAGCGGAGGGGCGGCTGCCCAGTGGAGGATGCCGGCAGTTCCCACAAACAGGTTCCCTCCTGGGGTGGCTTCCAGAAACGTGATGTCCCCTGCGCTGGGAGTCTCCACTGGGCGGGGAAGTTCCCCGTAGGGGTCCACGGCCCAAAGGGCGGCGGGGTCCTGGGGGTTGGTATAATAAAAAACGCCCGTGCCGTCCCAGTCGAACAGTGAAAAACTGTCCGGCGCAACCGGCAGGGCCCAAGAGTCCTCTGTATGCAGCTGTGTGTCCCAACAGGATAGAACCAGCTCCTCGGCCCGTTGTTCCAGAAGGTAGAGAAGTCCGCCCCGCAGGGCCGCACCCTCCAGAGGGTGGGACGTCTCTGCCTGAGCGAGGACGGCGCCGCTGGAGGCGTCCAGGGCGTAAAGCTCCCCGTGGGCGTCGGTGGTTTTTACAAAGAAGCAGGTGTCGCCTGCCTCTTCCAGCAGAAGGACGTCCCCCTCCCCCGAGCAGAGAAGGACAGGGGAAGTATCCTCTTCCCAAAAGGCCAGCATGCACACCAAAGCTCCGCCGGCCAAAAGAAGGGCCAGCAGGCGGCGCACCCCCTTTTTGTGTGCTGCGGCTGCAAGCTTCCGTGTCATAGAGCATGCCCCTTTTCTTTACGAGCGGTCCTCCTGTTCTTCAAAGAGCTCCCGCGCCAGTGCTCGATCCCCGGTGAGGGCAGCCAGCAGCAGCCGGTAGATTCCCTCTGGGTTCCGGTGGAAGCGGTCCCGCACAAACTCCGCCTGGGCTCGGTCCGGCACGTACAAAGTGAAGGACAGCAGCTCCATGTCCCCTCCGGAGATATGACAGTCCACCTGCCAGCCCCGCTCCGTCTCCTGGATTTCCACCCGGTTTTCCCGGCGGGAACGGGCGTCTGCCAGCAGCGTGACCGCCGCCTCCATGGCTTTGTCCCGCACGGACAGGGGCAACGTGGTGTCCAAGCTGTCGGCAATCTCCCGGCCCGCCTCTGTCAGATGGCAGGTTCCGTCCTGGTCCACCAAAATGTTGCCCTGCTCCACCAGCCCTGCCAAGGCGTCTTCCACCTCAAAGTAATTGGCCAAGCCTTTCTCCTGGATAATGCGGGTGAGATCCCTCCGGGACAAAGGCCCTCTGACGCTGGAGAGAATGTAGCAGAGTAAAATGCGGATGTCGTTTTTGTGCCAAAGGCCGCCGGGTTCCACCCCGGCGGAAAAAGCGTCCTGCTTCATGAACGAATGTCCTTTCTGTAACTAAAGAACTACTACTAGTATAGCGATTTTTTGAGGGGATGGCAAGGGTCAGTTTGCAGGCGGAACCCACAAAAAGAAAGCCCCGCCTTTGGCAAGGGACCGTGCCGGGGCACGGCGGTTTGCCAAAAGCAGGGCAGTGGGCTCATGGGGTAGTTCCGGAGGTTCCCATGAGCTTGCGATTTTTCACAATGACCACCAGGCGGAAAGCCAGAATGCTCCCCTCTGTCACGGAGGTGAGTATGCACAGGGGCACCAGGCCAATGCCGCAGGTGGCCCAGATCAAGCCGATGCCCAGCAAGTACACCACGGTGCCGAACACCACGGAAATGTTGGCATACTTGGCCAGGCCCATGGCTCCCAGCGTGGGGTAACCCAACACGTAGTTGGGGAAACAGAACACTGCCACAGGGATCAGCAGCCGCAGGGGGAGCACCACCTGGGCCCCCTCCTCTCCCAGCCACAGCACCAGCAGAGGTTCCGCAAAGAGAAACACAACGGCGCACCCCAAAAGGATTATCGGATACACCAGGAGCATGGCTTTTTTGATCAGGCTGAAATTCCGGTGCTTCATCATGTGGGGATACAAGCTGTCGGCAATGGGGGACATGCCGCTGCGGGCCACGCCGATGATCTTGTCAGCGTTGGTGTACAGGCCTGTGGCGGTGGAGCCGGCCATGGCGCCCAGCAGAATGCCGTTTAAATTGGAGTTGATGGAACCGGCCACTTTGGAGAGAAAGAACTGGGAGGAGTCTTTCAGCTCTGTCCAGACGTCCCGCCAGGAGACCTTCACAAAGTGGACGCCCACCCGGGTGAACAGGTGGATATATACAAAGAAGATGGCGCCCAGATTGCCCAGAGCTGTGAACAGGGGCACCAGGAAGTAGTCCTCCGGCTGGTGGACAAACACGAAGATCATCATGGTGGCAAAGAACTTGATGGCCACAGCCCGCACGGTGATGGTGGTCATCTGCTCCAGGCCCCGGTACATGAAGTCGGGAAGCAGGGCGTAGGTGCACACGGAAATCAAATAGAACGCGTACACCAGCACCTGGCTGACGTCCGCCAGAGAGGGGGCGATGAAGACGAAGAGAATCAAAAAGGAGAGGGCCATAAACAGGGCTTTGGCCAAAATGACACAGGTGAGAATCTGAGAGAGATACTGCTTGTCCTCCCGGCGGCGGGAGATTTTGGCGGTGGCCGAGTAGATGAAGCCGAAGTCAATGAGAATTTGGAAAAAGTTGGTGGCGTATTGAGCGGCGCCCAGTATGCCGATGCGGTCCAGACCCAGCACCCGCATTTGGTACCCTTGGGTGAGCAAACCCAGGGCCATGTTGGAAAACTGCAGAATGTAGAGCATCACCGTGTTTTCCAGCAGGCCGCCCCGGCGGACCCCGATTTTTTCTTGTAGACGCATAGTGCCTCCTTTCAGCCCAGGCGGTCTTTCAGCCGAAACAGCAGGGCGATCAGCCCGTACCAGCGCTTCTCCAACAGGGAGAGCAGCAGCTTGTGGCTGCGGCTCAGCCGCGGCAAATAGCGGCACTGGCGGTAGTCGGGAAACTGAGTTTCCAAATACTCCCGGAACTCCCGCAGCAGGGGATGGCGGCGGTCAATGAGCAGCACCCGGGTGGATGCGGTCAGGTACACGTGATACAGGGTGAGGTAGCACAGCTCCTGCCGGTAGGTGTCAAACAACCCCTGGTCCCGGAAGTAGCCCAGCAGGTTTTGGAAGGCGTCCAGGATTTCCCGGTTCCGGCCGGCGTTTTGATTTTTGGTGATGGACCCCTCCCGCTTCAGGTAGTCGTACCCCACATAATCCAGGAACACCACTTGCCGGGCAGCGGCCAGCAGCTTGGGGGTGACGTACACATCCTCGTACCACACCCGCGGGGGAAAGCGCAGCCCTGTGCGCTGCAGCAGCTCCTTGCGGTAAAGGCGGCACCAGGCGGAGGGGGAGGTCAGCAGCAATTCCGGGTGTTCCCCCAGGGTGACGCCGTGGTCCCGGGGGGTGTCCTCTAAAAACACGCGCAGGGTTTTGCTTGCCTCGTCCACCCAGCGGAAGCCAAACATCACCAGGTCTGCCTCTTCCCGCAGGCCGGCCTCCAAGGTTTTTTCCAAGGTTTCCGGTTCAATCCAGTCGTCGCTGTCCACCAGCAGCAGCCACTCTCCCCGGGCCGCCTGGATGCCGGTGTTCCGGGCGCCGCCCAGGCCCTGGTTCTCCTGGTGGATCACCTGGATGCGGGCGTCCTTTTGGGCCAGCTGGTCGCACAGGGCGCCGCTGCCGTCGGTGGAGCCGTCGTCCACCAAGAGCAGTTCAAAGTCCGGCTCTGTCTGAGCCAGAATGGAATCCACACATTTGGAAAGGTACCGCTCCACATTGTAAACCGGCACCACAACAGTGGCTTTTGGCATGAAAACAACCCCTTTTTTAGATCGGGCTTTCCAAGGAAGCCCAACGTGTGTTAGGGTTATTATACACGCCGCCTGGACTTTTTGCAAATTTCCGCGCTTCTTCCGGGAAAGTGAAGGCACTTTCGTTTTTTCCCTCTTTTCTTTCTGCCCAAGGATTGCTATAATAAAAACAGGAACGGCATGCCAAGCCGGACCTGTACACATACCTACTCAGAATTTTATTGTAAGGAAGGAGTTTGTGCTATGGCAAAGATACTTGGAAGACCTGCTCTGCCCAACATGCCTTGGCAGGACAAGCCCGAAGGCTACACCAAGCCCGTGTGGCGTTACGACGGCAACCCGATTATTCAGCGGGACGCCATCCCTACCTCCAACAGCATCTTCAACTCTGCCGTGGTCACCTTTGGAGACGCCTATGCCGGCGTGTTCCGCTGTGACAACCGGGGTGTGGAAATGGACATTTTCGCCGGATTCTCCAAAGACGGCATTCACTGGGAGATCAACCACGATCCCATCGTCTTTGAAGGCGAGAAGGACGTGACCCGCAAGGAGTACCGCTACGATCCCCGGGTGTGCTTTATCGAGGACCGGTACTACATCACCTGGTGCAACGGCTACCATGGCCCCACCATCGGCGTAGGCTATACCTACGACTTTAAGACCTTCTACCAGCTGGAGAACGCCTTTTTGCCCTACAACCGCAACGGCGTGCTGTTCCCTCGGAAGATCAATGGCAAATTCGCCATGGTCAGCCGTCCCAGCGACACCGGCCACACGCCCTTTGGCGATATCTTCTACAGCGAGAGCCCCGATATGACCTACTGGGGCAAGCACCGGTTCGTGTTTGGCACCGCCGGCGGCTGGCAGTCCAAGAAAGTGGGCCCTGGCCCCACCCCCATTGAGACCGACGAGGGCTGGCTGATGATCTACCACGGCGTGCTCAACTCCTGCAACGGCTTCGTGTACCGCTTCGGCGTGGCCCTGCTGGACATTGACCGTCCCTGGATTGTGAAGGAGCGGGGCAACTTCTATGTGTTCGGGCCGGAAGAGTCCTATGAGCTTACCGGAGACGTGCCCAACGTGACCTTCCCCTGCGCTACGTTGACCGATCCTGAGACCGGCCGCATCACCATTTACTACGGCGCTGCGGATACGGTGACCGGGCTTGCTTTCACCACTGTGGACGAGCTGCTCTCCTACATGCGGAAATATCCCATGGATGTGGGCGATCAGGAGAACAAATAAAAAAGCAGCCGAAAGGCTTGCTGTTCCTACGGAGGGACCTTGGGGGCCGCTGCGCTGCGCAGCGGCCCTTTTCTGTGTTGACCCAGAAGTTCTCCTATGTTACAATATCGTTCAAGGCGAACCTGTGCCACAGGTCGTGCAGAAGGCGCGGCAGATTTGCGGCACAGGGCAGGACTTCGAAAAAGCGAGTGTGAAGATAATGGTAAAAATTGTAACGGACAGTTCTTGTGATATCAGTCCCCAACGGTGCGGGGAACTGGGTGTGGAAATGCTCCCTATCACGGTCAATTTCGGGGAGGAGAGCTACCGGGCAAACCTGGATATTTCCAACCAGGAGTTCTATGAAAAGCTGGCTGCAGCCCAAGAGCTGCCCCACACGGCCCAGATTACGCCGGCCCAGTTTGAGAAGATCTTCCAGCCCTACAAGGAAAGCGGGGACGAGGTGGTCTGCCTGTTTATCTCTTCCCAGATGAGCGGCACGCTGCAATCGGCCCGGGTGGCCAAAAACATTCTGGGAGCCGACAACATTTTCCTTCCGGACACCCTGCATGTCACCTTTGCTTTGGGCCTCTTGGTGGAAGAGGCGGTGAAAATGCGGGACGCCGGCCTTTCCGGTGCGGAAATTGTGGCCAAAATCGAAGAGCTTGTGCCCCGGGTTCGGCTGTTTGCCATGATTGAGGATTTGAAGTACCTGAAAATGGGCGGACGGCTTTCCTCTACCAGCGCCCTGGTGGCCAGCATTTTGGGTATTTGTCCCATTATCACCTTAAAGGACGGCCTGGTGGAGGTGGTGGGCAAAGCCCGGGGCAAGAAAGCCGCCTTTGCCGCCATCCGCAAGCATGTGGAGAAGGAGCCTATTTCCGGGGACTACTGCGTCACCATGGGGCATGCCAATGCTGTGGAGAACTGCCAGGCTTTCCAAGCGTATGTGGCAGATCTTCTAAAGAAGCGGGAGGTTCATGTGCAGGATATCGGCAGCATTGTGGGTACCCACGCCGGTCCCGGCGCCATGGGGATTGCCTATATTAAAAAGTGAGAACAGCAGGCGTCGCCCTGGAAAAGAGCGTGGGAAAGGGGGCTCCTTTTTGAGCAAGAAAGCAGCGGAAGGCAAGGGAAAAAGAGCGCTGCAGGTGGGAGCGGTCCTGCTGGGCCTGGCTGCAGCCGCCGCCGTGTTTTTCCTTCTGCGCCCTCCCTGCCTGGTGCTGGAGAGCACCGGCTTTTACTGCGGCGCCTGCGGCTTTACCCGCATGGTGGAAGAGCTTTTACAGGGCCACTGGGCGGGGGCTTTCCGGCAGAATCCCTACATGTTTTTTGTGCTGCCCCTGACCTGCCTGTGGCTTTTGGGGGAGGCGGTGCGCTATGTGGCAGGAAAGCCTCCGCTTTGGAAGCGCCGGTGGGCGGCTGTGCTGTGGGGATGTGTGCTGGGGGCCGGGCTGGTGTTTACCGTGCTGCGGAACCTGCCGGGTTTCACCTTTTTGCAGCCCGTGTAAAAAAACCTTGACTTAAAGTGCCCTTTATCGTGTATGATTACAGTAGATTTTGAAAATACCCTTGCAGATGCAGGGGCAAAGGAGGAGTAAACCCATGGCTGACAGCTATTTGGGAGAGAGCATCAAAAAATTGGGGTTTGGCCTGATGCGCCTGCCTATGATCGGCGAAGAAATCGACATGGAGCAGACCAAGCGCATGGTAGACACCTTCATGGAGAAGGGTTTTACCTACTTTGACACGGCGTACGTGTACATTGGGGGAAAATCCGAGGTGGCCTTGAAAGAGGCTGTGGTGGACCGGTATCCCCGGGACAGCTTCCAGTGCGCCACCAAGCTGCCCCTCTGGGATCTGAAAGAGCCCCAGGAGATGGAGAAAATCTTCCAGGAGAGCTTGGACCGAGCCGGCCTGGAGTACTACGATTTTTACCTGCTTCACGCCATGAGCGCGGAGCGGGTGGCCAAGGCGGACGAGCTGGGCGCTTGGGACTTTATGAAGCGCCTGAAGGCGGAGGGCCGGGCCAAGCACATCGGCTTCTCCTTCCACGATACGGCCGAGGCTCTGGAGGACATTTTAAAGGCCCATCCGGAGATGGAGTTTGTGCAGCTGCAGATCAACTACGTGGACTGGGAGAGCGAGAGCGTTCAGTCCCGCAAGTGCTATGAGGTGGCGCGCAAGTACAACAAGCCTGTGATTATTATGGAGCCCGTTCGGGGCGGGTCCCTGGCCATTATGCCCCCCCAGGTGCAGCAGGTGTTCAAAGAGGCGGAGCCGGAGAATTCCGTAGCCTCTTGGGCAGTGCGCTACTGCGCCTCTCTGGAGGGGATTGTCACAGTGCTCTCCGGTATGTCCACCGAGGAGCAGCTGAACGACAATGTCTCCTACATGGAGAACTTCCAGCCCCTGAACGAAGGGGAGCGGGCCACTGTGCAGAAAGTGGTGGACATTTTGAACAGCCTGCCCACCATCCCTTGCACCGCCTGCAAGTACTGTGTGGACGGATGTCCTCAGAAGATCAACATCCCCGGAATTTTCAAGGCCATGAACGACCTGACCCTGTACAACAACGAGGTCACAGCCCGGCACTCTTACAACAACGCCGTAGGCGAGGGCGGCAAGGCAGGGGATTGCATTCAGTGCGGCGCCTGCGAGGCCCACTGCCCCCAGAAGATCGAAATCATCGAAACCTTGAAAAAGGCTGCGGAGACCTTTGCCTAAGGGCGGCCGTTTGGATAAATCACTGTAACATAGAAGAAGAGGGAAGAGATTTTTCCCGAAAGGCGTGCTGGAACCGGAGGCGTTGCAGCGCGCCTTTTTTTGTGCCCGTGGGGAAAAACTTGGGGGAGAGCGCCGAAAAAGGAAAAGTCCGGTCCCATTTTTTCGTTCTATTTTTGAAAAGAAAGGCCTTCTATTTCCCTGTGCTTTACTTTTTTCTGCCAGCTGTGCTATAATACCAACAACTATGAACGCGCATAGGTTATATTTTGGATCACTTTCTATCCTGTGCGATAAGGACGGTTTTGCTATGCACACCATAAAAAAGCTGAAGCGGACCATTGTCTTTGTGCTGAAGCTGGCGCTGTTCGCCTCCCTTTTCGGCATTTTCTTCGGCATCTTCGGCATCAACAATCCCTGGCTGTTTAACCTTTCCCGAACTACAGGCGTCACCATGGTGACCTTTGTGGTGCTGGGCGTTGCCCTGATGCAGGTGTACGGCGGTTACGCCATCGGCACCCAGAAGAGCCGGCCCATTGTCCATTCCATGGCTTTGGCCACCATCATCACCGACCTGGTGACCCACCTGCAGCTTTCCATTATGAACACCAGCGAAAAGAACAACGCCCACTTTGTCTACGAGACGCCGGAGCGGCTGCTGCTGGTGATTCTCCTGCAGCTGGTGGTCATTGTCTTTTTCGCCTACTTTGGAAACTACATCTATTTTTCCCTGGCCCCTCCGGAGAAGTGCTGCGTCATCTCCTCTTCCCGGCAGAGCCTGGGGCACATTATCCCCAAAATCGACCGGTTCCGCAAGCAGTATGAGGTGGACGAAATCGTCCGTTACGACGATCCCCAGGTGCTGGATGTGATCGCCCGCAACGACACGGTGTTCCTCTATGACGTGCCCCTGAAGGAGCGCATGCACCTGATTGAGTACTGCTACCAAAAACAGAAGAATATCTATTATAACTTTGAGATGGTGGACGTGGTGAGCCAGGGGGCCAAGTATGTGACCCTGGACGACAAGTCCATGGTCATGTATCTGGCCAAGGATCTGACGCTGGAACAGCGCATCGCCAAGCGGGTGATGGACCTGGCCCTGTCCTTGGTGGGCTTGGTGATCACCAGCCCCATTATGCTGGCCTGCGCCATCGCCATCAAGGCGGAGGACGGGGGCCACGTGTTCTACAAGCAGAAGCGGCTGACCAAGTACGGCCGGGTGTTTGAGGTGTACAAGTTCCGCACCATGAAGGAGGAGAACTCCATTCACAAGTCGGTGACGGAAAACGACGACCGCATCACCAAGGTGGGCAAATACCTGCGGAAATTCCGCGTGGACGAGCTGCCCCAGCTGCTGAATATCCTCAAGGGGGACATGACCGTGGTGGGGCCCCGGCCGGAGATGTTGGAGAATGTGGAGAAGTACACGGAGGAGCTGCCGGAGTTCTCCTACCGGCTGCGGATGAAGGCGGGCCTCACGGGCCTGGCCCAAATTTCCGGCAAGTACAACACCTCCCCCAAGGACAAGCTGGTTATGGATTTGATGTATATTGAAAACTACAGCATCTGGCAGGACATCAAGCTGATTTTCCAGACCATCACCGTGTTTTTGAAGGCGTCGGAAAGCACGGAGGCCTTTGGCACGGAAGAGCTTTTCGACTTTGACGAGGACCGGGAGCGCAACCGGAAAGCGGCCGCTCAGAAGAAACGGGAACAGAACCCGGGGAAGAAGGATTGATTGGAATGGCTATCCAGGAATATTTGCGCCGGGTGTTCCCCGGTTCGGCGGAGGAGTTTTGCCAAAAGGCGGGCAAGGCCCTGCAGGAGGGGGACAAGCTTTTTGTGGTCACCGCCAACCCGGAGATCCTGATGAAGGCGGAGGGAAATGCAGAAATCCGCCGGCTTTTGCTGGACGAGGAGACCGCGGTGGTGCCGGACGGCATCAGCGTGGTGCGGGCCATGCAGCAGCTCTTCCTGCCGGTTACGGAGCGGATCACCGGGGTGGATTTGGCCCAGCGGCTTCTGGACATGGCGGGCCAGGCGGAAAAGAGCGTGTACCTGCTGGGGGCCAAGGAGGAAGTGGTTTCCGCCTTGGCCAAAAAGCTGAAGCTTCGCTATCCCCGCATGGAGGTGCGGTATAAAAACGGCTACGGCAAGGACAAGGACGCCGACTTCCAAGAGATTGTGCAGGCCCAGCCGGACTTGGTGCTGGTGGCCTTGGGGGTGCCCGCCCAGGAGCTTTTGATCGCCCGGCATTTGGACCAATTCCAAAAAGGGGTGTTTATCGGGGTGGGAGGCTCCTTTGACGTGCTCAGCGGCAGCAAGCGAAGGGCCCCTTCCTTCTTTGTGAAGACCAACACGGAGTGGCTCTACCGTATTGTCCGGGAGCCTTCCCGGCTGAAGCGCTTTTATGAGAGCAATGTGAAATTTTTGGGAGAGATCCGGCGGGAGAGCAAGAAGTGAGGCTTTCCCCGCGGCGCCGGTTGCCGGGGAAACGGCCCGGCGCCGCTGTCCGTTAGAAATTTGTAAGGACTTTGTAGACAAGAATTTGAGAATTACTGCATATAGTTACGGGAAGGATGGGTACCCATGAAAAAGATCAAGGTCATGTCCGTGTTTGGCACCCGGCCGGAGACCATTAAAATGGCGCCTCTGGTCCAGGAGCTGAAAGACCGGAAAGAGTTTGAAAGCCTGGTGTGCGTCACCGCTCAGCACCGGCAGATGCTGGACCAGGTGTTGGAGGCTTTCTCCATCCGGCCCGATTACGATTTGGACATCATGCAGCCGGGACAGACGCTGTCGGACATTACGGCCCGGGTGCTGAAAGGGCTGGAAGGGGTCATTCAGAAGGAGCGGCCGGACATGATTCTGGTCCATGGGGACACCACCACCACCTTTGCGGGAGCTTTGGCGGCCTATTACACCCAGACAGCGGTGGGCCACGTGGAAGCCGGCCTGCGCACCTACGACAAATACTCCCCCTTTCCCGAGGAGATGAACCGGCAGTTTGTGGGCTGCGTGGCAGACCTGCACTTCGCCCCCACCCAGGGGGCCCGGGAAAACTTGCTGCGGGAAGGAAAGCGGCCGGAGTCCATTGTAGTCACCGGCAACACGGCCATCGACGCGCTGAAAACCACTGTGCGGGAGGACTACGCCGATGAGCTGCTGGAGTGGGCCAAAGGGTCCCGGCTTCTGGTGCTGACGGCCCACCGTCGGGAAAACCTGGGAGAGCCCATGCACCGCATGTTCCGGGCGATCCGCCGGGTGGTGGAGGAGTTCCCCGATGTGAAGGTGGTATACCCTGTCCATTTAAACCCACTGGTCCAAAAAGCTGCCGAGGAGGAACTGGGCGGCTGCGAGCGGGTGCGGCTTGTGGAGCCGTTAGAGGTGATTGAGTTCCACAATCTGTTGGCCCGTTCCACTTTGATCCTGACAGACAGCGGCGGCATCCAGGAGGAGGCCCCCTCCCTGGGCAAGCCGGTCATTGTCCTGCGGGACACCACTGAGCGCCCCGAGGGCATTGCGGCCGGCACCCTCAAGCTGGCCGGCACCGATGAGGAGACCATTTACACATTGGTCCGGGAGCTGCTCACCGATCGGGAGGCCTACGCCCGCATGAGCCACGCCAGCAATCCCTACGGGGACGGCTTGGCCAGCCGCCGCATTGCGGACGCCATTGTGGCCTGGAAAGAAAAGTCCCTGTAAGGGGCAGCCCTTTTGGAGAAGTAAGGAAGGACTGTGGGGAAAGATATCCACAGAAGGAAGCGAATAAGTTCTATGGAAATGAAGCAGAGGGAGAAGAAGTCCCTTTCTCAAAACAAGCAAGAGGGAAGCGCCCGGGGCTATGGCATTCGGCTGCGCAAAAGCCGTGGGAATCTTCTGGCTGGGGCGGCGATCCTGGCGGTTTCCCTGGGGCTGTACTTGTGGGAAGTGTTTTTGTTTTGCACAGCGGAAGAGCCCCCGGAGGGCGGGCTGCCCGCCTTTTGGGGCTATACCGCCGGCTTCTGGGCTTTAGCGGCGGCAGCAGCCTTTGTGTGTCTGTGGGAGATACATATTCCGGAGCGTGCGTGCTGGGCGGCGGGGTTGGTCCTGCTGCTTCTCATGCCGCTGGGGGCGTTTTTGGCCGTGGATTTCATCAACTCCACTCGCATTCTCACCTTTAATTTTTGGAAGAGTTTGGCCAACTACCTGTGCTATCTCATGGTGTACACCTTGTTTTACGGCCTGTTCCGCCGGGTGTGGGCCGCGTGTTTGAGCGGCAGTGTGCTGTCTCTGGGGTTTGGCATTGCCAACTACTTTGTGGTCCAGTTCCGGGGCCAGCCCATTTTGCCTTGGGACATCCAGGGCCTCAGCACAGCTGTCACGGTGGCGGGCGGGTATACCTATGAGCCCAGCCGCGCCATGACGGTGACGGCGGTGGCCTTTTTCCTGGTGCTGGCCCTGTGCGTGAAGCTGGAGCCTCGCCAGCCCCGCTCCCGCTCCCAAAAGCTGGTGGAACGGGTGGCTTCCCTTGTGACGGCGGGCGCCCTCTTTATGCTGGTGTTCCCTCTGAATATTCTCTCCCAGCTGGGGATTTCCGTGTGGGCGTGGAACCAGAAAACCAGTTCGGAGATCACCGGCATTGCGGCAGGATTCTGCGCCAACGTGCAGTTTCTCATGGTGGACAAGCCCGAGGGCTACTCGGAGGCCCAGGCGGAAGAGGTTTCGGAAGCGGCTTCCCAGCTGGAAGAGCCGGACCCTGTGGGAAACCCAGAGGAGCTTCCCACAATCATCGCCATTATGAACGAGTCCTTTACGGATCTGGGCGCTGTGGGAGAGGGAAGCGTCTCCTTCACCCAGGACAATCTGCCGTTTCTGCATACCCTGCAGCAGTCGGGCGACGTGGTGTGGGGAACGGCCTATTCCTCGGTGTACGGAGGCAACACCTGCAACAGCGAGTATGAGTTCCTTACGGGAAACACCACCGCCTTTCTCCCTGTGGGCAGCAAGCCCTACCAGCAGTATGTGGACCATGAGCAGACCTCCCTGGTCTCTCTGCTGAAGGACGGCTACGGCTACGAATGTGTGGCCATTCATCCGGGAAACCGGAGCGCCTGGCAGCGGGACACCGCCTACGAATACCTGGGCTTTGACGAATTTGTCGATGTGTCCGCCTTTGACGTGAAGCGGGAACTGGAGCACGGCTTGACCAGCGACCGTTCCAGTTACGACCAGGTGATCTATGAGTACGAACACCGGGACCCGGACCACCCCCTCTTCTTGTTTAACGTGACCATTCAAAACCACGGCGGCTATGAGGATGAGGACTACCCCACCACCGTGCAGGTGGAGGGGGCCGAAGGGGAATACCCCCAGACCGAGCAGTACTTGAGCTTGACCAAAAAGTCGGATGAGGCTTTGGAGTATTTGCTGGAGTACTTCTCTCAGCAGGAGGAGCCTGTGGTGGTTCTGTTCTTCGGGGACCACTGGCCCAATTTGGAGGAGGACTTCCTCACACAGCTTCTGGGAGAGGATGCGGATGATCTCTCCTTTGCCAACACCATGCGGGAATACCAGGTGCCGTTTTTGATCTGGGCCAACTACGACCTGGAAGGGGAGGAAATTAAGGCTGTAAGTTTGAATTACCTGTCGGGCCTGCTGCTGCGCGCCGCAGGACTGGAGGGAACAGACTACACCAAATTCCTGGAGCGGCTGCGCCAAACCATGCCGGTGATCACCGCTGTGGGCATGCTGGACCAGGAGGGAAACCTGTACAAGAATGGAGACTCCACCCCCTATGACGAGCTTTTGAACAAGTACAATATTTTGCAGTATAACAATGCCTTTGGCGGCGAGGAAAAGTGTATGGAGGCCTTTACCCTGTAGGGAGGAAGGTTTTCCACAGAGTACGTGTTGTGAACCTGAGGAAGGAGCGAGAAAATCCTATGGCGAGAGTGGCCGTGCGGCGGGTCAACGAGTGGGACGGCCCGTCTATGTTAAAAATTTACACCCCTTACACCGGCACGGTGTTGGCTCCGGAAGGGGAGCCTCCGGAGCTGCAGAGCTACGTGCAGCGCATTGACCGGTACACCTATGGGCTGGGCTGGCTTCTGTGCGAGATTGACTATCAAACTGCGGGCTTCTGCCATTTGAGCGAGGACCCACGGGATCCGGAGGATTTGTTTTCCGTGGAGTTTCAGCTGTATGTGCGCAGGGACCTGCTGCGCCGGGGTGTGGGCACGGCCCTGTGGAGCCTGATGCGGGACATGTTGGAAATGGGCAACCGGCGCCGGGTGATTGCTCGGGTGCAGCGGGAGAATCAGGATGCCCTGGCCTTTTTCCAGGCGGAAGGCTTTGTGCCCTTGGAAGGGGATCCGCCTGTGGAAGACCCGAACCTGGTGTGGGTGGAATACTACCTCAAGCCCTGGAATCCCACAGCGGCAAAGCCCACCAAGCCCTATTTGGTGGAGGCTGCCGACTACGAGGCCGCCCGGGAACACGCCGCCACTTTGGTGAACACAGAGGGGCTCTAACCTCTTTTTTCCATCTGCCTAGGGGCAGGAAAGAGAAAAGCGTCTGCAGCGCGTTGTGCAGGCGCTTTTTTTCTGTGGGAAAAGGAAAAAGATCTTTGAAAAAATTTTAACAAAACCGTGAACAAAGGCATTGTCAAACCACCCGGTTCGTGGTATCATTTATTTGATTTTGATAAAATGCGGTAGAATGGTGTTTTTCAAAATCCGACCGTTGTTAAACGCAAGTTTAGTCATAACTTTACGGCGAAGGGAGGTATAACAGTATGCCAGAACCCAGTATGCTCCAAGTTGTTCTGATGGGCCTGATTACCGTGTTTATCGCCCTGATCTGCCTGATCATCATCATTGTGATTTTGGGCAAGATCATGGTCGCTGTCACCGGCAACAAGACCCCTCAGACAACGCCGGCCCCTGCCCCGGCCCCGGCCGTCACCGCGCCGGCTCCGCAGGCTGGCAACCAGCAGCTGGTGGCGGCCATTGCGGCAGCCATTGCTGAGGACATGGGAGAAGATGTGGACCACATCAAGATCCTGTCCATCCGCCGGGTGTAACCGCCCACGTGTTCCCTTTGGGGAGCTCACAAGTTTAAAAAGTTTTGATTTGAACAGAGAGGGAATCCATTATGAGAACTTATCATGTCAATGTCAACGGCACTGCTTATGAAGTTAGCGTAGAAGAAGTCAAAGGCGGCGCTGCTCCTGCTCCCGTGGCGGCTCCTGCGCCTGCTGCTGCCCCCGCTCCGGCTCCCGCTCCCGCAGCGGCTCCTGCTGGCGCTGGCGAGCAGATCACTGCGCCCATGCCCGGCACCATTCTGGACGTGAAGGTGGCTGCCGGCCAGACCGTCAAGTCCGGTGACGTGCTGATGATCCTGGAAGCTATGAAGATGGAGAACGAGATCATGGCTCCCCATGATGGCACCATCACGGCTGTGTCTGTCTCCAAGGGCGCTGCCGTAGAAAGCGGCACACTCCTTTGCACCATTGCCTAACCAGCAGGAGGTGTTCTTCCTAAATAAACAAAGAGGAGTGAAGTAAGCAAATGGACGCAATTATTAACTTTTTGCAGCAGACGGGTTTCTACATCGTCCAGCAGAATCCCCTTTCTCTGGTGATGTTGGTGGTTTCCTGCGTGCTGCTGTATCTGGCAATTGTCAAGCAGTTTGAGCCCCTGCTGCTTCTGCCGATCTCTTTCGGCATGCTGCTTACAAACCTGCCGGGCGCTGAAATGTATCATGAGGTGCTCTTTGCCAACGGGCATGTACAGTGGGAGCTGTTTGGCGGCGCCACCGTCACCCAGGAGATTATTGATGAGATCGCTGCGGGCGGTGCCACGCAGAACATCATCAACGAGCTCACCAGCTTGCTGGGCTCCTCCATCTCCGTGGGCCTGCTGGACGTGCTGTACTTGGGCGTGAAGCTGGGCGTGTACCCCTGCCTGATCTTTGTGGGCGTGGGCGCCATGACCGACTTCGGCCCCCTGATTGCCAACCCCAAGAGCCTGCTGCTGGGCGCTGCTGCTCAGCTGGGCATCTTCATCACCTTCGTGGGCGCCCGGCTGCTGGGCTTTACCGGCCCCGAGGCGGGTTCCATCGGCATCATCGGCGGTGCGGACGGCCCCACGGCTATCTACACCACCAGCCACCTGGCTCCTCATCTGCTTGGGCCCATCGCAGTGGCGGCTTATTCCTACATGGCTCTGGTGCCCGTGATTCAGCCCCCCATTATGAAGCTGCTGACTACCGACAAAGAGCGGAAGATCAAAATGAAGCAGCTGCGTCCTGTCACCAAGACGGAAAAGATTTTGTTCCCCATCATCGTCACCATCTTCGTGTCCTTCCTGGTGCCCTCTGCGGCCTCTCTGGTTGGCTGCCTGATGCTGGGCAACCTGATGCGCGAGTGCGGCGTTGTGGAGCGCCTGAGCAAGACTGTCCAGAACGAGCTGATGAACATCGTTACCATCTTCCTGGGCGTGTCTGTGGGCGCCACCGCCACCGCCGCCACCTTCCTGAGCTGGCAGACGTTGGGCATCCTGCTGCTGGGCATTGTGGCCTTTGGCTTTGGCACCGCCGGCGGCGTGCTGTTGGCCAAAGTGATGAACATCTTCTCCAAGGAAAAGGTCAACCCCCTGATTGGTTCCGCCGGTGTTTCCGCTGTGCCTATGGCGGCCCGTGTGTCCCAGGTGGTGGCCCAGAAGTACGACCCCTCCAACTTCCTGCTGATGCACGCCATGGGCCCCAACGTGTCCGGCGTCATTGGCTCCGCCGTGGCGGCCGGTGTGCTGCTGGCCCTGTTCGGCGGCTGATGGCCATCCGGCAGACTGTTTGAAATACTCACAGGGAAAGGAAATGGCTTAAGAAAATGGCAAAAAATCCCCTTAAGATTATGGATACCATCCTGCGCGACGCACACCAGTCCCAGGCTGCTACCCGCATGAAGATTGAGGATATGATTCCCATTCTGCCCGTGCTGGACAGCATTGGCTACTGGTCCCTAGAGTGCTGGGGCGGCGCCACCTTCGACGTGTGCATGCGCTTTTTGAACGAAGACCCCTGGGAGCGCCTGCGCACCCTGAAAAAGGGCCTGCCCAACACCAAGCTGCAGATGCTGCTCCGCGGCCAGAACATCCTGGGCTACCGGCACTATGCCGACGACGTGGTGGAGTCCTTCTGCAAGAAGTCCATCGAGAACGGCATCGATGTGGTGCGTATTTTCGACGCTTTGAACGACCCCCGCAACATGGAAGCTGCCATGAAGTTCGTCAAGGAGTACGGCGGCATGGTGGAGGCTGCCATCAGCTACACCAAGAGCCCCGTGCACAGCGAGGACTACTTCGTCAAGCTGGCCATGAAGCTGGAGAAGATGGGCGCCGACACCATCTGCATCAAGGACATGGCGAACCTGCTGCTGCCCTATGACGCGTACTCCCTGGTGAAGAAGCTGAAGGAGAACGTCAGCGTGCCCATCCACCTGCACACCCACAACACCACCGGCACCGGCGACATGACCAACCTGATGGCTGCCCAGGCTGGCGTGGACATTGTGGACTGCGCTCTGTCTCCCCTGGCAAACGGCACCTCTCAGCCCGCCACCGAGTCCATGGTGGCTACCCTGCAGGGCACCAGCCGTGACACCGGCCTGGATATGGCCAAGCTGGTGGAGGCCGCTGCCCACTTCCGCGGCGTGGCCGAGAAGCTGGACATCAACCCCAAGGTGCTGAAGGTGGACGTGAACACCTTGTTGTACCAGGTGCCCGGCGGCATGCTGTCCAACCTGATTTCCCAGCTGAAGCAGGCCAACGCCGAGGACAAGTATTACGCTGTGCTGGAGGAAATCCCCAACGTGCGGAAGGACTTTGGCTATCCGCCCCTGGTTACCCCCACCAGCCAGATTGTGGGCTCTCAGGCTGTGCTGAACGTGCTGGCCGGCGAGCGCTACAAGATGATTACCAAGGAGTCCAAGGGCCTGCTCCGCGGCGAGTACGGCCAGCTCCCCGGCGAGGTCAACGAGGAAGTGCGCAAGAAGGCCATCGGCAGCGACGAGGTCATCACCTGCCGCCCTGCCGACCTGCTGGAGCCCGAGATGGACAAGCTCCGCGCCGAGTGCAAGGAGAAGGGCCTGGGCCACTGCGAGGAGGACGTGCTCAGCTACGCCCTGTTCCCCCAGGTTGCCGAGAAGTTCCTCAACTGGCGTGACAATCCCCACAAGGAAGAGGAAGCCCCGGCTCCTGCCGCTGCTCCCGCTGCCGCACCCAAGGCTGCTCCGTCCAACAACGGCCCCCGCACCTTGATTGTGGAGGATATGACCAACGGCGTGTTCTAAAATACGTGTTATTTGGGAGAGTTCCGAAGGAACTCTCCCTTTGCATTTTGTGGAGGATATGACCAAGGTGTGTTCCCAAAGTAGAAGGGTAGTTTGGGAGAGTCCGAAGGGACTCTCTTTTTGTTGGGTACCACCTTTTGTTTTCAGAACGATTGGCTTGTGTTTCTTGGGGGGAGGGAGTATAATCAAGGCAAACAGCCAAGGCTAGAATGGTATGGATAGGGGAGAAAAGCCATGTGGTATGAGGAATTTGTGAAAAGGATGCCCTTAAAGGAGGGGCATGTGCATATTCGTGAAATCTGTGATAAGCTAAGAGAGGTATATGGCGCTGTGGAATTGCCGGAGGAACAGATCCCCAGCCTAAAATGGGTACACAAGTTTAACGCCCTGCATACGCCCGAAAACCAGGAGCATCTCCATCTGGCAGAGAACCAGCTGCTTATTCGGGCCATCCAGTTCCCCAAGGCCGCTGGCTATGTCAGCCGGGAAGCGAACTGCGAAAACGACCCGGTGTACCTTGCCTTTGAAGAGCAGGTTAACTATCTCTATTCCAACAGCAACGTGCTTTTTTTAGAGGCGGAGATTGCCCGAGGCTACAGCCGCCGGGATCTGGAGGAAAACACAGAACGGTACAATGTGTGGAAAAAGTCCTGTGTCTGGTACTGGTGGGAAACCGGCCGGGAAGTGGGCAACATCCAAGAATGGAAGAAAATTTACAAAGATTGAAGAGAAAAGGAGGTCTTCTCATGTTAAAAAGCATTCGCAACAGTTTGATTCTCTCCTCCCTGCTGTACATTGCGCTGGGCGTGGTGCTGCTGGTGATGCCGGAGCTGTCTTTGGGCTTTGCCTGCCTGCTCATTGGCGGGGCGGTGCTGGTTTACGGTGTGGTGCGGCTGGTGGCCTATCTGCGGGGCGGGGAGAACGCCGACAAGCTGGATTTGGTGCTGGGCATCCTGCTGATTTTGCTGGGCCTGTGCCTGCTTATTTGGATTCGCTTCCTGCTGGCCTTGGTGCCCATGGTGCTGGGAATCTACATTTTGGTGGACAGCCTTGGCTCCATCAAGCGCTCGTTGGACATGAAGGCCCTGGGCTTTAGCCGGTGGTGGATTTCCTGCCTGGTGGCGGTGGTCCTGGCCGTGTGCGGCTTGGTGATGATTTTTAACCCCTTCGGAACCATCGAGGGCCTGGTGATGTTTATCGGCCTGGGCTTTTTGGTGGATGGCGTCACCACTTTGGTCAACACCATTTTGCTGGAGCGCCTCCAGCGATAAACAAAGCACGATAAAACCGGGAACGGCTCCTCGCAGTGAAGCCGTTCCCGGTTTTTGTTGTGTATGAGTTAGTTTTCGTTTTCCAGAACCTGGCGGTTTATCTGGGCCAGGCAGCAGGGGCTGCCTGGCTTGCCAAGGCCTGCAGGTATTCCAAAGAGGAGCGAATCTGGGACAGGCCGCCCCGGGTGTCCCCTTCCAGGGAGAGGCGCCCCTCATAGCCCATGGCCGCCAAGGTCTGGAAGAAGGGGAGATAGTCCTGGCCGTCCCAGGACTGGGGCAGCAGGCGGCTGTTTTGGGCGCTGGCAATATGGCAGTGGCCCAGGCGTCCCCGGTAGCCCTCCAGGGCGGAGAGGGGCTCGCCTTCCAAATCAAAGTGGTACAGATCCACCAGCAGCTGGAAGTTGGGGTAGTTCACCGCCTCCACCAGCCGGAACCCCTCCTCGCTGGTGGTGAGGATGTTGGTCTCCTGCCGGTTTAGGGGCTCTACGCAGCAGGTGATCCCAAAGGCCCCCATGGCCGGGGCGATGTGCTCCCGGCACAGCTCTGTCAGCTGGGCAAAGGCCTCCTCCTGGGGGAAGCCTTCAGGCACACGGCGGGCACCGCCGCTGCCAAAAACCACCAGGCTCACCCCCAACGCCTGGGCCTTGGGCAGGTTCTCCTCCAGGTAGTTGTCCACGGCGGCGAAGTCCGCCTGGGGACCTGTCAAATGGAAGCCCCCAGGGAAGAGCACATTCATAGTCTCTAGGCGCACGCCGGCTTTTTCCAGCTGAGCGGCGCGGGTGCGCACTTGGTCCAAGCTTTTGTCCGCCAGAGAGGAAAAGCCTCCCTCTGCATACTGGCAGCCTGCCTGGGGCAAATGAAAAATGAGATCCTCCCACAGGGAGACACAGCAGCCAAACTTCATAGGTGACCGACCTTTCTAAAAAAAGTTTTCAACAGATGGTACGGGATCCGGTGGAAAAACGTCTCTAATAGGGAAAGTTGTCTCTCAGCGTTTGTAGCGGAGCAAAGCTTCCTTTTCCTCTGGGCGCACACGGCGGGATTCCCGGATCTTCTGGATAGTCTTGTTCTGCACCCAGGGTTCCAGGGTGCGCTGGGCCAGCAGAGCTTCCACCTCCTGGGGAAAGGACACATACCACACAGAGAGGGCCCAAGCCACGCCCATTTTGGCGTAGTAACCAGGGTGCTGTACCTGCTGGAGGAGAAACAGACCCTCCTCCAAATGCTCTTCCTTTACAAAGCGGGACAGCTGCAGCACCACAGCAAACCGAGCCTCATACTCCTGGACACTGGAGTAAAGGGGCCGGGCGAAGGCCCACAGCTCCGCCTCGTCTCCGGGAAAGCGGGGTTTGAGAGAATTGCAGAAGGCGTCGCATAGGGCCCAGTTGTCTATGCGGGGCAGGAAATCCTCCGCCCACGGGCGTTTTTCTTCCCAAGGCAGCTGCAGCCCCGCTACCACCAGCCCCCGGACCATGGTTTCCTCGTAGGAGGCGGGGCGGGAGTTTTGCAGAAAGTCCAAAGGGTCCCCTTGAAGCACTCTCTGGGCCAGGGCGCGCAGAGCCGGCAGGCGCACCCCATAGGTCATGGAGGATCCGGGAATCAGCCCCTCGTGGAACGTTTTGTAGCCGGGGTCCGCCAGCTGCTCCAGCTCCCGGCGGAGCTCCGGATCCCCGCCGGTGAAGGGGAGGGTGCTCATGACTTTTCCTCCACCAGGTCCCGGATCAGGGCCAGCAGGTTGGGGATAGATTGGGATTTGTCGAAGTGTTTGCAGTTTTCCCGCATCTCCTGGAGCTTTTCTTTTTCCTGCAGCAGAGAGGAAATCTCCTGGGCGAAGTTCCCGTCTTTTTGCAGGCGGACGCCCATGTCGTGCACTTTGAGGAAGTTGGCGTTGTCCTCCTCCTGGCCGGGAATGGCGTCAAACACCGCCATAGGCAAGTTACAGGCCAGAGCCTCGCTCACCGTAAGGCCGCCGGGTTTTGTCACCAGCAGGTCGCTGGCGTGCATGTACTTTTCCACCTCGTCGGTGAAGTAGATGAGCCGGGTGGGAATGCGGGTGCCTGCGGCGATCTCCCGCTCAAAGGCCTCGTACAGGCGTTGGTTCCGGCCGGTGATCACAATGATCTGCATGGACACCTGGGTGTCCTCCAATTCCCGGTAGAGTTTCATAATGTTGGAGACCCCAAAGCTGCCTGCCATGAAAAGCACGGTGGGCAGGGCTGGATCCAGGCGCAGATCCCGCAGGAGCATGTCCCGGTCCTCCCGCTGAAAGAACACCCCGTGCACCGGTATGCCAAAGGGGAAAATCTTTTTTTCCTCCACGCCAAAGCTGGTGAGCTCCGGCACCATGTCCTCGCTGGCCACCACGTAGGCGTCCACATAGGGGGCGATCCAAGCCCGGTGCACCCCATAGTCGGTGAGAATGCAGATCAAGGGCACCGTGATGGAGCCGTCCTCTTTCAGGTCGGAAACCATCTCCGTGACAAAAGGATGGGTGGTGAGGATCACGTCCGGTTCACAGCGGGCAATGGTGGGATACAGCAGGTTGCTGAACATGCCGCTGAGCTTGGGCACCAAATCCGAAAACAGATTTTGCCGGTTGGTCTGTTTGTAGAGCCGGCCGAACATGGCGGGCACCCGCTTGGCCATAAAGCGGTAGCTGTCGCAGACGGTTTTGTCCAAAAAGCGGTTGATGGCCTTTAGAAAGTCAACGGTGACAACCTCATAGTCGGTGTTGTCGCGGATATACTGTTCCACCGCCGCGGAGGCCCGTATGTGGCCCCCGCCGGTAGCGGCGGTTAAAAGCAGAATTTTCATAGCGCTTCTCTCCTTTTTCTCCGGCGGCGAGAGGGTTTTAAGCCGGAAAGAGCCGCCGGTTTTCTTAGCCCTCGCACCTGCGGTGTGCCAGCCGCAGGCGCTCCTGAGGTCCCAGGGTTTCTGCCCGGAAAACAGTGTGTGGTCAGCGGCTGCATCTCTCTGCGGATATTGTACCATGGAGGCGGGGAAAATGCCAGCGATTTCAGCAAAATGGGCAACGACCAGCGCTTTACTTTTTCCTAGGGGGAAGGTATAATGAGAGACATGAGAAAAGAACATCCCAAGCTTTCTGGGCCCTTGTGCAACCAGGGCCTGGAAGGCTGCGAAGATAGGAAACACATGTGGAAAGGATGGGTGACATTGGATAAGAAAAAGTCCTTTTGGTGGAAGTGCGCAGCGGGAGCTGTCTCGCTGCTTTTCATAAGCGGGCTGTGCGCCTGCTCGGTGCAGCAGGAAGAGGAGCCGGAGTCCTCCCAAGTTTCCTCCCAGGTGGAGGATCTTTCCCTGTTCCCGGAGGGAGCTACCATCGGCGGCCGCAGCATTGGCGGGAAAACCGTGGAAGAGGCTTTGGATGTGGCCCGGGAGGCTTTGGAGGAAGAGGTGGCCGCTCTGGAGATTACGGTGAAGTTTCAAGACGACACCATTCTTCTCTCCGGGGAGGATTTTGCCGTGCAGGATACGTTGGAACTGACGGTTCCCCAGTTTTTGGAGGAGCGGGAGGAGACCGACTATCCTTTGGACTATGTGGTTGACCTTTCCCAGGCAGGGGAGCAGAAGCTGCAAGAGGCGGCTGCCGCCTGTTTTACCCAGCCCCAAGACGCCACGGTGGCCTCCTACGATGGGGCCAGCGGGTCCTTTACCTTTACCCAAGAGCAGAAAGGCAGACGGGTGGACATGGTCAAGACCCTGGACGGCGTTCGCCAGCTGCTTTCTCAAAAGCACGGGGGAGACATGCAGGCCTCCTTTGTGGAGACAGAGCCCCAGGTGACCAAGGCCTATTTGGAGGAGCACTTCACCCGGCTGTCCACCTACAGCACTGTGTCCACCAACACGGCCAACGGCAACAGCAATATGGCCCTGGCCTTGTCCAAGGTCAACGGTACGATTTTGGCCCCGGGCCAGGAGTTTTCCTATAACACGGCCCTGGGGGACAGCACGGACCCCAACAACGGCTGGTTGCCCGCCGGAGGCATTTCCGGCGGCGTGATTGTCCAGATGTATGGGGGCGGCATTTGCCAGGGGTCTTCCACCCTGTATATCGCTGCCCTGCAGGCAGGCATGGAAATTGTGGAGCGCTGGTGCCACGCCATGCCTTCCTCCTACTGCCCCATCGGCTTGGACGCCACGGTGGATTACGGCAACTTGGATTTCCGGTTCCGCAACAGCCTGGACACCCCGGTGTATATCAGCGCCTGGATGGAGGGCACCACCTTGTATGTGAGCTTTTACGGCTGCTTCCCGGAGGAGTGGGACCGCGTGGCGGTCTCCTCCGAGCAGACCGGCTCGGAGGCCCCCTTGGACACGGTGACGTTCCGGGAGGACTCCAGCCTGGCCTCCGGGCAGTATGTGCGCCGTTCCTCGGGCAACACGGGCTATTCCGCCCGGGCCTATCGCTCCTACTATAAGGGAGACACGTTGATCAAGAGCGAGGAGCTTTCCTCTTCCTATTACCCGGCCACCGGCAAGGTGTACGCAGTGGGACCGGATACGGATACGGACAAGGTGGATACCACCAAGGAGTCCGGCACCACAGCCGACGCCACGCCGGAGCCCACGGCTACCCCGGCGCCTACGGCCACAGTGACACCCCCGCCGGCCACCCCGGTGCCCGCCACTCCTACCCCGGTGCCGGCTACGCCCACGCCTGTGCCGGCTACACCTACGCCGGTTCCCACAGCGGAACCCACCCCGCCGCCGGAATCTTCGGCGCCTCCTGCGAGCAGCGGCTTGTAAGAGGAGCTTAAAGCTCCCGGCCACGGTCTGGGGCAATCCCTAAAAGGCGGCCGCACCCTGGGGCGGCCTGAGAAAGGATGGACGATTGTGAAGGATGGACTGTTTCGAATCGGAGCTGCCACACCCTGTGTGGCGGTGGCCCATGTGGAGGAAAACCGCCGCCGGATTCTCCAGCTGATCCGCCAGGGTGCGGAGGAGGGCTGCGGGGTGGTGTGCTTTCCCGAGCTCTCCCTGACCGGCTACACCTGCGGGGACCTGTTCCGGGATCGAACCCTGCTGGCCGGAGCGGAGCAGGCGTTGGCTGCCCTGCTGAAGGATACGGCAGACCTGGACCTGGTCTGTGTGGTGGGGGTGCCCGTGCCTTGGCAGGGGGCCCTGTACAACTGCGGGGCCGTGTTCCATAGAGGCAGGCTGCTGGGCCTGCCCGCCAAGGTTTGCATCCCCAATTATTCGGAGTTTTATGAGGCCCGGCATTTTACGCCGGCCCCGTCAGCCCAAGAGATCACCTATGCCGGGCAGCGCACCTGGCTGGGCCGAGGCCTGCTGTTCCCCTGCGAGAACGTGCCGGACCTGTGCCTGGGCGTGGAGATCTGCGAGGACTTGTGGAGCCCTGTGCCGCCCAGCACGGACCTGGCCCGAAACGGGGCCACGGTGCTTTTAAATCCCTCCTGCAGCGACGAGACCATTGGCAAGGCCGAGTACCGCCGGGAACTGGTGCGCCAGCACTCCGGCCGGCTGCTGGCGGCCTATGCCTATGTGGACAGCGGCTTGGGCGAGTCCACCACCGACATGGTGTTTGCCGGCCACGATATGATCGCGGAAAATGGCTCCCTGCTGGAGGAGAGCCAACTGTTCACCACAGGGCTTCTCACCGCCGATGTGGACCTGGAGCGCCTCTCCCAGGAGCGCCGCCGGATGAACACCTGGGTCCCTGCCCAGGACCGGGACGTGGTGCGCGTCTCCTTCCGCTACGAGGCAGCCACGTTGGAGGCTTTCCAGCCCCAGCGGAACTTTGCCCGCACCCCCTTTGTCCCCCAGGACGCCGCCGGCCTTTCCGACCGGTGCCAGCTGATTTTGACCATGCAGAGTGTGGGGTTGGCCAGCCGGCTTTCCGCCATTGGCGGCAAAGTGGCGGTGGTAGGCCTGTCCGGCGGATTGGATTCCACCTTGGCCCTGTTGGTCACCGCCCGGGCCTTTGACCGGCTGGGCCTGGACAGAAAGGGGATTCACGCTCTGTCCATGCCCTGTTTCGGCACCACCAGCCGGACCAAATCCAACGCCCAGCGCATTGCCGAGGAGCTGGGGGTCAGCTTCCGGGAGGTGTCCATTGAGAAGGCGGTGCGCCAACACTTTTGGGACATCGGCCAGGAGGAGACCTCTCTGGATGTGACCTTTGAAAACGCCCAGGCCCGGGAGCGCACCCAGGTGCTGATGGATACAGCCAACCGGCTGGGGGGCATTGTCATCGGCACGGGAGATCTTTCGGAGCTGGCTTTGGGCTGGGCCACCTACAACGGGGATCACATGTCCATGTACGGGGTGAACGCCTCCATCCCCAAGACGCTGGTCCGGCACTTGGTGCGCTATGCGGCGGACCACAGTGAAAACCGCCTGCGGGAGGCTTTGCTGGACGTGCTGGACACCCCTGTGTCCCCGGAGCTGCTCCCCCCAAAGGACGGGGAAATCGCCCAAAAGACCGAGGAACTGGTGGGCCCCTATGAACTGCACGACTTCTTTTTGTACTATATGCTTCGGTTTGGCTTTGCGCCGGGGAAAATCTACCGCATGGCCTGCCGGGCCTTTGCCGGGGAGTACGACGGTCCCACGGTGAAAAAGTGGCTGACCGCCTTTTACCGGCGGTTCTTCACCCAGCAGTTTAAGCGCAGCTGTCTGCCGGACGGTCCCAAGGTGGGATCGGTGACGCTCTCCCCCCGGGGGGATTGGCGCATGCCCTCCGACGCCAGCTGGGCCCTGTGGCAGCAGGAGCTGGAACAGCTGTGAGAGCCGGCGGACGGCAGGACTTGGAAGGAGGTATATAACCCATGCTCGGACGGGATTCCATTTTGTGGGGGCGGCCCAGTGATCCGGGGGACTCCCCCCGGCGGAGCATTCTGCACTGTGTGCGGATGCTGGCCCCGTTTCAAGAGGCGCTGCCGGAGTGCCCTTACCTGCCCTCGGATGTGGCGGAGGGGGAACGGCAGTTTTACGCGTTTTTGCACGGCGTCTATGACGAGATGTATGGGGATCCGGGGTTTTTCCTGGTGCCGGAGACGGAGTACGACGCGTACATGGCTTCCCCCGCCCGCAGGGAATGGGAGGAAAAACACGCCGGCTTTTCGGAGGAGGGCCACGCCCCTGTGGACCAGAAGGAGAGCCGGCTGCGCAACCAGTTCCAGCAGGCCATTCGGTTTTACAGCGCCTATCTGTACGAATTGGGCATGCGTGGCAAGGTTTCCGAGGAGGGGGTGCTGGAACTGACCCTCTCCGCTTGGCGAGAGGCCCGCAGCGCCATGGAGTGGCCCCATTTGCGGGAGGGCAATGAAGAGCGGTTCCAGCGGCTGCAGGCTCTGGGACTGGGACTCTCCCAGGGGAAGGGCAGCGTGCGCGTGGTCAATCGGGATTTTCCCAAAATGATGTTTGGCCTGTGGGTGTTGTGCGCGGCCCCCAAGACCCCGTTTCACCGGACGGACTACCTGCGTTTGGACTACGCGGGCGCCCTGCGGGGAGGCCCTGTTCTGGAGGATGTGTTCCAGGCTTTAGATCCGGGCCGGGCAAGCTTGGCCCGGCAGTTTCACCAAGTAGGGGAAGACGCGGGACTGAAGGGGAAGATCCGCCCCCTGCGGGAGATCACTTCCGGAAGTTGCTGGAAAGTGGAGTACACCTGGGAGGGCCGGGCCGCGGCGGCTCTGTGTGCGGAGCCTGGCAGGCTGGTTCTGGGAATCCACTTGGGCCCGGCAGAGCGGGCTATGCAGCGGGTGGAAGAGCTTCGGGGGATGAACCCCTCTTTGGCCCAGTGGCTGGAGGCGCACCTGGAGGAGCGTTGGGAGCCCAAGCCAGGAGGCGAAGCCTTGCGGGTGCATGTGGTAGACCCCGCGCCCCAAGATGTGAGGCAGCTGCGGGACCTGCTCCAGCTGCCATGGAAATGGAACGGAGAACAGGAGCGGGAAGTGTGATGCAGACCGGCGGACCCAGCCGGAGAAGGGGAGAATTTCTATGGAAGCAAAACATGTGTTGGTGACCATTCCTGTAGAGGAAGGACATATGGAAAAACTGCAGGCGGCTGCCCCAGGGTGGGAATTTCGCTTTCGGGGAGTTGGCGACTTGTTCCCCGCTTCGGCCCGGCCCGCGGGCACCGTTGCCCAGCCTTCCCTGACCCAAGAGGACGTGGCGTGGGCGGATATCAGCCTGGGGAACGTGCCCGCCGCCATGTTGGGGCAGGGCGCTTCCCTGGAATGGCTGCAGACCAACAGCGCCGGTGTGGAGGCCTACTTAAAGTCCGGTGTCTTGGGGGAGCACACCTTGCTCACCAACGCCACCGGAGCCTATGGCTTGGCCATTTCTGAGCACATGCTGGGCATGCTGCTGGAAATTTTGAAGAAGCTGGAGCTGTACCGGGACGCCCAGAAAGAGGGCCGGTGGGAATCTCTGGGCCAGGTGGGCTCTGTGTACGGGTCCACGGTGCTGGTGCTGGGCCTGGGAGATATTGGCGGGGAATTCGCCCAGCGGTGCAAGGCCCTGGGCGCCCACGTGATCGGGGTGCGGAGAAGCCCCCGCCCCTGCCCTCCCTGCGCCCATGAGGTCCACCTGTTGGAGGACCTGGATCAATTGCTGCCCCAAGCGGACGTGGTGGCGGTCACCCTGCCCGGGACCCAGGCCACGCAAAACCTGCTCAACCGGGAGCGCATCGGCCGCATGAAAGAGGGAGCGGTGCTCCTGAATGTGGGCCGGGGCACCATTGTGGACACAGAGGCCCTGTGCGACGCTTTGGAGAGCGGACACCTGGCCGGAGCCGGGGTGGATGTCACCGACCCGGAGCCTCTGCCGCCCTCTCACCGGCTGTGGCGGATCCCCACGGCGGTGGTGACCCCCCACATCTCCGGGTACTACCACCTGCGGGAGACCCACGAACGGATTGTGAACATTTTTGTGGAAAATTTGCAGCGTTTCCAGGCGGGAGAGCCCTTGCGCAACCAGGTGGACTTTTCCACGGGGTACCGGAAACTGCCCCAGGCTTGAAAGGCGGTTGTATGGAGACGTTGACGGAACATTATTTGGATAACAGCGCCACCACCCAGGTGCTTCCCTCGGTGGCGCAGAAAGCGCTGGAGCTGATGACAGAGGAGTATGGCAATCCCTCTTCTCTGCACACCCGGGGCTTTCGCGCCCGGCAGCAGGTGGAGGGGGCCCGGGCGTTGGTGGCCCAAAAACTGGGGGCTTCCCCGGAGGAGATCGTCTTCACCAGCGGGGGCACAGAGGGCAACAATTTGGCCCTTTTTGGGGCGGCCCAGGCCCGCCGGCGCATGGGAAATAAAATTGTCGCCACCGCCGGGGAGCACGACTCTGTGCTGCAGCCCTGCCGGGAGTTGGAGCGCCAGGGCTTTCAGGTGGTGTACCTGGAGCTGGACCGGGAGGGACATCTGCCTGTGCAGGCCCTGGAGGAGGCCATCGATGGGGACACCATTTTGGTGAGCCTGATGTTGGTGAACAATGAGACGGGGGCCATCTTCCCGGTGGAGGCGGCAGCCCGGGCCATCCGGCGGAAAAAGGCGCCGGCCCTGCTCCATGTGGACGGTGTTCAGGCCTTTGGAAAGCTGCCCTTCACCGTAAAAAAGCTGGGCGTGGACTTGCTGGCCCTTTCCGGCCACAAGGTGCACGCCCCCAAAGGGGTGGGCGCCCTCTATGTGAAAAAAGGAGTGCGCCTGCTGCCCCGGACTTTGGGGGGCGGGCAGGAGCGAGGCCTGCGGTCCGGCACGGAGAGCGTGCCTCTGATCGGCGCCCTGGGGGAAGCGGTGCGCCTGCTGCCCCCCTGTGAGGAGGCCTTGGCTCACGTGAGAAGGTTACATACCCTTCTGCGAGAGGGGCTTTCCCGACTGCCCCAAGGGGTGATCCACTCTCCGGAGGACGGGCTGCCCTATGTGCTCAACGTCTCTCCCGGTCCCGTGCGGGGAGAGACCATGCTCCATTTCTTGGCTCAGCGGGGGGTGTATGTGAGCTCCGGCTCTGCCTGTGGGAAGGCCAAACCCAGCCACGTGCTCCAGGCCATGGGGCTGCCTAAAGAGCAGGTGGAGACAGCCCTGCGGGTGAGTTTTTCCCGCTTCAGCACCCAGGAGGATGTGGAAGCGCTGCTGGAGAGCCTGCAGGCAGGTTTGGCCTCCCTGGCCCACCGGGCTTAGGGCAAAGATGCCCTGTTGTTCCAAGCGAGGGCAAAACCATAGGCTCTGGAGCGGAGCTTTGCCTTGGAACGTATGGATCGTAACTCTGTAGAAAATTGGGAGTGTACTATGCCACAAGAAGTCATTTTGTTGAAATTGGGAGAGATCGCTTTGAAAGGGCTGAATCGAAAGTCCTTTGAGGATGTGCTCCTAAAAAATATTCGCCGGCGGCTGCAGAGTGCCGGCGCCTTTTCTGTGTCCTCCCGGCAATCCACGGTGTATGTGGTGCCGGAAGAGGAGAGTGCGGATTTAGATCTAGCGGAGGAACGGGTCTCCCAGGTATTTGGGGTGGTGGGCTATGTGCGTGCGGGCGTCTGCGAAAAGGACTTGGACGCCATCTGTGCCCGGGCCGCCTCGTATCTGGAGGAGCCTCTAGAGGAGGCCTCCACCTTTAAGGTGGAGTGTAAGCGCAGCGACAAAAAGTTCCCCTACAAATCCCCGGAGATCTCTGCGGAGGTGGGCCACGCCCTGCTGGAACGGTTTCCCCACCTGCAGGTGGATGTGCACAACCCCGACCTGACGGTGCGGGTGGAAGTGCGGGAGCGCTATGCCTTTGTGCACGGAGAGGTAAAACCTGGGGCCGGGGGCATTCCTGTGGGCACAGGGGGAAAGGCTGCGGTGCTGATCAGCGGCGGGCTGGACAGCCCGGTGGCCGCCTGGCGCATGGCCCGCCGGGGTGTGGAATTGACCGCCGTTCACTTTGCGAGCCCTCCCTACACCAGCGAGCTGGCTCGGGAGAAGGTCAGACGGCTGCTGCGGCGGGTGGCCCGCTACGCAGGGCGAATCAAGTTTATCACCGTAAACTTCACCCATCTGCAAGAGGAGATCCGGGACAAGTGCCCCTCGGAGCTTTCCACGGTGATTCTCCGGCGGTTTATGCTCCGGGCGGCGGAGCGCGTGGCTCGGGACGAGGGCTGTGCCGCCTTGATCACTGGGGAAAGTTTGGGCCAGGTGGCCAGCCAGACCTTGCAGGCCATTGCTTGCACCGATGCGGTGGCTACCCTCCCTGTGTTCCGGCCTCTGATCGGTTCGGACAAAGCGGAAATTGTAAAGACCGCCTATCAGATTGACACCTACGACATTTCCATCGAGCCCTTTGAAGACTGCTGCACCATCTTCACACCCAAACATCCCCGCACCAAGCCCATCCTCCACTTTGTGGAGGATGGGGAGCAGGCCATTGACGGAGAGGCTCTTTTGGAAGAGTCCCTGCAAACGCTGGAGACGGAATGGGTGTATCCCGATTGAGCGGGGGTGCCCAGATGCGTAAAGAGATCAACAAGCAATTGGTGGGCTGGATTCGGGAGAGAGCCCGCACGTCCTTTGGGGGAGACATTTCCCTGGTGGCGATCTACGGTTCTCACGTAAACGGCACGGACCAGGAGTGGTCCGACGTAGATTGCTATTTCATCCCCAAGACGGACCGGGGCCGCGCCTTCGGGCTGGACTTTATTCTGGCGGGAGTGGGGTACGATATCTTCCCACTCTCTTGGGAGCGGCTGCAGGGAATTGCCCATTTGCAGGAGCCTTTGGTCCCTCTGGTGGGAGACGCCGTCCTTTTGTACAGCGATTCGCAGGAGGACACGGACCGGTTTCAGGCTCTTCAGAGGGAGCTTGCCGCCTGTCTGGCGGACAAAGCGTACTGCCGACGGATGTGCGAAGAGCGGTTTTATCGGGCCGCGGCCCAAAGACAGCTGGGAGACAGCGGGAATTTTTCCACCCAGCGCAAGTGTGCTGGCCAGCTTTTGCTGGACGGAGCGGAGGCACTGGCGTTCCACAATGGGACGTATTTTCACGCAGGGCTGAAGCGCCATGGGCAGGAGCTGGAGGCCATGGAGAAAAAGCCCGCTGGGTTTTTGCGCAGGTACCGCCAGGTGATGGAGGCTGAGTCTCCCGGCGCTTTGCAAAAGGCCAGTGAGGATTTTTTGGCGTGCCTGGGAGAGTTTTTCGGCCTGCCCTGGAAGGCTGTTCCCGGGGAGAGGCCGCTGCCTTCCGGAGAGAAGAAGGAAAACTTGGCGGAACTTTCCGCCTGGTATGAGGAGTGCAGCTCTCTGTTTTGCAAGCTGCGGGTGTGCCGGGAACGGGAGCAGCGGGAGCTGGCGTTTTTGTCGGGAGTTTGCCTCCAGAGAGAACTGGACGAGCTGGCGGCTTCCTATGCGGTGCCCGCTTATGCACTGCTGGAGGCCTATCACTGGGCGGATTTGACGCCCTTGGTGCAGACGGCGGACCGAATCGAAAGAGACTTAGTGGACCGCATTGTGCGCAGCGGAGGCCGGATCAAACGCTTTGCTTCCTTTCCGGAGTTTGAGCGGGCCCAGCTGTGACACAGGGAAAACAGGCCTGTCTTTTTGTGAAATATGAAATATATGGTAAAGGAGTAGGAACTATGTGTAAGAAGGGTTGTGCTCTTGTGGGCTGACCGGGAGGTCAGCGGCGCAAATATCCACGACCGCGCCTCCCAAAGGATGATTTGTAACCTATCATCTTTTCAGGAGGACAAACACCATGAACCGAGAGAACAAGCGAAAGAAGTTTGAAAAAGGCTACTACAAAACCCATCCCTGCCGGGAGAGCTTTACGTGTAAAGTATGCGGCCGTCTGGTGACGCCGGAAGGCGCCGGCAGCGATCACCGCAACCACTGCCCTAACTGCCTTTCCAGCCTGCACGTGGATCTGGAGCCCGGGGACCGGGCGTCCGACTGCGGGGGCATTATGGAACCTGTGGCCGTGTGGGTCCGGGGCAAGGGGGAGTGGGCGGTGATCCACCGCTGCCGCCGGTGCGGCTCTTTTTCCTCCAACCGGGTGGCGGCGGACGACAACCCCATGAAGCTGATGAGCATTGCCATGAAGCCCTTGGGCCAGCCGCCCTTCCCTCTGGAGTACCTGCAGGAGATGACCGACCGCATGGGCGGGCAGGGCGACCTTTCCCCATGGGCTGCCAAAGGGGAGAAGGGGGATGGATGACATACAAAATGGGGAGCTCCGGGAGCTCCCCTGTTTTTGAGACGCCTTCACCTTGGGGGCGCGCCCTTGTAAACAGAAACCAATTTGAGAAGGAGGACTATCGATGAACGCTGAAATTATTTCCGTGGGGACGGAATTGCTTTTGGGCCAGGTGGTCAATTTGGACACCGCCATTGTGGCCCAGGAACTGTCCGGCTTGGGCATCAACCTGCTGTACTCCGCTGTGGTGGGGGATAACGTGGAGCGGCTGCGCCATGCAGTGGACACCGCCCTCTCCCGCAGCGACCTGCTGATTATGACCGGAGGCCTGGGGCCCACCACCGACGACCTGACCAAAGAGACCACCGCCGCCTGCGCAGGCAAGCGCCTAGTGCTCCATCAGGAGAGCCTGGCCCGCATTCAGAATTATTTCAATGAAAAGCACGTCAGCGAAAACCAGGAGAAGCAAGCCTGGCTGCCGGAGGGCTGCCATGTGTTCCAAAACGACAACGGCACCGCTCCGGGCTGTGCCTTCCAGGCCCAAGGGGGCTGCACGGTGATCATGCTGCCGGGTCCGCCCAGTGAGCTGACGCCCATGCTGAAAAACTACGTGGTCCCCTACCTGAAGCAGGGGCAGGAACAGGTGATTGTCTCCCACAATGTGCACATCTACGGACGGGGAGAGGCCCCTGTGGCCCAAATGATGGACGACCTGATGGACGGGGAAAACCCTACCTTAGCCCCTTACGCCAAAGAGGGGGAGTGCTACCTGCGGGTGACCGCCCGGGCCCGCACGGTGGAGGAGGCGGACGCCCTTTGCCAGCCTTTGATTGAGGAAATCCGCCGCCGGCTGGGGGATTTTGTCTACAGTGTGGATGTGGAAACCCTGGAGGAGCTGGTGGTTGCCAAACTGCGGGAGCAGGGCAAGACCTTGGCCACCGCGGAAAGCTGCACCGGCGGCCTTTTGTCCAAGCGGCTTACCGATGTGCCCGGCTCTTCGGAGGTGTTTCACATGGGGGTGGTGACCTATGCCAACCAGGCAAAGGAAGACCTGCTCTCCGTGTCCCATGAGACCCTGGAGCGCTATGGGGCCGTCAGCGAGGAAACCGCCCGGGAAATGGCCGAGGGCATGGTCCGCCGGTCCGGCAGTAGCCTGGGAATCGGCATCACCGGCATCGCCGGTCCGGAGGGGGGCACCCCGGAAAAGCCCGTGGGCTTGATCTATATCGCCCTCTCCGATGGAGAGCGCACCTGGGTGACCAAGCGCTCACCCATCGGCCGCACCAAGAGCCGGGAGTGGCACCGCCACTGCGCTGCCAGCCAGGCGTTGGACATGGTCCGCCGGTACCTGCTGGACATGCCCGTGGTGGGCAACTAGTAGAAAAAGGGTCTGCCGCACACTGCGGCAGACCCTTTTTGGAACCTTGAGCTCCTGTCCCTCTAGGGGACGTTCTAGGACACACTCAAGGCGTTTTGGTTTTTTCCGAGATGACCTTGTACTTGAGCAGCAGATCTTCCAGCGCTTCATCCAGCAGGCGGGAAGATGGAATCCGCGTCTTGTCGGACAGGCCGCGGAACATTTCCCACAATTCCGGATCCACCGTTGAGGCGACCTGCTTGCGCTTTTGGGCCACATGACGCATACGCTCGCCCTCCTTTTCTTCGGCTCCCCTCAGAAACTCCCTCTCGAAGAAAGGCCCTTCTCGACGGAAGCCCCATTCTTGTTACGAGTAAGTATAACATGACTAGTGCTGTAAATCAAGATGTTTTAAGTAGTGATTTTTCAAGAGCATTCTATCAGATTTGAACCCTATCTTTCTGCACCGGGAAACAGCCCTGGAGGCAGAAGAATATCCCTGCGGGGAACCTTTTCCCAGGAGAAACAGGGCAGCAGATCCTGGGGCGTGCAGGGGACAGGTTCTTCCAACAGGCCCGCTAAAAATCCCAGCCGGCCCACCACGTCTTGGGGGGTCAGCCCCCGGGCCAGCAGCCCCTGCAAGCTCAGGTCTCCGTCCCGCTTGGAGAGCCGGCGGCCGTCGGAAGTCAGCAGCAGCGGGGTGTGAAAAAACTGAGGCGCCGGATACCCCAGCAGCCGGTAGAGCAGAAGCTGCCGGGGGGTGGAGGAGAGCAGGTCGTTTCCCCGAACCACCTGGGTGACGCCCATGTCTCCGTCGTCTGCCACCACCGCCAGCTGGTAGGCAAAGACTCCGTCGGACCGGCGCAGGATGAAGTCCCCGCACGCCTCCGGGAGAAATTGGGATTGGAGGCCGTAGTGGCCGTCCACAAAGGAGAGCGTCTCTGCCGGCACTTGCAGCCGCAGGGCCGGCGAGCGGGTTTGCGAGCGCCGGGCGACTTCCTCTGGGGAGAGAGTTCGGCAGGTGCCGGGATACACCGGTTCACCTGTTCCGGCGTGGGGAGCGCTGGCAGCGTGCAGCTGTGCCCGGCTGCAAAAACAGGGGTATACCAACCCCATGGCCTCCAGCTTTTCCAGCTGAGTCTGGTAAAAGGGAAACCGGCGGCTTTGCTCATAGGGGCCGTGGGGGCCGGCCCGATCGCCTCCCTCGTCCCAAAACAGGCCCAACGTTTCCAGGTCCCGCTGGGCTTGCAGGGCGTATTCCGGTCGGGAGCGCTCTGTGTCCAAGTCCTCGTTGCGCAGGATGATCTTCCCTCCCTGGGACTTGGCTGCCAGCCAGGCCAACAGGGAACAAAACAGGTTGCCCAGATGCAGATACCCGCTGGGCGTCGGGGCAAACCGCCCCACCACACGCGCCATGAAATCTCCCCCTTTCACTGGCTTCGATTATAGGCCGGGGAGGGAGGGCTGTCAATAGGGTACCTCCTCGGAAACAGCAGGGGGCGGCCTGCCAAAACCTTACATTTTTCTGTCAATAGGGGCACTTCCCCTTTTTTCGGTTGCCTGGCCGGGAATTGTGCCGTATAATACTTCCTAGAAATCTATAGGGATAGATCCTGCGGCGTTGCCGTTCCTTTCCCATCCGCTTAGAAAGGGGAACTGCTATGAAAGAAAAGAACACAGGTGTGTTGCGCCTGGTCCTGCGGGTGCTGCAAGGCATGCTGATCGGCGTGGGAGCCGTACTGCCGGGAATATCCGGCGGCGTGCTCTGCGTGGTGTTTGGTATTTACAAGCCCATTATGGAGCTGCTCTCCAGCCCCATCAAAAAGTGCAAGACCCACGTGCCCCGGCTGCTGCCGGTGATTGTGGGGGCCGTGCTGGGCTTTTTAGGCGTGGCCAAGGTGCTGGCTTTCTTCCTGGAGCGCTACCCGGATCAGAGCGTGTGCCTGTTTGTGGGCCTGATTGGCGGCATGCTGCCCTCCCTCTTCCGAGAGGCCGGAGAGCAGGGCCGCACCCGGGGCAGCTGGGTGAGCTTGGCAGTGGCCTTTGTGGTCGTGCTGGCGCTGCTGCTGTCTCTCAACGTGCTGTCTGTAAACATTGTCCCCAACTTTGGCTGGTACCTGTTCTGCGGGTTCTGCATGGCGTTGTCCATCATTGCCCCGGGCATGAGCTTCTCCACGCTGCTGATGCCCCTGGGCCTGTACACGCCCCTGGTGGATGGCATCGGCAACCTGGATTTTGGAGTGCTGGTCCCGGCAGGCATTGGCGCAGTGGTGACAGTGGTGTGCCTGGCCAAGGCCATCAACGCGTTGTTCACCCATTTTTACAGCTTTGCCTTTCATGCCATTATTGGCATTGTCATTGCGGCGACCCTTGTTATCATTCCCTTTGGAAGTTTTACCCAAGGGGTGGGTACAGCGGCGGCCAACCTGGTTTGCCTGGCAGTGGGCGTAGTGGCAGCCTTAGCGCTGGATAAGTTCAACCAGAGTGTGCCCAAGGAGGAGACCGGCGAGCTGTAAAGCTGGCGTCCATGCCCTTCGCTATCTGCTGGGGCAGTAAGCGGACTCCCAAAGGGAGCAAGTTTCGCGCTTTTCCTTAATAAGAAAAAGACACCGCTGGCTGCAGCGGTGTCACAGTACAATCCTCCGGCTTCGCCGGGGGATATTTTTTGCGTGCCCGGTCAAGTGCGGGTGGCCACCTGGAACAACTCCTGGGCAGTGGCCACCAGGAATTCCGCCCCCTGTTCCCGCAGCTCCTCTTCCTCCCGGAAGCCCCACAGCACGCCGCAGGGGTGCATGCCTGCGTTTTTCCCTGTTGCCATGTCCACACCGCTGTCGCCTACATACAGCACGCGGTCTGGCCGGACGCCCAGGTCGGCGGCCATGGCCAGCACGGCGGTGGGGTCGGGCTTGGTGGGCACCCCTTCCCGCTGCCCGTGGGCTTGGTCCGGCAGGGCTCCGAACAAGGCCTGCACAATGGCGCGGGCCATGTTGTCCGGCTTGTTGGAGAGCACGCCCAGTTTCATCCCCTGCTCTTTCAGCTGCTGCAGCAAAGCGGGGATGCCTGGATAGGGTTCCACCAGCTTGAGGGGATCGCTTTCGTAGCGGCGGTCGTACTCCTGGCGGAATTCCCTCCGCTTTTCCGGGGAGAAACTTGCGCCCACCGCTTGCAGCATGCGATCCATCAGCACGTTTGCTCCGTTGCCCACCAGGGTTTTGTACCGCTCCACCGGCAGTGCCGGCAGGCCGTAGGCGGTCAGGGTTTCGTTTCCAAAGCCGGCGATAGAGGCCAAGGTGTTGGCCAAAGTTCCGTCCAAATCGAAAATGCAGGCGTCAAAGGGCCTTTCTTGCGTAGACATACCATATTCCTCCTGTTCGTTTCTATTATAGGGACAATGGTGAAAAAATCAAGGCCCTGGCTTGCGTGACCCTTTGGGGCGTGCTATAATGTTTCCAGAGAGAAGGACCGGCGGTGGTGCAGAGGCAGGGCCCTGCAGCAACTCCGCAACGGTGAGGAGCGTTCGCGTTCTGCCTGCCGCAGAGGGGTGCTCTCGCCAGCAGAGACAACAAACGCGGGTGGAGAGGCAGAGTTTTGCAGTAAGCTCCGCGACGGTGAGGAGCGTTCGCGCCCTGCCCGCCGCAGAGGGGTGCTCTCGCCAGCAGAGACAACAAACGCGGGTGGAGAGGCAGAGTTTTGCAGTAAGCTCCGCGACGGTGAGGAGCGTTCGCGTCTTGCCCGCCGCAGAGGGGTGCTTCCGCCAGCAGAGACAACAAACGCGGGCGGAGAGACAGAGCTTTGCAGTAAGCTCCGCGACGGTGAGGAGCGTTCGCGCCTTGCCCGCCGCAGGCGCGCAGGCGTGCAGGCGTGAGAGAAAGGATTGGATCATATGGACTATGCACAAGAGGCTTTGAAAAAACATAAAGAGTGGCAGGGAAAAATCCGGGTGACCACCCCCTGTGTGCTGGAGAACCGGGACGACCTGTCTGTGGCGTACACCCCAGGGGTGGCGGCTCCCTGCTTGGAAATACAGAAGGACGTGGAGAAGTCCTACGAATACACCCGCCGGGGAAATCTGGTGGCGGTGGTCACCGATGGCACGGCGGTGCTGGGTTTGGGAGACATCGGCCCCGAGGCAGGCATGCCGGTGATGGAGGGGAAGTGCGCCCTGTTTCAGGCCTTTGCCGGCATTGACGCTTTCCCTCTGTGCGTGCGCTCGAAAGATGTGGATGAGATCGTCCACACGGTGGAGATGATCGCCGGGTCCTTTGGAGGCGTCAATTTGGAGGACATTGCCGCACCCCGCTGTTTTGAGGTGGAGGCAAAGCTGAAAGAGCGGCTGGACATCCCTGTGTTTCACGACGACCAGCACGGCACGGCGGTGATCACGGTGGCGGCTATGCTCAACGCCTTGAAACTGGTGGGCAAAAAGATCGAAGAGGTTTCCGCTGTGGTCAATGGGGCGGGAGCCGCAGGCACCGCCTGCACCAAGCTGCTCATGGCCTTGGGATTGAAACATGTGGTTGTCTGCGACCGGAACGGGGCGCTGGTTCCGGGGCTTACGGGCATGACCGAGTCTCAGGCCCAGCTGGCGGAGGAGACCAACCCGGAGAGAAAGTCCGGATCCTTGGGAGAGGTGATCCGCGGGGCAGACGTGTTCCTGGGTTTCTCCGCTCCCGGCGTCCTTACAGGGGATATGGTGAAAACCATGGCTCCGGATCCGGTGATCTTTGCCTGCGCCAACCCCACGCCGGAAATTTTCCCGGAAGAGGCGCTGGCTGCCGGTGCCCGTGTGGTGGGCACGGGCCGCTCCGACTATCCCAACCAGATCAACAATGTGCTGGCTTTCCCGGGAATTTTCCGCGGGGCTTTGGACGTGCGCGCCCGGGAGATCAACGACGCCATGAAGGTGGCCGCTGCCCAGGCTTTGGCGGATTTGATTCCCCAGGAAGAACTCAGCGAGAAGAACATCATTCCCTCTGCCTTTGACAAGCGGGTGGTGCCCGCCGTGGCGCAAGCTGTGGCGCAGGCTGCCCGGGAGACCGGTGTGGCCCGGGCGTGAACCCCGAAGATATAGAATCCTACGTTTTTAGAAAGAAGATGGACATCATGGGAAACAACAACAAAACCGTGTATCGGGTCACTTTGACCGCTGTGTTCGCAGCGCTGGTGTTTGTGGCCAGCGTGATCAGCGTGCCGGTCCCCGCCGCCTTTGGCATGACCCGCATTCACTTGGGCAATATTTTCTGCCTGCTTTCGGGGTTTATTTTGAGCCCTGTGGGCGGCGGGCTGGCTGCGGGCATTGGCTCCGGCCTGTACGATGTGATCATCTATGGAGATATGCTCTCCGCGCCCTTCACCCTGGTGTTTAAGGGCATGATGGCAGTGGTCTGCGGGATGATTGCGTACCTGGGCGACAACCGGGGGGAAAACCACAAGCTCAATGTGGTGGCGGGCATCTCCGGCAGCGTGACCTATATTATCTTGTATTTGGGCAAGAGCTTTGTGGAGGGCCTGCTGTTGGGCAGCGCCATGGGCACCGTGCTCACGGCCCTGGTCACCAAGGCGATTACCTCCGGCATCAACGGAGTCATTGCCGTGGTGGTTTCCGTGCCGCTGTGCGCCGCTGTGCGGCTGGCTTTGAAAAAGAGCCACCTGTTGGAAAAACTGGGCTGACCATTCTTTTCGGAAAAATCAGAGAAGAATCCATAAGCCTTCACATCCTTTTCACAAAACCGGGCGATAATAAAAGCACAACAAGGGAATAAGACAAGTGAGACCTTGTAGTGCAGGAAACCTCGGCTTGGAAAGGAGTAATTGGTTTATGTATAATCCCTTTGACCACAACGACCCGAACACCAACGAGTCCAACCCTACGGAAACAAACGAAACAGAATCTACCCATACCGAATATCACTACACAAACGAATCCTTGCGTTCTCATACAGAGCCGGAAACCGCCCCTGGTGCGGAGAGTAAACCCCAAGAGCCCTATACGGCTCCTTCATATGGGACTACCGCCTCGCAGAGCGGCCCCTATGGGACCCAGCAGACGGGGCAAACCCCTTACCCCACCCAGACCGGGTGGCAGTATGGGGCCTCCCAGGGGCAGCAAGCCCAGCAGGTGCCTCCCCAGAATCAGGCGGCTTACACCTGGAACGGCGCCGCCCAACAGGGCGCGCCCTATTACACACCGGCCCAGCCCAAGCCTAAAAAGCACCGGGATGGGAAAAAGGCCAAGAAAATCGGCCTGCGTGTGGTGGCTGCAGTGCTGTGCTGCGCAGTGGTTTCTTTCGCGTCGGTGGGCATTTTCGCAGCCATGATTCAAACGGGCTTGATCAACGTGGAAAGCACCGGCTCCAGTGACACGGCAGCCTTTACCTTGTATAAATTGGAGGACAGCAGCCAGGACAGCGAAACTGTGGTGAATTCCTCTGCCCTCACACGGCAGGAAGCCGCCCAGAAGATGATTCCTTCTGTGGTGTGCATCCAAAACTATCAGATCAGCCAGCAGGGATTTATCTTCGGCTACAGCAATGGGGAAGACAGTTCCAGCGGTTCTCTGGCAGGTGAGGGGTCCGGCATTATCATTTCCGAAGACGGATACATTGTCACCAACCAGCACGTGATCGACGGGGCCACCAATCTGCAGGTGGTCACCTCCGACGGGCTGACCTACGAGGCCACCGTGGTGGGTGAGGACACCCAGACCGACCTGGCTGTGATCAAAATTGACGCCACAGGCCTTACCGCCGCAGAGTTTGACTCCTCTTCCGACCTGCAGGTGGGAGACGAAGTGATGGCCGTGGGCAATCCCGGCGGCATGCAGCTGAATTCCACAGTGACCTTTGGCTATGTCTCCGCTCTGAACCGTCCTGTTACCAACAGCGACACCGGCTATACGGTCAACTGCATCCAGACGGATGCCGCCATCAACCCCGGCAACTCCGGCGGTGCTTTGGTGGATATGAACGGCCGTGTGGTGGGCATCAACTCTTCTAAGATTGCCGACACCAATTACGAAGGTTTGGGATTTGCCATTCCCTCCGATACCATTCAGCCGGTTGTCTCCGACCTGATGGAGTACGGCTATGTGAAAGACCGTCCCATGCTGGGCATCACCGGCGGGTTTATCAATCAAACTGTGGCTGGGTTCTACGGCGGCATTTCCGGGTTCTATGTCAACGAGGTGGTCAGTGAGGAAGCCACTCGGTCCGGGCTGCAGCGGGGCGATATTATTACCGCCATCGACGACACCCAGGTGACCAGCGCGACTACCATTGCCACCTATATTGCCGACATGAAACCTGGCGACACGGTGACCTTGACGGTGTACCGTTCTTCCAGCCAAAGCAATGCGGAGGTGGAGCTGGTGCTCTCTGAGAACACAGGCAGCTCCGTAAGCTCCTCTTCCAACTAACGTTTGCGTACAAGTTTCTTTTTCATAAATCTCCTTTTTCAAGCAAGGGGGGCGGGACGAAAGTCCCGCCCTTCTTGCGTGGAGAGAAGAACGCCTTCGTTTCTTGGGCGTTTAAACAAGGTGAGAGAGAAAAATGGGAAGGGTTTTGTGTGCGTTACGCATTTTGACAGATTTTTTCGTGGAAAAAGGAAACAATTTAGTTGCACCTACAATTATTTTCACTTCCACTTGACAGGGCAAATAGGAAAGCGTATGCTGTGCATGAAAGTGAGAAGTTTGGCAAACACGCCGAGTTTTCGCTGCTTTTATTTTTTCCGCTTTTTTCCAGTGAGAGGTGATTCTTATGGACGGGATCCGCGACAAATTGATGGAAGAATTGAACAACCCGACCGCCTTCACCATCCCCCTTTTCGGAGGCATCCCTGTGGGACAGTCTGTGGTGATCACCTGGGGCATTATGGCTGTCCTGGTGCTCCTCTCCATCCTGTGCACGCGCCACTTAAAAAAGGTGCCTGGAAAGGCCCAGCTGGTGGCGGAGATGTACGTTGGCTTTATGAACAAGTTTGCCAAGAAATATATGGGCGAACACTGGAAGAGCTTTGCACCCTATTTTGGCACCATTGGCCTGTACTTGGGCGTGGCCAATATGATCGGGATGTTCGGCATCACGCCCCCCACAAAAGACCTGAATGTCACCGCGGGCCTGGCCCTGATGAGCTGTGGGCTGATTTACGGCTCCAGCTTCCGCTACAAGGGCCTAAAAGGCGGGCTGCACAAGTTTTTGGAGCCCACGCCCCTGCTGCTGCCAGTCAACTTGATGGAGGTCATCATCCGGCCCCTGTCCCTGTGCATGCGGCTGTTTGGCAACGTGTTGGGCGCCTTCATCATTATGGAGCTCATCAAGCTGGCCATTCCGGTAGTTCTGCCTATGGCAGCCAGTTTGTATTTTGACGTGTTCGACGGCATCATCCAAACGGTGGTGTTTGTGTTCCTCACCGCTATGTTTACCCAAGAGACCATGGAGTAAGGGTTGGGAAGCCACGGGCCTTGGCCCGTTCTTCATAAACAGAGAAATTTGAGAGAATCAAAGGAGTAGATCATCATGAGTGTTGCACTTGGAGCCGCTATCGCAGTTTTCACCGGCATTGGCGCCGGTCTGGGCATCAGCTTTGCCACCGCTAAGGCTGTGGACGCCATCGCTCGCCAGCCCGAAGCCGCCGACAAGATTCAGAGCTCTCTGCTCATTGGCTGCGCTCTGGCTGAGGCCACCGCCGTGTACGGCTTGGTCATCGGCATCATGCTCATCCTGTTCGCGTAAGGGCGGCAGCGGAGAGAAAAAATCTGAGGAAAGGGGCGGATAGGCTTGTTAAGCCTGGATTGGGACATTGTTTGGACCATTGTGAACCTTTTGATTTTGTTCCTGCTGTTAAAGCATTTTCTCTTTAAGCCCATCACCAAGATGATGGAGAGCCGCACCGCGGAGATTGAGAACAATCTCAAGGACGCTGAAGACCAAAAGCAGAAGGCTGCGGAGCTGACCGCCCAATATGAGGAAAAGCTCCAAGGGGCCCATGCGGAGGCCGCCCAGATCGTCTCGGAGGCAAAACAGCGGGGCCAGAAGGAGTATGACGCCATTTTGAAAAGCGCCGCCCAGGATGCCCAAAAGGAACAGGAGCGCTCTCGCGCAGATCTGGAACGGGAGCGGGAAGAAATGCTCCGGGGCGTGCAGGAAAATGTCACCGAGCTGGTGCTGCTCACCGCCTCCAAGCTCTCCCAAAAGGAGCTGGACCAGGAGTCGGACCGCAAACTGGTGGACGCCTTCCTTGCAGAAGGGGAGGAACAGCCATGAGGCCCCTGGAAATGCGCTATGCTCTGGCCCTGTATGAAACCCTGCAGGACGAGGAGGCCCTTTCCCGGGACGTGGAGCTGCTGACCGGTACCCCCGCTTTGTGGAGCGCGCTGCAGAACCCCTGTGTTTCCAAAAGGGAAAAAGACCGGGTGTTGTGCCGGGTCCTGCAAAACAGCACCCGGGAGGAGCTGCTGAGTTTCTACCGGCTGCTCTCCCAGCGGGACCGGCTGCCTTTGCTGCCGGCGATCCGGGAGAAATACCACCAGCTTTGTCTGGAGGGAGCAGGGGGCATTCAGGCGGAGTTCCGCTGTGCCCGCGAGCCGGATCCGAAGGATTTGCAGCGAATTGGCAAAGCCTTGGAGAAGCGCCGTGGCTTTGGCCACATTGAGTTTCACGTGGTGGTGGACCCCAGCCTGTTGGGTGGCTTTGTCATCCACGTGGGGGGCGTCACGTACGATAAAAGTGTGGCGGGCATGCTGCAAGGGCTGCGCCGCTCGCTGAAAGAGAGGGAATAAACGTTGAACGGCAAACCGGAAGAAATTGTATCCATACTGAAGGAAGAGATTTCCCAGTACCAGGGAAAGACGCAGGTCAGTGAAACCGGCTCCGTCGTTCAGATCGGAGACGGCATCGCCACAGTGTACGGCTTGGAGAACGTCATGTATGGCGAGCTGCTGGAGTTTGAAAACGGCACCAAGGCCTTGGCTATGAACCTGGAGACCGGCAGCGTGGGCTGCGCCCTGCTGGGTCCGGAAGAGGGCATCGAAGAGGGGGATCTGGTGCGCCGCACCGGCCGCCGGGCCGACGTGCCTGTGGGCGAAGAGATGCTGGGGCGGGTGTTAAACGCCCTGGGCGAGCCCATTGACGGCAAGGGCCCTATTCACACCACGGAGACCCGCCCCATAGAGCGGGAAGCCTCCGGGGTGGTCACCCGGGAGCCGGTCACAGTGCCCCTGCAGACAGGTATTCTGGCGGTGGACGCTATGGTGCCCATTGGCCGGGGCCAGCGTGAGCTGATCATAGGGGACCGGCAGACCGGCAAAACCTCCATTGCGGTGGACGCCATTCTGAACCAAAAGGGCCAGGATGTCATCTGCATTTACGTGGCCATCGGGCAGAAGAACTCCACGGTGGCTAAGATTTACAACAGCCTGGAAAAGGGCGGCGCCATGGGGTACAGCATTCTGGTGAATGCCTCTGCCAGTGAACCTGCCCCGGTGCAGTACATCGCCCCCTATGCGGGGGTGGCCATTGCCGAGTATTTTATGAGCCAGGGCCGGGATGTGCTCATTGTCTACGACGACTTGTCCAAACACGCGGTGGCCTACCGGACCTTGTCCCTGCTGCTGCGCCGGTCGCCGGGCCGTGAGGCCTATCCCGGCGACGTGTTCTATCTCCACTCCCGCCTGCTGGAGCGGGCCTGCCGCATGGCGCCTGCCTACGGCGGCGGTTCCATCACCGCCCTGCCGATTATTGAGACCCAGGCGGGGGACGTGTCCGCCTACATTCCCACCAATGTGATCTCCATCACCGACGGCCAGCTGTACCTGGAGAGCAGCTTGTTCCTCTCCGGTGTGCGCCCCGCCGTGAACGTGGGCCTGTCCGTGTCCCGTGTGGGCGGCGCCGCCCAGACCAAGGCCATGAAAAAGATTGCCGGTTCCCTGCGCATTGATTTGGCGCAGTTCCGAGAGCTGGAGGTGTTCACCCAGTTCAGCTCCGACCTGGATCCGGCCACCAAGGAGGCCCTGGACCACGGCAACCGGCTGGTGGAGATTTTGAAGCAGCCCCTGTACCATCCCATGAAGGTGTCCCGGCAGGTGGTGATCTTGTACGCCGCCACCCAGAAACTTCTTTCCGATGTGCCGGTGGAGCATGCCCAGGAGTTTGCTTGGGGCTTGGCGGACTATATGGAAGAGCATTGCCCCCAGGTTTTGGAGGCAGTGGACAGCACCGGCGACCTTTCCCAGGAAGGGGAGCAGGCCATTCGGGAGTGCTGTGAGACCTACAAGAAGCAGGTGAGCGCCACATGGCAAGCATAACCGAGATTCGCGGCCGGATGCGCAGCATTGAGCAGACGCTGAAAATCACCAACGCCATGTACTTGATTTCCTCAGCCAAGGTGAAAAAAGCCCGCAAGCAGCTCTCTGAGGTGGAGCCCTATTTTGACCGGCTGGCCCGGACCATTTTGGATATTTTCCGCCATTCCCCGGAGCTGCAGCACCGGTTCATCGAAGGGCATCACAAGTCCCGGGAGGACCGGAAGACCGGCTTTGTGGTGATCACCGGCGACAAAGGCTTGGCCGGCGCTTACAACCACAACGTGCTCAAGCTGGCGGAGTCCTATCTGGAGCGGAAAAAGGATTCTACCTTGTTTTTGATTGGCCAGATGGGACGCCATTACTTTGAAAAGAAAAACATCCCCATTGATGGGGAGTTTATGTATACGGCCCAGGACCCGACTATTACGCGGGCCAGGGAGATCAGCAACGCCCTGCTCAACCTGTACGAAGACGGGGCCTTGGATGAGATTTATCTGGTGTTTACCCGGTCCTACTCGGCCATGCGCATGGAGCCGGAAATCATCAAGCTGCTGCCTTTAGACCGGGCCATGCTCAGCGCCCGCCGGGGCCTTTCGGAAGCAGACCAGTACCGGGATGTGGTGCGGTATGAGCCCTCTCCCGAGGCGGTGCTGGATGTGTTGGTGCCCGGTGTGATCAAGGGCTACTTGTTCAGCGCTTTGGTGGAATCCTTCTGCAGCGAGCAAAACGCGCGCATGACCGCCATGGATTCCGCTTCTGAGAGCGCCCGGGAGATGCTCAAGACCCTGTCCTTGGAGTTCAACCGTGCCCGCCAGGGGGCCATCACCCAGGAGATCACCGAGATCGCCGGCGGTGCGGAAGCCACCAAGCAGGGGTAAGGCCTGTTTAATGAGAAATGAACCGGGGAGCGATTCCCCGAGATACGTATAGAAAGGGGTCCCTTTCATGGAAGGAAATCAAGGGAAGGTGCTGCAGGTTTTGGGACCTGTGGTGGACGTTCAGTTTGAAAACGGCAAGCTGCCCAAGATCTACGACGCGCTTACCGTGGACAACGGCGGGGAAACCCAGGTGCTGGAGGTGTTGAAACATCTGGGGGATGGCGCGGTGCGCTGCATCACCCTGGCCACCAGCGAGGGCCTCACCCGTGGTATGCCGGTGACCGCCACCGGTGGGCCCATCAAAGTGCCGGTGGGGGAGGGGACCCTGGGCCGGATGTTCAACGTGCTGGGTGCTCCCATCGACGACAAGGGCCCGGCTGCCTGTAAAGAGAGCTGGCCCATCCACCGGGATGCCCCTGGTTTTGCAGACCAGAGCGGCAGCGTGGAGATCTTGGAAACGGGCATCAAGGTCATCGACCTGCTGGCCCCCTACGCCAAGGGCGGTAAGATCGGCCTGTTTGGCGGCGCCGGCGTGGGCAAGACCGTGCTGATCCAGGAGTTGATCCGCAACATTGCCACCGAGCACGGCGGCTACTCCATTTTTACCGGTGTGGGCGAACGCACTCGTGAGGGCAACGACCTGTGGCGTGAAATGACCGAGTCTGGGGTCATCAACAAGACCGCCTTGGTCTTTGGTCAGATGAACGAGCCCCCCGGGGCCCGTATGCGGGTGGCTCTCACCGGCCTGACCATGGCGGAGTATTTCCGTGACCACGAACATCAGAACGTGCTGCTGTTCATCGACAATATCTTCCGGTATGTCCAGGCAGG
>DSTMR04002__coassemble_636_pt1 | contig 69606 bp, 74 predicted proteins | sample DSTMR04002__metabat2_high_PE_036 | metagenome-assembled genome bin DSTMR04002
GACGCGCACGCCGCTGAATGGGCGGCGGACTCTGGGGCAAATGGACAGCTGGCTGCCCGCGTTTCGGCCGGGTGGTCCTGTGCCGGGCGGCCCCGGCGGGACAGGACGCGCACGCCGTTGAATGGGCGGCTGACTCTGGGGCAAAAGGGCAGCTGGCTGCCCGCGTTTCGGCCGGGTGACCCCGGCAGGACAGGACGCGCACGCCGCTGAATGGGCGGCGGACTCTGGGGCAAATGGACAGCTGGCTGCCCGCGTTTCGGCCGGGTGGTCCTGTGCCGGGCGGCCCCGGCGGGACAAGACGCGCACGCCGCCGAGCGGGCGGCGGACCCTGGGGCAAAAAGGGCAACTCATTGCCCGGACTTCGAACAAGGAAGTGCTTTGCATGAAATTCGACTATCTCATTGTGGGCGCAGGCCTATACGGCGCGGTGTTCGCGCAGCAAATGACCGCTGCCGGAAAACGCTGTTTGGTCATTGACCGGCGGCCTCATCTGGGAGGCAACGCCCATTGCGAAACGGTGGAGGGCATTCAGGTGCACCGGTATGGGGCCCACATTTTCCACACCTCCGACCAAAAGGTGTGGGACTACGTGCGAAGCTACGCTTCCTTCAACCAGTTTGTCAACGCGCCTCTGGCCAATTTCCAAGGGAAGCTGTACAACCTGCCCTTCAACATGAATACCTTTACCCGCTTGTGGGACGTGATCACCCCTGCCCAGGCCCAAGAGGAAATCCGCCGGCAAGCCGCCCGTCACAACATCCAGGAACCTGCAAACCTGGAGGAACAGGCTTTGAAATTGGTGGGGGACGACATCTATCAAAAGCTGATCAAGGGGTACACGGAAAAGCAGTGGGGCCGGGACTGCAAAGACCTGCCTACCTTCATCATCCAGCGAGTGCCTCTCCGCTTCACCTTCGACAACAACTACTTTACCGACCGGTACCAGGGCATTCCAGAAGAGGGATACGACGCCCTGGTGGAAAAACTGCTGGAGGGCAGCCAGGTGCTGCTTTCCACCGACTATGAAAGCTTTGTGAAAAACCAGCCCGCCTGCGCGGAGAAAACCGTGTATACCGGCACCATCGACGGCTTTTTCCACTACCGGTTCGGGCCCTTGGAGTACCGCTCCCTGCGCTTTGAAACAGAGGTGCTGGACTGCCCCAACTTCCAGGGGAACGCGGTGATCAACTACACAGCCCGGGAGGTGCCCTATACCCGGATCATAGAGCACAAGCACTTTCTGTTCGGCACCCAGCCCCACACCGTCATCACCCGGGAATATCCCGCCTCCTGGACTCCCGGTCAAGAGCCCTACTACCCTGTCAACGATCCCAAAAACCAGGCGCTTTACCAAACGTATCAGGAACTGGCCCGATCCCGGAGGGACGTGCGCTTTGGGGGCAGGCTGGGAGCGTATCGCTACTACAACATGGACCAGGTGATTCGGGCCGCCTTGGACGACGCTGCGGAAGAGTTGGCCGGGTCCCGTCTGTAACTCTGCAAAAGGCCGGCACTTCTCCAAGCTTTGTATGGACCTGACAAATTTGGGAAGTTGCTATTGAAAGACCGTTAAGAAAAGGCGCTGCCGCACAAGCTCACCCAGGGCGGCAACCTTTCTTTTGCAAAATGGAGAGAGTGTACCCAAGGTACACTCTCTCCCTTGTATTATGCGGCCGGCTTCCCCTTCCCCTGCAGTTGGCTTAGAATTTCTCCCACATCCCCATTGATGCAGATGGATTTCTCTTGGATCTCCCGGGGAGCGAAGGCCTCTCCCAAATTCAGGCAGGCATAGGTGACGTTCTCCCTCTCGTAGGCCATGCGCCAGAAATTGTACTTGACTATAGTCGGCGTATTGAATCCCACGGCGATCTCCAGCAGCAACAGGTTTCCTCCCTGGTGGCTGCGGATAAACGCTGCGTACCGCTGGGCCGCCTGGTGCCACCCTTCGTCCTCTACAAAAGTGGCGTCTGCCCGCAGGTTCATGGTCATGGGCTTGCCGCACAAGGGGCAGCGGGGTACCAGCTCTCGGGGCACCTGCATGCGAGGCGTCACACCCTGGGGCAGGTAAAGGGCTCCGTTTTCCAAAATCTCATACCCCTGGGACAGGACCATCTGCCGGATTACCTCCCGGTTGTCGTAGGTCTTCTGATGGCAGGGCACACTGCATTGAAACAGCCCATAATCCCCCTGGGTGTAAAACAGCCGCTGCTTGGCAAAGCCTGCTTTTTGAAAGCAGTGGTCCACATTGGTGGTGAGAACAAAGTAGTCCTTATCTTGTACACAATCCAGAAGCGTCTCATACACCGGTTTGGGCGCATCCATATAGCGGTTTATATAGATGTAGCGGCTCCAGTACGCCCAGTGCTCTTCCAAGGTGCCGTAGGGGTAGAACCCACCGGCATACATATCCTGAAAACGGTATTTCTCTGCGAAATCGTGGAAGTACCTCTCAAAACGCTCCCCTGTGTACACAAACCCCGCCGAGACAGACAGCCCGGCCCCGGCGCCGATCAGCACGGTATCCGCCTGCTGCAGGGCTTCTCTCAGCTTTTGCAAACCGACGGGCGTTTCCTCCAATCCATCAAACCTCTGTTTTCCCATGTCTTTACCACCGCCTTTCTCCGGTTCCCATCGCGTCCAGGGCTGGAACGGCCAGCAGCCTTTGGTAAATGCGAAGGTCCTCGTCTTTAAACACATTGAAAATCACCCGGATATCCACCTGCTGCGTGCGCAAAAAGGAGGATACTGTTTTCACGGCAATTTGGGCTGCCTGTTCCTGGGGAAAGTGAAATTCTCCGGTGGAAATGCAGCAGAAGGCAACGCTCCGGCAGTTGTTCTCCACAGCCAGCTTCAAACAGGAACGATAACAGGAGGCGAGAGCTTTGCACTCCTGCTCACCGACCGGCCCATAGATAATCGGCCCCACCGTGTGCAAGATGTATTGGCTGGGCAAATTGAAAGCAGGCGTGATCTTTGCCTGTCCCGTAGGCTCCTCATGGCCCTGCTCGCGCATCATATCCGCGCAGAAGAGCCGCAATTGGATGCCGCTTCGGGAGTGCACGATATTGTCGATGCAGCCATGGAGAGGATGAAAACAGCCCAGCATCCCACTGTTCGCAGCATTTACAATGGCATCCACCTTTAAGGTGGTGATATCTCCCTGCCACAACACCAGTTGAGGATTCCCCGGGAGAGAGGGCAGCGCTGCGCCATCCGTCACGCCACGTTTGTCCCGCTCGTATTGCAGGTATTCATCTTGCACTTGGAGAAAGTCACGGCCGATCGGCTTGGGCAAACGCACGTTCATCAAACTGCGCAGCAAATCCTTCTGTTCCTGCTCCTGGGAAGGGATGGAAATTCCGGCATACCGGGGATCTTCCCCCAGCAGCTCCCGAATCAAATACACTCTCTGTTCCCCGTGGGTCATGGCTTTCCGCTCCTTTTCTCTGTACCTGACCTTAGCATACCCTAGTTTCTTCTTTCCGTAAAGAGGGCACAAATTTGTGCCGTAGTTACCAGAGGGTAACTGCCCCCTCTAGAGAAAGAGGGCTGCCTCTCCGGCAGCCCTGGCTTTCTTTTTTCTGGGGGACCGGTTACTCCTCCACCACGCTGATGCGCTGCTGGATGTGGTTGCCCTGGGTGGCCTCGTCCACCATGGCAATGGCGTAGTCCGCGTAGCTGATGACGCTTTCCCCCTTGGCGTTGAGGGTCAGTTCCTCCCCGCCCAAAATGTACTTTCCGGTGCGCGCCCCCTCTACCTGAAAATCGCCGGCAGGGCTGATGTAGGTCCACTTCACATCGGTGCGAGTACGCAGCTCCCCGAGAGCCTTGGCCATGGCAGCTGCCAAGGGCTTGAAGACATCGGGGAAGCCGGGGCCTTCTGCCACACAGGCGGTGTGCTCCGGATTGGTGTACAGGCTGCCGGCGCCGCCCACCACCAACAGGCGGGTGTCCGTGCCGGAGAGAATGTCGCACAGGTGCTGGAGAGAAGTGCTGTGCTGAGGCAGGGTCTCCTCGGTCCAGGCGCCAAAGGCATCCACGACCACATCGAAACCGGACAGATCGTCCCGAGTCAAATCGAACAGGTCCTTCTGCAGCACCTTCTGGGCGACGGTGCGGTTTTCCTCCCGCACCACGGCGGTCACGTCCAAGCCTCGTTCCACAGCTTCCTTCACAATTTTTTGCCCAGCTTTTCCATTGGCACACACAACTGCAAGTTTCATAAAGAGTTCCTCCTTAAATGCGATGAGATTCTGCAAGCTTTGGACCGGCCGTATTCCTCAGCTCTTGCCTGCAGTATACTTCCTTTAGTTTCCATTGTAAAGTAGGAACTTTTTGGTAACCAAGCCTACAGAAAAGAAACTATTGAGGAGTTTCCTGGTTTTTTCCCTGCGTTTTTTTGAAGAAAAATTTCCGGCCTTTCCAAAACTCCATCCGGCATGTGGACTCTTTTTCCCAGAGGCATCTTGCGCAACGAAAGCGGCCGGACTATAATGAGGGAAACACAGCCTTCTGCAAAAGGCTGCCACAACTACGCGCTCTCTAGGAGCGTTTACAAGGAGGATTTGCCATGCAGCACACCGCACCCGATCTGCCCAGCCTGCTCCGCCGGCTGGAACGCCCCACCGGGCCGGTAGACGTGGTTTTAGACACCGATACCTACAACGAAGTGGACGACCAGTTCGCCCTGTCCTATCTGTTGGCTTCTCAGGAACAACTCTCCCTAAAGGCCCTGTACGCCGCCCCCTTCTTCAACGAGAATTCCACCGGCCCTGCCGACGGCATGGAAAAAAGCTATGCCGAAATTCTTCGGCTCTTGGACTTGGCCGGCAGCAAATTTCCCAGAGAGCTGGTTTTCCGGGGCTCCCAGAACTATCTTCCCAATGAGGAGACGCCGGTTTTCTCGCCTGCAGCCGAGCATTTGGCAAAGCTTGCCAGGGAATATTCCCCTGACCATCCCCTGTATGTGGTGGCCATTGGGGCGCTGACCAACGTGGCCTCTGCCCTGCTGCTTCAGCCGGAGATTCGAGACAGGATTGTGCTGGTCTGGCTGGGTGGACACGCCTGGCACTGGCCCCACAACCAGGAATTCAACGCTTGGCAGGATGTGGCGGCGGACCGAGTTTTATTTGACAGCGGCTGCGCCGTGGTGCAGCTTCCCTGTCAGGGGGTGGTCTCGCAATTCCGCACTACCAGCCCGGAGCTTCGGCTTCATCTAGGCGGGAAGAACGCTTTGTGCGACTACTTGGTTTCTCTGGTAGAAGACTCGGAGAAGGCGGCTGGTTCCGGGCCGTGCTGGAGCAGGCCTATTTGGGATGTGACCGCAGTGGCCTGGCTGTTAGGCTCTTCCTTTGTGGAGGACCGCTTGGCGCCCAGCCCCATTTTCCAGTACGACCACCATTACAGTTTCGATCCGGGCAGGCATCCCATCCGCTACGCCTATGAGATTCATCGGGACCCGTTGTTTGCCGATTTATTTCAAAAGCTGGCCGCAGGAACTTTCCGGTGACGACCAGGTGCAAAAGACGCCAAGAGGGTCATTGTACAAAAAATCGGTCTGTAAAATCCTCTGTGTTAATTCTTTGTAAAGTATAAGAAAAGAACTTGTGATTTTCCCGCTTCCCCTTTATAATGAATATATCGTGAAAAAAGGCAAGTATTAAGGGGAATCCTGATGAGCCACACATCAACAGTCGTTTTTCGAAGACGAAAAAGAACTGGGTTTACCATGCATGAAACAAAGCACGGCTGAGCACCGCTGTCTATGCAGCAGGTGCCGGTCGTGCTTTTCCTTTTGCCGCAGGGGGCGCGTCAGGAACACAGTATGAGAGAAGAGGAAGTGGGAAAAGTATGACATGGACAAACGTGCTGGCGCTTTTGGGAGGCCTGGCGCTCTTTCTGTATGGCATGCAGATGATGAGCTCCGGTCTGGAAGCCGCCGCAGGAAACCGCATGAAACGAATTTTGGAGAAGCTCACCTCCAACCGGATTTTAGGCGTCTTGGTGGGCGCAGGCATCACAGCGGTGATCCAATCCTCCTCCGCCACAACCGTGATGGTGGTAGGATTTGTAAACTCCGGCATGATGACCCTTCGCCAGGCGGTATGGATCATTATGGGCGCCAACATTGGCACCACCATTACAGGCCAGCTCATCGCCCTGGATGTGGGGGAAATCGCCCCTCTGATGGCCTTTATCGGCGTGGCGCTGGTGGTGTTTATCAAAAAGCCCACTGTCCGATATTGGGGACAGATTGTTGCAGGCCTGGGCATTTTGTTCCTGGGCATGAACATGATGAGCGATTCCATGCTGCCCCTGCGGGAGTCGGAAGCTTTCATCGGGCTGATGACCCAGTTCTCCAATCCCCTGCTGGGTATTTTGGCAGGCACGGTGTTTACAGCCCTCATCCAGTCCTCGTCGGCTTCGGTGGGCATTTTGCAAACGCTGGCCAAGTCCGGCCTGATCGGTTTGGACAGCGCCGTGTATGTGCTCTTTGGTCAAAACATCGGCACCTGCATTACGGCTGTGCTGGCTTCTATCGGCACCAGCCGCAACGCCAAGCGCACCACCATTATTCACCTGCTGTTTAATATCATCGGCACCACCTTGTTTACCGTGGTTTGCATGTGCACCCCTCTCACTAGCTGGGTGGCTGGCTGGACGCCGGACAACCCCTCTGCGCAGATTGCCAACATGCACACCTTGTTCAATGTGGTCACCACGCTGCTTCTGCTGCCCTTTGGCTCCTATTTGGCCAGCCTGGCCACCAAGATCCTTCCGGAGAAAACTTCGGAGGCAGAAGAGGCTGGCGTTCACAGGCTGCTCTACATCAAGCCGGTGGACCAACTCTCCGCGGAACACCATGTGGGCACCTCCGCTATTGTGCTCAACGGCGTCCAGCATGAGCTGGCCCGCATGGCCGGCATGGTGCGGCAAAACGTGGACGAAAGCTTCCAGGCGGTGCTGGACAGCACCCCCGCCCGGTTGGAGAAAGTGGAGGAAACAGAGGAGTATATCGACTACCTAAACAAGGAAATCTCCAGTTATATCTCCCACATCATTGTCTTTGAGACCAATGAGCGAGATTCGGAGCAGATCAGCCGGTTCTTTAAAATCTCCAGCAACCTGGAGCGTATTGGCGATCACGCGGTGAATATCTGCGAATACACAAAAATGCTGGAGGAAAAGCACATTGCCTTCTCCCAACAGGCACGGGAAGAAATTCAGGCCATGCGTCAAACAAGCCTGGAAGCCCTGCAAACTTTGGGCGAGCTGGGCAGCCTTTCCCCGGAAACACTGGAAAACATCTATCGCTATGAGCAGAAAATAGACGACATGACACTGGAGTACCGGCACAACCAGATGGTGCGGCTGCGGGAAGGGGCTTGTTCCGACGAGGCCTGCACCCTGTACTCGGAAATGCTCACCGATTTCGAGCGCATTGGCGATCACATTCTCAACATCGGGCAAGACCTGTCTGCAGAGCTTACACCTGCTCTTCAGAAAGCCTAAAAGTTCTACTGTACCCATAAAACAAGGAGCTGTTGTGTGACACAACAGCTCCTTGTTTTGTCTAGAAAGAAGAAAGTCCTAGGGGGTCAGCAGGTGGCGCCGCCCTTTACATCCAGCTTGAGGTTTTCCTCTTTCCGCTGGAGCAAATCATCGGAGAGCAGCTGCTCCTGCACGTTCTCAAAGCCCAGGCGGTTTACCGTGTCGGCAAAGCGCTCGCCGGTGCGGCCCTGTTCCCGGAACAGCAGAATGGCCTTCTCAATCACACGGAGCACCTCGTCCTTGTCGGTGAAAACTTTCTCCAGATAGCGGCCCCGGGCCACTTTCTTGCCCCAGCGCCCTCCGATATAAATCCGGTAGCCGCTGGTGTAGCCCTCCAAAGCCTTGAAGGGACACTTGCCCACGCAGCGTCCGCAGTGGTTGCAGGCGTTGTCGTCGATGACCACCTTGCCGTTCTGCACCACCGGCACCTGGATGGGGCAAGCCCTCTCCACCTGGCACACCTTGCAGCCCCGGCACTTTTCCAGGTCGATCTGGGGCACCTTTTGACCGATGACGCCCAGGTCGTTCAGGTCGGGTTTGACGCAGTTGTTGGGGCAGCCGCCCACGGCAATTTTGAACTTATGGGGCAGCTTCACCTCGTGATAGCCGTGGTAGAACCGCTCGTGAATCTCCTCGCTCAGGGCGAAAGTGTCGATGAGGCCGTACTGGCAGGTGGTTCCCTTGCAGCTGACCACCGGCCGCACCTTGGAACCGGTGCCGCCAGTTTCCAGGCCACGCTCCGCCAGGAAAGCCCGCAAGGGCTCCACGTTGTCGTAGGGCACCTGCTGGATCTCCAGAGTCAAGCGGGTGGTCATGGCCACTTGGCCGCTGCCGAAACGGTCGGCGGCTTCCGTCACTGCGGCCAGCTCCTCGGCGGTGAGCTTGCCATTGCGGGTGATGATCCGGGCGTTGAAGCAGTCGGGCGTATTCTTATCCCACAGGAAACCTAAGCCCTTGACCCGGGTGACCTCTTCCGGGGGAACGGATGCGCCGGGGGCTTTGACCCGCACCTGGTTAAAGGTGGTGGCGCCTTCCAGCACCCAAGTGTTCTCATAGCCGTAGAACTTCAGCCGGTTTTGCAGGAAATAGGCCCGCTTGCCACGGCCGCACACCAGCAGCAGCTTCTCCTCCTTGCCGATGCCTTCGATGGGGCCCTCCACTTTGGACAGGTCCACAAACTTGGCCCCCCGGATGGTGGGCTGGGGGTTCACGTCGATAACAGTGTAGCCCTCGGCCTCCCCTGCAGCATACTGGGCGGGGGTCATGCTCTGCATGGCGCCGGAGAGCTTGTTCTCCAGCACGTACACAGCCTGCACAAAGGGGTGGATCGCCGTGGAGAAGGGCGGCGCGTAGGCAAAGTCCAGGTTCTCAAAGTCCTCCAGCTTGGCCCCCATAGAGAGGCCCAACACCCCAATATCCACCATTTTGTCCACAGCCCCGGGGCCCAGCACCTGAACACCCAGCAGCCGGTGGCTATCCTTGTCGGCGATCAGTTTGGTGATAAAGAAAGCCGCATCCGGATAGTAGTGGGCCTTGTCGTCCGTGACAGCCACCACCGTCTCCACGTGATAGCCCGCCTCCCTGGCAGCCGCCTCCGTCAAGCCTGTGCGGCCTGCGTTCAAACCGGGCAGCTTCACCACGCCGGTGCCCAGCACGCCAGGGTAGGTCTTGTTTTCTCCGTTCAAATGCTGCGCCAGGGTGCGGCCCTCCAAGTTGGCAGAGGAGCCCATGGGGGAATACTGGGCCTTGCCGGTCAAGCGGTTCCTCACCAGGGCGCAGTCCCCGGCGGCGTAGATATCCGGCACACTGGTGGCGAGACATTCGTCCACCACAAGGGCGCCCTTCTCCATCTGGATGCCAGTTCCCTCCAAAAAAGCCGTGTTGGGCCGGATGCCCGCAGACAAGACCACCACCCCACAGGGGAGCAGCCCCGCGCTGGTCTCCACGCCGGTCACAACGCCATCCCCCACCAGGGCGGAAGCCTTCGTCCCTGTGAGCACCCGGATGCCCTTCTGGGTCAGATGGTTCTTGACATACTGGGCCATCTCCGGGTCCAGCACACCGGACAGCAGCTGGGAGGCAATTTCCACCACCGTGACGGAAATGCCCCGGTCAAACAGGTTCTCCGCCAGCTCCAGGCCAATGAATCCCCCGCCAATGACCACAGCCTTCTTCACCTCATTGGACTCCAAATAGGCCCGCATGGTGATGGCGTCTTCCGGGGCCCGCATGGGGAACACGCCTGGAAGATCCACCCCAGGGATGGGCGGCTTTACGGCGGAAGCGCCAGTGGCCAGAATCAGCTTGTCGTAGGCATACACCTCTTCTTCGCCGGTCTCCACCTGCCGCACGGTCACCTGCTTGGCAACCGGATCCACCTGGGTGGCTTCCCGCAGCGTGCGCACCTCTACCCCGGTGAGGCCTTGGTACTTTGCCGGGGTGTTTACAATGAGCTCCTCCTTGTTGGCAATGGAACCGCCCACATAGTAGGGCAGCCCACAGCCCGCATAGGAGATATCCGCGCTTTTGGTGAGGAGCAGTACCTCATCCCCCCGGTTCTCCCGCTTCCATTTGGCAGCCGCTTTGGTGCCTGCGGCCACGCCGCCGATCACTAATACCTTCATCTCATGCATCCTTTCCCTGCCTGTGGCAGCAAGTGGGTTCCCCAGCGCACTCCGGCCGGGGAGCCGTACAGACCAGAACGTCCCCGCCTTCGATCACAAGAGGACGTCCCTCTACCAGTGCCCGAGCCACCTTGCTGCGCCCTGTTTCGTACATGCGCGTCACCGTGGTCCGGGAGATGTTCATGCGCGCCGCGCACTGCTCCTGGGTGTATTGCCGGTAATCCAGCAGCCGGATCGTCTCGTATTCATCCAGCCGAAGGACCACCGGTTCCTGGCTGCTCCCCTCCCCTCTGGGAAAAAACTCCGTCACAGGGGGCATGGAACAGATGCAGCGGCATTTACTAGGCCTGGCCAAGTGCACTCCTCCTCTCCGCCAGTTTCTTTAGTTCCATTGTACCTTTGTTTTGCACATATGTCAACAACGTTTCTTCCAATTCCCCCTGGAAGAGGTACCAAAAACTGTCACCGTTTTTCTACCAACCGAATATGGTGACAGTAAAGGGAGGAAGCAACATGGAGGAAGCGTTCCCTTTGGCCAGGCTCTCCCCCGGGGAGCATGGCCGGGTTTGGAAACTCAACGCCCAGGGACCCATCCGCCGCCGCTTGCAGGACCTGGGCCTGGTGCCCGGCGCGGCGGTGGAGTGTGTGGGCCAAAGTCCCTTGGGCACCCCCTCGGCCTACCGCGTTCGAGGGGCCGTGATCGCCCTGCGAAAAAAGGACGCTCAAAGCGTCCTTGTCACCTGGTAAAACACAGGGCGCCCGTCTTTGGGCTTTCCGAAGAGGGCGCCTTTTCCTGGGGAGAAAGTTTCTCCCCCCTTTTAGACAGGGAGTGTGATTGGATGGACGCTGCAGCAAGCCCTTCTTGGGAAGAGAGCCCACGGATCTTAGCCCTGGCGGGAAATCCCAACGTGGGAAAGAGCACGGTCTTTAACGCTCTAACCGGCCTTCGGCAGCACACGGGAAACTGGGCCGGGAAAACCGTGGCCAGTGCCCAGGGGATCTGCCGGTGGAAGGGGCAAACCCTCCGGCTGGTGGATCTGCCGGGCTGCTATTCCCTTCTTCCCCGGTCTCCGGAGGAGGAGGCCGCCCGGGACTTTCTTCTTTCCGGCAGGGCAGACGCGGTCCTGGTGGTCTGTGACGCCACCTGCTTAGAGCGGAGCCTGGGGCTGGTCCTGCAGGTGTTGGAGATCACTTCCCGGATCGTGGTGTGCGTCAACCTCTTGGATGAGGCGAAAGCCCGAAACATACAGGTGGACACCCAGGCTCTGTCCCAGCTGCTGGGGGTTCCTGTTGTGGGCACGGCCGCCCGCCGGGGCAAAGGGATCCCCCAGCTGCTGCAAACCGCAGTGGCGGCCATGGAGGCCTCTCCCAGCGCTCTCTCCCCTTCCGTCCCCTACCCCTCTCCCGTGGAAGGGGCGCTGGACCGACTGGCTCCCCTGGTGGATCGAAAAAAGCGGGAGAGCCTCCCCACCCGCTGGACCTGTTTGCGGCTGCTGGAAGGGGAGACGCCTCCCCCAGCCGCCTATTTGCTGGAAGACCCTTCCGTCGCCGCCGTCCTGCAAGACCTGTGGAGCCGTCACACCTCGGAAGAATATGGGGACGCCATCGCTGCCGGCCTGGCGGAAAAGGCGGCGGATCTGGCCCGGCGGACCGTCTGCGGCATGGGCCGGGGATACAGCCCTCGGGACCGGGCTTTGGACCGGATCTTCACAGGGAAATGGACCGCTTTCCCTGTCATTGGGTTGCTGCTGCTCCTGCTGCTGTGGCTGACCATGGTGGGAGCCAACGTTCCCTCCCAGCTTCTCAGCCAGGGATTTGCCCACCTGGGAACCGGGCTGCGGGCGCTGCTGGAATTTTGGAACGCCCCTGCTTGGCTCACGGGAGTCTTGGTGGACGGAGCGTACACCACCCTGTCCTGGGTGGTGGCAGTCATGCTGCCTCCCATGGCCATTTTCTTTCCCCTGTTCACCCTGCTGGAGGATCTGGGTTATCTGCCCCGCATCGCCTTTAATCTGGACCGATGCTTGCAAGCCTGCGGCGCCTGCGGAAAACAGGCTTTAACCACCTGCATGGGGCTGGGCTGCAACGCGGCAGGCGTCACCGGCTGCCGGATTATCGACTCCCCCCGGGAGCGAAACATCGCCTTGCTGACCAACAGCTTTATCCCCTGCAACGGCAGGCTGCCCCTGCTTGTTACCTTGATCTCTCTGTTTTTCGCAGGGGGCGGCGCCTCCTTCCTGGGAGCATTGCTTTTGGCAGGATTGCTCCTGCTGGCTTTGGGCATGAGCCTGGCGGCCTCCAAACTGCTTGCCCAAACCCTCCTGCGGGGAGAGCCCTCCTCCTTCACCTTGGAGCTTCCGCCCTATCGCACGCCCCAGGTGGGGCAGATCTTAGTGCGCTCCCTGCTGGACCGCACCCTATTCGTTCTGGGAAGAGCCGCGGCGGTGGCCGCTCCCGCAGGCGTGGGGATTTGGTGCCTGGCAAATCTCTCCCCCGGCGGGGAGAGCCTTCTGTCCCAAGGGGCCGGGTTCCTGGACCCCTTCGCCCGGCTGCTGGGAATGGACGGGGTGATCCTGCTCTCTTTTCTACTGGCCTTGCCTGCCAACGAACTGGTTTTGCCCCTGCTGCTCATGGGATACCTGTCTCAAGGGACCTTGACAGAGGTGAGCAACCTCTCCCTGCTGCACAACGTTCTGGTGGAAAACGGCTGGACCTGGGTCACCGCTCTGTGCGTACTGTTTTTCTCCCTGTTCCACTGGCCCTGCTCCACCACCTGCCTCACCGTCTGGAAGGAGACAAAAAGCCTCCGCTGGACGGCGACCGCTTTCCTTCTGCCCACGCTGTGCGGCATGGCCCTCTGCGCCCTTACGGCCTTTGTCACCCGTTGGATCCCCCTATAAAAATCCAGGGTGTCACCGCTCCCCTCGGGCGGCCTTTTCCTGGCGGCGCCGTTCTTTCCGATACTGGTAGCGTTCTTGGGCGGCTTCCCACTCCCGCTTTTCCTCTTCCGTGGTCAACACTAGCCGGGGCACTTCCACAGGACGCTCGTTTTCATCCAGGGCCACCATCACCAGGTAGGCCACGTTGATCAGCCGCTTGTGGCCGTTGAGCTCCTCCACATAGGTGCGTACGCACACCTCCATGGAAGTGCGGCCCGTATAGGTGATATATCCGCACAGCACAATGGTCTCGTTGCCGTAAGCGGGCCCTTCAAAGCGCAGGTTGTCCACGGAAGCTGTGGTCACATTGTGGTTGGAGTGCCGCCGGGCCACCACCCCGGCCACCACGTCGATCCACTCCATCAACCTGCCTCCAAACAGGCGTTTGTAGCCGTTCAAGCTGGACTGGGACAAAATCTGCACATGCTCCGTATAGGAATCCCGGACGTATTTCTCCATAGGCCTCTCCCTTCTTCTTTTGGTATTCCCCCGTATTATATACAATCCCTGTGCAGGATTCAATGGGGCGCTCTTGCAAACCCGGGGGAAATGCCCTTTCCGCCGGCCAATTTTCTCCAAGCAGCCACAGCTGCATAGGCAGATCTATTCTGGGCAGACTAAGGGTAAAACTACCCACAGGAGGAACTGCTATGATCCAGGAAGACACCATAAAACTGCTGCGGGAGTGCAACGCCGGCATTAAAATGGGCGTGGGCTCCATCGACGAAGTGCTGCCCAAGGTGAAGGGCAGCCAGCTGCGAAATTCCTTGGAAAAAAGCCGCAGCGCCCACACCAAGCTGGGAGACGAAACCCACTCCCTGCTGGCCCAATATGGGGACCAGGGCAAGGAACCCAGTCCAGTGGCTAAAGGAATGTCCTGGATGAAAACTAACGTCCAACTCGCTTTAGAGGATAGCGATAAAACCGTGGCTAACCTGATTACAGACGGCTGCAATATGGGGGTAAAATCCCTAAACCGCTACCTCAACCAATACAAGGCTGCCGAGGAACAGGCAAAACGCATTGCAGACCGCCTCATCACCTTGGAGGACAGCCTGGCCCAGGAAATGCAGCCCTATTTGTAGGATGTGAGAACGCTGGCATTGGTATGTTTGGAAAAAACCGGCATATACTGTACCCACAACTATCTGCCGGAAAGGGGCGGTCCCATGATCAAAGGCAAACCGTTGGCAGCCAATCTGCTTCTCAGCCTGGGCACAGGCGGGTTGGCCGCCTTGCTCACCCAGGGGGCCGGACAGGTATACGGCGCTTTGCGGCAGCCGCCCCTCTCCCCACCTGCTTGGGTGTTCCCTATAGTGTGGAGTCTTTTATACTTGCTGATGGGAATCGCCGCCTATTTGGTGTGGATGCGGGACAGCACCGGCCGCAATGGGGCTTTGGCACTGTATGCCCTCCAGCTGGCCCTGAACTTTGTGTGGCCCCTGCTCTTCTTCAACCTGCAAAATTACGCCCTGGCCTTTTTCTGGCTGCTGCTTCTTTGGCTGTTCCTGCTGGTGACCACCCTGCGCTTTTTTAAGGAGACGCCCGCAGCCGGGTGGCTTTTGGTTCCCTATCTGCTCTGGGTGACGTTTGCCGCCTATTTAAATGGGGGAGTTTGGCTTCTAAACCCAGGCACATAAATCCCCCCTGCAAAAAGGACGTCCGGGAAGACCCGGGCGTCCTTTTTCTCCGAAGAGCCGGTGAGGTGTCAGTTTCCTCACCGGCTCTTCCCATACTATTACAAAGTGCAGCCGTTCCTTGGAAGCCACTTTGCCAGCTGGTCCAGCACCTTGCGCAGGGGATGGTAGAGCAACAGCGCCAGAAGGAAGTTTCCTCCCCCGTGCACAAAGTCAAAAGGCAAACCGCTGACGATCCAGGCCAGCATCATAGAAACGCCGCCCACCGGCAGATAGGTCAGAGAGCAGAGCGTTCCAAAGGCCAAGCCAAAAAGCCCCGACAAAATGGCCCACTGCCAGCAGTGCCCCATCCAGCGGAACAGCCAAGTGAGCAGGGCCAGCAGAGGCCAAACGTACAAATACATCACCCACCAGGTGCCAAAGCCGCCATAGAGGAGTCCCTCCAACAGAAGAAACACCCCCAGGGCCCCCACCACCCTTTTTCCAAACACCAGCGTAAAAAGGATGGTCAGCAGGCTGACCAATTCCACATTGGGCAAAAAAGCCAGCACCTCTTTAGAGACCACTAGGACCGTGCCCATCATGGCCATCAAGCACAGGTTGGTGAGGCGGCTTTTCATCAGTAACCCACCGTCAAGGTCAGCTCATAGGTGTCGCCGTCGCTGATCTGGGTGGAATCTGCGCCGTAGTTCCACACTTCACCGCCCTTGGTCAGGCACCACCACTCCTGGTTGGCGTCGTCGGCCGTTTCGCCGTCCACCGTGGTGATGAACAGCCCGTAGCTGCTCTCTTCTCCGGCGATCAAACCTTCCGCCTCCAGGGCTTCTCCCAGGGTTTCTGCGGTGGTGGAAAGGGGGAACTCCTTCTCAGACCCGTCCCCGTGGACCACTTTCAAGGTGATCTCCTTTACCTGGCTCTCCTCCTGAGAGGCCTCGCCCTCCCGGGGCTCCGGCTTCAAAACAGAGCTCTCCTCTTCTGCAGGGGAGCTCACCTGGCTTTGGGAATCCACAGCGGAGCTCTCTTCTGTTTGCGAAACCGCAGAAGAGGATTCCACCTGGGAAGATGTAGAGGAACCGGTGCTGTCTCCGCAGCCAGCCAGCACAGAGACCACCAGCAGCAAGCTCAAAAGCAGAGCTCCCCAACGGCCTGTCTTACGTTTGGTACGTTTCATCATTTTTTGTTAACCTCATTTCTAAAAAAGTTTAGATTTGAGGGACGGCTCCCGCAGTTGCGTGCAGCGCTCTGGCGCACGGCGCTTCACCAAGGCCTGCCGGAAAAAGGGGATCCCCCTCTTTCCGGCAGAACTGTGCGGGCAGGAAAACCGGCCGGGTTTCCCCGGCCTCTCCTGTGCGGCGCGCCAAGAACCCGTGGCGGCAGCACGGCCATTCCGGGCAAGTCTTCCGGCTCAGGCATACAAACGGTGCGTTTCGCCTTCCCAGGCACACGCCCAGTGGCTGCAAGAAACGCCCCTCTGCCATTACGGCGACGGGTTCGCCGGGGAATTGCACCCCTGTTCCTGTGTTCGGCCACGGAGTCCATCCGTGGGCACCCGGAGTCCCAGCGGGCATAATCATACCCTATTCGGCGGGTTTTGTCAAACGGACAGGAGTTTGCCTCCCGTTCCCGATTTCGCTCCATTGGCGCACAGAGAAGGGCCGCCTGCAAACAGGCAGCCCTTCCTCCTCTATTTCAGCATCATTCACTTGTTCTGCCAAGGATACAAACAGCCGAGTCACCCCCGCTTTCGGAGGGTTTGGAAAAAGGCCTGTAAAAGCGCCTTGCTCTCCGCCTCGTAAAATCCCCGGTACACAGTAGGCCGGTGGCTGTACGGCAGGGAAAAGAGATCCACGGCCGTGCCGCAGCAACCGGCTTTCTCATCGTCCACCCCGTACACCACCCGGTCTATGTGGGCGTTGATCAGGGCCCCGGTGCACATGGGGCAGGGCTCCAAGGTCACGTAGAGGGTGCAGCCTGTCAGCCGCCAGGTGCCCAGCGTTTGGCAGGCTTGGGAAATGGCCTCCAGCTCCGCGTGGGCCAGGGCATTTTTGCCCGCCTCCCGGCGGTTGCGCCCCTCCCCCAGGATGACCCCCTCTCGCTCTACCACTGCGCCCACCGGCACCTCGCCGTGGGCAGCCGCTTCCTGCGCCAGTTCCAGGGCCCGGAGCATATACTTCTTTTCCGGAAGAAACGCCAGCTCCAACATCATAGGGCCACTGCGTTGTACACAAAGTACACAACCACCAACCCCACTGCCACCCAGAACATAGGCGTGCGCACCACAGCCAGGGCGCTTTCGGAAGCGGTCAGCGGGTAGGGGGGGCCGTCGTACCGGGGAGAGTTCTGTGTGATAAACATCCCCCGCCGGAACACGCAGAGCAGCACCAAGGCCACCAGCCCCAGGCCTATGGGCACCAGCATCAGCGCCAGATCCACACCGCCGGCAAAACTTCCGAACAGGTAGTCCGTGTGGCTGCCCACCACGGCAATGCCGTTGTTTAATGCGTGGATCCACACCGTCAGCCACAGGTTGTTGGTTTTAGCGTACAGAAATCCAAAGACGAGGCCGGAAAGGGTGGCAAACACCACCGTGGCCAGATCCATGTGGGCCATGCCGAAAATCAAAGCAGAGGCCACAATGGAAAACCCGATGCCATACCGGCGCAGCGCGGAGAGAACCACGCCCCGGAAAGCGAACTCCTCCAAAAAGGGCACCAGGACTGCGGTTACACCCAATTCCAAAAGAATGGCGGGAAGGGATTCTTCCCCGGACACCACCCCGGAGGTGCTTTCGTATCCGAAGAACTGGAAGAAGTTCTGCACCGCTAAGGCCGGATAGTTGGCCAGCAAAACCAGGGCCAGCCCAGCCAGCACGCACAGAGCGCCGCCGGTAAAGCCCACCCGTTCAAATTTTAAGTAATCCCCGGGATCTTTCCGAAGGACCAACAAGTACAGGGCAAAGGGCAAAGCGGTGGCAAGAGGCACCATCACCGCTGAAAGCCACAAGTACCCCATGGAATCCGTTGTGACGTCCACCCCTACGGCCAGCAGCAAAAAGAGCAGAGGGACCTGCCAGAAAAAGGACAGGGCCGTTTGCGCCAGAGAGAGCAGACCCATGCGGTTCATGGTTTGGGAAGCGCCCTTGGTGCGCGTGTGCTCCTTGACCTGTACGGCAAAGGGGGGCGCTGCCACCGGAACACATGGGCCTGCGCCGCACCCCTGTGCCGGGAGAGGGCTCTGCCAAGGCTCCCCCCTGCCCGCCGCAGAAGCCCCGCCGGAGTTCCAAGCGGGAGCAGCCGCAGGAGGCTGGGTCACAAGAGCTTGGGGCACATTCTGGGGCACGGCCGGATAGGCAGCGCCCGGGCCATAGGCGGGGGCTCCATACCCGGGCGCGGGGGTTTGAGGCCCGGTTTGAGGCGCGGCCGGATAGGCAGCGCCGGGGCCGTAGCCTGGGCACCCGTACCCGGGCGCGGGGGCTTGGGGCCCGGTCTGAGGCGCGGCCGGATAGGCAGCGCTGGGGCCGTAGGCGGGGGCTCCGTACCCGGGGGCGGGGACTTGGGGTCCGGTCTGAGGCGCAGCCGGATAGGCGGCGCCGGGGCCGTAGGCGGGGGCTCCGTACCCGGGCGCAGGGGCTTGGGGCCCGGTCTGAGGCGCAGCCGGATAGGCGGCGCCGGGGCCGTAGGCGGAAGCTCCGTACCTGGGTGCGGAAGGAGCAGAACCAGCGGGATAGCCCCCCTGCCCAGCCACCGGTTCATAACCGGCAGGCGGAGCTGGAGGGGTGCTGTACAGGCTGGGGTCCGGCGGAGCAACTGGGGGTGGATACGAACCGTAGTTCATAAGGGACCTCCCTTCTCAGATTACAGGATTTGGCACAGTTTTTGAGAGAAGTCCGCCGGATCCTCCAGGGAAATTCCCTCAATCAGCAAAGCTTGGTCGTACAGAATTTCCCCGTACAGCTTTAAGCGGTCCTTGTCTTCCTGGTACAACTGGCAGAGCCGCTGGAAGATGGGATGCTCTCCGTTGATCTCCAGCACCCGCTGGGCTTTGATCTTTTCCTGGGCAGGCATGGCGTTGATCACTTTTTCCATCTCCGTGGAAATCATGCCGTCGGTGGTGATGCACACCGGGTGGCTCTTCAGCTTGCCGGAAACCCGCACGTCCTTCACCTTGTCTCCCAGGGACTCTTTCAGGAAAGAGAGCAGTTCCTTGTTCTCTTCGGCCAGCTCCCTGGTCTTTTCCTTCTCTTCGGTGGTCTCCAGTTCCAAATCGTCGGCGGAGATGTTGCGGAACTCCTTGTCCTCATACTTCATGAGCATGCGCAGGGCAAATTCATCCACATTGTCCGTCAGGCACAGCATTTCATAGCCTTTTTCCTGCAGGGCTTCCGCCTGGGGCAGGCCCAGGATCCGCTCCACCGTCTCCCCGCAGCCGTAATAGATATACTTCTGCTCCGGCTTCATCCGGGAGACATACTCTTGCAGGGTCACCAGTTTCTTTTCCGCCGAGGAGACAAACAGAACCAAATCCTTCAGCTCGTCTTTCTTGGCGCCGTAGTTTTCATACATGCCAAACTTCAATTGCAGGCCAAAGCTCTTCCAAAACTCCTCGTACTTTTCCCGGTCATTTTTCAGCATGGATTGCAGCTCGGAGGCAATTTTCTTCTCCAAGCGGCCGGCAATCAGCTGCAGCTGCCGGTCGTGCTGGAGCATTTCCCGGGAAATGTTCAAAGACAAATCCTGAGAATCCACCAAGCCCTTGACAAAGCTGAAGCAATCCGGCAGCAGGTCGGCGCATTTGTCCATAATGAGCACGCCGCTGGCATAGAGCTGCAGGCCTTTCTCATACTCCCGGGTGTAGTAATCCATGGGCGCGTGAGAGGGGATGAACAGCAAGGCCGTGTAGGTGGCAGCCCCTTCCGTAGAGGTGCGGATCACCTTCAGGGGATCCTGCCAATCGTAAAACTTCTCCTTGTAGAAAGCGTGCAGTTCTTCCTCGGAAACTTCGCTCTTGGACTTTTTCCAGATGGGGGTCATGCTGTTGAGGGTTTCCAGTTCCGTGTGAGTTTCGTACTCCGGATCCTTGCCGTCCACGCCGGTGCCCTCTTTCACATGGGTGTGAGAAACCTCCATGCGGATGGGATAGCGAATGTAGTCGGAATACTTCTTCACCAGGTCCTGAACCCGGAACTGGTCCAAAAACTCGCTGTAGTTCTCGTCCTCAGAATCCGCCTTAATGTGCAGGGTGATAGTGGTGCCCCGGTCCGCTTTGGTTCCGGGGGTGATCTCATACCCTTCCAAGCCGGTGGACTCCCAATGCCAGGCCTCCTCCGAGCCAAAGGCCTTGGTGTCCACGGTGACCCGGTCGCTGACCATGAAGGCGGAGTAGAAGCCCACACCGAACTGGCCGATGATGTCCACCTCTTCCTTTTTCTCCGCCTCCTGTTTAAACTGGAGGGACCCGCTCTTAGCGATGACGCCCAGGTTTTGATCCAGCTCCTCCTGGGTCATGCCGATGCCGTTGTCGGTGATGGACAGGGTGCGGGCCTCCTTGTCCAAGTCCAGGCGGATGGAGAAATCCTCCCGGGAAAGGCCGGTGGCCCCATCTTCCAACGTACGGTAATAGAGCTTGTCAATGGCGTCGCTGGCGTTGGAGATCAACTCCCGGAGAAAAATCTCCTTATGGGTGTAGATGGAGTTGATCATCAAGTCCAGCAAACGCTTGGATTCTGCCTGAAATTCTTTCCTAGCCATAGTGCGTGTTTACTTCCTTTCCATGTATAGAACAGACAGCCCAGAGGGCTGAGTGCAAGCTAAAATGACAGAGTCCCGCCTCTTCGCAGAGGACAAAGCCCTTCTGCTTTCCGCAGTGCTGCCGGCAAGTCTCGGTGATGCCGCATCCAAAGAATCGGACGCCTTTACAGCTTTACAGCCGCCACCAACAGCATCATGGGCCGGCGCAGTTCGTCCTTCATGCCGGGGAGATCCTGCATGTGTTCCGGGGGTTTGGCTTCCACCACACGGCGCAGGGAAAAGCCTCCCGTCAAAAGGGTGTCCAAATAGGTGGTGAGGGTGCGGTGGTATTTTACAACGTCCTCTCCCAGGAAGTTTGCCTTCCGCTCTCCCTCGTAATAATAGTTGTCCACCGGGAAATGGAGGATGTTGCCGTTTTCGTCGTAGTACCAATCCTGGCTGCCGTAGGCGGTAAAAATGGGATGCTCCACCGAGAAGACAAAGTCCCCTCCAGGCTTGAGCCAAGAGCGCACCTTTTCCACAAGCGCCGGGTAGTCCTTTACATAGTGAAACGCCAGAGAGCTGAATACCACGTCAAAGCTTTCCGGGGCGAAATGCGCCTCTTCTATGGCGGCGCGCTGGTATTCCACCTGAGAAAACTGGGTCTTCTCCCGGGCCACTTCCAGCATTTTCTCCGAAAGGTCCACGCCGGTGACGTGGGCAGCCCCATGCTCTGCCGCATAGATACAGTGCCAGCCGTAGCCGCAGCCCAGATCCAGCACGGTTTTCCCGGAAAAAGAGGGGAGAATTTTCTGCAAATCCCCCCATTCGCCGGCGCCTGCCAACCCCTGTTTGGAGCGGTTCATCTGGCTGTATTTGGCGAAAAACACCGGATCGTCATATTTACTTTTCCGCATGCGAACACCTCATTTAATAAACAATTCCCACACTCATGTTCGAAGTATTATTGTAATACAAAACCGCCCTTGTTGCAAGGGCGGTCCTGGTTTCTTTACAATTTGGCAACAGTTCCGGGTCACTTCAGCTCTGCGATGGTGACACCGTTTTCCCCTTCCCCATAGACACCCAGCCGGAAGCTTTTCACTTGGGAACAACGGCGCAGATGCTGCTGCACAGCGCTGCGCAGCACGCCGGTCCCCTTGCCGTGGATGATGGTCACCAGGGGCAAGTGCATGCGGGAAGCCCGGTCCAAAAAGGCGTCCACCTCCATCAGGGCCTCCTCCACGTTTTGCCCGCGTATATCCAGGCTGGTGGATATCTCCGGGGTGGAGACGCTTTTGGTCACGGAGCGCCCCTGCTGCTTCTTCAGCTGCCGCTTGCTCACCAGGCGGACGTTAGAAAGGGGCACTCGGGTTTTGATAATGCCTGCCTGGACCAGCACTGTGTCGTCCTTGGGAAGCTCCAGCACGGTGGCAGATTTGTCAATGTCGTAGAGCAGCACTTCGTCTCCCACCACCAGAGGGCGAGGCAGCGTGTAGTGGTCGTCCCGGCGCTTGCGGACCGGATCGGCAGAGCTCTCCAACTCCCGCATGCCGGAGCGAAGCCGGGCTTTCTGCTCGGCGGAGAGCTGCTTGTTCTTCTGGCGGCGCAGCTCCTCCAGTTCGTTCACCAGGGCGTCCGCCCGCTGGCGGGTCTTTTGGACAATCTGCGCGGCCTCTTGCCGGGCCTGCTCGATCTCCTTTTTGGCCTGGGACTCCGCCTCCTCTTTGAGACGCTGGGCCTCTTGGGCGTTTTCCTTGGCCTTGGCTGCGGATTCCCGCAGTGTCTCCAGCTCATCCTCCATCTTCCGGCGGTCCTCTTCCAGGCGGCTCACCACCTGTTCAAAGGCGTTGCTCTCCTCGCTGACCAGCTTCCGGGCCCGGTCCACAATGGACGGGTCCATGCCCAGCCGCTGGGTGATGGCAAAGGCGTTGGATTTGCCGGGAACGCCGATCAGCAGCCGGTAGGTGGGGCGCAGAGTGGTCACGTCAAACTCGCAGCTGCCGTTTTCCACACCGGGAGTCTGGATGGCATAGGCCTTCAGCTCCGCGTAGTGGGTGGTGCAGGCCAGGCGCACCCCCTTGCTCCGCAGCTCTTGGATGATAGATTCCGCCAAGGCGGCGCCCTCTACCGGGTCGGTGCCCGCTCCCAGCTCGTCCAACAGGATCAGGCTGCTGCTGTCCGCCACTTGGAAAATTTGAATGATGTTCACCATGTGGGAAGAAAAGGTGGAAAGGGACTGCTCAATGCTCTGCTCGTCTCCGATGTCCGCCAAAATGTGCTGAAACACGGAGATGCGGCTTCCCTCCCCCGCAGGAATCATCAGGCCGCACATGGCCATGAGGGTCAGCAGGCCGATGGTCTTCAGGGCCACGGTCTTGCCGCCGGTGTTGGGGCCGGTGATGATGAGCGTGTCGAAGGTGTCCCCCAAGGTGATTTCCGTGGGAACCACCTTTTCCTTGGCGATCAAAGGATGGCGGGCGCTGTGAAGAACCACCCGTCCATCTTCGCCAACGTCTGGCACCACCGCCTTCATTTTATAGGCCACCTGGGCCTTGGCGAAGATCAAATCCAGCTGGACCGCGTATTGGTAGCTTTCGATGATGGAATCTGCGAAAGATCCCGCCTCTCCGGAAAGCTCCAGCAAAATGCGGGAGATCTCCTCCTGCTCGTCGGAGCGCAGAACCCGGATTTCGTTGTTGGCTTCCACCACGCTCATAGGCTCCACAAACACCGTGGCCCCGCTGGCAGAGGTGTCGTGGACCAGGCCTGGCACCTCTCCCCGGAATTCGGCCTTCACAGGAACCACGTAGCGGCCGCCCCGCTGGGTGACAATGCTCTCCTGCAAATGGCGTTGGTGAGCCGGGGAGCGGACCAATTTGTCCAGCTGGTCCCGCACCCGCTGGGAGGCCGCCCGGATCTTTCGCCGGATGGCAGCCAGCTGAGGAGAGGCGTTGTCCGCCACTTCTTCCTCGCTGACAATGCAGGTGAAAATCTTCTCCTCCAGATATTTGTTGGGCGCCAACACCTGAAACCGGCCGGTGAGGGCCGTGCGGACACTCTCGCTCTTGCTCCACCATTGGGTCAATCCCCGAATAGTCCGCAAGGTGGCCCCAATGTCCAACAGCTCCCGCAGGCCCAAACCGCCCCCTGCCTGAGCCCGGCGCAAGGGGTTGGTCACATTTTTCATGCCGTAAAACGAGGGCGCGCCGTATTTGGCCATGGCTACAAAAGCAGCGTCTGTCTCCTGCAGCAGCCACTGGACTTCACCGGCTGTATGCACCGGCGTCAGCGCCCGGGCAAGCTCCGCCCCATCGGCGCTGGAACACTCCCCCGCCACCATTTCTAAAATTTTATCCAGCTCTAAAGCTTTTGTATGTTTGTCCATTCTCTGGATCCTTTCAGCAACATCGCCGGAGCCCCCGGCGTATTGCCCTCTGAATTTTTATGGAATCGTTTCTATCTTTCGTAAAGATGGGTTTCCCTCTCAAGAGAGAGCCCCTGCTTCCCCGCTTTCCTCTCTGGCGTTCTCTGCTTACAGCAGGCTGTAGTAAAAGTCCAGAGTTTTGGGCCGTTTCTGCAGGATCTGCATGGTGTAGGCCTCCGCGGCGGCGGCCAGTTCCTGCTGGGCCCCTGGGGACACCGTAAAGGAAAAGATTTTTTCAAAGTCTGCAAAGACAATGTGGCGCATAGCGGTCAGCGCAGCCGGGGAAAGGGGAGCGCAGGGGTCCCCGTTGTCGATGTAGCACTCCTGGCAATAGAGTTCGCCCCGGTTGATTTTAAAGTACATCCGCGGGGACTCATAGGCGCCGCAGTGGGCGCAGTAGGCCACATTGGGCATATATCCCGCTTCAGAGAGCATGCGCAGCTCCACAATGGCTTTCAGCACGGCCTGAGGCCGGGAGCCCTTGCACAAAAAGTGCAGGGCGTTGAGCACCAGCCGCAGGTACTCCCCCGCCTCCACCCCTTCGGGCACCACCTCTACAGCCAGCTGGCAGAAGTACTGGGCCAGGGCCAGGCGGGTGATGTCCTTACGCAGGTCGAAGAACACCTCAATGGGAAAGGCCTCGCTGATATTGTATGCGCTTTTTCCTTTGGAAAGGGTGAAACGGGAGTAGCACAGCAGCCCCGTGGCCGCATTCTTGCTATCTTTCAGCTGTTTCGCCCGGCGGGCAAACGCCCGCACCACTCCCTCATCCTTGGTAAGAACCGTCACCAGGCGGTCGCTCTCGCCCACCGCCTGTTCCTTGATGACCAGCCCCTGGGTTTTCCGCTGCATGCACTGCCTCCCCGCCAAGGCCCTGCCGGGCCTCCAGCCGCTGTTTCAGCTGGGTATAGTGAATATAGTCCTGCACCCTGCCTGTCCGGTAAAAGCTGTTCCAAGCTTCTTTCACATCCACAAACGCTTCCCCCTTTGGAAAAGGCTGCAGCCTTTTCTCTTACTAAGAAGAGTATTTGCGAATCTTCCCGGCCTATGACAGGAAAAGATTTGTTTGTTCGACACCCTGCGCCACATTTCGCAAGGTTTTTGTGCTTCTGGGAATCAGTCCCTGGGCACAGCCCAGGAAAGCCCCCGGTTTTTACAGGGGGAATGGCCCGCGTCTCTCACAGTTCCAAGTCTTTCTGGGAAAAGCCCAAACTCTGGAGGGTCTCCGGTCTTTGGCGCCAATCTTCCTTCACTTTGACCCAGAGCTGCAGGTTGACCCTGCAGTCAAAAAAGCGCTCCATATCCTCCCGGGCCAACGTCCCGATCTTCTTCAGCATGGACCCGCCCTTGCCAATTAAGATTCCCTTGTGCCCCGGTTTTTCACAGTAGATGGTCACATCCACATCCAAAATATCCTCCCGGTCCCGCATCCGTTCCGTAACAGCCGCCACACCGTGGGGCACCTCCTGCTCCAACAGGCGCAGCACCTTTTCCCGGACAATCTCCGAAGCGATCACCCGCTCGGGCTGGTCGGTCAGCGTGTCCTCCGGGAACAGGTGGCCCCCGGGCAGGCACAGTTTGCCCAGCTCCTGCAGCAGCTCTTCCACACCGCTGCCGTCTCGGGCGGAAACCGGCACCACCGCTCGAAACTCGCACCGGGCGGCAAACTGGGCAATCTGCTCCATGAGGACAGACTTGTCCTCCAGCAGGTCGATTTTGTTCAGGGCCAGGACCGCAGGGATCTTTCCCTGGCGAAAGCGCTTCATCAATTCTTCATCCGCTTTGGAGATGCCGCTTCCCGCCTCCGCCACCAGCAGGCAGGCGTCCACACCGTCTATGGTGCGGGTGACCGATTTTACCATGTAATCTCCCAAGGAGTTTTTGGGCTTTACCAGCCCGGGGGTATCCAAAAACACCAGCTGGTCCGCCCCCTTGGTGAGCACCCCCATAATGCGGGTGCGGGTGGTCTGCGGCTTGCGGGACACAATGGCAATTTTCTGGCCAATCATCCGGTTGAGCAGGGAGGACTTGCCCACGTTAGGCCTCCCTACAATAGCCAGCAGCGCCGAGCGCTCCTGAGGTACTGTCTCCATACGTCTTCTTCCTTTCTGCGCAACACAAGGGGGCACCACGAAGCCGCGGCGCCTCCCTGACACTCATCTGCTTTTACTTTCTGCGGCGAAACCGGTCCAGCTGTTCTTCCACCCAGGCCGGCCCCCAAAAGATGAACCAAACGCCCACTCCCAGAGAAAACAGGAGAACGGTCAGGCGAAGCGGATTTGTGAGAATGTCCCACAGAAGCTGCCAGAGCTCCGTGCGGAACAGCACGATGACACCCACCAGCAAAGCCCCTATGGCGCTGAGCAGCACTGCCCCCGCCGCCAGATCCTTCACCAGGCCAATATACCGGTTGCGGCTTTTTTGGGTAAAGTCGCAAAACTTCTCCAACGCTGTGTTCAAAGCCTCCGCCGTCATGACCCCACTGATAGCCAAAACCAACGCTGCCATCTCCCCCCGGCTCAAAGAGAGCTGCGAGGCAAAAAACAGCACGTACACGCACATCACCACATGGATGCGCATGTTTCGCTCCGACCGGATGCACGCCCCGATTCCCCGGAAGGCATCTTGGAAGCTATGCCAAATCCGCCGTTTGGAAGGCGGCGTTTTCTCACTCATCCGGATTGGTGGCGTAGCTGGCGCTGGCGGGCAGGCCCAGCTCCCGCATGACCTGCTCCTCTTTCTCCCGCATCCGCACCCGGGCAAGGCCGCCGGCCTCGTGGTCGTATCCCAGCAAATGCAGCATGGAGTGGGCGGTCAAAAAGCCGATCTCCCGCTCTAAGCTGTGGCCATAGGTCTTGGCCTGCTCCATGGCCTTGGGCACGGAAATGACAATATCCCCCAGAATTTTTGCCCCGGTCTCATGGTTGACATCGTACTGGCCGTTTTCCCCCATGGGGAAGGAGAGCACGTCGGTGGGGGCGTCAATATCCCGATACTGACGGTTCATCTCCCGGATTTGATCGTTGTCCACAAACGAGACGCTGATCTCTGCGGAATCCTTAAAGCCCTCCAGCTGCAGCACCGCGTGGCAGCACCGCCGAATGAGCATGCGCACCCCTGTGGGGATTTTCACCGTCTTCTGCTGATTTGAAATGATCACTCTGATTTTTTCCATGCTATGCACCGTTTCCTTTCCGTGGGCTTTTCCCACCTAGTTTCGTACAAACTCCTAAGCCCTGCCATACTATTTCCCCTTACCTTGCCGGGCGGCTGGCCCGCTCGTAGGCACGGATGATATCCTGCACCAGCTTGTGGCGCACCACGTCCTTCTCTGTAAACCGGAAGATGGCGATGTCCTCAATCCCTTTGAGCACGCGCACCGCCTCTTTCAAACCGGATCGTTTTCCATCGGGCAGGTCAATCTGCGTCACGTCTCCGGTGATGACCATCTTGGAATTAAACCCCAGCCTAGTCAAAAACATCTTCATCTGCTCCCCGGTGGTGTTTTGCGCCTCATCCAAAATGATGAAGCTGTCGTCCAGCGTCCGGCCCCGCATGTAAGCCAAGGGCGCCACTTCAATGTTCCCCCGCTCCACATAACGCTGGTAGGTTTCCGCCCCCAGCATATCAAATAAGGCGTCGTACAAGGGCCGCAGATAGGGATCCACCTTCTGCTGCAAATCTCCGGGAAGGAAACCCAGCTTTTCTCCGGCTTCCACCGCCGGGCGGGTTAAAATAATGCGATTCACCTGCTGGGCGCGGAAGGCGTTCACCGCCATAGCCACTGCCAGGTAGGTCTTGCCCGTACCTGCCGGCCCCACTCCGATGGTGATGGTGTTCTCCTTGATATTGTCGCAATAGGTGCGCTGGCCCACCGTCTTCGGCTTGATGGGCTTGCCCTTGCTGGTGATGCAGATGCAATCCCCCGCCAGCTTTGCCACCTTATCCTCGCTGTCCTCTCCCACCATGCGCATGCAGTAACGCACATTCTGTTCGGTGAGGGTCTCCCCGCTGCCAAGCAGCGTCAACAGGCTTTTCACCGTGCGCGAGGCCTTATCCACCCCTTCCGGGTTCTCTCCGGTGATCTTCAGTTCTTCGTCTCGCACCACTAGGGTTACGCCATACTCCTGCTCGATCAGGCGGATGTTTTCATCAAAGCTGCCAAACAGGGCGACAGCCTGCTCCATTCTGTCCAAATTGATTTTTTGCTCCAAAGACATCTCCTGTTTCTGAAAAAAATAGTAGCCGAAAAAGAGCCCTTTCCTCGAGCTCTTTTCCCCTATGCGGCTATTATAACACAGGACTTGAGGGTGCTTCAAGACAAAACTATATGAAGACTACCCAAAATTTTTCCCACTCTTTGTGCTAATTAACCTCAATCCTCTGTTCCACTCCAATCTCCTCTTGACAGCGGCATTGGGCGCGCAGCACACAGCCCTCTTCCGTCACCGTAAAGGACAGGGATTCCTCCACCACCTTGCTGCCAACCGGCAGCTGCTTCTTCTGCTCCCGCCGCAGGGCCAACAGGGCCGCTTCCCGCAGCTGGTCTGGAGAGAGGGTTCTCTCCCTCTCTGCCAGAGGCTGCACGTACTGCTCCTCCCACACCAGTGGAAGGGCCCTTCCCAGGGGCGTCCAAGCCTTGATCTCTTTCCAGCTGCGGCAGGGCCCCTCCGGCTCTTGGAAAAAGCCCAGGGGAATCCGCACCCCAAAGAGGACCAAGCTGGCCTGCCGCTGCACCTCTCCAACGGGAATGGTCTCCCTTTGCTGGGCGCTAACCTCCACGGCAAATTCCCGATAGGTCAAGGCGCGCACACTGCCCCGGGCAGGGCCCAAAATCTGATAGGGCTCCGCCGGAGGCGGAGAGTAGGGGTCCTCTTCCTGGGCATACAGGCCGGTGACCAGCAGCTGTCCCTCTTCCACGGTGTCCCCGGCCCGCACCAGGGGCCTGCCCCGCTCCGCCTCCACGGAGAGCACGGTGCCCGCCCGGGCAGCCACCAGGTTGGACCAGTGGTCGTCCCCCTCTACGGAGGGGGCCTCCAAACTCTCCCGCATAGAAATTTCCAAAAAGCAGCCGTCTGTGTTTACCGCCAGCCAAGAGACGCCCGGCAGGTCGTTCTGCAGGGCCCGGGCCGCCATATCCGGGTCCAACCCCCGCCGGCTTGCCCCTGCGATCACGCCGTTTTCTGCAGCAGCCGCCAGCACCTGCGCCGGCGTGAGAGTTTCCGCCCCGGTCACCGTTATCCCCCAGTAGAAACCGCTGAGAAACCAGTAGACAACCGCCCCGCAAAGAACCCCCGCCGCCAGCCCCTTTCTCTTCTTGAGCCGCGCCGTATAAAAGGGAAGCCCCCCCTTGCCCCGCAGGCGCAAGCGCACCTTCCACCGCCGCGCCAAAGGGCGCAGCTGTTTGTATTCCCGGGCGCGGCAGCGGACAAAAACCCGGTCCCCCTCCCGCTGGAATCCCCAAAATTCCCAGCCGGACCGGGCTGCCCCGTTGAGGAACCTGGCCCAGCTGCCCTGTATTTCCACTTGGGCCCACCCCAGAAGAAAATGTGCCAACCGCTCCGTCATGCCATCCCTCTTTCCCCATAGGTATAGGCCACTTGCAAAATCTTCCCCTCCACCACGGCGGCGCTGGCCGTCAGCCGCTTGAGCTGGAGCGCTTCCCCCTGGATGGTCACGCGTAAGCGCCCTGCCCGAAGAACCACCTGGGACTCCCCGTAATCCACAATCCCCTCGCAGCCGTCCGCCACAGCGGAACGGTTTCCCACAATGCGCAGCTCCATGCCTTCCCGTCCAAGTTCCAACCCCTGTCCCTCCCAACTGGGCGCACCGCCCCGGCCTCTTCGTCGATTTCCCGGCTTGGGAAAACCCTGTACCATTTCTATGTAGGCGAGGGAGAATGTATCCACCCAAAACTGCATAGGCTGTTTTACCAGCTTTCTTTTGGAAAAGGAGTCCTTCTATGGCCGCGCTGCACCTTTCTCCCTCTATTCCCCGCCGCCCCTCCCTGCGCCATCTGCCAGCCGCCTTGGGGCTGGCCCTGTGGGGTGTAGGCCTTTTGGTTTGGCCCGGTTTTGTCCGGGACAGCGTGGCCCAGAGCACCCTGTACTGCATAACCTCTTTGGTGCCCTCCCTGTTTCCCTTTATGGTTCTGGCCAGCGCCTGTATACGCTCCCCAGGAGGAGCGGCTTTGGGAAAGCTCCTCTCCCCCCTGACCCGCCGGCTCTTTCGCCTGCCCGCCTGCTGCGGGGCCGCTCTCCTGCTGAGCTTTTTCGGCGGCTATCCCGCCGGGACCCGGTGCGTTTCCCTGCTGTGGGAGCAGCAGACAATCAACCGGGAACAGGCGGGCCGCATGCTGCTGTTCTGTATAAACCCCGGGCCTGCTTTTGTGGTCACCTTTCTGGGCTACGGCGTTTTGGGCAGCCCAGCCCAAGGATGGCTGCTCTTTTTCTCCGTTTCCCTGGGAAGCCTGCTGTTGGGCCTGCTCTCCGGCCTTGGGAAGCCTCTTCCTCCCCAGGAGGAAACAAGGGCCGCTCCCCCGCCTGCAGGCGTTTTGCCTGCCGCCGTGTGGGACGCTTCCTCCGCTGTGGTGAAGATGTGCGGCTGCATTCTCCTGTTTGCCGGATGGTCCGCCCTCCTCCGGGGAAGCGGCCTGTGGCAAGAGGCCGTAGGCCTTCTGTCCTCCACAGGGGTCCTCTCCCGAGAAGCCGCGGCCGTGTGCCTCTCCTTTTTTCTGGAAGTCACCGGGGGAACAGGAGAGGCCGCCCGCTTAGGCGCAGGAACGGCGCTGTACGCTTTGGGGCTGGGCTTTGGAGGGCTTTGCATCCACCTGCAGGTGTTCTCTTTTTTCCACGACTTTCCCTGTCCCCGGTGGAAATTTTTCCTGTTCCGTCTGCTGCACGGGATCGGCTCCTTGGGAATCTATCTGATTTGGGAACGGCTCCTCCCCCGAGAAAGCCAACTGGTGTGGGCCTCTGCAGCGGTCCCCCTTTCCTATGGGGGCACTGCCTCCACCTGGGCGGGAGGGCTTTCCCTGGTGCTGTTGTGCGGGGCATTTCTGGTTTTCACCAGCCAGGCTCAAAAGGGGAAGGACCCATTGCGCCCGAGAAAAAACCATGGTACAATGGAGCAAGAAAACTAGAAGTGCCCGCAAGGCCGGGCGAAAGGACGCCGCTCCATGAAATGGTTTCGCAAGAAAAAGCACCCTCCCCTGTTTGGAAACAACATTGCACCCACCTGCGCCTACTGCCAGCACAACGCGGCAGCTTCCGGGCCGGTGGTCTGCTCCCTGAAGCGCAAGCCAGATGGGGAGGCCTGCAAAAAGTACCAGTACGATCCCCTGCGCCGGGAGCCACAGGTGGCTCCCGCCCTGCAAACCTCCCGGTACAGCCCGGAAGACTTTCAATTGTAAAGAAGGGGAGCACGACTCCCCAAAAGCAAACCGGAGAGACGCCGCACACGCAGCGCCTCCCCGGTTCTCTCTTTCCGGCAAAAGGCAAGAAACAGATCAGGCATGTTCCTCAGGCAGACGGGCCCGCAGGGCTTTGGTGGCAATGCCCTGCTCGGTAAAGCGCACCTCATGCTCGGTGAGGATATTCTCCACCCCCGGCTCCCCATGGAGGTCCTTGGTGTCCAAAAACACCGTAAAGCCCGCCTCGGCGAAGTACCGCCGGGTGGCCAGGTACAGGTCGTCGTTGTCCGTTTTGAACCAGATTTCCCCGCCGGGGGCCAACAGGGGTTTGTAGTGGAGCAGCTGGCGGGTGTGCGTCAACCGGCGCTTGTGGTGGCGGGCCGTGGGCCAGGGATTGCAGAAGTTGATGTAAATCCGCTCCACCTTTTCCTCCGGGGCAAACAGCTGTTCCAGCCGCTCGATGTTGTAGGCGCACAGGGCCACGTTGTCCGGCTCTTCCTGGCCAAACGTTTCCGCAATATTGCGGCGGGCCACGCCTAAAATGTCCAGGCTGATGTCGATCCCCAAAAAGTTCACGTCTCGCTGGACATGGGCGGCCTCCGCCAGAAACACGCACTTGCCGCAGCCCAGATCCAGGTGTAAGGGTCGCTTTTCGCCAAAGACCTCGGTCCAATGGCCCCGGCGCTGTTCCGGGTTGGAAATATAGTACGGGCAGGCGGACAGCTCCGGCCGGGCCCAGGCTTTTCTTCGAATCCTCATGATTTCTCTCCTTTGGGGGATGTTTCGCAGGCTTTATTATACCTGCCCGCCGGGAGGAAATCAAGCGGGGTCGTTGCAACCGCTGGAATTCCGTAGTACAATAGAAACTGGAAAGGAGAAATGGCGTATGAGCAAATGGGCTTTAGCCCTGGAAGGAGGCTCCCTGCGCTGCATGTTCACCGCAGGGGTGGTGGATGTGATGATGGAGCGGGGACTTCTGTTCGACGGAGTCTTCGGCGTTTCCGCAGGGGCGCTGACCGGAGTGAACTACGTCTCCGGGCAAATCGGCCGCACTGCCCAGGTCAACTTGGACTACGTCAACGACAAACGGTACTTGGGCTTGGGAAACCTGATTTTTCACAAGAGCATTTTCAACTTTGATTTCCTGTTTGGGGAAATCTCAGACAGCCTGCTCCCTCTGGACCGGGAGACCTTTGCCAAGTCCCCCTGCGCTTACACAGCCATTGCCACCGACTGCCGCACCGGCCAGCCTGTGTATGCAGAAAAGCACACCTGTACGGACATCTATGGGGCCATACGGGCCAGCGCCAGCATGCCTCTGCTGTCCCCCATGGTGCTGGTGGAGGGAAAGCCCTGTTTAGACGGGGGCGTGTCTGTCTCTATCCCGTACCAAAGGCCTTTGAAAGAGGGGTACGAGAAGGTGGTGGTGGTCACCACCCGGGAGCACGGCTATCGGAAACCCTTGGTCTCCCGGCCTTTGGCGCGGCTCTATGCCCGCCGCTATAAAAAATATCCCAACCTGGTGCGCGCCCTGCTGAACACACCCCGGCGCTATGCCAAAGAATTGGAAGAATTGGACCGCCTGGAGGCGCAGGGGAGGGTTTATGTGATCCGCCCATCCAAGCCGGTTACGGTTTCCCGCACGGAAAAAGACGTGGCAAAACTGCGGGCCTTGTACGCGGAAGGCAGGCAGACGTCCCAGGAACAGATGGAGCGCCTGCTGGACTATTTGGGAGAGGGAACCGCCTGAAGCCGCACAGCTGCCTTCTGAAAAAGAAATCGATTTTCTGTGGCAAGCACCTTTGCAACCGCGCATCACACACAAAAGGAAAATGCTTCTGCAGCACTAGCGGAGAACGACCTACCGCTGCATGTAGGAGAAAAGAGGCCGTTGCCCTTGGCAACGGCCTCTTTTTTGTTTTTACTGGTTTCCCTTTCCCAGATTTCCAATATTCCGAATGATTTTCACAGCCACAAAGCCGACAAACACTAGGGGCACCAGCAACAGCTCGATGAGCATCACGGTGCCCACAGGGACCGTCACGCCCCAGGCGGCCAGCAGCACGCACAGTTCCAGGCTCAGAAGAATAATGGACAGCACCGCCGGCAGCAGCCGCTCCACGCCGGAAAGGGTGGGAGCCAGAGCGGGCAGCTTCTCCAGGCATTGGCCGATCCACCAATGGAAGCCGTAACACGCCACCAGCTGTACCAGTGGGATGAGGAACAGCATCCATCTGGGACCTGTTCGGGTGATGGTTCCGTCGCCTTGAAATTGCAGAGGGATGCTCCTGGGCAAAAAGGGCATGGCAAGGACCGCCCCCACAAAGCCCACGGCAAAAAAGAGAAGCTCCAGCCAATAGGTTTTGACAAACGCTTTCATGCGTATTACTCCTTTTTACAACGTAGTGAGGATTTCAGCCTACACCTTTTGGTCCATTGTTTGGCAGCAAGGCAAACACAGAGGAGAACCAGAAACACCAGCTCCCCCAAAAGGACATACAAGACAGGAAAGAATAGGCCAAAAGCTCCCAGAACTGAACTAAGCTGGCAGAGAATCAGCGCCACTGAAAAAAGAGGGGGCACTAAACGCTCTAGGCAGCCGAAGGTGAACGCCAAAGCAGGATACCTTACGAAATAGAGATGCAAGCCAAAGCGCACCAGACATGCTCCCGGAAGCTGCATAATAGTCAAAAGCGGCAGAGACCACTTGGGTGCTGGACGGGTGGGAAGGTTCCATAGAACAGGGACCTGCTCTGGCAAGAACGGCCAAGCGACCAAAACCCCCACCAAGGACACAGCGAACAGCGCAAGTTCCAACCAGTATACTTTGACAAACCCTATCATGGGAAACACTCCTTACAGCAGGACGATGCCCGCTTCCTTGCAAAGGCGCTTTGTCTCCTCGTCCCACAGGGAGGCCTGGACCTCGCCAATGTGGGCTTTGCCCAGCAGCAGCATGCACAGGCGGCTTTGGCCGATGCCCCCGCCGATGGTCAGGGGCAGCTGGCCGTTTAGGAGCATTTTGTGGAAGGGCAGCTCCCGACGGTTGTCGCAGCCCGCTTCCGTGAGCTGCCGGTCCAAACTTTCCGGGTCCACCCGGATACCCATGCTGCTAATTTCCAAAGGGCACTGCAAGGGCTCGTGCCAGAAGAGCAGGTCGCCGTTTAAGCTCCAGTCGTCGTAGTCGGGGGCACGGCCGTCGTGGGGCTGGCCGCTTCTCAGCTTGCCGCCGATCTGCTGGATAAACACGGTCTTGTGCTTTTTGGTGATGACAGCCTCCCGCTCCTTGGGGGTGAGCTGGGGGTACATGTCCTCCAACTCTTGGGCGGTGAGGAAAAACACGTCTCGGCACAGGTCGGTGTCCAGGCTGGAGAACTGCCACTTCAGCTCATCCAGGGTACCGCAAATGGCGCTGACGATGCGGCGGACGGTGTCCTTTAAGTAGGCCTCGTTGCGGGTGGATTCGTCGATGACCTTCTCCCAGTCCCACTGGTCCACGTAGATGGAGTGGAGGTTATCCAGCTCCTCGTCCCGGCGGATGGCGTTCATATCCGCCACCAGGCCGTTGCCCACAAAGAAGTTGTAGTCGTGGAGGGCAAGGCGCTTCCATTTGGCCAGGGAGTGCACCACCTGGCCCTCGATACCCACAGCGGGGATGTCGAAGCCCACGGGGCGCTCCACGCCGTTGAGGTCGTCGTTGAGGCCGGTGGCCGGGTCCACGAACAGGGGCGCGGTGACGCGCTTTAAGTGCAGGGCCGCGCAGAGTTTTACCTGGAAGATATTCTTAATGAGCCCGATGGCTTTCTGGGTTTCGTACAGGCCCAGGGCGGGCTGGTAGCGTTCCGGCAGGACGGTCATAGTGGTTCCCCCTTGTTTCAAAATCCTTTTTATTATAGCAGGTTTTGCCGGGGATGGGAAGGGATTTTTGCAGGAGGCGGCCACGGCGGCTGCAAGTTTACTCCTCATCCCCGGCGGGGTGGCGCTTATCCCGGAGGGACTTCGCCAGGTACACCCCCAGGATGCTGGCCATCAGGCAGCCGATTAGGGTGGTGGCCCCCGCGGAGGTGAGCATGGCTTCCTCCAGCAGCGGGCCCCGGCCGGCCGCCAGAGACGCCAGCTCCATCACCACGATGCACAGGCCGCACAGGCCCATGGCGAAAAAGAAGGTCTTCTGGCTCCTCCCCATGGGGCTGATGTCCCGCAGGATGAACTCCCACCAGCACAGGGCCACGCTGGCCCAGATAAGCAGGACCGCCTCCCAGGGGCCCTCTGCCCAGGTGATGCCAAAGGCTTTGCAGGCGCCTTCTGCCGCCAGGGCCCCAAGCAAAAACACAAAGGCATGCTTGAACACGTTGCCCCGCTGCCACAGCTGGCGCTCATCTAACTCGGTTCGTTTTCTCATGGTGCACAACTCCTCTCACGGTTCCCAGAACAGTTCGTCCAAAGTCTTGCCCAGGGCCTTGCAGATTTCCACGCAGAGCTTGATAGTGGGGTTGTAGTCCCCCCGCTCGATGGCCACAATGGTCTGGCGGGTGACACCCACCGCCTCTGCCAAGTCCTGCTGGGTCAGGCCCAAAGCGGCCCGGGCGGCTTTCATTTTTAAGTTTTTTCCCATGGGCTCACCTCTCAAGAATATTGTATGCTTTACCAATCTAAAAGTCAAGTATATTTTACTTTTTAGAGACAGAAAAGGGCGAGCCGCCAAGGCCCGCCCCTCTCATTCCGTGTGTCAGGACTTTTTCCGGGAGGTGACTTTGGTCAACAGGTAGACCAGCAGCGCGATGACGACAATCACCACGAAGATGCCCAGCATCCCTTTGCCCATGATGCCCAGGGCTTCCATTACGACGTCCATGTTCATAAAAGTGCTTTCTCCTTCCCGCGCGTGGGCGCGACTTGTATGGAAAACCGATTATAGTTTGTTCTGTCTTGGTGCGAGAACCGCAAAAGAGGCCCTCCTAGGGAGCCAGAGAGAAGGCCGGTCCTTTCCCGCCGCGGCGGGAAAGGCGAACACTGCGTGTTCGAGGTCTTCTCTGGGTGAACATCGCCAGATGTTCACCTTACATAAAGAAGCCCAAAATGATGCCGCCAGCCACAGCGGAGGCAATCTGACCGGAGACGTTGGCGCCCACGGCGTGCATCAGCAGGTGGTTCTGGTTGTTGGCAGCAATGCCCATTTTCTCCACGATACGGGCGGACATGGGGAACGCAGAAATGCCAGCGGCGCCCACCATGGGGTTCATCTTGGTCTTGCTGAACACATTGAGAATCTTGGCGAACACCACGCCAGCGATGGTATCGAAGATAAAGGCCACCAGGCCCAGAGCCATAATCATAATGGTCTGCACGGTGACGAACTGGTCGGCGCGCATGGAGAAGGAAATGGTGATGCCCAGCAGCAGCGTGATCAGGTTGGCCAGGTCGTTCTGGGCGGTCTCAGAGAGACGGTTGAGCACGCCGCACTCCCGGATCAGGTTGCCGAACATCAGGAAGCCCACCAGAGAGACGGATGCGGGAGCCACCAGGCCAGCCACGAAGGTGACCATAATGGGGAACAGGATGCGGGTGGTCTTGGTGACCTGGTTGGGGCGGTACTCCATCTTGATGGCCCGCTCCTTCTTGGTGGTCACCAGCTTGATGGCCGCCGGCTGAATGATGGGCACCAAAGCCATATAGGAGTAAGCAGCCACCGCGATGGGCCCAATATAGTTGGAGCCCAGAACCTGGGACACCAGAATAGAGGTGGGGCCGTCGGCAGCGCCGATGATGCCGATGGAGGCGGCGTCCTTGATTTCAAAGCCCAGCAGGGCAGCCAGCACAATGGTGAGGAAAATGCCAAACTGCGCTGCCGCGCCGAAGAGGAACATCTTCGGGTTGGAAAGCAGGGGCCCGAAATCGATCATGGCGCCAATGCCAATAAACAGCAAGAGAGGGAATGCCTCTGAGGTGGAGATGCCCACCTCGAACAGCCACTGGATGATGCCGTGGGTCTCCCCTGCGCCTTCCATCACCTGGTTGAGCACGCCAGAGCTGGGCAGGTTCACCAGAATGGCTCCAAAGCCCATAGGCAGCAGCAGGGTGGGCTCATACTCCTTTTTGATGGCCAGCCAAATCAGGACGGCGCCCACCACATACATCACAACCTGCTGCCAGGTGATGGACAGCAGACCTTCCCACAAGAATTCCATAGTTTTCTTCATCCTTCCTTTTGTACGGGATTCTTCCTGAAAAGGGGAGATATAAAAATAGACCCATGCCGAAGGCACAGGTCTTGTCGTTTCAAGCTAAACCAGGGCGGGGACGCCCAGAATGTTGACTTAGCTGCATGGAAACCCATGCCGACTACTCCCCTAGTTCGCTGCTTAGTGTAGCATGTTTCCCCATGCATGTCAAGGACTGCCCCCCAGACTTTTCCTGAGGAATTTCCCGCCTGCTAAAAAAAACTTTTCCCCTTTCAGGGCTTGGGAAGGCATTCTCCCGCTCACAGTAATTTAAGAATCCTCTCAAAAAAACTTCAAGGGAATTTCACATTTCCCGGGTATTCTATAGGTGCGGTCGAAAAAGACCGCACCCTCAATAATATCCTCATCTATATCCTCATTTTTCTCCTTACTTCCTCTTATGAACAGGAAGGGCCGCTCCCTCAGGGAACGGCCCTTCCTGTTTTTCGTCCAGCAGGGTTCATTCGGTTGCTTCCGGCACACGATACTCTGCAAGGACTTCCGGCTTGTGCTTCATGCTGTCCTGCTCGGTGATCTCCCGAATGACCCGGCAGGGATTCCCTGCCGCAAAGGTGCGGGGCGGAATGTCCCGCGTCACCACAGCGCCTGCACCGATGACGCAGCCGTCTCCAATGGTCACCCCAGGGCACACCACCACATTGGCCCCGAACCAGCAGTCGTTTCCAATGTGCACCGGCTTTGCCCAGCACAGGTGCTTTTTGGAACCGTCCGGCGCCAGCAGGAAGTCCCTCTCCTCGGGCACCATGGGGTGTACCGGCGTGACAATGGTCACGTTGGGGCCAAAGTTGCAGTTGTCTCCAATGGCCACTTCCCCATCGTCCTGAATGGTCAAGTTGAAATTGGCAAAGAAATTCTTTCCCACTTTTGTGTGCTTGCCATAGTGGAAGGCGATCGGCCCCTGAATGCGCACGCCTTCGCCCATCTCTCCCAGAATATCCTGGAGAATGGCCTGGCGCTTCTCCACCTCATCCTCATAGGTGTTGTTGTAATCCACATTCAAGTTGTGGGTCTTCCGCTTGATTGCCACCAGCTCCGGATCTCCCGGGCAGAAGAGAATACCCTGAAAAATGCGCTCTTCCTCTTTCACCATGGAAAAAACCACCTTTCCGCAATTGGATTAGATTTCCGGGCTTCAGTATAGCACCCTTTTTCCTCTTGTGCAACTGCAACAAGGAATAGAAATCTTCCGTTGCACTTTTTAGAGGGGTATATTATAATGGGGAAAGGGAAACCTATTTCCCCTCTGTAGGACAGGAGGACGCTGCTGTGAACACTCTCCACAAAGACCGCCGCACGCGGCTGACAAAGTCACTGATCCGACGGGCGTTCACCGACCTGATGGCAGAGAAATCCCTGCAGCGTATTACGGTGCGGGAAGTCTGCCAACGGGCCGGTGTCAACCGGAGCACCTTTTACGCCCACTATACGGATTTGTACGACCTGCTGACCAGGATCGAAGAGGAAATGCTGGAAGATTTTCAACAAGCTCTGGCACCCCTGTTGGATCCGCAGCTGGAGGAGTTCCCCACGCCCTTACAGATCACCACAGAAATCTACCGGTGCCTGAAGGAGAACGCCGATGTGTGTACCGTCACCCTGGGAGAAAACGGGGACAAAGACTTTGCCCTGCGCCTGCTCTCTCTGGGGCGGGAAATCTGCCTGAAGGCCTACGCCAAGCATTTTCCAGAGGCCACCACCCGGCAGCTGGAATATTTCTACGCCTTTGCCAGTGGGGGACACATGGAGCTTCTGCGCAAATGGGTGGAAGAAGGCATGGCCACGTCCGCGGAAGAGATGGCCCAACTGGCGGAAAATATTATGACCTACGGCATCGGATTTCTCCAGCAGGAGACCCTGTAGCCCTTTGGGCGTTAGAAAGATGGGGCTCTCCGGAAAAGCCCCCGCCTCACAAAGGCAGAAGAGGAATCTCTCTCGGCCGGATCGAGAGGGTTCCATCCAACAAACTCATGAAAGAAAGGAACAAAAGCCATGAAATTTTCAGAAATGACTTATACCAGGCCCGACTATACCGCCGCGGCCAAGGAGCTGGAACAGCTGACCACCCGCCTGCAGAGCGCTGCCAACGCCCAGGAGCAGGTGGCCATCTACAAGGAGTATGAAACTTTGCTCTCTCACGTGAGCACCCAGGCCACCCTGTGCTCCATCCGCCACACGGTGGACACCCGGGATGCCTTCTATGAGGAGGAGAACACCTACAACGACGAGCAGGCCCCCCTGCTGGAGGAGAAGCTCCAGCCCTTCCGCCAGGCGCTGCTGGCCTCCCCCTACCGGGCGGAGCTGGAGGAGAGCCTGGGCAAGCTGCTGTTCCAGAACATGGAGCTGGAGGAAAAGGCCTTCTCCCCGGAGATTGTCCCCCTGATGCAGGAGGAGAACCGGCTGGCGAACGAATACCAGAAGCTGTACGCCAGCGCGCAAATCCCCTTTATGGGCAAGACCGTCACCGTGGCACAGCTGGGCCCCTACAAGGAGAGCACCGACCGGGCCACCCGCCGGGCCGCTTTGGAGGCCGAGGGCTCCTTCTTCGACGAGAACCGGGAGCAGTTCGACGAGCTCTTTGACAAGCTGGTGAAGAACCGCACCCAGCAGGCCAAGGCCCTGGGCTTTGAAAGCTTTGTGGAGCTGGGCGCCATCCGGCGGATGCGCAACTGCTACACCCCCGCAGACGTGGCCTCCTTCCGGGACCAGGTGGTGCGGGATTTGGTGCCCCTGACGGTGAAAATCAAGGAGCGCCAGGCCAAGCGCCTGGGAATTGCCTGGGAGGACTTCACCTTTACGGACAACGCCCTGAGCTACAAGGACGGCTCCGCCACGCCCCAGGGCACCCCGGAGGAAATCCTGGCAGCGGGCAAGAAGATGTACGAAGAGCTCTCCCCCGAGACGCGGGATTTCATCCACCTGATGTTTGACAACGAGCTCTTTGACGTGCTGGCCAAGGACGGCAAGGCCCCCGGCGGCTACTGCACCAGCCTGCCGGACTACCAGTGCCCCTTTATCTTCTCCAACTTCAACGGCACCTCCGGCGACGTGGACGTGCTCACCCACGAGGCGGGCCACGCCTTCGCGGATTTCATCGCCAGCCAGACCGTGGCGGTGCGTGCGTTGAGCTGCCCCACCATGGAGGGCGCCGAGACCCACTCCATGAGCATGGAGTTCCTCACCGCCCCCTGGCACCACCTGTTCTTTGGGGAGCTGACCGACAAGTACGAGCTCTCCCACGCCGAGGACGCTTTGCTGTTCATCCCCTACGGCTGCCTGGTGGACCACTTCCAGGAGGAGGTCTACCGCCATCCGGAGATGACCCCCGAGGAGCGCAACCAGAAGTGGCTGGAGCTGGAGGGCCGCTACCGCCCCTATATCAACTTTGACGGCCTGCCCTTCTACGGCCGGGGCGCCGGCTGGCAGCGGCAGCTGCACATCTACCTGTACCCCTTCTACTATATCGACTACTGCATGGCCCAGGTGATGAGCCTGCAGTTCTACGCCCTGTCCCTGGAGGATAGGGAGAAGGCCTGGGAGAAGTACATGGCCTTTGTGCGCCAGGGCGGCACCAAGACCTTTGTGGACTTGGCCCACTCTGTGGACCTGCGCTCCCCCATTGACCAGGGCTGCGTAAAGGACGTGTGCCAGGCCGCCTTCCAGTGGACGGAGGCCCACCTTGTGGAGTAACGAAGCCCTGATGGCCCTGCATGTCCAAGCCATGTTCACCTGCACGGACAAGGGCGCGCTTCTCACTGTCAACGAGCCTTGGGATGGGTCCCGGCCCGCCCCTCTTCTTTTCGTGGGGATTCCAGAAGGAAGCCCGCCCCTGTGCTGGGAGCGCGCCGACCTGCCGGCCTCCCTTGTGGCCGCTGCCCGGTCTTTGACAGAGCAGGAACCCCTCCCGGTTTCCGCCTTGGAAAAACTCCTGGGAAAGCCCCTGGCAGCGGAGCGCGAACGGTGCTTCTACCGGCCGGCGGGCAAAGCCCCTCTCCTACATGGCAGCCCAGAGGGAAGCTGCGTCGAACTGACGCCGGAGCGGCTGCGGTCGTATACCTTGGGAGAATTTTCCTGGCTGGAGGAGGAACTTCCGGCGGCCTCCCCCTGCTTTGCCTTTTGTGTGGGCAAAGAGGTGGTAGCCGTCTGTCGAAGCGTTCGGAAGGGCAGCGCCCATGAGGCAGGTGTGGAAACTGCTCCTGCCTACCGGAGAAAGGGCATAGGGTCTCTTCTGGTGACGGCGTGGGCCAACGCTGTGGAACAGAGTGGGAACATCCCCCTGTACAGCGCTTTAGAAAGCAACGCCGCCTCTCTGTCCTGTGCAAAGAAGGGCGGATTTCTCCCTTACGGGCAGGGGATCAGCTTCTATGAAGCCCTCTAGTCTTAGAATAAAATTCCCAATTTTTTCTTAAAATCCTTTGATTTTTCAGAAAAGTATGCTATAATGCAAGCAATATTTCCACCATACTATTTTTTGAAAGGGAAGGCGTTGCAGCATGGCGTTAAAAGTCGGCATTCAGCTGTATTCCGTACGAGAAGAAATGGCCAAAGATCCGTTTGAAACCATCCGCAAGGTGGCGGAAATCGGCTATAAAAACCTGGAGGTGGCCAACTCCAGAGCGGATCAGGATCCCGGCGTAGGGTTTGACGTGCCCGCGGACAAGCTTTTGGAGATCCTCGGGGGATTTGGCGCCCAAGTGGTCAGCAGCCACATTTGCCCCATTGACGAAACCACGCTGCCCGCCATCATCGAGTACCACCACAAAATCGGCAACAAGTATATTGGCCAGTCGGTGGACTTCTTCCCCGATTACAACACGCTGCTGAAACGCTGCGAATATTACAACCAGGTGGGCAAAACCTTGGCCCCCTACGGCATGAAGTTCCTCTACCACAACCATTACCAGGAATTCCAAAAGCTGCAGGACAAGTATGTGCTGTACCACATTATGGAGAACACCGACCCCGCCTATGTAGACTTTGAGCTGGACACCTTCTGGGCCATGCGCGGCGGCGCTGACCCTGTGGAGGTCATTCGGACCCTGGGCAGCCGCATGAAGCTGGTTCATCAGAAGGACTTCTCCAAGACCACCGATTCCCCGGTGAATCTCTGGACGGTGAAAGACCCCTCCAAACCCATTGCCACAAGAGAGGATTTTGGAGGCGGCTTCGATCCCAAAGATTTCTGCGAAGTGGGAACGGGCACCATGCCCATTCAGGACATCCTGGATGCTGCCAACCAGGTGGGCGCCGAGTATGTGATTCTGGAACAGGACTTCACCCAGCTTTCTCCCATGGAAAGCATTCAAATCAGCATGGATAGCTTCCGCAAGTACCAGGGGATTTCTTGGGAATAAAACGGGCTTCCCTCCTTATAAAGGCCTGCCGCTCAAGAGTTTATTCTTGGGCGGCAGGCCTTTTTCTCCCCTCTCCCTTGCAAAAAAGTGTGATTTAAGCTATCATAGCCTCATAGGAATCACAGAGGACACACAGAAAGGATGGTTGCCATGGCATTTCGAGAAATCACAGTGGAAAACCTGAAGGACAATCCCTTCACTTTGATCAACAAGGACTGGATGCTCATCACGGCAGGGAATGCCCAATCCCACAACACCATGACCGCCAGCTGGGGCGGCGTGGGAGAACTGTGGGGCAAGTATGTGTCCACCATTTACATCCGCCCCCAGCGCTACACGTTGGAATTTGTGGAGCGGGAAGACTACTATTCCCTGTGCTTTTTCGATCCCGCGTACCGGGAAACCTTGACCCTTTGCGGCAGGCGCTCCGGCCGGGAGCTGGACAAAGACCAAGCCACCGGGCTCACCCCTTTGTTTGACCGGGAAGCCCCCTATTACCAGCAGGCCCGGCTGGTTTTCCTCTGCCGCAAACTGTACCGGCAAGACCTGGAGGAACGTTGTTTTCTGGACCAAAAGGCCCTGGAGACCAACTATCCCCAAAGGGATCTGCACCGGATGTTTATCGGGGAGATTGTATCCGTTTTGGAAAGGGAATGACGGGCGCTCCCCCACTCTGTATGGAAAGGAAACCTTTCGTTTATGATCACTGTATCTGACCTGACCCTGAGCTTTAACGGCCAAAACCTTTTTTCCGGCGTCAACCTGCTGTTCCAGCCGGGAAACTGTTACGGCGTCATCGGCGCCAACGGCGCGGGGAAGTCCACCTTCCTGCGCATCCTCTCCGGGGAACTGGAGCCCACCAAAGGCCAGGTGGTCCTGGATGAGAAAAGCCGCCTGTCCGTTTTAAAGCAGGATCACTTCGCCTATGAGACCTACACTGTTTTTGAGACCATTTTGCAGGGCAATCCTCGGCTGTATCAAGTCCTGCAGGAGAAGGACGCCCTGTACGCCAAGGAGGATTTTTCCGAGGAGGACGGCAACCGGGCCGCAGATCTGGAGGCCGAGTTTGCCGAACTGGGCGGCTGGGAAGCGGAAACCGAGGCCGGAAAGCTTCTGCAAGGCTTGGGCCTGGACAATCTGCTGCTTTACAATTTGATGAGCACCCTGACAGAAGGGGAAAAAGTCAAGGTGCTGCTGGCCCGGGCTCTCTTTGGCCAGCCGGATATCATCTTGCTGGACGAGCCCACCAACGGTCTGGATTTAAACTCCATCGCCTGGCTGGAAAACTTTTTGCTCGAGTACGAGGGCACGGTGATTGTGGTCTCCCACGACCGGTATTTTCTCAACAACGTGTGCACCCACATTGTGGATATCGATTACACCAAAATTAAAATGTACGTGGGCAATTACGACTTCTGGTACGAATCCAGCCAGCTGATGCAGCGGCTGCTGCGGGATCAAAACCGGAAGGCGGAAGAAAAGCGGAAATCCCTGGAGGAGTTTATCCGGCGGTTTTCCGCCAACAAATCCAAGTCCCGGCAGGCCACTTCCCGAAAAAAGCTGCTGGACAAGCTGACCTTAGAGGAGATGCCCGCCTCCTCCCGGCGCTACCCTTACGTGTCCTTTACCATGGACCGGGAGCCCGGCAAGGAGATCCTGGCGGTGGAGGGGCTCTCCAAAACCGTGGACGGGGTCAAGGTGCTGGACAACCTTTCCTTCCGGGTAAACAAAGGGGATAAAATTGCCTTTTTGGCAGACAACGAAATTGCCATCACCACTCTGTTTAAAATTCTCATGGAAGAGCTGCCCCCGGACGAGGGGACGTTTAAGTGGGGCGTATCCACCAGCCGCTCCTACTTTCCCCAGGACAACTCCCCGTATTTCCAGGACGGGGACGACTCCATCCTCCAATGGCTGGAACAGTACTCTAAGGACACCACGGAGACCTACCTGCGAGGCTTTTTGGGCAAGATGCTCTTCTCCGGGGAGGATGTGTACAAACCGGTGAAGGTGCTCTCCGGCGGAGAGAAGGTCCGGTGCATGCTCTCCCGGATGATGCTGTTTGAAAGCAATGTGCTGCTGCTGGACCAGCCCACCAACCACTTGGATCTGGAGTCGATCACCGCTGTGAACAACGGCCTGATGGAGTTCAAGGGCATTGTGCTCTTCACCTCTCACGACCACGAATTCGTGCAGACTGTGGCCAACCGGATCATCCAGCTGCGGCCCGACGGCAGCGTGCTGGACCGGGTGACCACCTACGACGAATTTCTGGAAATGACCCGCTGACTGCCGTTCCCTCTTCGGGCGGAACGGAACTATAAAATTCTTTTTTGGAGGTATGTAGTATGGAAAAAATTCGCATTGGGACCTGCGTCCCCGGACAGGGCACCGAACAGCTTCTGCCCCACTTTATCCAGGCCGGCTTTGAATGCGTGGGCCTGAACTTCCACATGGTGTTCACGGAGAAGGACCTGCCCACCTACGCGGAGAAGGTCAAGCGCCTGTTGGACGGCTCCGACATGAAGGTGTCCTCCATCGGCTATTACTGCAACGCGCTGCAAAATGAGGAGCAGCGCAAAACTCTGGAGCAGTTCATCGACAACGCCCACCTGTTTGGCACCAACCTGGTCACCACCTTTGCAGGCGCCCTGGAAGGGGAGCCGGTGGAAAAGGCCATTCCCCGGTTCAAAGAGGTGTTTGGAGAGCTGGCCAAGCGGGCGGAAGACAAGGGCGTGCGCCTGTGCATTGAGAACTGCCCCATGGACGGCACCTGGAACAGCGCCACTTGCAACATCGGCTTCAACCCCAAAGCGTGGGAGATGATGTTTGACGCAGTGCCCAGCAAGGCCATCGGCCTGGAGTGGGAACCCGCTCACCAGATGGTGCAGCTCATCGACCCCCTGCCTCAGCTGGAGCAGTGGATCGACCGGGTGTACCACCTGCACGGCAAGGACGTCACCCTCCATTGGGACCGGGTGAAAAAGTGGGGCGTATTCGGCGCCACAGAGTTTGCGGAGCCCCGCACCCCCGGCTATGGCGACACCGACTGGCGGGACGTGTTCCACATTCTCTATTCCAAGGGCTTCCAGGGCGACCTGGTGGTGGAAGGCTTCCACGATCCCATCTTCAAGGACGATCGGGAATGGGCAGGCCAGCTTCACGCCCTGCAATATTTGAAATGGTGCCGGGGCGGCACCGAGGTCAATCCTTGGTAATTCCCTGCTGCAGCAGAAAACGAGAGAGGATTTGTTCCTCTCTCGTTTTGCGTTGTAAGCGTATTTCCTCTTTTCACAAAAGGAGCTTTTCCAAGGTCTACTCCCGTTCCGTTCGGAGCGTGAGCTCCTGGGCCAAATGAAAAATCTCCTCTTTTAATAACAGCGGGTAAAAATATTCCTCCCGGAGCCTCTCATATTTCAGCCAGGTAAACCTGTGCACGTGTCTGCCCTCGTTCAAAACAAAAGTCTCCCCTTTGGACAGCAAGTCCGGCCCCACCGGCTCCATCCAAAAGTACAGGCACAACTCGTGGTAAAAAAGGTGATCCACATCTTCCGTGAAAAAAGCCTGGTTCAGCCAGAGCGGCCGCTGGATCTCCACCGCCACGCCCAGTTCCTCCCGCACTTCCCGCATCACGGCTTGCTCCGCCGTTTCCCCCATCTGCACTCTGCCTCCTGGCAGGTAATAGTAAGGGGAGCGCTCATCCTGCATAGCTAGGATCTTGCCTTCCTGCAGCAACAGGGCGCACACCCGGTAGTTAAACTTGCCTTCTGCCGTAGGAAATGAGATATCCATCGCTTTTCTCTTCCTTTCTTCTATCACAAAGCATTCTCCGATGAAAACCCAAAATCCTCCGGCAGCAGCAGCTCCAAGTCCCGTTGCTCCTCGGGGATTCGGACGTTCCGGCGGGAACAGGCGATCACCGCTTCCTCCACCTTATTCCGAGCCATGCGGCCGTTGCCATTGGTGCGGGGATCCCCCTCCTGCTGCTGGCGCTGGTAATAGGCCAGCAGGGGCTCGTCACAGGCGGGATCCAGCCGGTATCCTTTGCCCCGCACAATGCTCTTGGTGATCTCCAGCAGTTCCTGTGCGGTGTAGTCGGGGAAGGCGATCACATTGGGGAAGCGGGACTTCAACCCGGAGTTGGCGGTGAGAAACTCTTCCATCTCCCGGGAATAGCCGGCTAAAATGACGATCAAATCATCCCGGTGGTCCTCCATCCCCTTCACCAAAGTGTCAATGGCCTCCAGCCCGAAACTGTCGTCCTTCCCCCGATACAGGGAGTATGCCTCGTCAATAAACAGCACGCCGCCCAAAGCCGCCTGCATGGCCTTTTGCGTCAAAGGAGCGGTGTGGCCCACATATTGGCCCACCAGATCCGCCCGGGTCACCTCCACCAGCTGGCCCCCTTCTAAGACGCCGATAGCCTTGAGATACCGAGAGACAATCCGGGCCACGGTGGTTTTGCCCGTGCCAGGATTGCCGGTAAAGATCATGTGCATGGAGGGGGAATCCGCCTTCAGGCCCCGCTCCCGGCGGAGCTGCTGCATTTTAAAGTTGTCCTCCAGGGAGAGAATATACTCCTTGACCGGCTGCAGCCCCACAATCCGGCCCAGCTCCTCCTTGACAGCGGCGATGGCTGCCTCCCGGGCGCCGGAAGAAGTTTTCTCCCCCACCCGAACGGAGATGCCGCTCTGTACATACTCCACCTGGAAGACGCCCTCTTCCGCCAAAATTCGTCCGGCCACAGTTCCCAGATTTTTCCGAAGCTTTTCCTCACTGAGCACTCGATACAACCGATCTGCCACAGCCTTTAACGCATAGGCCCCCTGGTCCGGCGTGAAACAGGCGGCCAGGGCGGAAACCTCCTCCGGTCCAAAGGTGAGAGAGATGCCCAGCTGCCGCTTGGAACGGTCGCACAGATCTTCCAATTCCCGGCGGGCAATTTCTTCCAAATCTTTCTGGGCAAAGGGGGCTGTCTCACAGGGGGCGTCCAGAGCAGCCACAAAGGGCGCTCCAAAGGTGTCCACCAGCTTGGCCGCCGGCTGCTCGGTCAACAGGAACAGATACTTCCCGCTGGCGGACAAACTGGACACGGCCCCCGGCACCAGCGCCGTGCCGATTTCCACCAACATGCCCTTTTGCTCCGCATACCGGTGGGCCAACGGGACTTCCCCTTCCCGAAACAGGGCTGCCACCATAGACAGCACCGAAGCGGGACACTTTTCCCAGTGCTCCAGCACCAACGTGGAGGCGCCGCTTTTCAGCGCCGCGTATAAGTCCTGGACAAACAGCCGGTCGGAGTCCGCCGTGCTGTAGCGGGAAAGGTCCAAAAACACGGCCTTAGGGCTTTTTAAAATTCCCTGCCGTCCCAAAGACGCAGTCATACAGCGCAGGGCGCTGTGCCGCCCTGTCCCGTGGGGACCCAGAACAGCCACCCGGCAGAGGGGGTTCTTTTCCTCGCTGCCAGCCACAAAAGGACGCTTAAAGGCAATCAACAAATTGTCCAAAAAAGCATCCTGGCCCAAGACCAACGCCCCTGCCTCCTGCCGGGCCACTTGAAAGGCCATGTCCCGATCCACCGGGGCGCCGGTGTTGCGGGCCACACGTTCCGGGTCCACCCCATCCTGGCGGAGGTGGCGCTCTAAATCCGCCATGTCCGCCCGAGCCTCTTGGGCAAGGCGCTCGATGCTTTCCTGGAGAGAGGCGGAAAGGTTGTCCCCTGCCTGTTCCACAGCCTGCAAAGCCTGCTGGGCACTTTCCCCTCTGGACGCTGCTTTCTCCAGAGGGGATGCTTCTCCCTGGGAAGCCCCTTTCTTTTCCCCCTGCTGGCTGCTTCGGAATTGCAGCCTTCCCCCTCGGAACATGGAGTCCAACAGGGAATCAATATCGTTTTTCATGGAACCAATTCCTTTCCCTCGCCTGTGCCCGCGGGCTGCTCCGCCCTGGCATGGGGCTGCACATCCTCTAAAATGGCCCGCAGGTCTTCTGCATCCAACTGCCCTGGCGCAGAGGCGTTCTGCCCTGCTCCAAAGGTCACACAAGAGCCGAACACACCGCCGCTCACGCGGGAGAGCTTACCCAACTCACCCATACTCATGGTGATCACCGGGCCCACTTTCCGGCTGGCCCGCAAGGTGGCGTCCAGCAGCGCCAGCACATCCTCCGGCGTGTGGGGCATAACCGCATATTTGGGCAGGTCCGCTCCCAGCTCTTTCATATGCAGCAAGGTGGCCGCAATCTCCTCTGCCGGGGGAGTTTTGGCAAAATCGTGTTTGGAAAGCACCACGCCGATTCCCTGCCGCCGGGCCAGGCTTTGCAACCGCTGCACCCGCTCCTCCCCGCAGGAGAGCTCAATATCTACCAAGGCAAACCCGCCCTGGGCCAGCACCCCGCTCACCTGCCGCTCGTATTCTTCCGGGGTGAGCGCCGCGCTGCCGCCCTCTCCCACCGTGCGCAATGTACAGAGCAGCGGCTTTTCCCCCAGGCAATCCAGCACGGTGGGAAGCGCCGCCAAGGGATCGCCGAAAAAACAGTCCATCCGCCACTCAAACAGGTCTGCCGGCAGAGCCAAAGCCTGCTGCAGCTCACTGAGCAGCGCCGGCATGCCGTGGCCGGTTAAGGGCACACAGATTTTGGGAATCCCCTCTCCCAGCCGAAGGTCTTGTAGATTCTGGTAATGCAAAACACCCACTCCCCCATTTTCTCACTCCATACAATATCAGTATACCGGCCCATCACCCAATTGTCAATTTCACGAAAGGCGGAAAATTTCCTGGGAAGATCCATTGCGATTCCTTCCTCGGGTATTGTATAATAAAGGCAAAGCAGCGAGGTTTTGGCGCACAGCCTGTTTCCAAGGCCCTTCTGCCCGGCCCCGCACCGTATACGGGAGGATGAAAGCACATGCTGAACAGTCAGAAAACCCGCGGCCTTGCTCCGGAAATGGACCCCCTGCGCATGGGTATGGGCTGGACCGCGGAGGACTTGGAAAAACCCCAGGTCTTAATAGAAAGCACCTACGGCCAAAGCCACCCCGGCAGCGCCCATCTCCTTCAGTTTGCCCAGGAAGCCGCCAAAGCAGCCGATCAGGCTGGGGCAAAATCCGCCTTGTACTTTGCCACAGACATGTGCGACGGCATGAGCCAGGGCCACGACGGGGGCAACTACTCCCTGGTCAGCCGGGACACCATCGCCAATTTGATTGAAATTCACGCCAACGCCACCACCTTTGACGCCGGTGTGTTCATCTCCAGCTGCGACAAATCTGTGCCGGCCCAGCTGATGGCCATCGGCCGCATCAACATTCCCTCCATTGTGGTCACCGGCGGCGTTATGGAAGCCGGTCCCGATCTGCTGACCCTGGAGCAAATTGGCAAATACAGCGCCATGTTCCAGAGGGGGGAAATCACCCAGGAGCAATTCACCTTTTACAAACACCACGCCTGCCCCTCCTGCGGGGCCTGCTCCTTTATGGGAACCGCCTCCACCATGCAGATCATGGCCGAGGCCCTGGGGCTGATGCTCCCCGGCAGCGCTTTGATGCCGGCCACCTGTGAGGACTTGGTGGAAGTAGCCCGGAAAGCCGGGGCCCGAGCCGCGCAAATGGCCCGGGAAGGCGTCACCGCCCGAGACATTGTCACGGAGAAAAGTTTCGAAAACGCGGTGATGGTCCACGCGGCCATTTCCGGCTCCACCAACACCCTGCTCCACCTGCCCGCCATCGCCCGGGAGTTTGGGGTGGAGCTGGACGCGGACACCTTCGACCGGATGCACCGGGGCGCCCACTACCTGCTGGACATCCGTCCCGCCGGCCGCTGGCCCGCAGAATACTTCTACTACGCCGGAGGCGTTCCCCGCATTATGGAGGAGATCCAATCTATGCTCCATCTGGACGTGATGACCGTCACCGGCAAAACCCTGGGGGAAAATCTGGAAGAGCTCAGGCACAACGGCTTCTACGACCGGTGCGACCAGCTGCTGAAAAAGACCGGCTTGCAGCGCACCGATGTTATCCGCACCTTTGACAGGCCCATTGGCACCAACGGCACCATCGCCGTTTTAAAGGGCAACCTGGCACCCCAGGGCAGCGTAGTCAAGCACAGCGCCGTGCCCCGAGAGATGCACCAGGCCGTTTTGAGAGCCCGGCCCTTTGACTGCGAGGAGGAGGCCATCGACGCCATCCTTCACCACCGCATTCAGCCGGGGGACGCAGTGCTCATCCGGTACGAGGGGCCCAAGGGCAGCGGCATGCCGGAAATGTTCTACACCACGGAGGCCATCTCCTCCGACCCTGAGCTCTCCGCCTCCATTGCCCTCATCACGGACGGGCGGTTCTCCGGGGCCAGCAAGGGACCGGCCATCGGCCATGTGTCCCCCGAGGCTGCCGAGGGCGGGCCCATCGCTTTGGTGGAGGAAGGGGATTTGATTCAAGTGGACATCCCTGGCCGGGTGCTGCGCATCTGCGGAATTCACGGAAACGAGGCCACCGAGGAGGAGATCGCCGCGGAGCTGGCCCGTCGAAAAGCCCAGTGGAGCCCGCGAGCCCCCAAGTACGCCACCGGCGCTCTGGGCCTCTTTACAAGAAACGCCACCTCCCCTATGAAGGGCGGCACTATGAACTGACAACCGTTTTCACAAAAAAGATGGATCGATAGAAAGGAAGGTCATCGCGTATGAAACTGGTGGAACAGGTGTTGCGGGAAACTGGAGTGATCCCCGTAATCAAGCTGAACGATGCATCCCAGGCTGTACCTCTGGGCCAGGCCCTGCTGGAAGGAGGCATTCCCGCAGCGGAGGTCACCTTCCGCACGCCTGCGGCAGCACAATCCATAGAAAAAATTACCTCTGCCCTGCCGGACATGTTTGTGTGCGCCGGCACTGTGCTCAGCGTGGAACAGGCAAAGCTGGCCGTGGACTGCGGCGCCAAAGCGATCATCTCCCCGGGCACAAACCGGGAGGTGGTTACCTGGTGCCTGGAGCACAAAGTCCCGGTGTATCCGGGCTGCGCCACCCCCACGGAAGTGGAGGCTGCCCTGGCTCTGGGGCTCACTACCGTGAAGCTCTTTCCCGCAGAGGTGGTGGGGGGCGTAAAAATGCTCAAAGCTTTATACGGACCCTATGGAGGGGTAAAATTCATGCCCACCGGAGGCATTAGCCCCCAGAATGTACAGGAGTACCTTTCCCAACCCAACGTAATCGCCTGCGGCGGAAGCTGGCTGTGCCCGGAAAAAGACCTGGAAGCAGGCAATTGGGACGCCATCACCCAAAGAGCGAAAGAGTGCATGGACCTTGTGCGAGAAGCTCGGAGCTGATCTGAGCCCGCCCAAGGAGGAGACGCCATGTTTCTCACAGGTTGTGTCACCGGCAAAAACGGCGCCCCCATTCCCAATGCCTCCGTGGAGCTGAAAGACAAAAATTTTGAAACCCTCTATCAGACCCACAGCGATGCAACAGGGCACTACCAGCTGGATGTGCCCCCGGGCTGCTACCCCTTTTTGACAGCGGTGAAAGAGTACGCCGTCCAATACTTGGAGTACTGGTGTCAGGACATTCCCCTCACCAAGCCCCTGTCGTTGGACGTGAGCTTTGACCGGCTGGAGGTGTACGGCCTCCATGTGTTTGCGTTCAAAGGGGCCGGAAACGGCTGGATGGCCTACTGCAGACCTATGAGCCTGGACAAATTCCAGCAGGGGAAACAAGATCCCGCTCCAGAGGGCCTGTCTTTCACGGCCTTGCTTGACGGCTCCCCTGCGCCCATTCTCCAAGTGAGCCCTGTCAAAGAAGTGGCAGGGGGACAGGAAATGACTGCGTACCTGGTCCAGATCCAAGCGCCTTCCGGGGGCATGGTGTGGAACAAGTGCGAACTGCAAATCCAGGACCAAGACGGCAACTACGGGGCAGCGGCCATCTTTCACTGCCCCGGGTAACAGAACTGCCTGGCTGCGCTGATTGGCTCCTTGGGGCAATGGAGCATGTACAAACACAAAAAAGGGAGCGATTTTATCGCTCCTTTTTCGTTCCTGAGCTGTCATCCATCCGTCGCATACAAAAAGCCTTCCCCACAGGGAAGGCTTTTTTCTCACAGCAAGGAACGATCACTCTTCCGGCTTTTCCTCGGACTCTTCCTCGTCGTCGTCAAAATCAAACTCCAGAGTCTCTCCGCAGCCGGGGCAGACAATGCTGCCTTCCTCCAGCATGGCGTCGTTCAGCTGGATGGTGTCCCCACAGCTGGGGCAGGTCACCTCAAACAGGGCGTCCTCGAAATCCTCGTCCTCCCCGTGGTGGTGATGGCCGCAGCCACAGCCGCACTCATCTTCCTCCAGGCCATAGAAATCCTCTTCCAAGGTCCCCAGGTCCTCGTCGATCTCATCCACCTGCTCCGCCATTTCAGCCACATCGTCCTCCAGCTCGTCCATAGACTGGCACAGGTCGTCCAGCAGCTCCACAACAGCGTTGAGCACCTTGGTCTCTTTGGCCTCGGGGTCCAGCTCCAAGCCGTCCATAAGGCCGCGAATGTAAGAAGCTCTCTCGGAATTGGTCATGATGGGTACCTTCCTTTCTCCCGTGCATCACACACGGTGATCTCGTATGGTTTACGCGCGCTCCATATACTCGCCGGTGCGGGTATCGATACGGATCATCTCGCCCTCGTTGATGAACAGGGGCACACGAATCTCCGCGCCGGTCTCCAGGGTGGCGGGCTTCAAGGTGTTGGTGGCGGTGTCGCCCCGGACGCCAGGCTCGGTCTTGGTGACCTCCAGCTCCACAAAGTTGGGAGGCTCCACGCCAAACACGTTGTCCTTGTAGGAGAGCACCTTGCAATCCATATTCTCTTTGACGAACTTGAAGTTGTCGCTGAGCACGCTCTTGTTGATCGGAATCTGCTCGTAGGTCTCGTTATCCATGAAGTAGTACAGATCCCCGTCGCTGTACAGGTACTGCATGTCCTTGCGCTCAATGTAAGCGGTGGGGTACTTGTCGTTGGGATTGAACGTTTTTTCCGTCACAGCGCCGGTGATCACATTGCGGATCTTCGTGCGCACAAAGGCAGCGCCTTTGCCGGGCTTCACGTGCTGGAATTCGATGATGGAATAGACGCCGCCGTCCATCTCGAACGTCACGCCGTTTCTGAAATCGCCTGCGGTTACCATAGTATAACAACCTCCAAATTCGTTTCTCGTCTTTATTGTATCCTATCCTGGCCCGGAATGCAAGCTGTTTCCCCAGGAAACCCCACCTTTTACAGGCAGATCAGCTCCTTGGGAGACTTGGTCAGGCTGCGGCACCCCTCTGAGGTGACAAGCAGCATGTCCTCAATGCGCACCCCATACTTGGCGGGAATGTAGATGCCAGGCTCGTCGGTGACCACCATGCCCTCTGCGGCTACGGTGCTGTCCCCGCGGCCAAAGCGGGGCCACTCGTGAATCTCAAAGCCAACCCCATGGCCCAGGCCATGGCCGAACGTGCCGGGATAGTCCTTCTCGATAATATCCCGAGCCACCTTGTCCACATCGCTGCAGATCACACCGGGCTTTACGTAGTCAATTACAGCCAGGTGGGCCTTCAGCACGGTCTCGTACACAGCCTTCTGTTCCTCGGAAACCTTGCCCAGGGCCACTGTACGGGTCATGTCGGAGTGATAGCCGTCCAACAGGGCGCCGGTGTCCATGGTGATAAAGTCTCCAGGCTTCACGGTGTTGTCCGAAGGAACTGCATGGCACTGGGACCCGTTCTTGCCTGCGGCAACAATCAGTTCAAAGGCCACGTTTTCCGCACCTTGTTTGCGCATGAAGAACTCGATCTCCAAAGCCAGATCCCGTTCGGTGACACCTTCCTTGATAAAAGGCAGGATGTGCTGGAACGCCGCGTCGGTGATCTCCTGAGAGGCCTCGATTTTCTTGACCTCCTCCGGGGATTTGATCATCCGCTGGTCCCGAATGGCCTGGTCCAAGGTGTCGTCCAGCACGGCCTGAGCCCCATATTTTTGAAAAGAGGCTTCAAACCGGCGGGCCTGGGCCACGGAAAGCTGTTCGGTTTCCATATAAATCTCCCGGATCCCGTGCTTCTGAATCAATTCTCCCAGCTTGCCCAGAAGGGAATCAAAGCCCACCACTGTGCAGTATTGGGCCTTGTAGCGGGCGGCCTCCTCATAGCGGAAATCCATGAGCAGATAGGCCTCTTCCGCCGTGACCAGCAAAGCGCCGTCTGAGGCGGGAAACTGGGTGAAATAGCGGCGGTTTTTCTCAGAAAAGACCAGAGCGGCCTTTTGAGAGTCCCCGTGCACCAAGCGTTCAGCAAGACGTTCTACAGGGTTTTTCATCGCAAAACATCCTTTCGGCTTTGGAATTTTTCCCGCAGACCCGTTTCAAAAAATCTGCGGACCTTAAAGGTGAAGCCCTCTTCCGGCTCAATGGGCGTCAACAGCACAGACTGCATGCCGCACAAGTTGGCCCCCACCACGTCCGTAAAAATCTGGTCCCCGATGATCACGCACTCCTTGGGAGAAACCCCCAGCCGATGGGCCGCCCGCAGGTAGCCAATGGGCAGAGGCTTGATGGCAAAACTCAGAGTATCCAGGCCGAACATGGCCCCAAAGCGGGTCACCCGCTTCTTAAAGTTGTTGGAGATAATCATCAGCTTAAAGCCGTCTTTCTCCCGTTGACGAACCCACTCTACCGCACCGGCAAGGGGTTCATGCGAGGTGTAGGTTGCCAAGGTGTTGTCCACATCCAACAGCAGTGCGCGGCAGCCAAGTTTCTGCAGAAACTCCGGCGTAAGATCTGTCACCCGTTTTTTCATAGCCGTCGGCCGGAAAAGCCCCATGGAATCCCCTCGCTTTTTGAAACAAAAAAGCGGGCAAACCGCCCGCTTTCAAGGTAAATGTGAGCAGCCTTATTTATACTTGCGCTTGCGAGCTGCTTCTGACTTTTTCTTACGCTTGACAGAGGGCTTCTCATAAGCCTCTCTCTTACGGACCTCCTGGATGACGCCCGCTCTGGCACACTGCTTTTTGAAGCGGCGAAGCGCGCTGTCCAGAGATTCGTTTTCCTTGAGCCGGATCTCAGCCATTTATATCCCTCCCATCCGCCATTCGGCAGGGGTTCTTTCGTCGTAGCACTATCGATACAACACAGATAATTATACTGTCCTACCCAAAGATTGTCAAGCCCCTTGTTTCTTTCATTTTTCTAAAGAGAGAAGACTTTTTAGAGCAGACGGGTATAGACCCCACCCTCCCGGCGCAAAATCCCCTCGCTGATCATATCCCGGCGCAGCGTGCAATAGTCCTGGTGAAAGCGCAGCAGCACCTGGTTCAGCTCCTGCTCTGGGTAAGGCCGTCCCAGCTCCAGCTCCTTGGCGATTTCCTCTAGACAGATGCGCTCCTTCTTCCGCTGGGCAGGGATGGACTGAAGCCTGCCGTAGGAAAAAAAGCTGTCCAGCACCCGTTGGCGGTAACGCGCCTCCCGTTCCTGCTGACGCTGGGCATCGGAGGACTCCTCCCCCAGGATGTCCAACAGGCGGCACTGAAAGATCTCCCTGTTCAAAGAGTACATGGTGTAATACTGCTCCCGACGGGAAGAGACCGCCCCGGCGTCCAGCAGCTTTTTTAGATGAAAGGACACAGTGGCTGGGGTGAGCTCCAGCCGCTCGGCCAGACGCTCCACGTACATGTCCTCCTCCAGCAGGGATTTGAGGATTTGCAGCCGAGAGCGATCTCCCAAACATTTAAAAAGCTTTAGGGCCTGTTCCTCTGTCACGGCTTACGCCTCCTTCTCTAAATGATTCCAAACTTGCTCCCAGGCCTCCAGTTTCCACTCTTCCACGGCAGCCCGCTCCAACGCCCCGTGGGTCTGGGCCAGGTCTCGGGCAGTGCGCCAGTTCTCCGGCAGGGCCAGCAGTTTTTGGCGGTAGGCCGCCTCCAGCTCCTGAGGCGGCAGGTGGGCTTCCAGAGCCTGGTACACCATGGCGCAGATCTGGAAAATATTCCCCTGAATTTTCGCCCGGCGGGCCTCGTCCTCCCGGCAATCTTGGGAGAGAACCTCTCCCTCCTGACGACAGCGTTCCACCTGGCTTTCTAAATAGGTGAGCCAACTCTCCTTTTTCACAGCATTCGCCCTCTTTCGCAAAATTTGATTCGATGTTTATCAAATTAAGCATACCAGCCCCGTGGAAGTTTGTCAACATCTAATTCGATATTTATCAAAATATTCTCTCTTGGAAAGGGACGCCAAATATGCTATAGTACGATAAAAGGCTTTTCACAGAAAGGAGAGTACGCCATGGAAGGAAGCCGCCCCATTGCCAACGGCAGGGAGTTTGTGGACGACCCGGCGGTCATTGGCAAGTGGAAAAGTATTGGTTCTCTAGCGCCAGGAGAGCCCCTTTCTCAGGAAACTCTGGATCCCAGTCAGAACACAGCCTTCGGCATCACCAAAGAGCTGTTTTTTCTTCCCGAAGGGAAACCCTATTGGATTTTTGAGGGCTGGACCAAGGGCATGGTGCTGGTTCACCATGGCGGTAACGAGCCCCTGTTAGAATACCGCTACACTGTACATTCCTGGGATGGTCGAAATTACCTGCTTATCCCCAAGGCCGGAGGAAATCATCGCACCAGCGTCTTTGAGCAGGTGGACAGTAAGCGCTATAGTTGGGAATCTCTCGGAAGGAGGGATGCCATTCACCTGCCTTTCGTGTCAGACGAGAACGTACTAGGCAAGTGGCACGTGGTGGGATATGTTGTGCAAAAGGAAGACTTTCCCCAGGAAAATTTGCTGGAAGAAGGGCTCGGGCTGACAGAGCTAAACTTTCTTCCCGACGGCTCTTTGGAACAACTGTACCTGGATCCGTCCGTGGAGGGCGGCAGGCAACTGCTGCACGACCGCTGGACCAAGGGCACCACACTGCTGCAGGGCATGAAAACCGCCCCCGCCTATGAACTACGGACCGTGCAGGGAAAAGAGTATCTTTTTTTAGAATGGAAAATGGGCAATTATATTTTCGGCGGTATGGATCCGGAATTTTTTGTGTTCCAGCGAGAGAGCTGACACAGGGCCCGAACATACAGAGAGCCGCCGCAAACTGCGACAGCTCTTTGGCAAGAGGGGGACGCACGGCGGTTGGCCGACGCACCCTCTTCTTATTTTTACTGGGTTGGCTACGCCTGCATGGTTCGCAAAAACACCGGCACCTGAGAAAGACTCTCCAGAACGGGAACACCGGCAGTTTCCAAGCGGGCGCGGCTTTGGTGGCCCTGGGCCAACAGCACACAGGAGCAGCCGGCCTCCTGGGCCACCTCCCAGTCGTGGAGGGTATCCCCCACAAAAAGGACCCGATCCGGCGCCACACGCTTCTCCCGGAAGTAACGTTGGGCAATGCCCCCCTTGCTGTCCGCATAGATGTCGGAGAGCCCCAGGACAGCCTCCAAATATTCCCGGATTCCCAGGGAGTTCACCTGCCGGTCCAAGGTTGCCTGGGGAGACGCGGAAACCACAAGCTGCCGGATCCCCTCCTGCTGCACCGCCTGCAGCGTTTCTCTGCTCTGGGGAAACAGGCCGCACGCCGGGGAAAGTTGGGCGTACAGTTCCGCCCACTCCACCGCCAGATCTGCAAAGGGCTCCCGCTGCAAATCCAAACCCGCCGCTTTATAATAGTCCCGCACAGGAAACGTAAAGATCTCCTGATACCGTTCTTCCGTCAACAAGGGCAATCCCCGACGCTCCAGCATGACATTCATAATAGCAGCGCCGGTGCCCACGTCGTTCAGCAGCGTCCCGTTCCAATCCCACACAAGATACGCAAACATAGAAACTGTCCTCCGCGCAAACAAAAGCATTTCCGCTGCGCCTCTCCTTATTTGCTGTCGATGCGCTTGATCCACTTCTTACTGGCCAGCCGGAACACACACCACACAGCCTTGATGATCTGGTCTATTTTCAGGAACGTGTAAATCCAAAAGGCGGGCAGATGCCACACCAGACCGGCCAAAGCGCCCAAGGGCACCGAAGCCGCCCACAAAAACAGGATGTCGGCCACCATGAGAAACTTGGTGTCGCCGCCTCCTCGGAGCACGCCCTTGGTCAAGATGGAGTTCATGGATTGGAAAATCACAATAAAGCCCACGGCCAGCATCAGCTGTTCGGCAATGCCCTGGGTCTCCTCCGTAAGGAGATAATGGGGCCGCTGATGGCCATAATAAGCAGTCCGGCCAAAACGCCGATGACGGTGCCCAGACCCAAAAAGGTGACCCCTTGGCGCTGGGCCTTGCCATACTCTCCCTGACCCAAAGTGTGGCCGGTGATGATGGAGCTGGCGTTAGAAATGCCCTGGATAAACACGGTGGAAAGCTGTTGGGTCACTGTGGTGATGGCGTTGGCGGAGACAAAGGTGGCCCCAATCCGGCCCATGACCATGGCCACCGCGTTGTTGCCAAGCCCCAGCAAGGTGTCGCTGACCAACACGGGAATACTGATGCGCAGGTAGTCTCCCACCATGTCCCGACACTTCATGGCAAGGTGTTTGAGCCGGTAGCCCAACTTTTTGTCCACAAACAAAAAGTAACCGCAGATAAAACAGAACTCAAACACCCGGGCAATTACCGTGCCCAACGCCGCGCCGGCCACCTCCATGCGGGGCGCCCCAAAGCTGCCGAAGATGAACAGGTAGTTGAAAAACACGTTGATGAAAAAGGCACAGATGGAGCAGATCAGAGGCAGCTTGACCTGACCCACACTGCGCAGCACAATGGTGCAGGTGAGGGAAAAGCCCAACAGCCAATAGCAGGGAATGGACCACCGAAAGTAACTGGCGCCCGCCTGGATCAAAGCGGGGTCGCTGGTGTAAATGCGCATGAGCCCTTCCGGCGCCAAGATGGTGGCCACCGTAAAGCCCAGGCCAAACACAAAGCACAGCCGTAGCATAATGGTGATGGCTTTGCGCAGGGAGTGTTTGTCCTGCATGCCCCAATATCTGGAAGTGAGCACAGAGGCGCCCATACCGATGCCCATGCAGCAGATTTGGAAAATGCTGATGAACTGGTTGGCTAAAGAGGAAGCGGAAAGGGCCGTCTCCCCCAACTTTCCCAGCATGACCGTGTCGGTCATGTTCACCCCGATGGTAATTAAGCTCTGGGCCGAAATGGGCAGCGCAATGGCCACCACCTGCTTATAAAACTGCTTGTCTCCTAAATAGGGTTTTACCCGTTCCTTCCATCCCACCGGTCCTTCATCCTCCCCAAAAAGTTTCAAATGCAACAAAATTATTGTACAGTATTCTTCAGGGAAGTGCAAGGAATTTTTGTGGAATTTTCAGTCTTCTTGTGATTTTAGCTTGGACATGGTACAATATCCCCTAGGAATTTTTCCGGACGATAGGCGGGAGGCAGCGCCTGCTTCCGTGGAAGAAGCCCGCTGCCCCAGAGAAGGGAGGAACCACCATGATTCTATCGGGAAGAGAAATTGCGCGGCATATGGGCAAGGAAATTGTCATCGAGCCCTACGACCCGAAACGTCTAAACCCCAACAGCTACAACCTGTCCCTGCACCCGGACCTGTTGGTCTATGAAAACAAGCAGCTGGACATGAAGATTGCCAATCCGGTGCAGAAGCTCACCATTCCGGAGGAGGGGCTGGTGCTGGAACCTGACCGGCTGTATTTGGGCCGCACCAACGAATTCACCAAAACCGACCGTTTCGTGCCCATGTTGGAAGGCCGCTCCTCGGTGGGACGGCTGGGTCTGTTTATCCACGTGACCGCCGGGTTTGGAGATGTGGGCTTTGCAGGCTACTGGACCTTGGAAATCTTCTGCGTGCAGCCCATCTGCATTTACCCGCATGTGGAGATCTGCCAGATCTATTACCACGACATCCGCGGGGACTATGACCTGTATCAAAGCGGCAAATACCAAAATAACACAGGCATTCAGCCCAGCCTGCTGTACAAAGATTTCGAGGAAAAACCGTGAGCCTGTTTACGGAAACCGTGGAAAACTGGAGGGATTGGGCCCGAGTCTTTCAAAACAAAGCTGCGTTTACCCCTCTCGCCCGGGAAATTGTCCGTCGGGAAGGGCTGCCCTGGACGGAACTTTCCCCTCTCACCCCGGGAACCAACGGGGTCTTCCGCTGCGGGGACGTGGTGGTGAAGATTTTCTTTCCCCGAGAGTCCGGTTTGGATCCCACCGCCGATTACCACACAGAGCTGGCCGCCGCCCGGCAAGGGGCTGCTTGGGGAATTCCCACACCGCCGGTGCTGGGCCACGGGATGGTAAAAGACAGGTACGATTTCTACTACCTGCTCACCGCTTATTCCCCGGGAAAAGAGGCGGGAGATTGGCTGGCGGGATCTTCCGGAAAGCAGCGGGAGCACTTTGTGGAACAGCTGCAAACCCTCCTTGCCCGGCTGCACCGGCCCACCGGCGTCCTCTCTCCCCGGGATCTGCGGCAGGAGGCCCGGGAAAATCCCCGGCTGAAAAAGCTTGCCCCCAGCCTGCAGGAAGAAATACTCGCCCGGCTGGAAGGGCTGGAGCTGAAGGGCCTTGTGCTCACCCACGGGGACCTGACCGGGGAAAACCTGCTGGTGCAGGAGGACGGCAGCCTGGTGGTGATCGATTGGGCGGATGCCCACCTGGCCCCCGCCTGGTATGAACTGGGCCCCCTCGCCTTTGAACTGTTCCAGGGGCAAGGAGAGCTGCTGCGGCTTTTTGCAGGGGCCGACCAAGAGGCCTTTGTGGAGCGGCTGCTGGACTGCTGCTGCCTCCACGACTTTGGAGCGGACTTTCTCTGGAACTTCTGGCAGCGGGAAAGCGCGCCGGAGTTTGGGTCCTTGGAAGAGGTGCGCAAGCTGCTGGAGAAAAAGCTGGCGGGAGCAGAATGAAAAGAAAATGGGTCCAGCCCTTTTCAGGGCTGGACCCATTTTTCGCGGCAGGCTCTCTCAGCTGAGGAAGCCCTCCACAATCTTTTCCTCGGCTTCCTCTTCGGTCAAGCCCAGAGTGCGCAGCTTCATAATCTGCTCCCCGGCGATCTTGCCGATGGCCGCCTCGTGGATCAAAGCCGCGTCCCCGTCGTTGGCGGAGAGTTCCGGGCTGGCATCCACCCGGCCCTGGTCGGCGATGATGGCGTCACATTCCGAATGGCCTGCGCAAGGGGCGTTGCCCACAATCTTGCTCCGGTAGGCCTGGTATGACTCCCCGCGGGCCACGGAACGGCTCACCAAATTGGTGGAAGCCCCCTCCCCGTTCATGGTCACTTCAAAGTCGGTGTAGGCCTCCTGCTTGCCCTCGGTGAGCAGCCGCTCCCGAATGACCAGCTTGGCGCTTTTGTCCAGAGTGGCCTTGGTCTTGCGGGTGGTGCGGTCCACCCCGCCGATTTGGGAGGTGTCCATCTCCAGCACCGCGTCCTCCTGGAGGAAACACTCGGTCACCGGGTCGATGGAGCGAATGCCCTGGCCTTTGCCCGTGCCCACGTGCTTTTCGATGTACTTAACCCGGGCGCCCTTTTCCAAGAAGAACCGGTGAATGCCGTTGTGCCGGGCAGGCTCCCCGTTTTCCGTGTGGACGCCGCACCCCGCCACAATGGTCACGTCGGCGTACTCTCCCACGTAGAAATCGTTGTACACCAGGTCGTCCACGTCGCCGTGGGTGACACAGGCGGGGATGGACACCGTCTCCCCCTTGGTGCCGGGCTGAATGTGGATATCCAGCCCCGGCAGGTCTTTCTTCGAGTCAATCTGGATGTGCTCGGTGGATTGGCGGCCGGCGCAGCCCCCGTCCTCTCGGATGTTAAAAGCCCCCTGAAAGCCGCCCTTCCAATCAGAGACCAGTTTCAAAAGCTCTTCTGTCACGCTTTTCATGCAAACACCGCCTCCCTCTTGGCACAGGCATCGCACCGGGCGCTGCCCTCCATCAGCCGGGGAAGGACCTCTTCCCCGGGACCCATCTCCTGCAGAGTGCCGCCGGAGATCACCACAATCTCATCGGCAATCTGCAAAATCCGCTCCTGGTGGGAGATGATGATCAAAGTGCCCTGCAGCTTGCCCCGCAGGCTTTGGAACACATCGATCAGGTTGGTGAAGCTCCACAGGTCGATGCCTGCCTCCGGCTCGTCAAACAGGGAGAGCTTGGTGTGGCGGGCCAGCACCGTAGCGATCTCAATGCGCTTGATCTCCCCGCCGGAAAGGGTGGCGTCCACCTCCCGGTTGATATATTCCCGGCCGCACAGGCCCACCCGGCCCAGCATCTCACAGACCGTGCTGGAGGAAAGCTTCTGCCCGGCAGACAGCTCCAGCAGCCGCCGCACGGTGAAGCCCTTGAAGCGCACCGGCTGCTGAAAGGCAAAGCTCACCCCTGCCTTGGCCCTTTCGGTCACATTCAGCCCGGTGATGTCCTGGCCGTCCAAGAGGATTGTGCCGCTGTCCGGCGTTTCAATGCCCGCGATAATTTTGGCCAGCGTGGTCTTGCCGCCCCCGTTGGGGCCGGTGATCACCGTCAATTTGCCATCCGGGACCGTGAGGCTCACGTCCCGCAGCACCTGGCTGCCTCCGGGGGCAGTCCAAGAAATATGTTGCAATTCCAGCATAAAGCCTTTTCCTTCCTTTCCTTCGGCGGCAGCCCGGCAGGAAAAACCCGCCAGGCTGCCCCTCCCTTTTTCAGGGTTCCCACTGTATTGTAAATTATTTCTTCCCTGCTTGCAAGGCCCGGGAAGCATTTAGTATGGCAATCACCATCACGCCCACATCGGCGAAAACGGCCTCCCACATGTTGGAAAGCCCAAAGGGGGTGAGGGCCAGCACCAACAGCTTTACCGCCAAGGCGAAGACGATGTTCTGCCGCACAATGCGCAGCGTCCGCTTAGAGATCTCCATGGCCTTGGCAATTTTCGAAGGCTTGTCGTCCATCAGCACGATGTCCGCCGCCTCAATAGCCGCGTCCGAACCCAAGGCACCCATGGCGATCCCAATGTCCGCCCGGGAGAGCACCGGCGCATCGTTGATGCCGTCCCCCACAAAGGCAAGCTTCCCCTTGGGGGATGTTTCCGAAAGCAGCGCCTCCACCCGCTCCACCTTGTCCCCGGGCAGCAGCTGAGTGTAGGCCTCGTCCAGGCCCAGGTCCCGAGCCACAGACTCGCCCACAGCCTTGGCGTCTCCGGTGAGCATAACGGTCTTCTTCACCCCCTGAGCCTTCAGGGCGGCGATGGCCTCCTTGGCGTCAGACTTCACCTGGTCGGAGATGACGATGTGGCCGATATACTTCCCCTCCACCGCCACATGGACCGTGGTGCCTACATGGTGGCAGGGGTGCCACGAGACGCCGATCTCCTCCATCAGCTTGTCGTTGCCTGCGCAGACGGTCTTGCCGTCCACCTGGGCCCGCACGCCCCGGCCGGAGATCTCTTCCACCTCTCCTACCCGGGAGGCGTCGATCTCCTTGCCGTAGGCCTCTTTCAGGGAGCGAGAGATGGGGTGATCCGAGTAGCTTTCCGCCAGGGCAGCCATCTCCAGCAGGCTGCTTTCCGAAGACTCCTCCGGATGGATGGCGGTGACGTTGAACACACCCTGGGTCAGGGTGCCGGTCTTGTCAAAGACCACGATCTCCGTGTTGGCCAGCACTTCCAAATAGTTGCCGCCTTTGACCAAAATACCCTGGCGGGAAGCGCCGCCAATACCTCCAAAGAAGCTGAGGGGCACGGAGATGACCAGCGCACAGGGGCAGGAAACCACCAGGAAGATGAGGGCCTTCTGGACCCAGCCCACCCAATCGCCCAGGAACAGGGGGGGCACCAGAGCCAGAGCCAGGGCGCCGAACACCACAATGGGGGTGTAGTACCGGGCAAACTTGGTGATAAAGTTTTCCGCTTTGGCCTTCTTGCTGCTGGAGTTCTCCACCAAGTCCAGGATTTTTTGGACCGTGGACTCTCCAAAGGGCTTCGTCACCTGCACCCGCAGCAGGCCGCTCTGGTTGACGCATCCGCTGATCACATCGTCCCCGGGCTGCACCTGCCGGGGCACGCTCTCCCCTGTGAGGGCGGAGGTATTCACCATGGACTGCCCTTCCAGCACCACCCCGTCCAGAGGGATGCGCTCCCCGGCCTTCACGGTGATGGCGTCCCCCACGGCCACCTCCTCCGGATCCACCTGGATGAGCTTGCCCTCCCGCTCCACGTTGGCATAGTCCGGGCGGATATCCATGAGGCTGGCAATGGACTTGCGAGACTTGCCCACGGCATAGCTTTGGAACAACTCTCCCACCTGGTAGAACAGCATGACGAACACGGCCTCGGGGTACTCGCCCTCCCCGAAAAAGCCGGTGCAGAAGGCCCCCACCGTAGCCAGGGCCATAAGGAAGTTCTCGTCGAACACCTGGCCGTGGGCGATGTTGCGGATAGCCCGCCACAGCACGTCCCAGCCGATGACAAAATAGGCGGGCAGGAACAGCAGGAACCGCCACGGGCCCTCGTAAGGGATGAGCACCGCGGCCACCAAAAGCACCGCGCTGACGGCGATGCGGAGAAGCATTTTTTTCTGTTTTCGTGTCATAGTGGACAGATCCTTTCCTAAACTTTGCCGAAGCCGAACAAGGCCGTAAGGCTCCGCCTTACCAACCGCAAGCCTTTTGAAAATGGCTTGCGCAAAAACTTTACTTGTCTCCACCCAACTTACGCGGAGGGACCCGCCCTTGCGGAACGCAAGAAGGCGGCTTGTCCAGTCCGGCCACGGACTCGCTCGGTTCCCTCTTGTCTACTTACATATTGATAACGCAGTCCGGCTCCACCTTTTTACAGGCTTTCACCACCTGCTTCATGATCTCCTCAAAGCGGCTGTCGTCCGCCTCGATACTGAGCTTTTGGGTGAGAAAGCTGACGCTGGCGTCAGAGACGCCGTCGATCTTCCTGATGGCGGTCTCCATTTTGGCGGCGCAGTGGGCGCAGTCTAAATCAGTGAGTTTATAGGTTTTTCTCATTGCGGGACTCTCCTTTTGACAGTTTGTTACATACCTTGCGCCGTGACAGCGGCGAGCCTTTCAATGGCTTCTTCCTGGGTGGCGGTGAAGAAGAAATCCTTCCCCTGGTTGGACTCGTAGAGAAAATCATGCAAGGGCTTGCTGGTGTAGTGGGAAAAATCCCCGTAAATAGCGGCCTTGATGTAATAGTTGATGAACTTTTGCAGCACTTCCCCTGCCACTCCTGTGCTGAGGATGAAAAACTCCGGACAGAGGGACTCTTTGTCCAGTACCAGCTTGCGGGCGCCCGTCTCGTACTGAACCTGCATGGCAAGCTCCAAGGCAGACTGGCCGTCGGTGATGAGAGGCCCCTGCCCAGACACAAGGGCAATGCCTGTTTCTTGTAGATACTGAATTTTCACGGTGAAACCTCCTTGCTTTGCTGGAAGGGCCGGCGCTATTCGGTGACGTGCTCCATGCCCTGGCCCAAAATGGTGCGCACATGGTCGTCAGCCAAGGAGTAGAACACGGTCTTTCCCTCCCGGCGGTACTTGACCAGCTTGCTCTTTTTCAGCACTTGCAGCTGGTGGGAAATGGCGGATTGGGTCATGCCCAGCAGCTGGGCAATGTCGCACACGCACATTTCGGATTCGAAGAGCACATACAAGATCTTAATACGGGTGGAGTCCCCGAAGATCTTGAACAGCTCCGCCAGGTCGAAGAGGGTCTCCTCGGCGGGCATCACCTGGTTTACCCGGTCCACAATCTCCTGGTGGACAAACAGAAACTCGCACCCAGGGGCGTTTTTCTTCTCCGGCATTCTCAACATCCTTTCGTATGAACGATTGTTCATGTATATAGCATACTCTTCTCCCCTGCGCTTGTCAAGGGGACGGCGCTACTTTTGGAAAAATTATTTTGAAAGAGGTCCTGCAGGTTGCAGGGAGGCTTTATCCCGCCTGCTTACTCTGGTATAATGTCCTTATACCTGAAAAACGCAGGGTTTACCCGTGCGTAAGAAGGAGGGAGATCTGTGGAAACACGTTTTGTAAAGTTCCGGGAGGAACCCCAGTGGCTGGAGCAGGCGGCGGCCTGGTTCCACCAAAAGTGGCATGTACCTCTGGAGGCTTACCGGGAGAGCATGCTGGACTGCCTGGTCGGGAAAAGCCCCGTACCCCAGTGGTATTTGGCGGTGGAAGGGGAGCGCATCGTAGGAGGGCTGGGAGTCATTGAAAACGACTTTCACCCCCGGAAAGACCTTTCCCCCAACGTGTGCGCCGTCTATGTGGAGGAGGACCGCCGCTGCCGGGGCATTGCCGGAACACTGTTGAAGCTCGCCTGCCGGGACATGGCCACCCAAGGCGTGCCCACCCTGTACCTGCTGACGGACCATGTGGGCTTTTACGAGCGCTACGGCTGGGAGTACCTGTGCCCGGTTCGAGGAGACGGAGAGGAGCTGGACAGCCGTATGTATGTGTTCCCCGGGACAAACGGGGAGCGCACAACCCCAGCCCCCTGACCAACGCTTCCACTCTGCTCAAAGCAAACATCCCCCGGCATTACCGGGGGATGTTTACTTGCCTGCTATTTACTTCGGGGCTCTTTTGCTCCGGCCATGGCTTTCTTTTTAAAAACTGGCCAATTTCTCCAGCATGACCTTTTGGAACCCGGGCAAGTCCACCTGATTTAAAACCAGCACCGGCTTGGGGCTGGTCTTGGCTCTCCGGTCACAGACCGTCATGCCCCGGTTGATATCGTTGGTGCAGTCCACCTGCACGGAAGCCCACTCGCCTCCAAAAAGCTCCGGGTTCGTCAGGTAGAGGATGGTCACCGCATCGTGAATGCAAGCCACCGTTCTGCCCCGGGAGGAGGTGTCCGCATAGAAGCTGAGCATCTCTCCCACCGCATGCTCTACAGGCTTTTCGCTGCGCAGCAGGGCCTCTACCTGTTCCGGATACAGGCCGGACTGGTGGGTGACGTCCAAGCCGCACATGACAATGGGCAAACCGCTCTGGAACACAATTTGCGCCGCCTCCGGGTCGGCCCAGATGTTAAACTCGGCAGAAGCGCTGTGGTTGCCTCCGCTGGCGCTGCCGCCCATGAGGACAATCCGCTCTATTTTGGCGCGGACTTGGGGAAAAACCTTCAGCAGCAGGGCGATATTGGTCAAAGGCCCTACAGGCACTAAGGTGAGGGTCTCCCCTTCCGGCAAAGCCTCGATGGCTTGGGCCATATAGGCCACCCCGTTTTCACTGGCCAAGGGCTTGTCCGTGTCCGGCAGGCGGCAGTTTCCCAGGCCGCTCTCCCCGTGAACGCTGGCAGCTGTTTCCGGCACCTTGAGCAAGGGCTCCCGGGCGCCTCGCACCACCGGCACATCTTCCATGCCGTAAAAGGCGGCCAGCCGCCGGGCGTTTTCCGTCACCCGGTCGCTGACCTGATTGCCTGCCACCGACGAGATGCCCAAGATCCGCAGTTGATCTCGGCTGGCAGCCGCCATAGCTAAAGCCACCGCATCGTCAATGCCGGGATCGCAATCTATCCATATGGTTGTCTTCTTCATACGTTGGATCCTTTCCCTCCAGTTTTCTAAAGAGGCCGGCGGCCTCTTTTTTGCCCCCCCTTTTGTCCGTCTAGGGCAAAAGGGGCGTCTTTTTTACTATAGCAGATTTTCTTCTCTCTGGATAGCACTTTCTGCAAATTCTGCGGCTTCGAAAGGGAAATCACGGCTTGGCCTGCTGCCGCGCCGTCTCCCGGACCAAACGCTTCCCCTCCTCCCCACACCGGCGGTACAAGGCGACTAAAATCTTCTCCTCCGGGTACAGCTGCCCCAAGGACACAGGGGCGTCCGCCACTTTTTTCGGCGCCCGGGAACGGGTTTGCCACAGCGCCGCCCGCTCCGGATGGGCCAGAAGCTCCACCATGGTTTCCACAGGGATGGCGAGTATCTGCGCAATCTCCAGAATCCGGAGAAAGTCGGGCTGTGTTTTCCCCAGTTCGTAATAGGAACAGGTCGCCCGGTGAATGTGGAGGGCATCCGCCATGGCCTGCTAGGACAAACCGCTTTCCACCCGCAGTTTTTTCAACACCATTCCAAATTGCTGCCACCAAAGATCCATTCCCATTACCTCCTTTTCCAAGCGGTCTTCGGATTGTGGGGGCAAACCGGTCCTGGGAGGAAGCCGTTTTCCCCACAAAAATTGCGAATAATATCTAAATTAGATACTCAATATTTAATTTATTCTGACGAGTCTCTCATTTCAAAATAAAATTAGGAATTCAGAGATAAAATATCTTAACTAGATTTGAAGTGAGGGAACCCTATGGCAAAAGGCATGTTTATCATTTCCGGAAATCTGTGTGCAGATCGGGTGCGCTTAGGCCGCGCCCTGCAGAACCCGCCCATGACCCAGGAGGACCTGGCCAGGACGATTCAGTTTATGGGAGCAGAAGGCATGACCAAATTGATCATTTCCCGCATTGAACAAAACCAGCGCCACGTTTGCGACGCGGAACTCCGCCTGCTCTCCAAAGCTCTGGGCGTCAGCATGGAGTGGCTGGTGGGCGACTCGGACGAAATCCATTTCCCTTTAAAGTAAGCCCGTTTTTGTCCGCCGCCCCAAGCTGCCCGTACAGCAAAAGGCACACCGGCAGCACAAGGAACCATCCAGTCGGGCCGAAAACCTCTTCCCAAGACACGCGCCTCCGGGAAAGGGAGGCAACCGTCCCCCGATTCTCCGCCAGCAAAACTCCGTTAAAAAAACCTAACGATCC
>DSTMR04002__coassemble_667_pt1 | contig 58005 bp, 57 predicted proteins | sample DSTMR04002__metabat2_high_PE_036 | metagenome-assembled genome bin DSTMR04002
GACACATTTATTTTTTCAAACCGGAAAAATAAAGGCGCTTAGGGAGAAAGGTTGCAGCGCCCTGCGTTGTAAGAAAAGGAACTGCTGGAGCCTCTCTCCTCTGACACCAAACTTAGCGGTTGTGGGCTATAAGACAAAAATTCACAAATAATCCAAGTTTTGCCCTGCCTTTTATGCTATACTATACCTATGCTTTCCCATGGGCCGATTCCACGTGTAGGAAAGGGGCGCCGGGGGGAGAGGCGTTGCCTGCAGCAGTTAGGCAAAACACACTTGGAAGGAAGGTAAAGTATGTTGTATCCGATTTTGACACCCTCCCGCCTTCTCTGTGATTTGAGCGGCGTGTGGGACTTTAAACTGGACCAGGGAACCGGCTTTGAGGAAGAGTGGTACCGGGCGCCCTTGCAGGACCCTATGACCATGCCCGTCCCAGCCTCCTATAACGATTTGAAGGAAGGCGTATCCTTCCGGGACCATGTAGGGTGGGTTTTCTATCAGCGGAAAGTTTCCCTGCCAGCCTATGTCAAAACCCAGCGGGTCCTTTTGCGCTGCGAGGCTGTGACACACTTTGCCAAGGTCTATCTCAACGGGGAGCTTCTTTGTGAGCACAAGGGGGGCTTTTTGCCCTTTGAGGTGGAAATAGGCCATGCTCTGCGGGAGGGTGAGGAAAATCTGTTGACCATCGCTGTCAACAACGAAATCAACTATTCCACTCTGCCGGTGGGCACCTCTGGCGGTATTTTTGGAGACGCTGTACCCCAGGAGGAGGGCAAGCCCCCTCGCAACAACCCGAACTTTGACTTTTTTAACTACGCCGGCATCACCCGGCCAGTGAAGATTTATACCACCCCGCGGGACTATATTGCCGACATTTCTGTTGTGGCGCAAGTGGAGGGAGAGAAAGCCCGCTTGACCTATACCGTGGACACCGTGGGAGAAGGCGCATGCCGTGTGGAAGTGCTGGACCAGGAGGGACAGCTGGTCGCCCAGGGAGAAGGAACCTCCGGCACCCTGGACATTCCCCAGGTGCATCTCTGGCAGCCTTTGCACGCCTACCTGTACGAGATCCGTGTTACCTACGGCGAAGATGTGTACACCCTGCCCTACGGTGTGCGTACTGTGGAGGTAAAGGGCACCCAGTTCCTCATCAACGGGAAGCCCTTCTACTTTAAGGGGTACGGCCGTCACGAGGATACCTTCCCCCAGGGGAGAGGAGTAAACCTGCCCATGAATGTGAAAGATATCTCCCTGATGAAATGGCAGAGGGCCAACAGCTTCCGCACCAGCCATTATCCCTACAGCGAAGAGATGATGCGGCTGTGTGACCGAGAGGGCTTTGTGGTGATCGATGAGACCACCGCCGTGGGGGTCAACTTAAAATTTGGGGGCGGCGCCAACTTCCAGGGACAGGCTGTGGCCACCTTCGATAAAGAGCACGGATTGAAGACCCAAGAACACCACAAGGAAGTGATTCGGGACTTGATCGCCCGGGATAAAAACCACGCCTGTGTGGTGATGTGGAGCATTGCCAACGAGCCGGATTCCACCTCGGAGGGTTCTTACGAGTACTTTGCCCCCTTGTACGCCTTGGCCCGGGAATTGGATCCGCAAAAACGCCCGTGCACTTTGGTCAGTGTTCAGGCAGGGAAGACGCCGGAGGAGGATTGCTCCAGCCAGCTCAGCGATGTGATCTGCCTCAACCGGTACTACGGATGGTACTTCGGGGGCCCGGATTTGGCCTACTCCCAGCGGAAGCTGAAGGAGGAGCTGGATGCTTGGCGCGCCATTGGCAAGCCGGTGATCTTCACGGAATTTGGGGCCGACACGGTCATGGGACTCCATGATACCACCCCGGTGTTGTATACAGAGGAATACCAGGTGGAGTACTACAAGATGAACACGCAAGTGTTCGACGAGTACGAGTTTGTGGTGGGCGAACAGGCCTGGAACTTTGCCGATTTTGCCACCAGCCAGGGCCTCTTGCGGGTTCAGGGCAACAAGAAGGGCTTGTTTACCCGGGATAGAAAGCCCAAGCTGGCCGCCCACTTCTTCCGGGACCGCTGGCAGAAAATTCCCGATTTCGATTATAAGAAGTAATCCTGGCACCCAGGCTTTTTGTGCGCGATTGGAATGTGCATAAAACGAGCGCCTTTCCCTTTGGGGGAGAAGGCGCTCGTTGTTGTTCCTGAGAACAGAATCAGTTTAGCCGTCGACCAGCTCCAGGTTGTACAGGGCCGCGATTCCGTATCCGCCGCTGCACATGAGGGGCGGAACCTTCGGATCCGTTCCGTCATGCTCGTTGGGGAAATTGGTCCAAGTTTCCTCAAAATAGCTCATGAACATGGTGGGCCGGTACATGGCTCCAAAACTGGGAACGTCGGTCAGATAGATCTCGTTGAGCCGTTGGTAGATTTCCAGCTGCCGGTCTTCCTCCGTGGTGTTGGACAGTTCAACCAGCAGTTCGTCCGCTTCCGGATTGTAGTAGCGTCCGTAGTTGGTGGTCATAGCCTCTGGGAATTCGCCGCCGAAACCGTACATGAAGAAGTAGAACACCGTCCAGGGAGCGGAGATGCCGCCTGCGGTAGAGGACATGGTGATGTCAAAATTCCCCGCCTGAATATCGTCGGTGTACTGAGCGGTCTCCGGGAAATAGGTTTCGATTTGGATGCCGATGGCTTTGCCTGCCTCCTGCACGATCTGCAAAGTGGCCTCCCAATCGGAGAAGCCGGTGGGGCATTCCACCTGATAGGAGAGTTCCTGGCCGTTGTACTCACGGTTTCCGTCCCCGTTGGTGTCCACAATTCCTGCCTCGTCCAGCAGAGCGTTGGCCCCTTCGATGTCATTGCCCTCCCACTGGAGAGGAGCCAGTGCCTCAGGATCCAGAATCAAGCTTTGCTGGGCTTCCGACCAGTTGAAAATGGTCCGGGGATATTCGGAGAAGCTGGGAGCCTGGCCGGTCATGGCGGAGTTGACAATCTGGTCATAGTCGGTGGCCATGGCGATTGCCTTGCGGACGGCCACTTGGTCCAAACCGTTGCGCTGGGTGTTGAAAATGACAGAGGGAATTTGTCCCGGCGCGTTGTAGGGCGGTTCGGAAATGTAGGTGGAAACAGGCAGCCCTTGATCCTCCCACATCTTTTCAATATTGGCTACGTAGCTTTGGTTCACATCGATTTCTCCGTTGGCGAAGGCCTGAGCAGAGACGTCATTGGAGGAATAGATGTTGTGGATCACATACTTGGGCACAGGCAGCTTGCCCCACATGGATTCGTCTTGTCCCCAGTAGTTGTCGTCTCGTTCGATCACCCATTTCTGGTCGTTCTGTTCCCGAGGGGAGTAGGGGCCGGTGTGGGGAGCGTCCCACATGGGTTCGTTCTTCATGGCGGTGGCATCTCCGCCGTTTGCCTCTGCCAGGCTATCCAAATAGGCTTTTTGCATGACGAATACGCGAGGCAGATATTCCAAAACCTTCATCCGGTTTAAATTGTCGGTGTTTGCCTGGATTTCCACCGTGTAATCGTCCACAGCCACAATGTCTGCAATGTACGGGCTGTAAGCCACGCCCTGGTTGCTCTGATAGTTCACATGGGCCTCCCAGGTGGCTTCTACGTCCGCCGCTGTCACGGGGGTGCCGTCGCTCCAATGGGCAGCCTCCTTCAGCTTGACGGTAATGGCGGTTTCCTCCTCATTCCACTGGTAGTCCCCATCTGCCAAAAGCGGATAGGCAGTTCCATCCGAGGGGTTCCACATGTAAAGCGTTTCCCACACGTACAAGGTGGAATTGTCGTTTTGGGTGACGCAGGTGTAGTTGGGGTTGGCAGCCAAGGGGTTGTTGGAAACCGGCGTGCCCCATTGCTGTCCGCCCAAGTAGAGGGTCTCCTCCCGCGGGTAGGACGTGAGATCGGCGCCGGTGCCTGTTGTGTCAGTCTCCGAGGAGACTTCCGTACCGCTGTCTGCCGAGGAACTGGGTTCCGTGGTGCTGGTGGGGGCTTGGCTGCTGGAGGATTCCCCGCCGCCTGTACTGCAGGCTGTCAGGGAGAGCACCAGAGCCAAAACAAGCGTCAGAGCAACCCATCTTCGCGTTTTTTTCATGACAACATCCTCCTTATAAAGTGGGTATGTAGGGAAAATAGGAGTTAAAATATACAATTTTTTTCAACTATTTCCCTTTCCTACTATATGTGTACCACAAATGAAAAGCTTTTGTATAGCACAATATCGTAAAAAATAGTCGAATTAATAAAAGAAAATCGTATAATTTGAAATGTTAAAAAATTAACCAGAGTTTTTGTGGAATACCCCTCGCAAAAATGGAAAGCCTCTTGGGTTGCTTGTCAAACAGGCTTTCGTGTGCTACTATATTTTTATAGACTTGTGCTGTTTTGCGGGGAGAATCAGAAACCGCCACGCAGCGCAGAGTGTTTGGAGAAGGAGCGGTGACACATGCGTAGAGAGATGGAAAGGCTTTATCAAAGCCCGTTGTTTCAACGGGCGGCTTCCTACATAGAACAGGATGCTGCCCATACGGTAGAACAGCAAGTGGAGCTGACCCAGATCCCAGCGTTCAGCAACCAGGAGCGCCAAAAGGCCCTTCGCTTTCGGGAACTGATGGAGGCGGAGGGATATGCGGCGGAGATGGACGAGGTGTGCAATGTGTTCACGCGGATCCCTGGCACAGGAGAGGGGCCCACTCTCTATGTGACCGCCCATCTGGATACGGTGTTTCCCATGGACACAGACCTGCAGGTCCGGTGGGAGGGAAGTAAGATTTTCTGTCCCGGCATTGCGGACGACACCCGCGGGTGTGCGGAGATTTTGGCCCTGCTGCGGGCCCTGCGGGAATCGGGCATCCGTCCGGTGGGCGACCTGCTGATCGGGGCCAATGTGGGGGAAGAGGGCCTGGGAAATCTTCGGGGCATGCGCCAGTTCTTTCAAAGCAGGGCCCAGGAGGTGGACGGCTTTTTTTCCATTGACGGGGCAGGGGAGGACATCACCTATGGAGGTACGGGCAGCTTGCGTTACAAGGTGACGTTCCGCGGTCCCGGCGGCCACTCTTACGGGGATTTTGGCTGCGTCAACCCCATTCACGCCATGGGTCGGGCGATCGCCAAGATTGGGGAGCTGCGCACCCCGCGCACGCCCAAAACCACCTTCAATGTGGGTGTGGTGGAGGGCGGCACTTCCGTAAACGCCATCGCCTACGAATGCAGCATGTTGGTGGATATGCGCTCCGAAGAGGCAGATGCCCTGGAAAAGCTCCACCAAGAGGTGGTCCGGTGTGTGGAACAGGCTGCAGAGGAGGAAAACCGGCGCTGGGTGCAGGAGCGGGATTGGCTGGAGGACAACCCCGGCAGGACCTACGATCCGGACGCTCGCATCCAAGTGGAATGGGAGCAGGTGGGAAACCGGCCCTGCGGCAGCCAGCCTTTGGAGAGCCCGCTGGTGCAAACCGTGCTGGAGGCCTACCGGGCTTTGGGCACGGAGCCCGGCCTCACAGCGCACAGCAGTACAGACGCCAACCTTCCCTTAAGCCTGGGAATTCCCGCCTGCACGTTGGGCGGCGGGGGCACTTGCGGCGGGTGCCACAGCCTGGAGGAGTGGTACGATGCCGCCGGTGCTCCCCTGGGAACCCAGCGCCTGCTGCTGGCCATCCTCGCCTGCGTGGGGGTGACGGGAGTAAGCCAACCGTTGCTGCCCAAGCGGGAAAGGCCGTAAAGGGAGATTGTTTTGCGCATTGTCCCATCCTGTGGTATGATAGAGTTGTTTTCCCCGGGACCGCTTTGCCCCGGCCAGGCGGCCTTACAATGATGAGAAAGAAGGAATGTGTATGATGAAGCTCCACGACGGAGGCGTTTACCTGGTGGAGGGGACCTGGCTGGTTCCAGCCGCCCAAGCCCAAAGCGATCCCCGCCTGAAGGAGGCAACCCCTCAAAAGGCACGGCAGTCCACGATTGCCTACGGCATTCTTCAGGCACACAACCAGAGCGGCAATCCGGACGATCTGCAGATCCGTTTTGACGCCCTGGCCTCTCACGATATTACCTATGTGGGCATTATCCAAACTGCCCGCGCTTCTGGCATGGAAAAATTCCCCATGCCCTATGTGCTCACCTGCTGCCACAACTCCCTGTGCGCCGTGGGGGGCACCATCAATGAAGACGACCACATGTTTGGCCTGACGGCCGCCCAGAAATACGGCGGGATCTACGTGCCCCCTCATGTGGCGGTCATTCATCAGTACATGCGGGAGATGCACGCCGGCTGCGGCAAGATGATTCTGGGCAGCGACAGCCACACGCGCTACGGCGCCTTGGGCACCATGGCCGTGGGCGAGGGCGGCGGTGAGCTGGACAAGCAGATCCTGGGGGACACCTGGGACAGCCCCTATCCGGAAGTGGTGGCTATTTACCTGACAGGCAAGCCCCAACCCTGGGTGGGTCCTCACGACATTGCCCTGGCCATCTGCAAAGCGGTGTACCAGAACGGCTACGTAAAGAACAAGGTCATGGAGTTTGTGGGCCCTGGCGTTGCCTCTATGGACACGGACTACCGCAATGGCGTAGATGTGATGACCACCGAGACCACCTGCCTTTCCTCCATTTGGCAGACGGACGAAGACACCAAAGCCTGGCTCACAGAGCACGGCCGGGGCGGCGACTACCGGGAGCTGAAGCCGGGCGACGTGGCGTACTACGACGGCTGTGTGGAGATCGACCTCTCCCAGATCAAGCCCATGATCGCCCTGCCCTTCCATCCCTCCAATGCCTATACCATCGACGAGCTGAAGGAAAACCTGACCGATATCCTGCGGGAGACGGAGAAGGCCGCGGAGAAAGTCAGCCAGGGGCGGGCTCCTTACACCTTGCTGGATAAGGTGAAGGACGGCCAGCTGCAGGTGCAGCAGGGGGTTATCGGCGGCTGTGCCGGCGGCACCTTCACCAGCATTGCCCAAGCGGCCAACGTGCTGCGGGGGAAGGCGATTGGTGCGGGAGAATTCACCTTGAACGTGTACCCCTCTTCCATCCCGGTGTACATGGAGCTGATGAAGAACGGCGCCCTGGCGGACTTGATGGCAGCGGGCTCCGTGGTGAAAACCGCCTTCTGTGGTCCCTGCTTCGGGGCGGGAGACACCCCCAACCACAACGGCTTGTCCATCCGCCATACCACTCGGAACTTCCCCAACCGGGAGGGCAGCAAGCCCGGTCAGGGCCAAATGTCTGCTGTGGCTTTGATGGACGCCCGCTCCATTGCCGCCAGCGCGGCCCGGGGCGGTCTGCTCACCAGCGCCGAAGAGTTTGCCGACGCCTTTGCGGCGCCTCCGGTCTACCACTTTGATTCGGCTCCCTACCAGGCCCGTGTGTACCAGGGCTTTGGCAAAGCGCAGGAGGACGCTCCTCTGTTCTATGGCCCCAATATTAAGGATTGGCCCCAGCGTCCGGCTTTGGAGGAGAATATTTTGCTGAAGGTGTGCTCCAAGATCTTGGACGAGGTCACCACCACCGACGAGCTCATTCCCTCAGGGGAAACTTCCTCCTACCGTTCCAATCCCTTGGGCTTGGCGGAGTTTACCCTGTCCCGTCGGGATCCGGCGTATGTGGGCCGCGCCAAAGAGGTGGACGCTGTGGAAGCTGCTCGGGAGAGAGGAGAGAATGTGCTGCAGGCCGACCCTCAGCTGGAGGGTGTGTTTGCCGCCATCCGCACCATCCCCGGGCAAGAGCAAGTGGATCCCCAAACTGTGGAGATCGGCTCGGTGCTCTACGCCAACAAACCCGGCGACGGCTCTGCCCGGGAACAGGCTGCCAGCTGCCAGCGGGTGCTGGGTGGTCTTGCCAACATCACTCAGGATTACGCCACCAAGCGCTACCGCTCCAACGTGATGAACTGGGGCATGTTGCCCTTCCATCTCCAGGGAGAACCCACCGCCTTTGAGGTGGGGGACTACATCTATGTGCCGGGGATCCGCTCCGCTTTGGACGGGAACCTGTCCCGTATTCCCGCCTATGTGTGCAAAGAGGGCAAGGCGCAGGAAATCATCCTCTATTGCAAGGATATGACCGATAACGAGCGGGAAATTGTCAAGGCTGGGTGTTTGATCAATTTCAACCGGAACCGGCGGGGGGCAAAATGAAGCACACTCTTTTGATCACAGGTTTTGAGCCCTTTCAGCAAGAGCCGATCAACCCTTCCTGGGAGGCGGTGGCGGCCCTGCCCTCGGACATTGGCCCGTGGCATCTGGAGAAACTGCGGCTGCCCACGGTGTTCGGTCAGGCTGCAGAGCTGGCTTTAGCCCGTGCGGCCGTTTTGAAGCCGCAGGCGATTCTCTCTCTGGGACAGGCTGGGGGAAGGGAGGCGGTCACGCCGGAAGTGGTGGCTGTCAACCTGCAGGACGCCCGCATTCCCGACAACGCGGGCAACCAGCCCCAAGGAGAACCCATTGTACCTGCGGGATGGGACGGGTATTTTACCACCCTGCCGGTCCGCTCTCTGGCGCAGCAGGCGGCGGAGAAGGGGTTTCCCTGCAGGCTGTCCTACTCCGCCGGAACCTATGTGTGCAACGATGTGTTCTATCGGTTGCTGCATCACTATAAGCCCACGGAGACACGTGTGGGATTTATCCATGTGCCGTTTCTGCCCATTCAGGCCAAGGAAGGCCAGCCCAGCTTGTCTCTTACCCAAATTACAGAGGTGCTTGAGTTCCTGATCGGCGCCTTAGCGTAAAGGTTCGCTCGTAATCGGAGGGGACTGCTGCATTATGCAGCAGTCCCTTTTTTGCTGCCATTAGGCGAAACACCCCCTTGATTCTACCAAGGGGGATCGTTGCGAAAAAGGAACATTAGAAAGATTGCGGGTTTACAAAAGGGATGCGACACTACTCGCTCCGCAAAGAGTGATCTCTAGTATCTTTTCCAGGGACCAGCAAACGCTGCCCCTTCTGGAGTCGGAAGAAACCACAACCAGTGATTTTGATTCGGCAAAGAGAAAACACCCCTGGGAGAAACCAAATTGGTTTTCTGCCAGGGGGTGTTGCGTTGTTGTGTCGAAGCCTGTAAAAGCTAATGGATTAGCCGGTCACCGTCACAGAGGTGATGTGGGGGTTGGCGCCCTCATACCAGTACAGGAAACCTTCGCAGTCGATGGTCTGGCCCACTTCCAGCGCTTCCACGGCCTTGTAGACCTCAGATTCGCTGTCGCACAGGTAGGACTCCACCACAAAGCTGAAGGTCTGGTCGTTGTAAGAGACGTTGAAGTACACGTCGTCGCCCTGGGTACCGGAGCCGTCGTAGTTGTACAGGAAAGCAGCCTCATTGCCGTCTGCATCAGTGCTGGGAGCCACGGTCAAACCGGTGAAAGAAACCTTTTCGTTCTGATGCTGCTCCAACTCGTCGGTGCCCAGCAGGCTGGTGGCGTCGAAGGGCTCGGCCACAAAGGTGTCGCCCTCCACGATCTGATCCAGCTGGCCGTCCATGATTTCAATCTCGCCGGACCACTCGCTCTTGAAGCCGCTCACCTGAATGCAGGTGCCCTCGGTCATGGCGTCGTACTCTTCCTGGGTGCAGGCCATGTCATAGGCAAAGTAGCCGCCGTCCTGGTCCTGCAGGTAAACTGTGGCAGTGCCCTGTTCCGCATAGTAGGACTGCTTGGCCTGCACATAGGCCTGGATGGTCACTTCAGTGTCCAGCTCGGCAGCCATGTACTCCTCATAGCTGAGCACAGTGGCGTCGCCGGTAGCAGTCTCGCTGGCTTCGCTCTCCTCGGAGGCAGAGCTGTCTTCCGCAGCAGAGCTTTCTTCGGCCACGGAGCTGTCCTCTGCCACAGAGCTCTCAGAGGTGGTGCTCGTGGAGGAGGTGCTGCTGGTGTTGCCGCCGGCACAGGCAGCCATGGAGCAGGCCAGGCACAGGGCAAGCAGTACGGCAAGTAACTTACGCATAGTCAATTCTCCTTTGTGGGTAAGGTTGGGGCGCAAGCGGTGTTCCCGCAGGAACGGCGGCCTGCGCTCTGATGGAAACAAACGGCTGTATTATACTCCGGAAGCGGTGAAAAGTCAACTACAGCCCGGGGCTAGAAGGCGTTTTGTTACCAAATTGACATTTTTTCCGCAAGCCGTTTCACTTCTGGCGCGACTTTAGGCGCCTGTGCCGCCAGAAGAGGAACAGATACAGGAAGATCAAAATCCAGGCGAGAGCTAAAACGGCCAGCAGCGCCACAGCAGTGCCGGGCAGGGGACCCAGGTCCTGTTTTCCGCCACCGGTGGCAGTCACGCTGTCCAAATGGTAGAGGGCCTGGGTGTCGGTGTACAGCTGCTGGATGGTGTCCCCATTCACCTCCTGGTGGCGGCGCACCGATTTGGTCACATCCTCAATCAGCTGGCCGGCAGCGTCCCGCAGGGAGGCGGAGCCGTTAAACACCGGGGTGGTAAAGGTGTTGTCCAAATTCTCCAGCAGCAGCTGGGCGGCGTCGATTTTCACCTGGTAGTAGGTGTCGTCATCCTCTCCGGCCTGAGAGAGATAGTCCTGATAGGCAGGGTTCTCCTGGGCGCGGGTGGTCACGGGGACGTAGCCCTCCGTCTGGGAGTAGGCAATCTGCACCGAGTCTGTCAGAAGATACTGGGTGAACAGCCAAGAGGCCAGCACCTCTTGGGGATCCTCCTTGTTGAAAATACAGATGGAAGGTCCCTGGGAGATCATTTGCGGATGGTCCGGATCAAACTGGGGAACCGTCATCACTTGGGTTTCAAAGTCCACAATCTCTCCTTCGTCTATGTCCACCAGGGGAGCGTTGGTGCCCATCCAGGTGGCCCCGGCAGTGGAGTCAATGGCAAAAATACACTGGCCGGCGTTTAAAAAGTTGGCGGGGTACCCGGAGATTTTAAACGTGGAAAAGGCCCCGCTTGCGGTGTGGCTGGCAATGCCCAGCAGCAAGTCCGCCGTTGTATCGTTAAAAAGCTGAATCTCCCCAGAATCGGTGGAGTATCCGGCCTGCAGCTGCTGCAGCATTTGAATCATCATATTGTCAGTGGATTTGTAGATAAAGGGGATCAGCACCTCTTGGCCGTTGATGGCGTAAATACCGTCTTCTCCCAAGGTGGCCGCGGCTGCTTCGCTGACCTCCCAGATGAAGTCCCAGGTCAAAGTTTCCGGCAGCGTGTAGCCCAGGGCCTCCACCATGTCCTTGTTTACGTAACAAGCCTCCGTGGAGCGCATGTAGGGCACGGCGTAGGTGTGCCCGTTTAAGCGGCACTCTTCCAAAAACTGGGGGACCATTTCCTCTTGCGTTGGGGAGTCGAAGAGCACTTCGCTGCCTCCCAAGCCGTAGCGGGAGTCGGTAAACAGGTCGTCCAAAGGCACCACCACATTGTCGCCGGTCAAATAGGTGGCAATGTGGTCCGGATAGGTGATGCACACGTTGGGGGTGGTGCCGGTGGAGATATTGGTGATCACATCGTTGTAGATATCCCCGTAGTCGGTGTACAGCCGCAGCGTCACCGTGATGTTGGGATACAGCTGTTGAAATTCCTCAATGGCCTGGCGGTAAATGTCCGTCTGGCGCTTATTGGTGTCGTTTTTGGCCCAGAAGGTGATTTCGTAATTCCGAGAGGTGTCCAAAGTTTCCGGCACGGTAAAGGCGGTTCGCTGCTGGCTGCCGTGACAGCCCGCCAAGGGAAGGCACAAAAGCACCGCCAGCAGCAGGCACAGGCATTTTTTTCTCATCCTTTGGTCCCTCCTCTGGAAACGCCCTCCATGATCTTTTTGCGGAAGGCCAGAAACAGCAGGATCAGCGGCACGCTGATGACCACCACCGCGGCCATCATGGCGGGGATGTTCTCCCGGCCAAAGCCGTTTTCCCGGATCTCCTGGATGCCGTTGGACACCAAAAAATAGGCCGGGTCGTCGGTGATGAGCCGGGGCCACACATAGGAGTTCCAACATTCAATGAGCTTTAAAATGGTGATGGTCACAAGGGTTGGCCTGCAGATGGGAATCATCACCTTCCACAGGTATTTCAAGTCGGATGTCCCGTCTACTTTAGCGGCCTTATAGAGCTCGTCCGGCACCTGCTCAAAGTTTTCCTTCAGCAGGTAGATGTAAAACACCGAGGTGATAGAGGGCAAAATCAGCCCCAAAAAGCTGTTGCGCAGCCCCAGGTCAGTGATGGTCACAAAGTTGGTGATCACCACCAGCTCAGTGGGGATCATCATCATGGAGAGGAACAGGCCGAACACCAGATTTTTGCCTCGAAACCGCATGCGGGCAAAGGCGTAGGCAGCCAAAGTGCTGACCATCACCATGACCGCCGTGGTGATCAGGGAGAAAATAAGGGTGTTCAGCAGGTATCCTCCCAGAGGAACAGCCGTAAAAGCGTTTACGTAGTTTTCCAAGGTGGGGGATAAGGTAAAGAACACAGGCGTGTGTTCCCCGTTGTAAGCGCCGTAGCTTTTGAAAGAGGTGAGGATCATCCAATAAAAGGGGAACAGGACCACTACCGCCCACACGCTCAGAAACAGATAGGTCAGCGCAGAGCGCAGGCCTTCCCTGCGCCGCCTGGCCTTTTGCTTGCTTACAGTCGATTCGGAATGATTCATGGCACAGTACCCCCTCTCAATCTGTGGGCCGCTTACGGGTGACCAGCAGGTTGATGCATGTGATGGTCAAAACAATGACAAACAGCAGGATAGCCGCTGCCGAGGCATAGGAGGGATATCCGCCGCTGTCCCCGTACAGCATGTCGTACACATACCCCACAATGGTGTTCATACCAGCCGCATTTAAATCCGTGCCGAACAGGGCCACCGCGTCGCTGTACGCCTTAAAGGCCCCGATAAATCCCGTGATGACCAAATAGATGATCATCGGGGAAATCATAGGCAAAGTGATCCGGAAAAAGATGCGGGTTTTCGAGGTGCCGTCCACCCGCGCCGCTTTATAGTACTCCTCGTTGACCGAAGCCAGCGCGCTGGTGAGCACCAGAATCTTAAAGGGCAGCACCACCCAAATGGTGTAGAAACACAGCACAAACATTTTCGCCCAGTGGGGACCGTTGATGAAGTCAATGGGGCCCGCCCCAAACCAGGACAGCATCAGGTTGATCAAACCGTCCGTGTATTCGGTGCGCTGGAACAGCACCATGAACACCAGGCCCACGGCCAGGGTGTTGGTCACATAGGGCAGGAAATAGATGGTCTGATACAGCTGCCGCAAAGGACGGATGGAGCTCAGCGCCGTGGAGATGAGCAAGGCCAAGATGGTGGAAATGGGTACGGTGATGATCACCAGCACAAAGGTGTTTTCCACCGCCTGCAGGAAGTAGGGGTCGTGGAGCACGTAGGCGTAGTTGTACAACCCCAGGCCTTCGTAGGTTTGCGAGGCAAAATTGTAGCACTCCTCCACGGAGTAGATCAGCACATCAATCAACGGGTAGATTAAAAAGGCGCCCAGCAACAGCAGGGAAGGCAGCAGATAGAGCCAGGCTTTTTTAGAATTTCGATCCATACAGAATACCCCCTTTGCACATGCCGGCTTTACGGACGAGCCGGACCGGCGCCTTGTCCGTACAGGCGCTCTTCGGTGCTTCGGTCAAAGAGAAATACTTTTTCTGGTCGCAGGGAGAAGCGTACGGTTTCGCTGTCCGGGTCCACTTCTTGGTCCGAACGGATGACCGCCCGCAGGGTGTCTGTCTGGCAGGCGGGATGGGTGCACACAATGCTGGTATCCCGGCCCAGCACCTCCACCCGGTTCAAGCCGCAGGTCAGGGGGCCGTTTGCCTCCGGCAGGAAGCCTTCCGGGCGGATCCCCACCCAGACAGGCCCGTCTTGCACGCCTGTTGTGGGCAGAACGTTGACGCCCCCCAGGAACAGCTGGCCATTTTGCACCTGGCCTTCGAACACGTTGATAGGCGGTGTGCCCAAGAATTTTGCTACAAACAGGTTGGCCGGGTTGTCATACACCTCTTGGGGACGGCCCTGCTGCATGAGGATGCCATCCCGCATCACCACAATCCGGTCGGAGATGCTCATGGCCTCCTCTTGGTCGTGGGTGACAAACAGGGTGGTGATGCCGGTCTTTTTCTGAATCTTGCAGATCTCCTCCCGGGTCTGCAGCCGCAGCCTGGCGTCCAGGTTGGAGAGAGGTTCGTCCAGCAGCAGCACCCGAGGCATTTTCACCATGGCTCTGGCAATAGCCACCCGCTGCTGCTGGCCGCCGGAGAGTTCCTTGGGCTTGCGGTCTAACAGTTCCTCAATTTGCACCAGTTGGGCGGTTTCCAAAGCCCTGCGGCGCATTTCCTGTCGGGAGGGCCGGTCCTTGCCCTTTAAGTTCTCCAGAGGAAACAAGATGTTTTGCAGCACGGTCAAGTGGGGATAGAGGGCGTAGTTTTGAAACACCATGCCCACGCCCCGCAGTTCTGGAGGCAGGGCGGTTACATCGTCCTCTCCAAACAGGATCTTCCCCTCCGTGGGGGTTTCCAAACCGCAAATCATATTGAGCGTGGTGGACTTTCCGCAGCCGGAGGGGCCCAGCAGTCCCACCAGCATGCCGTCCGGCACTTCAAAGGAAAGCTCTTTCACCGCTGTGGTTTCCCCTTGGGCTTTTCTGCCCCGGGCTGGAAACCGTTTGGTGAGGTTTTGCAGCGTTATATTCATGCGCGTACATCTCCCTGCAATAGCATTTTCACGTCCGATTATACCAGATTTTTTTCAGTGCTACAATAGAAAGGTCATTCTCCTTGGACAAAGTTCCCGCAGATTTTGGGGAGAGGGCTTCTTGGCCCCAGCCTTTTCAGAGAAACTGGGGCTGCGGTACCCTCGTTTGGAAGTTTGTGTTGTATAACTGTTGTTTTAACGTAAAAGTGAGGCTTTTCCCCTGTTTTTTCAGCGGAATGCCGAAGGGGAATTTGAGCAAACCCCCTTCCTTTTTTTGTCTGGGAGATTATAATAGTCAGAGCTTCGCTTCTCCGCGAGAGAATCTCGGAGGGGGAGAAAGAGGGAACGGTTTTCTGTCCGTTTCCAAAACAAGCGCCGGAACGGCCGGCGCAAAAGGGAGGAATGAGCATGTTTCAATTGAGGTGGGTGTGGAAACAGATGGACGGTTTCCGCAAACGGTACATCTTCGCCTTGTGCTCCACCGTGCTGCTGTCTGTAATGGCCTTGGGCAACTCCATGATCACTTCTGTCATTATGGACACCGTGTTTCAGCCGCTGGTGGACACCGGCGTGGTGACAGAACAGGCGTTTGATCATCTGATATTTCTGGTGGCGGTGCTGATTGGGTTTACCCTGTTCCGCACAGGCTTCCAATACCTGTCCATCATGACGTATGAGGGCTGCTCCCAAAAGCTGCTCTTTAAACTTCGGCGGGATCTTTACAAAAACATGCAGGAGCAGGATCAGGCTTTCTTCTCAAAAACCCGCACCGGCGACCTGATGACCCGTCTCACCGGCGACTTGGATATGGTCCGTTTTGCGGTGGCCTGGGTAGTGCGCCAGCTGATCGACTGCACTGTGCTGTTCGTGACCACCTCGGTGGTTTTCCTGGCCACGGATTGGCTGTTTGCCCTGTCCATGCTGGCGGTGACACCCATTATTTTCGTGCTGACCTTTATCTTTTCGAAGCGGGTGCACCCTCTGTATGTGGATCTGCGGGAGCGGCTGTCCCAGCTGAACACCTGCGCCCAGGAAAATATCGCCGGCAACCGGGTGGTCAAGGCCTTCGCTCGGGAGGACTACGAGATCCGTAGGTTCGATGAAAAGAACGCCGACTACAAAAAGGCCAACACCAAGGCCTCCCTGCTGTGGCTGCAGTTTAGCCCGTACATTGAAGGGCTGTCCCAGGCGCTGAGCATTTCGGTGCTGCTGGTGGGCGGGGCGTTCCTCATTTCCGGGCGCATTACCATTGGAACCTTCACCCTGTTCAACGGTTTGACCTGGACCTTGACCAACCCCATGCGTATGCTGGGCATGCATCTAAACGACTTGCAGCGGTTTTTCGCCAGCGCCAACAAGATCATCGAGCTGTACTACGCCAAGTCCACCATCACCTCCCGGCCCGACGCCAAGAAGCTTCAGGACCGCATGAAGGGGGAAATCGACTTTTCCAACGTGGACCTGCATTTGCACGGCATGCCGGTGCTGCGCCAGGTAAACCTGCACATCCAGCCGGGGGAGACCGTGGCCATCATGGGCCCCACCGGGGCGGGCAAGACCTCCTTGGTGAATTTGATCCCCCGTTTTTCCGATGTGAGCGGCGGCTCCCTCACCATCGACGGCACGCCTGTGGGCTTGTATGACCTGCACGATCTGCGCCATTCTATCGGAATCGCCACCCAAGATGTGTTCCTGTTCTCCGACACGGTGGACGGCAACATCGCCTATGGAGATTCCTCCCTGTCGGAAGAGGACGTGCAGCGCTACGCCAAAATGGCCGATGTGGACTTTGTGGACAAGCTTCCCGACGGGTTTGATACCCTGATTGGCGAGCGTGGCACCGGCCTTTCCGGCGGCCAAAAGCAGCGCATTGCCCTGGCCCGTGCGCTGGCGGTGCGCCCCTCCATTCTCATTTTGGACGACACTACCAGCGCAGTGGATCTGGAGACGGAAAAATACATCCAGGAGCAGCTTTCCAATTTAGATTTCTCCTGTACCAAAATCATTGTGGCCCAGCGCATTTCCACCACCAAGCGGGCGGATAAGATTGTCATTTTGGACAAGGGCCGCATTGTAGATGTGGGCACCCACGAGGAGCTGTCCCAGCGGCCCGGCTATTACCGGGAGGTCTTCCTGCTGCAAAACGGCATGGATCAGGAAAAGGAGGTGGTGTAAATGGCACGCAACAAGTTTGACGTGGACGAAACCCTGGAAACCCCCTTTAACATAAAGCATCTTTTGCGAGCCGGGGTGTATATTGGACGCCATAAGAAAAAGATGATTTTGTCCCTGCTCTTTTCCGCCATTTCCGCCGCCTGTTCGTTGGTGGGACCCCTGCTGATCCAGCGTGCGGTGGATGTGTCGGTGCCCAACAAGGATTACACGGAGCTGGTGGTGCTGGCGGTGATTATGCTGGTCTCTATTGTGGCCTCGGTGCTGTTCGCCCGGGCCCGGTCCAAGTACATGATCGTGGTGGGCCAGGAGATCATCTACGACATTCGCAAAGATTTGTTTGAGCATCTGCAAAAGCTGCCCTTCCAGTTCTACGACGACCGTCCCCACGGAAAGATTCTGACCCGGGTGATCAACTATGTGAACTCCGTGTCCGACGCGCTTTCCAACGGCATCATCAACTTTGTGCTGGAAATCTTCAATCTAATTCTGATTGCCATCTTTATGTTCCTGTGCGATGTGCGGCTGAGCCTGATTGTTCTGGCGGGCGTTCCTCTGTTTTTGGTGATCGTCCTGCTGATCAAACCCGCCCAGCGCCGTGCCTGGCAGGATGTGTCCAATAAGAGCTCCAATATCAACGCCTACCTGCACGAGAGTCTGGACGGCATGAAGATCACCCAGGCTTTCACCCGGGAGGAGGAGAACCGGGAGATCTATGCTCAGCTCAACCAGAAGTGCTACGACACCTGGATGAAAGCCCAGTACACCTCCAACTTAGTGTGGTTCTCCGTGGACAACATCTCCACCTGGGTGGTGGGGGCCATGTACCTGATCGGCCTGTGGATGCTGGGCCCGGCTATGCAGATCGGCACGTTGATCGCCATTTCCTCCTATGCTTGGCGGTTCTGGCAGCCTATTTTGAACCTGTCCAACCTGTACAACACCTTCATCAACGCTGTGGCTTATTTGGAGCGCATTTTCGAAATGATCGACGAGCCCGTCACTGTGGACGATGCTCCCGGCGCCACAGAGTTGCCCCCCATCACAGGCCAGGTCACTTTCGACGACGTGACCTTCTCCTACGACGGAAAGATCAACATCCTGGAACACTTTAACCTGGATGTGCGACCTGGAGAGTCCATCGCCTTGGTGGGTCCCACCGGCGCGGGAAAGACCACGGTAGTGAACCTGATCTCTCGGTTCTACAACATCAACAGCGGCCGCCTGCTGCTGGACGGCCACGACATTGCCGGAGTGACGCTGCACTCCCTGCGCTCCCAGATGGGCATCATGCTGCAGGATAGCTTTATTTTCTCCGGCACCATTATGGACAACATTCGCTACGGCCGTCTGGATGCCACCGATGAGGAAGTTATGGCCGCTGCCAAGACAGTCCACGCCGACGAGTTCATCCGAGAGATGGAAGACGGTTACTACACCCAGGTCAACGAGCGTGGCTCCCGCCTGTCCCAGGGGCAGCGGCAATTGGTGGCCTTTGCCCGCACTTTGCTCTCCGATCCCAAGATTCTGGTCTTGGACGAGGCCACTTCCTCCATTGACGCCAAGACGGAGCGGCTGGTCCAGGAGGGCCTCAATGCTTTGCTGCAAGGGCGCACCTCCTTCATCATTGCCCACCGTCTTTCCACCATCAAAAACTGCGACCGCATCTTGTACATCTCCAATAAAGGCATTGCAGAGATGGGGACCCACCAGGAACTGCTGGATCGAAAGGGGTACTACCATCATCTGTACACCGCCCAGTTGGAAACCTGAGAGAAAATTGTTCCCGCGAAAAAAGGGATCCCACACAGGGATCCCTTTTTGCATGGCTGTCGATTCAAAAAGCAGGGGGTCAATAGACTTTCTGCTCCAGCAAAACCAGAGCCCGGTCCAGCACACAGTTGGCTGCATCCTCTTTGGAGAGAAGCGGCAGCTCTTCCGTCCCCTGGCGGGTGAGCAGGGTCAGCACATTGGTGTCCACCCCAAATCCGGCGCCCTCTGTTTTTAAGTTATTGGCGCAAATCAAGTCCACTCCCTTGCTCTCCAGCTTTTTCCGGCTGTTGGCCTCCAAATTCTGGGTCTCCATGGAGAAGCCGCAGATCACCTGGCCCGGCCTGCGGCGGCTGCCTAAGTACCCCAAAATATCTTGGGTGCGGCGCAGGGGAAGGGAGAACTCCCCCTCCTGCTTTTTCAGCTTTTCCTCCTGGTAGGAGGCGGGGGTATAGTCTGCCACTGCAGCGGCTTTAATAATCATGTCCGCCTTCTCCTGTCGGGATACCACCGCTTGGAACATCTCTTGGGCGGAGACGACCGGCACCATCTCTACAAAGGGGACTGGCGGCAGAGCGGTGGGGCCTGTGACCAAGGTCACCTGGGCTCCCCGGAGCATGGCCATTTTGGCCAAGGCATACCCCATTTTTCCGGAGGAGTGGTTGGTCAGGTACCGCACGGGGTCCAGAGCCTCTTGGGTCGGCCCTGCCGTGATCAGCACCTGTTTTCCAGCCAGGTCGTGGGGAAGGGCCAGCTCCCGGAGAATGTACTGCAGCAGGTCCGCCGGCTCCGGCAGCTTGCCTGCGCCCACGTCGCCGCAGGCAAGCCGGCCGGATACAGGGTCAATCACCTGCCAGCCGTAGCGGCGCAGAATTTTCAAATTATCCTGGGTCACCGGGTTTTGATACATGCCGGTGTTCATGGCGGGGGCAATGAGTTTGGGGCAGCTGCAGGCAAGCACGGTGGTGGTAAGCATGTCGTCTGCCAATCCGTGGGCCAGCTTGGCGCACACGTTGGCTGTAGCGGGGGCAATGATCACCAGGTCCGTTCGATGGGCCAGGGAAACATGCTCCACTTGGTGGGAGAAGTTCCGGTCGAAGGTGTCCACCATCGCCCGGTTGCCAGTGAGCTGCTCGAAGGTGAGAGGCGTGATAAATTGGGTGGCGTTCTCTGTGAGGATAACCTCCACATGGCATTGCAGCTTGACCAAAGCGGAGACAAGGGCTGCGGCCTTGTAGGCGGCGATTCCACCGGTGACGCCGACCAAAACGGTCTTTCCCTGCAGGGTGATCATACGAAATGCCTTCCTTTCCTAGTAATCTGTTTGCACTTTGGATTATGGCACAGAAGCCTCGCCTTGTAAAGGGCTTTTTCACGAGTCGGGCAGTCTCTTGCAATCTGCAGAAATTTTCCCTATAATAGGGCAAACCGCCGGTGTACCTGTATGGTCTTGAAAAGGCGTGGGTTTTTCTAGATACTTTGATAAAAAGGTGAGGTGTACTGCCGTGCTTCTTGCGATTGACATTGGCAACAGCAATATTGTGTTGGGCGGCCTGTCCGGCGATCGAATCCTCTTTGACGCCCGGATTGCCACCGACTACAGCAAGACTTCCGACCAGTACCGCATGGAGATCAAGTCTATGCTGGAATTGTTTGACGTTTCTGTAGAGGATGTGGAGGAATGCATCATCTCCTCTGTGGTGCCGCCGGTGTTTAACGCCGTGTCCATTGGGGTGGTCAAGCTGATTGGGCGCCAGCCCATGGTGGTGGGGCCCCAGTTGGATACCGGCCTGCGCCTTCAAATGGACGACCCCGCCTCGGTGGGCAGCGACCGGATTGTCATCGCCGTGGCTGCGCTGCAGGAATATGCCCCGCCCTTGCTGCTCATTGACATGGGTACCGCCACCACTGTGGAGGTGATCGACGAGACCAGCACCTATCTGGGCGGTGTGATCATTCCCGGGGTCCGCCTGTCTGTGGACGCCCTGTCGCAGCGCACGGCGCAGCTGCCTTCCATCCAGCTGGACCGGCCTCGGCGGCTGATTGGAAAAAATACGGTGGAATGTATGCGCAGCGGCAGTATGTACGGCACGGCAGCCATGCTGGACGGCTTGATCGGCCGCATGGAGGAAGAGCTGGGGAAGAGGGCTGTGGTGGTTGCCACAGGAGGCATTGCCAAGTTTATCATTCCGCTGTGCCGCCGGGAGATTCGTTTGGAAGAGGACCTGCTCTTAAAAGGGTTGGGTGTCATTTACCGAAGAAACAAAGGGGAAACCGCCAGTGCGTAACAGCGGCGGAATGCTGTTTGCTCCCTTTACCTTTGGGGAACATGCGGTGAAAAGCAGGAAAACGGGAGGAGAAACGCATGGCTAAAATTCCTGAAAACTATCTGGAACGGGTGTATGCAGGCTGGTTGGGGAAGATTGTGGGGATTCGGCTGGGTGCGGCCATCGAAGGGTGGACGTATGAAAAAATCCAGCGGGTGTTTGGGGAGATTTGGGACTATCCCGCCTCTTACAAAAATTTTGCTGCAGACGATGACAGCAACGGACCGCTGTGCTTGATCCGCGCTTTGGAGGAATGCGAAGATCTGGCGCAGTTTTCCGCCCAGGACGTGGGAAACGCCCTGCTCAATTACGCCCCCTTTGAACACGGTTTCTTTTGGTGGGGCGGCTACGGTGTATCCACGGAGCACACAGCCTATCTAAATCTGTGGGCGGGTATCCCGGCACCTCGCAGCGGCAGCATCCAGCAAAACGGGGCCACCATGGCGGAACAAATTGGCGGCCAGATTTTCATCGATCCCTGGGGCCTGGTGTCCCCGGGAAATCCTGCCCAGGCGGCTTCCCTGGCGAAAAAAGCCGCCAGCGTCACCCACGATGGCAACGGGGTGTGGGGCGGCGTCTTTGTGGCCTGCGCCATCAGCCTGGCTTTTACCGAGCCAGATCTGCAAAAGGTCTTGGAAAAGGCCCTGGCTTTCCTGCCGGAGGATTGCGCCTATGCCCAGGTTGTCCGAGCGGTCCGCGCCTTTTATAGGGAACATCCAGAGGATTGGCGGGCTTGTTTTCGCTATATTCAGGAGAATTTCGGCTACGACAAGTACCCGGGCAATTGCCACATTCTTCCCAACGCGGTTGTAATGGTTCTCTCCCTTTTGTACGGCGAGGGAGATTTCACCCGCACCCTGTGCATCTGCACCATGTGCGGGTGGGATACGGATTGCAACGTGGGCAACATTGGCTGTATTTTGGGCGTGTACTGCGGGGTGCAGGGAATAGACGCCCCCAAGTGGCGGGAACCCATCAACGACTTTTTAGCCTGCTCCTGCACCATTCCCTCCCGGAACGCTACGGACATTCCCTGCGGGGCGGCGTACTTTGCCAAGTGGGCCTACCGGCTGGCAGGAGAAACACCTCCCGCCCCGTGGGACCAGATTTTGGAGGAAAATATAGAGAGCTGTCACTTTGAGTTCCCAGGCAGCACCCACGCCATCCGCAGCCGGGGCCCAGGGCTGCATCGTGTGCGCAACACCCAGGAACGGGCCCACACCGGCAGCCGATCGCTGCTGGTAACCGCCGCAGGGGTGGATGCGGGGGAAGAGGTCTGTTTTTACAAGCAGACTTATTATAGCTCGGAGGACTTCAGTGATTCCCGATACGATCCCTTCTTCTCGCCCTTGGCCTATCCCGGCCAGACGGTGCACATCAGCGTGCTGCCGTTGCCCAGCCAAGATCTGTGCGCCTGGGCGCAGATCTACGCCAAAAACGGCGCTACCGGCGAGCTGATCCGCGGGGAAAGGGTTTCGCCAGACGGGGCTTGGCACGATCTGTCCCTATTCCTGCCGCCTCAGGAGGGGTGGATTCAGGAGGTGGGCGTGCTCCTTTCGGGCACCGCCGGCGGCTTTGCCCAGGGAGACCTTTCCGCGTATCTGGACGATTGGTTTGTGGACGGCGCACCGGATTATCGCCTCTCTTTCGCGGGGCTCACGATGGACCGGTGGACCGGCCTTCACCAGGAGGTCCCCCAGTTTGGCCGGGTGAAAGGTCATGCCTATTTGGAGGGCCCCTGGCTCAGCCTCTCCTGCACGGACTTTGGGGAGATGTACACGGGCCATCACCTGTGGAAAGATTACACCCTGTCCTGTGTGCTGCGCCCACTGACCGGCACGGTCCATCTGCTGCAAGTCCGGGTGCAGGGAGCCATGCGCTCGTATGCTGCTGGTTTCTATGGGCCTGGCAAAGTGGCCCTTCTTAAAAATTTCAATGGGTACCAGGTGGTGGCTCAGGCGGATTGTCCCTGGGAAGCGGGCAAGGAGTACCACCTGCAGTTGTCTGCCAAGGGAAACACCCTTTCGCTTGCCGTAGAGGGCAAGCAGCTGCTCTCTTGGGAGGACTCAAAACCTTTTGCACAGGGCTGTGCCGGCGTGGCGGTCCAACAGGGAAGCCACTGTTTCTATAAAGAGTGGCGGGTATGCCCCTGATAGAACAAACGACGAAAGTAAAAGTAGCGGGGGCAGGGAGCGCCTTTTGGACGCCCTGCCCCTTTTGCGTGTTCCAAGAGCTGCGAAAAGCGGCTGTCTCCCTTCTCTACAAGGGGAACCAGCAGGAAAGAGGAGCTACGTTTTTTACAGATATCCCCCAAGAAAAGACCGCTGGAAAATTGAATAAAAGTTCTTTGGGAAGTTTTCGGAAAACTATTGACAAATTTTACAGGGGTGCTATAAAGTATAGATGTCTCTGTCCCCGGTACAGGGAGAATCGCCCCGTGCAACAGCCTGCTTTGTGGGGTTTGGATTTCCCTTTTTGGGCCGGACATTCCTGCGCCGTCTTTCCAGTGGAGAAAGGGCCGTGCCGCCATTTTCTCTGGGCTGCCGGTCTGTGTTTGGAATGCTATTGAAAAAGGCAGCAGGAGCTCTACAGAATGGCGCCTGTGCTCGCATACCGCTCCCCCAAGTTCCTGTTCGCCGAAAGCTTCGGGGAGTTTTTTCTAGCCTTGTTTGGGACAGAACAGATTCTTGCCAATTTAGGGACGAGGAGTTGAATCGAATGGGAACCATTAAAAAGGTGTTTGTCATTCATAAGACCCATCTGGACATCGGTTTTACAGATTCCGCAAAGACGGTCTTGGAACGCTACATGGACACTTTCATTCCCGGCGCCATTGAAACGGCCCGGGTTTGTAATCAGGACGGAAAGAAAAACTTTGTGTGGACCGTGGGTTCGTTCTTGATCGAGCGCTATCTGCAGCATGGACAAGAGCCGGAGCGGCTGATTCGGGCCATTGAAGAGGGGGCTATTGCCTGGCACGGCCTGGCAGTGACCACCCATACGGAGCTGATGGATGGGGACTTGGTCCGCTATGACCTGAGCATCAGCCAGCGGCTGGACCAGAGGTTTGGCCGCCGCACCATTGCCGCCAAGATGACGGACGTGCCCTCTCACACGCAGGCTTTGGTGCCCTATCTGGCGGAGGCGGGCATTCAGTACCTGCATGTGGGGGTGAACGGGTCCTCCAAGCTGGTGAAGCTGCCCCCTCTGTGCCGGCTGCGGTATGGGGACGACGAGGTGGTGTTGGATTACGCCGGTGCCTACGGGGGATCCAGCGTCTTTGGAGAGTATGCCATGGAGTTTGCCCACACCCAGGACAACATGGGGCCGCCTCAGCCTCAGGATGTTTGGGAGGAGATCCGCCGGCTGCAGGAGAAATATCCCGGTGCGGAGATCGTCTCCGGCACCATCGACGAATTTGCCCAGCTGGTGCTGGCCCACAAAGAGGAGCTGCCCGTAGTCACGGAAGAGCTGGGGGATACCTGGATCCACGGAGCCGCCACCGACCCCTATAAAATGGGGGCCTATGCGGAGTTGCTGCGCCTGCGGGATCAGTGGAAGAGGATGGATCCCAGCGCCCCCAGCACACCTCAGTGGGAAGAGCTGTGTCAGAACCTGATGCTGGTGTGTGAGCACACCTGGGGCCGGGACTCTAAGCGCTGGTTCTCCGATTACCGGAACTGGGAGAAGGAGGCGTTCCAGGCGGCACGGAAGCGGGATGTGGTCACGGAAGAGGACGTGCTGCCTGCCGGAGAAGAGCTGCGGGAAGCCACCCTGCAGCAGGCTTCTCTGCTGCAGGATCAGTGCCGCTACTCCACCCTGGAAGAGTCCTGGGAGGAGCAGCGGGCCTATATCGACCAAGCGGTCCAAGCCTTGCCGGACGCTCTCCAGAAGGAGGCTCAGGAGCGGCTGAAGGCTCTGCGTCCTGAGCGAGCGCCTCTTTGCGTCCAGCCTACGCAAGAGCGGGAGTTTGCCATAAACGGCTATCGGATGGCTGTGCAGGAGGACGGCAGCCTGCGGCTGCTGCAGGCGCCGGGAGGAAAGACCTATTCTCGTGCTTGGCTGGGCCGGTTGGCCTACCAGGTGTACAGCGCGAAGACGGTCTTTGACAACCTGGAGACGTACAACCGAGACCTGGAGCACACCCGGGTGTGGGCGGAAGGCGACTTTGCCAAGCCCGGTCTGGACCGGGTCCAGGGCCTGGAGGACCGGACGTTTTCCTACGAACTGGAGCGGGTGGAACGCCGAGAGGACACTCTCCGCCTGTGGCTGAAGGCAGATCCCCAGGCGGCGGAGCAGTATGGGGCACCTCGCCAGGCAGTGGTCTCCTACACCTTCCAGGACAAGGTGCAGGTCCAGTTGGAGTGGTTCCAAAAGGATGCCAGCCGCATTCCCGAGGGGATCTTCTTTGGCGTGGGCCTGGAGGGGCTGCGTGAGGACCAGCTCCAGATCACCAAGCTGGATTTGCCTGTTTCCCCGTACCATGTGCGGGAGGGCGGCAACCGGAAGCTGCACGCTGCGACAGCGGTCCAGTGCGGAAGCACCAAGCTGGAAAGCCTCCACGCGCCCCTGCTCTCCGTGGGAGGCATGCATCTTTACGATGAAAACGAGGCCTACGGCAATTTGGAAGAAGGCCTGTACTATCTGTTGTTCAACAACCGCTGGAACACCAACTTCCGCCTGTGGTATGAAGAAAACGCCAGTTTCGTCTTCCAGCTGAAGCTGTGAGAGCAGGCTGAAAGCGAAAAAAGGAAAGCCGTGCTGGAAACCATTTTTTCTACAGGTTCCCAGCACGGCGTTTGCTTGTATCTCTATAAAAAATCCATTGTCTGGCCGCTTCTGCCGGCCGGAAGGGCGGCTGGATCAAACAGCGCCAGGGTGCCAATGCTAGAAAAAAGCACGGCAAGCCCCAAGGGCTCGCCGTGCTGTGGTGCCGCTAACCGGGGTCGAACCGGTACGGTATTTCTACCGAAGGATTTTAAGTCCTTTGTGTCTGCCTATTCCACCATAGCGGCAGGGGATGGATATAGCTGGAACTTAGTTATCATACCACACAGACGTGGTAAAAGCAAGAGGCTATTCCTTGTAAAAAATCCTGAAAATTTTCAGGAAGATGTTTGCTTTTGTGCCCACTGTATAGTATACTAAAAGATAATTGGGGGCATCCCCTGAATTTTTTGCGGAAGGAGCAATTCTTTATGTATTATTTGGGAATCGACCTGGGCGGCACCAACATTGCCGTAGGCATTGTGGATGAGGAGAACAAGATCATCGCGCGGGCCTCTTCCAAAACCAAGCTCAACAGCGCGGAGGACGTGGCCGACGCCATGGCCGAAACCGCTTACGAAGCACTGAAAAACGCCGGCATCACCATCGACGATGTGCCGTGGATTGGTGTGGGCTCTCCCGGCACCATCAATAAAGAGACCGGCATCATTGAGTTTGCCAACAACCTGCCCTTCAAAAACACGCCTATGGAGAAAATGCTCTCCGAGCGCATGGGCGGCAAAAAGGTGCTCATGGAAAACGACGCCAATGCAGCAGCCTACGGCGAGTACATGGCCGGCGCTCTGAAGGGCGCGGACAACGCCATTGCCATCACCCTGGGCACCGGCGTTGGCGGCGGCATCATCATCAACCACAAGATCTACTCCGGCAGCAACTTTGCAGGCGCTGAGCTGGGCCACACCGTGATTGTGGTGGACGGCCGTCCCTGCACCTGCGGCCGTCATGGCTGCTGGGAGACCTACGCCTCCGCTACCGGCTTGATCAAGACCACCAAGGAGCACATGGAGAAAGCCCCCAAGGATTCCCCCCTGTGGACTCTGGTGGACGGCGACCTGGACAAGGTCAGCGGCCGCACCGCTTTTGACGCTATGCGCCAGGGCGATCCCATCGGCAAGGAGATCGTGGATGAGTACATCAAGTACCTGAGCGTGGGCATTGTGGATATGATCAACATCTTCCAGCCGGACATCCTGTGCATCGGCGGCGGCATTTCCAACGAGCGGGAAACCCTGTTGGCTCCTGTGCGTGAGTTTGTGGACCGGGAGCAGTACGCCATGAATTCCGCGAAGAAGACCGTGGTCTGCCGTGCGGAGCTGGGCAACGACGCCGGCATCATCGGCGCTGCTCTGCTGGGCAAGGAGGTCTAAGTTTCTATGGCGGTGGAAAAGAGCTGTTTTGGAACCCTTTCCGACGGCAGGGAGGCTGCTCAGTTCACATTGACCAACGGTAACGGTATGACCTTGGTGGTCACGTCCTACGGTTGCCGCATTCTGGAGCTGTTGGTTCCGGACCGGCAGGGACGTTTGGGCAATGTGGTGCTGGGACACCGCACCTTGGAGGAATACTTGGGTGCGGATTATCAGGGCGCCTGTGTGGGGCGCTACGCCAACCGTATAGGGGGCGCCTCCTTTACCTTGGACGGCGCCGTGTATCCCCTGGCAAAAAACGACGGGGAGAACACCCTCCACGGAGGCCCCGGCGGGTTCCATCAGAAAATCTGGGAGGCGACCGTGCAGGATGGGGACGAGCCTGCCGTGACGTTTACCACAGAAAGCCCCGACGGGGAAGAGGGATATCCAGGCCGGCTGCAGGTGCAGGTCACCTACCGGCTGACGCGGGACAATGCCCTCTCTCTGGAGTATCAGGCGGTTTCCGACAAGAAGACCCCCTTTAACCCCACCAACCACTCCTTCTTCAACCTTTCTGGAAATCCCCAGAAAGAGGTGTTGGACACCGTGCTGCAGCTTCACGCCGCGCATTCCACCCAGGTCACAGACGACTTGATCCCCACCGGGGAGCTTGTGCCTGTGGCGGGAGGCCCTCTGGACTTTACCCAGGGAAAGCCTCTGGGGCAGGACATGTTCGCGCCCGATCCTTTGGTGCAGCTCTGCGGCGGCTTTGACCACAATTTCTGCGTGGACGGGGAGGGCTTCCGCCTGTTCGCTACAGCCCAAGAGCCGGAAAGCGGCCGGGTGATGGAAGTTTGGTCGGATCTGCCCGGTGTGCAGCTGTACACGTTTAACAAGGTGGATGCTGGCCTGCTGGGTCGGGACGGCCTGCCGATGAGGCCTCATACGGCCTTTTGCCTGGAAACGCAGTTCTATCCGGACTCCGTGCACCACAGCCAGTTCCCGTTTACCTGGCTGGAACCCGGCGTCCCCTTTTCCACCAAGACCGTCTATCGTTTTTCCGTTTCATCCTGACACAAAGGGGGATTGCCCTGGGCGATCCCCCTTTCTGTTTTTTGTAATTGCCCATGCGTTTGGAGGTGTCTTATTTTGAAAAAAGAAAAATCCTGTGGGGCGGTTGTGTACCGCGAGGGGGAACAGGGCCCGGAGATCCTGCTGATCCAGCACAAGAACGGAGGGCATTGGGCGTTCCCCAAAGGACACGTGGAGAAGAAGGAGACCGAAGCGGAGACTGCCCTGCGGGAAATCAAAGAAGAGACAGGGCTAAAGGTGGATTTGCGCACAGAGTTTCGTAAAACGGTCACCTACTCTCCCAAACCCAATGTGATGAAAGACGTGATCTATTTCGCGGGAAAGGCCAAGAAGAAAGAGGCCAAGGCCCAGCCGGAAGAGGTTTTGGAAATCCGCTGGGAGTCTCCCGCAACAGCGCTTTCCTTGGTGACCTACGCCACCGATCGGGAAGTGCTCCAGGCATTTTTGCAGTTCTTGGAAGAGCATCCGTAACTGCATTCTATAGGGTTCCTTGTTCGGGGAAAGCTTGCCGGAAACCGGCGGGCTTTCCCCGGTTCTATTTTCCAGGCCCTGTCCATAGATATGAGTAGTGTTGGAAAGGAGGAGACACATGGACCCAAAGGACTATGACCGGGTTGCGGGGAAAATACCCACCTATGGAAAGCTGCTGCTGTCCGTGCCGGCCTGGGTGAAGGCGCAGACCTTTGACATTCACATCAAGGCAGAACAGCCCATCGCCCTGTGCGGCCGGGACGGCGTCTATTTTTTGGATGAGAGGGGACAACCCACCCGCCAGGCGGAGCGGGGAAAAGCCGCCCCCCTTCGGGAAATGCGAGAGCTGTTCCTGCAGATTTGTGGCCACTCCGTGTTTCACCACGAGGAGGAAATCCGCCAGGGCTATGTGAGCCTGGGGGGAGTTTTGCGGGTGGGGCTTTGCGGCACGGCGGTGCTGGAAAAAAAAAGCGTGCAGAGCGTGCGGGAGATCACCTCCTTGGTGTTCCGCATTCCCCGGGAAATGCGGGGATGTGCGGACAGGCTGTTTCAGGAACGAATCCCCTGGGAGAAAGGGGTTCTGGTGGCAGGCCCACCCTCCAGCGGCAAGACCACGGTTTTGCGGGATGTGGCACGCTCTCTGTCCACCGGCCGGTTTGGACGGCCCCGGCGGGTTGCCGTTTTGGATGAGCGGGGAGAGTTGGGCTTGTTTGATCTGGGTCCCTGCGCCGATGTGCTGCGAGGATACCCTAAAAGTGTGGGGATTGAATGGGCCGTGCGCACCCTTTCCCCGGAATTTCTCCTGTGTGACGAGCTGTCCTCCAGGGACCTTCCGGCCGTAGAGGATGCGGTGGCCACAGGAGCAGCCCTGCTTGCCTCTGTGCACGGGGATCAGGGCGCCTGGCTGCAGCGGCCTCTCTGCAGAGCTCTCCAGCGCACCGGCGCTTTTTCCACGGCGGTCTGTTTGGGGGGGCGGAGCAGCCCAGGGGCCATCGAGAAAATTCTGTGCTTGCATCCCCCAGGGGAGGCGGGAGAGGGGAGGGTTTGTGAAACTGCTGGGAATTTTGCTGGTAGTGGCCAGCGGTTTGGGAGCGGGCCTGTGGAGCGCGGTTCGGCTGCGGCGGCGGGCGGACCTGCTGCTTGAGCTGAAGGTGTTGCTGCAAAGCCTGCAGACGGGCATCCGCTATTCCTCGCAGAGCTTGTCGGAGCTGATTCTGGACCGCCTGGAGTTTCGTTTGTGCAAGGGAGCGGAGCGCAGCGAGCTCTTTTTGTGGGATCCGGTTAAGGCGCTGGAGCAGGCCGGGCGGGACCTGCTGGAAGATCCAGGGGATTGGGCCTGGTTTCAAGGGTTTACCCAAGGTCTGGGTGTCAGCGATACCCAAGGTCAGTTGGATCACATCGCCCTGTACCAATCCCTGCTGGAACCCCGGTTGGCCCAAGCCCGGGAAGAGGCCAGACAAAAGACCCGTGTGCGGGTAGCGTTAGGATTGTTCGCGGGAGTTTCCCTGGGCCTGCTGCTCTGGTGATCCTGGAACATAAAGGAGGAGCGTTCCCATGGAAGTGGATCTCATTTTTCAAATAGCGGCCATCGGCATCATTGTCGCTGTGCTCAACCAGCTCCTGATGCGCTCCGGAAGGGAAGAACAGGCCATGATGACCACCTTAGCTGGATTGATCGTGGTGCTGATGATGATCATCCGGGAAATTGACGCGCTGTTTCAAGCGGTCAAATCCATTTTTTCTCTGTAGCCATGGAGATTTTCGGCATTGGAATCTGCGCCCTGTGCGCGGTGCTTTTCGCCGCCCTGGTGCAAAAGAGCAACAAAGAATACGCGCTGCTGATCAGTTTCGTGGCTGTGGTGGTTCTGCTGTTTGTGATTCTGCAGCGGGCGGAACCCTTAGTGAACGAGCTGGAAACCCTCTCCGGGTCCTTAGGCAGCAGCGCCGTGCAATTGGTGCTGCAGGCTGTGGGAATCACCGTGATCGGGCAAGCGGTCTCCCGGGTCTGCAAAGACGCGGGGGAATCTGCCTTGGCCTACACGGTGGATCTGGCCGCTCGGGTGGCGGTGCTGTTGGCAGCTCTGCCCATGGTGGGGGATATTTTGAACTTTTTAAGCGAGGTTGCCGCCTTGTAGAGGGAGGGAGCGTATGCGAGGGAGGCGTGGGGCGGTGCTGGTGCTCCTGCTGCTGGCGGTTTTGCTTGTTCCCTGCAGGGCCCGTGCCGCAGAGCAGGGGGAGGAGGTCTCTGCCCTCCTGGAGAAGAGCGGGGCAGGCGATTTGTACGATGCCTTGGATTCGGATACCCAAGAGCTGCTGGAGAAAGCCGGGGTATCCCAGGGCATGGTGGAGGGAGGCGATGCCGGCGAGGGAGTGCTTTCCGTTTTGTCGGAACTGCTGCGGGACAGGTGGACCGAGCCGGTGAAAGGGTTGGCGGCTTTGCTGGGCATCGTGATTCTTTGCCGCCTGGGCAACCTTCTCAGCGGGGAAAAAAGCGTGGTGCAGTTGGCAGGTTCTCTGGCCTGCGCCGGCGTGTTGGGAACGCCCCTTCTGGAACTGATCGAGGCAACCGGCCGTGTGATCGAAAGCGCCTGTGTGTTTCTGGGGGCAAGCGTTCCCGTGTATGCAGGGCTGATGGCTGCGTCGGGCAGCGCTGCTTCCGGAAGCTCCTACGGGCTTCTGGCTTTGGCGGCCGGCAGCGTCATCCCCCTGCTGTCTTCAGCGCTCCTACTGCCGCTGCTGCGCGCTTTTTTTATGCTGGCGCTCACATCGGCTCTGTGCCGCACGAAACTAGACCGGCTGCTGCAAGGCATCTATGGGTTTGCCAAATGGGCCCTGGTGTTTGCCGTCACCTTGTTTTCCGGCATTTTGTCCGTGCAGACCGTGCTCAATGCGCAGATGGACGCCGCAGCCAATAAGACGGCCAAGCTTCTGGCGTCCTCTGCCATTCCCATTGTAGGAGGCGCCTTTGGAGACGCGGTGGCGGCCATTCAAAGCAGTGTGCAGATGGTGAAATCCGGCGTAGGGGCCTTTGGCATTCTGGCAGTGGTGTGTTTGTTTGGCCCCACGGTTTTGCGCGTGGTTTTGTGGATGGGAGTGTGCCTGCTGGGTCAGGTGGCCTGCGACCTTTTGGAGGAGGGCGGCCTTGGCTCTCTGTTTGGGTCCTGTGCCAGCGTGGCCAAAATGATCTTGGCTGTGTTGGTCAGTGTGCTCACAGTGGCCATCGTGTGTGCAGCTCTGCTGCTTTTTGTGAAAGGAACCCTATGAATGCCTTTTTGCAAACGATTGTAGCCCTGTGTGCGGCTTTACTCGCCAGCGAGCTGCTGCAGCGCCTGTGTCCAGAGGACGCCGCCGTGCGCTTTGCAGGAGGCCTGGCAGCCCTGTTTCTTCTGCTTTCAGCCGCCGCCAGCCTGTTTTCTCTGGATTGGGACCTGGAGCTGTCGGCTGCTCCCATCCAGCGTCAGCAAGACCAGCTTTCCTCCTATGTGGAGGAGCGGTATAAAGAGGCCGCGCAGCAGGATGGAGAGAGCTACGTGCAGGGGCTTTTGGCGGCGGCAGGGCTGCAGGCGAAAGAAATCCGCGTAAAGACAGATAGAAATGCCCAGGGCAGCATAGTAATGACTGAGGTGGCCGTCCGGTTTGTCTACCCCTCGGAGGCGGAGCGGGCCCGCGCTCTCCTCTCCGGCGTGTTGGGAGACGAGGTCCGGATCACCGTGGAGACAGGGGAAGAAGAGACTTCTGCGGCATAGACGTGTCCCTTCGGGGAATGCGGGTATGTTTCGCAGAGGGCGGGGTGCCGGAACAGGTCCCCCGGGTTCTTTCCCCTGGAAAGGAGGAAGTGTGGATTTTGGAAAATGGAAGCGGTCTATGGCGACGTTTCTCCGCAAAGAAAGAGCAGTCACCTTGGTGGCAATTGTGGGGGTCTGCGGCATTCTGCTGATTTACCTCTCCTCCTTTTTTGGGGGGACAGAGGCTGTTCCAGAGGAGGAAACCGTCTCCTCTTCCGGTTCCCTGGCGTACAAAGAGGAGCTGGAGGCGGACCTCCGGCGCGTTGTGACCGCCATCACCGGGGAAACCGCGCCCACTGTGGTGGTCACCCTGGAAAACAACGGCCGGAATTTGTACGCTTCCGACGAACGGTACACAGTGGAACAGCCGGGGGGCGAGGGAGAGACCTCCCGCGAAGAGCGGGAGACCGCCCACATTCTCTTGGAAGATGCCCAAGGAAACCAGAGTGCTCTTACAATCACCCAAACCCAGCCGGAGGTGCAGGGCGTGGTGGTGGTCAGCCAATTTGCTGGAAACGCCCCCATCCGGGAAAAGCTGCTGGAGGCGTTTTGCACGGCCCTGCATGTTTCCTCAGCAAAGGTGTGCGTGACCGCCGGCGGGTAAAACCATGCATATTCATCATCAGGAGGGATTCTCATGAAATTCGGAAAAAAACAGCTTGTGTTGGCTTCTCTGGTGCTCGCTTTAGGAGCTGCGGTGTACTTAAACTGGCAGTTTGCGGGTACCAACCGGCTGCCAGTGGACAGCGCATCCTCCACGGTCAGCCAGCTGGGGGCCGCCCAGTTGGTAAACAACGCCTATGTGGAAACGGTCACCGATGATTTGGAACCGGAAAGCGGTGTGGAACAAACTGCGGGAGATGTGCTTTCCGAGGCACGGGTCAACCGGCAAAATTCCCGAGATGAAGCCTTGGAGCTGCTGGACGGGGTCTTGGAGGACGTAGAGGCAGACAGCGCCGCCAAGGAGCAGGCGGTGGAACAGGCCTCCGCCATTGCCCAGACCATTTTGGAAGAGACCAATGTGGAAAATCTACTGGGGGCAAAGGGCTATGAAGATTGTGTGGCCACCATTACCGCAGAGGAGTGCAATGTGGTGGTGGCTGGGACTTTGGAGGAGTCCGACCTGCTGGTTGTCCAGGAAATTGTCATGGAGCAGACGGGCCTTACGGCTGACAAAATAAAAATCATTGGCACAAACTAGTTGTCTCTGGGAAATATTGTGGTATAATACCTGCAGAAGCTGTGGGGCGCCCAGGCTCCTTGCCCCGGCCAAGTCCGGTCACGGAGATCCCTGGCGCCCTAGCCCTGCTGCAGGTGCGGTTTATCAGCTTCGCATGTTCGGTGGAGCTTGAAAACGCAATGTGTCCCAGCCATTCTTTTGCAGAGCCCACCGTGAAAGCGGCGGGCTCTATTTTTTGTGGGGGAGGAATGACCATGACAAGACGAGAAGCCAGAGAGCAGGCTTTCATTCTGGTATTTGAACAGACCGTGCAGGGCGAATCCATGGACGCCATTTTGCATGACGCCGCCGAGGCGAGAGACTTTGTGCCCGACTCCTTTGCGGAGAGCGAGGCTCTGGGCGTGGAGGCCCATCGGGAGGAAATCGACGCAATCATTGAGGCCCACATCCGCGGCTGGAACCTGCGCCGTCTTTCCAAGGTGGCCCTGGCCCTTTTGCGCCTGGCAATTTACGAAATGCGGTGGGATAGCTCCATTCCCGCCAGTGTTTCCATCAACGAGGCGGTGGAGCTGGCAAAAGTGTACGGCGGGAAAAACGACGCCCCTTACATCAACGGCGTGCTGGCCTCTGTAGCCAAGGAGATTTCGCCGGAAAAGCAGGAACCCGCCCATGTGTGAGTGCAGCGTGGGGATCGACACCAGCAATTACACCACCTCCGCCGCCCTGTTTGACGGGACGCAGGTTCTGCGCAACGGCAAAAAACTTCTCCCGGTGAAGCAGGGGGAAAAAGGGTTGCGGCAGAGCGATGCCGTGTTCCACCATGTGCGCCAACTGCCCCAGGTGCTGGGTCCCCTTTTGGAGGAGCTCCCTCAGCCGCCGGCAGTGTTAGGGGTCTCCGTTTCCCCCACCGGGGAAGAGGGCTCCTACATGCCCTGCTTTTTGGTGGGGAAAAACACGGGGGAGCTTTTGGGAAAAGCCTGGGGCATTCCTGTGGAGCCTTTTTCCCACCAGCAGGGCCATCTGGGGGCGGCCCTGTATTCCGCGGGAAAGTTGGATCTATTGGACCAGTCTTTTTTGGCGTTTCACGTGTCCGGCGGCACCACGGAGGCGCTGCTGGTAACGCCCGACCGGGAGGGGATTCCCCAGCCCCGTCGGGTGGCAGGGTCTTTAGATTTGAAAGCGGGACAGGCCGTGGACCGGGTGGGCGTCATGCTGGGGCTGCCCTTTCCCTGTGGACCAGCTCTGGAGAAGCTGGCGCTTGCATGGGAGGGGAAAATCACCTACCGCCCTGTCCTGAAGGGAAACGATTGCTCCCTTTCCGGCATCGAGAACCAGTGCCGGGCCCTGTTGGAGCGAGGCGCCCCGCCCCAGGAAATCGCCCGCTATTGCCTGGAGGCTATTGCCGCCGTGCTGGACCGGATGTGTGAAGGACTTTTGCGGGAATGGGGACCTCTCCCTGTGGTGTTTTCCGGAGGGGTTTGTTCCAACTCCCTGTTGCGAAAGCGTTTGGGTGACAAATATGGCGCCTGGTTTGCCGCTCCGGAGTTTTCTTCGGATAACGCCGCCGGCGTGGCGGTATTGGCGTGGAAGAAGAGGTTTGGAAGATGAAGACAACGGTGCTCACTGTGTCCCAGGTCAATTTTTTTATTAAGTCCCTGCTGGAAGGGGACGGGCGTCTGCAAAGTGTGTTGGTTTCCGGCGAACTTTCCAACTTTACAGACCATTACCGGTCCGGGCACTTGTACTTCTCTTTGAAAGATTCCAAATCTGTCCTGAAGGGGGTTATGTTTGCCTCAGCGGCCCGGCGGCTGCAGTTTCACCCCAAGGATGGTATGAAAGTGCTCATTCGGGGAAGGGTATCCGTATACGAGCCCTCCGGCCAATACCAGCTCTACGCGGAGGACATGCAGCCGGAGGGAGTGGGGGCCTTGAGCCTTGCCTTTGAGCAGCTGAAGGAAAAACTGGCCCAAGAGGGGCTATTTTCCCCAGAGCATAAAAAGCCGATCCCTCCTTTTCCTGAGAGAATTGGCGTGATTACATCCCCCACTGGGGCGGCCGTGCGGGACATTTTGCAGATTACTGCCCGCCGGTGGCCCCTGGCCCAGATTGTCTTTGCTCCCGTGTTGGTGCAAGGGGACCAAGCCGCCGGACAGATTGCCGAAGCTTTGCGGGAAATGGACCGGAAAAAGGCCTGCGATGTGGTGATTGTGGGAAGGGGCGGCGGCTCCTTGGAAGACCTTTGGGCCTTCAACCAAGAGGAAGTGGCCCGAGCGGTGTTCGACTGCCACATCCCTGTGGTCTCCGCCGTGGGGCATGAGACAGATTACACCATCTGCGACTTTGTGGCGGACCTGCGGGCGCCCACGCCCAGCGCGGCTGCAGAGCTCTGTACCCCGGAGGAGCGGGAACAGCGCGCACAGCTGCTGGCCTATCACCGCTATTTCCACGAGGAAGCGGGAAATTTCGTGGAGTACCTTCGCCAGAGCGTGGATATTTTAGTGGAGTCCTCCCCTCTGGGTTCACCCCAGAGCTTGCTGGAGCAGCGAAAGGAGAACCTGCGGGATCTTTCCGGCAGGATGCAGGAAACGGTCCAGCGGCGTCTGACCGAGAGGAAAAAAGAGTTTGAAGCGGCTGTGGGACAGCTGCACGCCTTGAGCCCCTTGGGTGTGTTGGCTCGCGGGTATGCCGTGGTCAGCGACGGTAAGGGAAGGGTGCTGAAAAGCGCCGGGGAAATCTCTCCGGGAGAAATGGTGCACATTCGTTTGCAAGAGGGCGGTTTGACCGCTCAAGTGATAGAAGGGCAGGTGGAACCCCATGGCAAAATGGAAGTTTGAAGAGGCAATGCAGCGGCTGCAGGCCATTGTGGAAAAGCTGGAAAGCGGCGAGGAGACGTTAGATAGCTCCATGAAGCTGTATGAGGAGGGCGCGAAGCTTTCCGCTCAGTGCTATCAAATGCTGGACAAGGCTGAGCAGAAAATAACGGAACTGGCAAAAATTCCAGACAGGGGAGAAGAGAGCGATGAAGCAAACCTTTGAGCGCTATTTGACCATGGTGGAGCAGGCCCTGGATGAGGCGGTGCCCGCCCCGAAGGAAGAGAGTCTGGACCGAACGGTGTGGGAGGCTATGCGCTACAGCCTGTTGGTGGGCGGAAAGCGCATTCGTCCGGTGCTGACTTTGGCTTTTGCAGAACTTTGCGGGGGCTCCGCCCAGCAGGCGCTGCCTTTCGCCTGCGCGGTCGAGATGGTCCACACCTATTCTCTGATCCACGACGATCTGCCCTGCATGGACGACGACGATCTGCGCCGTGGCAAATCCACCAACCACAAAGTGTTTGGGGAAGCTATGGCCCTTTTGGCCGGGGACGGCCTTTTGACCCGGGCGTTTGAGCAGGCCTTGGCTTTTTCCGGCCCCAGCTCAGATGCTGTTCGGGGAGCTTCCGTCCTGGCCCGCTGCGCCGGTGCATCCGGCATGGTGGGGGGGCAGTGCGTGGACCTGAGCGCCCAGGGAAAAGAGGTGGATCTCTCTCTGCTGCAGCAGATGGACCAGGGGAAGACGGTGGCACTGATTTCCGCTGCCTGCCAGATGGGCTGTATTGCTGCGGGGGCCGGAGACGGCCAGCTGGAGGCAGCCTGCCGTTACGCCGAAGGCCTGGGTATGGCTTTTCAGATTCGAGACGATATTTTAGACGTAGAAGGGGACGCTAAAACCCTGGGGAAAAACGTGGGCATGGATTCCGCCCGGGACAAGCGCAACTACGTTTCCCTGCTGGGGGTGGAGGAAGCTCAGCGGCTGGTGGAGTCCTACACAGATCAGGCCATCTCCGCGTTGGAGGACTTTGCCGGCGACACTGCTTTCCTGCGGGAACTGGCGGTCTCTTTGGCCACCCGGGAAAAATGAGCCGCGCTCTTTCCTATGTAGTTCCCCCTTCTTGGGAGGGGAGAACGGTTCAGGACTTCTGCCGCCGGTATCTGGGGCTTTCCTCACGGGCCTTTGTCAAGCAAAAGCATCTGCCGGGAGGACTGCTGCGCAATGGGACCCCTTGCCGCAGCGTGGACGTTCTGGCCCAGGGGGATGTGCTGGTGCTGCAGCTGCCCCAGGATGCAGCTGTGTATGAGCCCCAGGAAGGCCCTCTTTCCGTAGTGTGGGAGGATGAGGACTACCTGGTGGTGGATAAGCCGCCCCATATGCCCATTCATCCTTCCCCGGGACACTCCCGGGACAGCCTGTTGAATCGGGTGGCTTTCTACTACGAAAAAGCCGGGCAAACCCCTCTGTTTCGCCCCTTATACCGCTTGGACCGGGATACGAGCGGTTTGGTGGTGCTTGGTAAAAACAGGGTGGCTGTCTCCTCTGCGCAAGTGGGAAAAAGATACTATGCCCTCTGCCAGGGGACGTTGGCTGGAGCGGGCACGATCCGTGCCCCCATCGGTCTGGAGCCTGGCAGCAAAATCAAGCGTTGCTGCCAAGAGGGAGGCGATCCGGCGGTCACCCATTGGAAAGCATTGGCCTCTAACGAGGGGCACACGCTGCTGGAGCTGTCCTTGGAGACGGGGCGCACCCACCAAATCCGGGTGCATTTTGCCAGTTTGGAACACCCGTTGGCCGGGGACGACTTATATGGGGGAAGCCGGGTGTTGCTTTCCACCCAAGCGCTGCACTGCGGACGGGTGCAGCTTACCTGTCCGCCGTTGGGAGCCGCTCTCCATTGGGAAAGCCCCTTCCCCCAAGAGTGGAGAGAGGCTTTTCCCTGGGTGCAGACCTGGTCCCCCACCTAAGAGATACCATGGAAAGGAGAATGTCCTATGCCTGCCTGTTTGACCCACTCCTGTTTTGCCCAGGTGGTTAAAGACCAAAAGGGCGATGCATTTGCCATAGATCCCTGCGCCTACGCTTGGGGAGCTCAAGGGCCGGATTTCTTTTTCTGCCATCGTTTTCTTCCCTTTCAAAAGGGGGAATCCCTCCAGGCCTATGGCAACCGGCTTCATGAAGAACTTCCCTCTAAGGTGCTGGGGGCGCTGCGAGACTTTTTACGCAAGCATTCAGGAAAAGTGTACCGCTCCTATGTGGAGGGGTTTGTGTGCCACTATGCCTTGGATTCCACTGCGCACCCGTACATCAACTGGAAAGCGCGGGAACTGGTGCGCCGGTTCCCCTGGGAAACACCGGACACGCTGCATGGGGAGATAGAGGCCGCCCTAGATGCCATTGTCCTGCGGTATGAAACGGGTAAACTGCCCTCCGAAGTGCGTCTCAAAGACATGTTTCCCAAAAACGAGGCAGTGCAGCGGCAGATTGCCCACCTGTATCGGGAGGTGCTGTTTGCGATGTACGGGGAGTCGGTTTCCGAGAAACTTCTGTATCAGGCCACACAGGACGCTCATGGGATTTTTGCCCTTCTGCAGGATCGGTCCGGGCTGAAAAAGCGCGTGGTGGCTCTTTGGGAAAAAGGGCGGCCTCATGCCATCTCCAGCCATTTTGTTCCTCTCACAGAGCGGGAGGACGTGGACTTTGCCAATGTGGGGCAGGAGCCCTGGGGATCTGGGCCGGAGCGTTCCCAGCAGGATTTTTTCGCGCTGTACAAGGAAGCTCAGGAACGGGCGTGTGTCATCCTTGCTGGGTTTGACCAGGGGGATCTTTCCCGCTTGACAGAAGAGAAACCCTTCGGGTGACATGGAAAACGCCTTCGCGCCGGTGATTCAGGCTAAAACAAAAAAGAATGAGAAAAAGGGCCATTCCCAAAAAGGGAATGGCCCTGGTTTCTCAGCCGTGCATATTCAACGGCAAAAGCGCAGGCAGAAATCTTACACAGCCCGGGTCACTTTGCCGGAACGCAAGCAACGGGTGCAGGCGTACACGCGCTTGGGAGTTCCATTGACGACCGCCTTCACGCGCTTGATGTTGGGCTTCCAAGTCCGGTTGGAACGACGGTGGGAGTGGGAAACTTTGATGCCAAAGGAAACATCCTTGCCGCAGAAATCACATTTTGCCATAACTGCACCTCCTTAAAAGCGAGATAATTCCAAATTTGCAACGAAAAGAATTATAGCAGATTCCACCGGGAATTGCAAGTTTTTTTTCAAAGGAATTGCAGTTTTCCCAGAAATAGGGTATAATCCCTTTTGAAAAAGGAGGATTCCTATGCTTTTTGATGTGATTCGAAGCCTGACCGCTGGTCAGCATGTGGACGTTTGGGCGGTATTGGCCCAGGTGATTTCCGTTGTGTTCGTCATCTTGTGCATACTGCCCCTGCACGAATTTGCCCATGGCTGGGTGGCAAATAAATTGGGAGATCCCACCGCGAAGCTGGAAGGGCGGCTCACGCTCAACCCCCTTGCCAGTGTCGACCCTATGGGTGCAGTTGCCCTGATTCTCTTTGGGTTCGGTTGGGCAAAGCCCGTGCCGGTCAACAGCCGTTACTTTAAAAACCCCAAGCGTGACATGGCCATCACGGCTCTGGCCGGGCCGGTGTCCAACTTGCTGGCGGCGTTGGTGGGGGCGATTCTGGTGGTCTTGATGGAAGTGTTCTCCCCTTATAATGCGTTCACAGCGTTCCTGTTTAACGTGCTGTCCTATTATGTGGTGGTGAACATCTCCTTGGCTGTGTTCAATCTGATCCCCATGCCTCCTTTGGATGGGTCCCGTATTGTAGGAGCTTTTCTGAGCGACAGAGCCCTTTCCACCTATTACCGCTACCAAAATGTGTTCGTCATGATCATGTTTCTGCTGCTTCTGTCCGGCGCCATGTCGGGGCCCCTGTACACGGTGCAGAGCTTCTTCTACCGGATCATCATGTCTCTGGCAGAGGCTCCCTTCCGCCTGTTTGGACTTCTGTAAGCCATGGAAAAGCTGCAGTACCATTTGGAAGTCTTCGATGGGCCCTTGGATCTGCTTCTCTCCCTGGTAGCAAAAAATAAACTGGATATCTACGACATCCCTATTTCCCAGCTGTTGGACCAATATATGGAACAGATTGACCGTATGCGGGAAGAGAATATGGATGTGGCCAGTGAGTTTCTGGAAATGGCCGCTCGGCTGGTCCAGATCAAAGCGGCTTCCTTGCTTCCCCGTCAGGAAGAGGAGGAGGACCCTCGGGCGGAGCTCACCGGGCAGCTGCTGGAATACGAGCAGTGCAAGCAGGCGGCGGCAGCCCTTTCCAGCCGGTGTACCTTTGACCAGCTCACCCGCTCGCCGGAGCCCATCCCGGTAGACCCCACGTATAAAAGGCTGCACGATCCCCGGGAGTTGGCACAAGCTTTAGCGGCGGCCTGTGGCAAAGGGAGAACCCTGCTGCCGCCAAAGCCGGAGAATTTTTCCGCCCTGGTCTCCCGGAAGATTGTCTCGGTGGCGTCTCAGGCTGTGGCGATTCTCCGGCTGCTGTGGAAGAAAAAGAGCCTTTCCTTTCAAGAGCTGTTTCGCACCAAACACGACCGTTCGCAACGGGTGGCAGCCTTTTTAGCGGTGCTGGAGCTGGTAAAAAACCGGCGCCTTCGCGTGGAGGGCGAGGGAGACGCCAGCAGGATTCAATTGTTAGACAGGGGGAAAAAACGCTGAACCAGGAAGAACTTACAGGCAAGACCGAAGCCATCCTTTTTGCGGGGGGCGAACCGGTCTCTCTGGAGCGTATTGCCCAGGTGTTGGGCGTGCGCACGCCTGCTATTGAGGAGATTGTTGCCCAGTTGCAGGAAAAATATAACAGACCAACCAGCGGCATCCACTTGGTGCGGTTGGGGGAAAGCGCCCAGTTTTGCACCAATCCTGCCTATGCCCAGCCGGTCCGGGATGTGTTGGATTTAAAGCGGGGGGCGCCTTTGTCCCAAGCTGCGCTGGAGGTGCTGGCGGTTATCGCCTATAACCAGCCGGTGACCAAGGCCTTTGTGGAGCAGGTCCGGGGTGTGGATTGCTCAGGTGTAATTGCCAGTTTGCTCCAGAAAAATCTGCTGGAGGAGCGAGGCCGGCTGGAGCTGCCTGGCCGTCCCTTGCTGTACGGCACCACCGATACGTTTTTGCGCTGTTTTCAGATTTCCTCTTTGGAAGAGCTGCCGCCGCCCCCTTCCAGTGAAGAGGAGGACGCCCCTTCTTCGGAAGCGTAAAGCGGTTTCCCTGGCGAAGGAAAACGCTCTCCTGTGAGGAACTTCGCATTTTGTTAGAAAGGCTGTGTGACCTATGGTGGCAATCGGGATAGCGGTGGGGGTGATCGTTCTCCTCCTGGTCTTGCTGCTGGTCCCTGTGCGTTTGGAGATTTCCTTCCAAAAGACCTTCACGGGGACGGTGCGGTACCTTTTTTTCCGGTTCCCCTTTGGCGGCGTTCCGAAAGAAGCAGAGGAACCTTCCCCGCCGGAAGAAACAGAGGTGTCTCCTGAAAAGGAACCAGGTCTGGGAAAAAAACTGCGGGCAATGCTCCGCCGGGAAGGTCTGGGCGGCTTTCTGCGCACTCTGCAGGAGCTGGCGCAGGCGGTGGAAGGCGCTGTGCAGGGATTGCTGAAGCGGGTGCGCTTGGACACCTTCGATCTGTACATCTGCCTGGGCGGGAAAGAAGACGCCGCCGCTGCCGCGGTTTTATACGGCCAGGTGTGCGCAGCAGTGTACAGTGCCTGCGGTGCACTCTTTCATTGGCGGCCCGGAAAGGCAAGGCGGGTGAGTGTGGATCTGCAGTACCAGACAGAGGAGCACCAGGTGGATTTTTCCGGCAAGGCTTCCATTCGGCTGTTGTTTTTACTGCAAGAAGGGATTATACTACTTTGGAAGGCGCTTCCTTTTTTCAGGAAACTGCAGGCAAACCAAACAGAAAGGATTTCGCAGACGCGAAAGCAGGGTGAAGTAAAATGAGCGACAATCAAGTGAATCATTTGCTCGGCACCACCATGGACAAGATTAAACAGATGGTGGACGTGAATACGGTAATTGGAAACCCTGTGACCACGCCGGACGGCACCACCGTGATCCCGGTTTCCCGAGTGAGCTATGGGTTCGCCTCGGGGGGAACGGACCTTCCCTCGAAGACTCAGCCTTCCGGAGGGCTGTTTGCCGGAGGCAGCGGCGCTGGGATCACTATCAGCCCCATTGCGTTTCTGACCATCCGGGAGGGCCATGTCCGGGTTTTGCAAATCGAGCCCTATCTCAGTTCTGTGGACCGGGCTTTGGAAAAGGTTCCGGATGTGGTGGATAAGATTTCCGCCCTGTTCCAAAAGGACGAAAAAGACAGTTTTCCCCCGGAGAAAAAGGCCGAAGAGACGCCTTTGACCGATGGTGTGGAGCAAGGGGGAGAGCCTGCCCCGGATCTGTAAACGCATAGCTGGCCGCCCGCCCGCATACCTTTGTTTGCGAGGCGGGTGATTTGTGTTGGTCAAGCGTATAAAGAGATGGGCTGGCATTCTTTGCTGGATGGGCGTTTTTCTGGGAGCATGCGGCGGTTGGGTGCGGGCGGCGCAGCCCACGGTTTCGGCGGAGAGCGCTGTGGTTTTGTTGGCGGATACTGGCGCTGTCCTGTACGAAAAGGAGGCGCACACGTCCCGCCCCATGGCCAGTACCACAAAAATCATGACAGCGCTTCTGGCGTTAGAAGCCGGCCAGGAGTTGGGGAACCCCGTGGTGGAAATTACAGAAGAGATGGTGGCGGTAGAGGGGTCGTCCATGGGGTTGCTGCCTGGGGACCGGGTCACGCTGGAGGGCCTTGCTGCCGGCATGCTGTTGGCTTCGGGGAATGATGCCGCCAACGGGGCGGCACTGTATCTGGATGGGTCTTTGGAGCAATTTGCTGAGAGAATGAATGCCCGGGCGGCGGACCTGGGAATGGAAGACACTTGGTTTGTCACACCCTCCGGGCTGGATGGCGTGTCTCCCGAGGGGAGAGAGCATGTGTCTACGGCTTACGATATGGCCCTGCTAGCCCAAGAGGCATTGAAAAATCCCAGCTTCCAAAGGCTCTGCTCCAGTGTGCGCGCCACCGTGCATATGGAGGATCCAGAGAGGTCGCTCACCTTGACCAATCACAACCGGCTGCTGACCCAATACCAGGGTTGTGTGGGAGTGAAAACAGGGTTCACGAAAAAAGCGGGGCGCTGCCTGGTCTCCGCTGCCCAGCGGGACGGGGCTCTGCTGGTGGCGGTGACGCTGCACGCCCCCGATGATTGGAACGACCATGCCCTGCTGCTGGATTACGGGTTTTCCCAGGTGCGCACGGTCTCCCTCGACGAAGAGATTCCCTTCCTGTCGCTGCCGGTAGTGGGATCAGAGGCAGAATCCGTCTCCGTTAGCTGCAGCGGAGAGGGAACATCCGTTGCCCTGGGCCCGCAGGATGTGCTGGAGCGCCGCGTGTATGGCCCCGCATTTTTGTACGCTCCCATCCATCTGGGCGATTGCGTAGGGCAAGTGCGCTGGTATGTGGGGGATCGGTGTGTGGCCCAGAAGGACTTGACGGCCCAGGAAGAGGCGCCCCTCTCTTCCGAAAAAGACGTGTGAGAAAGGCGAGTGACCTATGGAAGAAAAAAGCCGCATTCAAAAAATATTGGCTGCCAGCGGGGTGGCTTCCCGACGCAAGGCAGAGGAACTGCTGTCTCAAGGCAGGGTGACGGTAAACGGCCGTGTGGCCCATGTGGGCGACAGTGCCATCCCGGACAAAGACCGGCTTGCTGTGGACGGCCAGCCGGTGGTAACGGGCGGAAAGAAGATCTATCTGGCCCTGCACAAGCCCCGGGGGTTTGTCACCACCCTGCACGATGAGCGGGGACGCCGGTGTGTGGCCCAGCTGGTAGAGGATGTGGGAGAGCGGGTCTATCCGGTGGGCCGTTTGGACAAGGACTCGGAGGGATTGCTGCTCCTTACCAACGACGGGGAATTTGCCAACCGGGTAGCCCACCCGAAACGGCATGTGGCCAAAACCTACCGGGTCACAGTACGTCCTTCCGTCACAGAAGAGCAGCTCAATCAAATCAGCACCGGGATTGTGATTGAAGGCCGCCGGACGGCCCCTGCAAAAGTCCGGGTTCTGCAGCAGGAGCTGGGGCGGGTTGTGCTGGAAATTGTCTTGTACGAGGGAAGGAACCGGGAGATACGGAAAATGTGTCAGGCTTTGGGATTGGAAGTGGCCAGGCTCAAACGCATTGCCGTGGGACCGGTTCGTCTGGGCATGCTGCCCCAGGGCAAGTACAGAGAGCTGACGAAAGAGGAACTGCGGGCACTGACCGCGGAAGTGAAGAAAGGGGAGAAGTCGTATGATTCAGGTGAAACCCATGGAAAATCGGGAAGAAGAGAATCGTCTGCTGGCAGAGGCAGACGCCGCTGAGGAGAGCCGCGTGCTTCTGATGGAGGACCGGGGGGAGAAAGTGGGCTATGTGGTGGTCCGGTTAGAAGGCAGCACGCTGCACCTGCACAAACTCCAGGCCTTCGGGTACGACGGCTCTGAGAGACCCCAGGGGGAGACGCTGTTTATTTTGGACACCCTTATGCGCTCTGCCGCCTCCTATGGGGAGAACAACGGCGCCGATTGGATTGTCACAGATTTCCCCGATTTTTATGATTTTTTCCGAGCTCGGGGCTTTACGATAGAGGACGGTTTTGCCTCCACGCCCATGAGCACCATTGTCCGCTATGAAGGATAAAGGAAACCGTCCTTGGGGCATGTTTGCCAGGGCCTTTCTTAAGAATCTGTGAAATTGGCCGAAATGAGTTGCATTGCGTTTCGGGGAATGGTAAAATACTAGGATAGAATAGCCAAGTATCGTTCGCACTTGCAAAGAACAGGGGGACATGGTATGCTCCGCAGCATGACGGGATACGGCCGTGGGGAACGCACCCTAGGAGGCCGTCACATCGTTTTTGAAATAAAGTCAGTCAATCACAAATATTTTGAATGCAACGCCCGCATTACGCGGGGGTACCTTTTTTTAGAGGACAAGCTGAAAGCCTATGTGCAAAGCAAGATTTCTCGGGGCAAGGTAGATGTCTTTCTGCAGATTGAAACCTTGGAGGAGACCGACGTGCAGGTGCTGGTCAACCACTCCCTGGCTTCCGCCTATGTACAAGCTTTTCAAGAGCTGAAGGAACGCTATGGCCTGGCAGACGAGGTGTCTCTGCCTCTTTTGTCCAAATACACCGATATCTTTTCCGTGCACAAGGCTCCCGAGGACGAAGAGGCTGTGTGGGAGTCGGTGCGGCAGGTGGCCGACGAGGCCATTGCCTCCTTCCTGCGGATGCGGGAGACAGAGGGAGCTCGCCTGAAGGAGGACATTTTGGAAAAAGCAGAGGCCATTGTCTCTCTGGTGGAGCAGGTGGAACAGATCACCCCGGAAACGGTAGATGCATATCGGGAACGGCTGCGGACCAAAATCGAGGAACTCTTGGAGGACAACCGGTTCGACGAGCAGCGTCTGCTTACAGAGGTGGCTATTTTTGCCGACAAGGTGGCGGTAGATGAAGAGACCGTCCGGCTGCGCAGCCATTTTCTGCAGCTGCGCAAGCTGCTGGAATCCGATGGGCCCGTGGGAAGAAAAATCGATTTCCTGGTGCAGGAGATGAACCGGGAGGCCAACACCATTGGCTCCAAATCCGTCAATGCGAAAATCGCCTATTTGGTGGTGGATATCAAAGCCTTGATTGAGAAAATCCGGGAACAGGTGCAAAATGTGGAATAGGCAGGTGGAGCAATGAAATTGGTAAATATCGGCTTTGGCAACCTGGTGTCTGCAGACAAAGTGGTGGCAGTGGTAAGCCCCGACTCCGCGCCCATCAAGCGGATGGTGCAGGAGGCAAAAGAGCAGGGCGTCTTGATCGACGCCACCTTTGGGCGCCGGACAAAAGCCGTGTTGATTATGGACAGCGACAATGTGGTTCTTTCCGCCATTTCCCCGGAGACCGTGGCCGGGCGGTTTAACGACAGGGAGGAGCCGGCCGCAGAAGGAGGAGAACGTCATGCCTAAAGGATTATTGCTGGTGATTTCCGCGCCCTCCGGCGGCGGAAAGGGCACCATCCTCAAAGAGCTTTTCGCTCAGGAGGAAAATTTGCGCCTGTCTGTTTCTGCCACAACCCGGCAGCCCCGTCCCGGGGAGGAGAACGGCAAGCAGTATTTCTTTCTCTCCCGAGAGGAGTTCGAAACAAAAATCCAGACCGGTCAGATGCTGGAATACGCCGAATATGTGGGCAACTATTACGGAACGCCCCGGGAACCGGTGGAGCGCTGGATGGACCAGGGCAGAGACGTGGTTTTGGAGATTGAGGTCAAAGGCGGCGCCCAGGTGAAAAAACTCATGCCGGAATGCGTCTCCATTTTTATTCTTCCCCCCTCCATGCAGGTTCTGGAAAAACGCCTGCGGGGCCGGGGAACGGAAGAGGAAGCCACCATTCAACAGCGGCTTGCCAAGGCGCGGGAGGAAATCCCTCACGCGAAAGAGTACGACTATGTGGTCTTTAACGACCGCCTGGAGGACGCTGTAAGCGACCTGCGGGCGATCATTCACGGGGAAAAATTGAAGTTTTCCCGCAATACAGATTCAATTGAAAGGGTGCTGGAACATGCTTAAACCGTCTGCTAACATTATCACCGTCCCTCACAAGAGCTACTACTCCTTGGTGATTGCCGTGGCCAAACGTGCCCGGCAGATTGCCGAAAAAGCGGAAAAAGAGGGGACCATCCTGATGGACAAGCCCGTGGACATGGCTGTGCAGGACTTCGTCCAGGGAAAATACCGCATTCTTGAGCCGGAGATGATTACGGAAGAGGATGCGTAACGCTCCTTTTGCCCAAGTGGCCGTGGAGAACACGGCCTACCACTTTGACAAACTGTTTACCTACAGGATTCCCTCCGCCTTGCGGGGCAAAGTGCAGCCCGGTATGCGCGTCAGTGTCCCGTTTGGCACGGGCAATCGTCTACGGGTGGGCCTTGTGTTTGCCCTGACCCAGGAGGGGGGAGAGAAGGTAAAAGACCTTCACAGCCTGCTGGACCCTGAGCCTGCGCTGGATGCGTCCATGGTGGAGTTGGCCCGGTGGATGAGTGAGCGATATTACTGCACGTTGTTTGAGGCCACTAAAGGGATGATTCCCACAGGCTACCACCTGCGGCTGAAAAAACAGGTTGCCCTGTGCCCCGGCTTTACAGATTTTGACCGGCAGAATTACACAGACGCCCAGTGGTGTGTGATCCAAGCTCTGCAGAGAGCCAAGCAGCCCCTTCCCTTGGAAAAGGTATGTGAGGTTTCCGGCTTGGAGGAAAAATCTCCGGAGTTTTCGGATTTGCTGGAACGCGGTGTGGTGCAACCTGTGCACACGGCGGCCAGCCGTGTGGGAGATGCCGCTGCCAGAAGACTTCGTCCGGTGGCCGGGTTTTCCGGCAAGCTCACTCCGCGCCAACAAGAGGTGTTCCGCACGCTCCAGGATGCGGGGGAAGCTTCAGAAAAGGAGCTCTGCTACTTTACAGGGGCTTCCGCCGGTGTGGTCCGGGCCCTGCTGGACAAAGGCGCCGTGGAGGCCTTTACCTATGAAGTCTATCGCCGTCCCGCCTTCTTTGACGAGGAGGTATCCCTTTCCGAAAAGATGGCCCTTTCCCCGGAGCAGGAGCAGGTTTTTGCCTCTCTTCGCAGGGAGTGTGAGGACCCGGCAGGATTCCACTGTGCGCTGCTGTACGGGGTGACCGGCAGTGGGAAAACCGCCGTCTTTCTCAAGCTGGCGCAAGCCGTCCGGGACCAGGGGAAAGGCGTTATCGTCATGGTGCCGGAAATTTCCCTGACAGGCCAGGCTATCCGGCAGTTTCGCCGGTGGTTTGGGGATTCTGTGGCAGTGTTTCACAGCGGCCTTTCCCTGGGAGAGCGGCTGGACGAGTGGAAGCGCGTCAAACGAGGGGAAGCCTCCGTCGTGGTGGGCACCCGCTCCGCTGTTTTTGCCCCTGTGACCCACTTGGGCTTGATCGTAGTGGACGAGGAGCAGGAGCACACCTATAAGTCGGAGACCAGCCCCCGGTATGATGCCAGAGAGGTGGCCCGCTACCGCTGCGGCCAGGAGGGGGCTTTTTGCCTGCTCTCCTCCGCCACCCCCTCTGTGGAGTATTTTCGCATGGCCCAGGAGGGGAAAATCGGTTTTCATAAGCTGAAAGCCCGGTTTGGCGACGCGCAGCTTCCCCAGGTGCAGGTGGTGGACCGAAACCAGGAGGGGGTGAGAGACGGGGGCAATTTCGGCCCTGTCCTGGCAGGCGCCCTGCAGGAGAATTTCCGGTTGGGCCGCCAATCTATCCTTCTTCTGAACCGGCGGGGCTATCACACCTTTGCCTCCTGCCAAAATTGCCACGAGGTGGTGGTCTGTCCCCACTGCAGCATCTCCCTCACGTATCACAGCGCCAACGGGAGGCTTCTGTGCCATTACTGCGGTTATTCGGTGCCTTTTTCACACCGCTGCCCTTCTTGCGGGAAGGAAGCGGTCACCTTTCGGGGAACGGGCACCCAAAGGGCGGAGGCGGAGCTGCGGGAACTGCTGCCGGAAGCCCGGGTGCTGCGGCTGGACACCGATGCGGTGGGGGCCAAATATGCCCTGGAAAAAAAGCTGGATCAATTTGCCCGAGGGGAATATGACGTGATGGTCGGCACCCAAATGGTGGCCAAAGGGCTGAACTTTGAAAATGTCACGCTGGTGGGGGTGCTCTCTGCGGACCAAGCCCTATACAGCGATGATTTTCGCAGCAACGAGCGGACGTTTGACCTGCTCACCCAAGTTGTAGGCCGGGCTGGCAGAGGACGGTTTCCTGGCACAGCCATTGTGCAGACCTATGTTCCGGAGAACCCGGTGCTGCATCTGGCAGCCCGGCAGGACTACGAGGCCTTTTACCAACAGGAGCTCCTGTTTCGCCGCGCCATGCTGTATCCCCCCTTTGTAGATCTACTAGTGATCGGGTTTGTGGGAGAAATGGAACCGTTGGTGCGGGAGAGTGCGGAGACCTTTTTGCGCAGGCTGGGAGAGCTGGCCCGGGAGAAGTACAGTGAACTGCCTCTGCGGGTTCTGCGGCCCTCTCCGGCGGCCGTGGCAAAAGTCAACAATAAATACCGCTACAAGCTCTTGATTAAGTGCCGCAATTCTCCCGCCCTGCGCACCATGATTGCCCAGCTTTTGCGGGAATTTGCAGGGCTGCGGCGGTATCATGCTGTGACGGCGTACGCCGATCCCAATCCCTATCGGATTTTGTAAAGAAAGGAAATGCAACATGGCAATTCGGAATATTGTGAAATTTGGCGATGAGGTTTTGGAAAAAGAGTGCAGAAAAGTGGAGAAATTCGACGCCAAACTGCACCAGCTGCTGGAGGACATGAAAGAGACGCTGGCTGACGCCAATGGGGCTGGTCTGGCTGCTCCCCAGGTGGGTATTCTCCGTCAGGTCTGTGTGGTGGACGTGGGAGAAGGCCCCATAGAGCTGGTCAACCCGGAAATCATCGCCACCGAAGGGGAACAGAATGGGGCAGAGGGCTGCCTCTCCTATCCGGGAGAATACGGCTTGGTGAAGCGTCCTATGAAGGTGACTGTCCGCGCCCAGGACCGGAACGGAAACTGGTTTGAGAAAACCGGCGAGGGATTGTGCGCCCGGGCTTTCTGCCATGAGATCGACCATCTGCACGGGATTTTGTTCACCTCCCATGTGAGCCGTATGCTGACTCGGGAAGAACTGGAAAACGGGATGGATGACGAGGACTGAGAACATGCGCGTTGTATTTATGGGAACCCCTGATTTTGCGGTCCCTTCCTTACAAATATTGCTGGACCACGGGTATGAGGTCTGCGCGGTATACACCCAGCCGGACAAACCCAAGGGCCGGGGCCACAAGCTGCAGCCTCCCCCTGTAAAGGAGCTTGCTTTGCAGCACCAAATTCCCGTCTTCCAGCCTGCCACCTTGCGCAAGGAAGAGGTGCAGGCGGAAATTCGGTCCTGGAATCCGGATGTGATTGTGGTGGTGGCCTACGGCAAACTGCTGCCCAAGGCCGTGCTGGACGCTCCCAAACTGGGCTGTGTCAATGTGCACGGTTCCCTGCTGCCCCAGTATCGGGGCGCTGCACCTATTCAGTGGACTGTGCTCAACGGGGACAAAGTGGCCGGCGTTACCACCATGTTTATGGCAGAGGGCATGGATACGGGGGACATGCTTCTGAAGGCGGAGACGCCGGTGGGAGAGGAAGAGACCTCTGGACAGCTGTTTGACCGGCTCAAAGATCTGGGGGCGGATCTGCTTTTGGAAACCCTCCAGGGGCTGGAGGTGGGAACGCTCACCCCTGTTCCTCAGGACGAGGCTCAGGCAACCCGAGCGCCTATGCTCTCCAAGGAGCTCTCCCAGGTCGATTGGACTAAGTCCGCTCAGCAAGTCCATGACCTGATCCGGGGATTGAACCCCTGGCCCTCTGCGGTTTCCTATCTAGATGGGAGAAAGCTGAAACTGCACGCTTCCCGGGTGCGCGAGGGGAGCGGCGAGCCTGGCAAGCCCTTTGCGCAGGATGGCGCGTTGTGGGTATATTGCGGGCAAGGAGCTCTGGAGCTGACAGAGATCCAAACAGAAAACGGCAAGCGCATGGACGGCAAAAGCTACTTGCTGGGTCATCCGCTGCAAGAGGGTTCCCACTTTGGAGGACCGGAAAACGGATGATACAGGGAGAGGCCGCCTTGTGTTTAAAAGCGGGGCGATCCCCCATGGCAGGGAATGGCACGTGGTGGTGGAATGGCCGTACCCTTTGTGGCCTGTCTGACGTCGGCCAGCGCCCCGCTGAGCCTCCTACCAGAGCAAGATGACAAGCCTTTTGTGGAAACATTGCTTTTTGAAATTGCACGATCTAGAGAAGGAGCGTTGCCCATGTATCAAAAGAAAGAGGATCGTTTCCTGGTAAAAAGCAGGGAAGGGTTTCAAGGCGGAGATTTAGTGGTCCTGGTGGATAAGCAGACCGGTGTCAACTACGTGTCTTTTGTGGGACTGGGCGCCGCTACCTTTACCCCTCTGGTAGACCGGGACGGCAAACCCCTGACAGATCCCCTGCCTCTAGAAAACTTGTAACCCAAGGAAAAGAATGCTATGAAAAACAACGCACGACACACCGCCTACCAAGCGCTGCTGCACATGGCGGAAAACGAGGGCTATTCCCATATTGTCATCGACAAGGCGCTGCGTGAGGCCGGGCTGGACAGCCGGGACGCAGGCCTTGCCTCCACGCTCTTTTACGGGGTGTTGGAAAAAAGGCTGCCCTTGGAATACTTTCTGCGGGGCTGTCTACAGGATCCCAAGAAAAAAGTGGATCCGGCGGTGTGGGTGCTGCTCCAGTGTGCGGCGTATCAAATCCTCTACTTGGACCGGGTGCCCGATTCCGCCGCCGTGAACGAGGCGGTGCAGGAGGCAAAGACCATTAAAAAAGGCGCCTACACAGGTTTGGTCAACGGAGTCCTCCGCAGCCTGTGCCGGAAAAAGCCGGAGTTGTCCCTGCCGGAAGGGGATTCCCTGCGGGCTCTGAGCCTTCGATATTCCATTCCGGAAGACTTGATTGCCCTTTGGCAGCGGTCTTACGGCCGTGAACTCACCGGCAAACTGCTGGCCTATTTTCAGCTGCGGCCGGTGGTGTACGTGCGCAGGAACCCCTTGCGCGCCACGGAGGAGGACTTGTCCCAAAAGCTGCTGGAAGAGGGGTTCGTACTGCGGCCGCTGGTTAACCCAGCGGGGGCTGCCATTCTGGACGGGGAGGGATCCCCCGCCGGGTTGGCTAGTTTTCAAGAGGGACTTTTCCATGTGCAGGACCTTTCCGCCCAGCTTGCCTGCCAGCTATTGGAACCCAGGCCGGGGCAGCGGTTGGCCGACTGCTGCGCCGCCCCGGGAGGAAAGACCTTTACCCTGGCGGAGATGCTGGAAAACACGGGAGTTGTCTATTCCTTTGACTTGTACAAAGGCCGCGTGCGATTGATCCGCCAAGGTGCGGAGCGCTTGGGACTTTCCTGTGTGGAGGCTCAGCTCCACGACGGCACGCTTCCCTACGAAAACCTGCCGCCCTTGGATGGGGTGCTGTGCGATGTGCCCTGCTCTGGGTATGGAGTGATTCGCCGCAAGCCGGAAATTCGCTATAAACCCGTATCATCCACCAGGGAACTGCCCAAACTCCAATATACCATCTTGGAACATGGCGCCGCTCTGGTGCGGCCGGGAGGACTTTTGGTTTACTCCACCTGCACGTTGCATCCTGCGGAAAACGGGGAAGTGGCAGAGCGGTTTTTGCAGGAGCATCCGGAGTTCGAACCGGCGCCGTTCCAACTTCCGGAGATACAGCGCTGTGTAGATGAACCTCTCCATACGCTGACCTTGTTCCCCTTTTCCGGGGGGTCCGACGGATTTTACGTGGCCAGGTTCCGCAGAAAGGAAGAGCTATGAAGGAAGACGCTGTAACGCCATGGGAAGCATGGGATATTAAATCGAAAACTCTGAAAGAGCTGCAAGAGGAGTTTGCGCAGAAGGGCCTTCCTAAATTCCGGGCTCTGCAAGTCTTCCGCTGGCTTCATCGAGGCGTGGGAGATTTCTCCCAGATGACAGACCTGTCTAAGGACCTGCGCCAGGAGTTGGCCCAGAGCTACCGCATTGTAACGGCCGAGGTGGCCCAAAAGCGGGTTTCCAAGGACGGCACGATCAAGTATTTGTTCCGGCTTTTTGACGGGGAGTATGTGGAGTCTGTGCTCATGCACTATAAATATGGAACTTCCATTTGCATTTCCACCCAGGTGGGGTGTAAAATGAACTGTAGCTTTTGCGCTACGGGGAAGAGTGGGTTTTCCCGCAACTTGGCCGCCTCAGAGATTTTGTCCCAGGTGCAGGCGGCTTCCCAAGACGCAGGGGTGCGCATCTCCCACATTGTGCTCATGGGTATGGGAGAGCCCCTGGACAACTACGAAAATGTCCTGCGCTTTTTGGAGCTGGTCACCTCTCCGGAGGGGCTGCAGATCGGCATGCGGCATATCTCCCTGTCCACCTGTGGAATCGTAGACAAAATCTACGATCTGGCAGATCGAAAATACCAGCTCACCCTTTCTGTGTCCCTGCACGCCCCCAACGACGCGATCCGTTCCCGCACCATGCCGATTAACAATCGTTGGAACATAGGGGAATTGCTGCAGGCGTGCAAGTACTACGGGGCGAAAACAGGGCGGCGCATCTCCTTTGAGTATGCGCTGATCCAGGGGGTCAACGACACAGACGCGTGCGCTTTGGAACTGGCGGGAAGGTTAAAAGGCATTTTGGCCCATGTGAATTTGATTCCCGTAAACGATGTGACGGGTACAGGGTACCGGAAGAGCAGAATAGAGCAGCAAAAACGGTTTGTCTCCCTGTTGGAGTCCCGAGGGATACCAGCTACGGTGAGACGAACCTTAGGTTCTGATATAGAGGCTTCCTGCGGGCAGCTGCGGCGTAAAGTTGAAGGAGGGAACGACCATGAGAGTTGATTTTGAAACCGATGTGGGCGCAGTCCGAAGTGCCAATCAGGACAGCTGCGAGTGCGGGATCTTTGACTCCGGCGAGGCGTGGGCCATTGTTTGCGATGGCATGGGAGGCGCCAAGGGAGGCAATGTGGCCAGCTCTATTGCGGCAAAAACCATTCGGGAAGAGCTGGAAGCAGGGTTTGACAGCTCTCTCAGCCAGCCCAATGTGAAAAATCTGCTGATCAACGCTGTGCGCCGGGCCAACGACGCGGTGCACCAGGCGGCCAGCCAGACGCCGGATCTGCAAGGAATGGGCACTACGGCTGTGGTGCTGCTGGCGGCCCAGGGAGTTCTACATGTGGTTCATGTGGGAGACAGCCGGGCCTATTTGCGGCACCAGGGCGTCCTAAGCCAGATCACCATGGATCACTCCTATGTACAGGATCTTGTAAACTTTGGGCAGATCACCCCGGAGGAAGCTCGCGTCCACCCCAAGCGGAATATCATCACCCGGGTTTTGGGGGTTCACGAGCAAGTCCAGTGCGATTACGGTCTGTGGGACTTGGAGCCTGGAGACATCGCTCTGGCCTGCTCCGACGGATTGAGCAACTATATGGACGAAGCCCAAATGGAACAGTATTTGGAACAGTATGGGGAAGACGGAAAAGTTTTGTCCCAGGAGTTGATCCGCTTTGCTGTGGAAAGCGGCGGGTCGGACAATATTACGGTTGCGGTCATTTCGGACATTTGAACTGGGAGAATTCTAGAGAAAGGTTTGGTAACTGTTTATGGATAAATTCATCGGAAAGCGCCTGGATGGCCGGTACGAGATCCACGAGCTGATCGGTGTAGGCGGCATGGCCTATGTGTACAAAGCCTACGATCGGGTAGAGGACCGCTGGGTGGCCATCAAGATTCTCAAGGAAGAGTTTTCCAACAACAGCGATTTCCTCCGCCGTTTCCGCAACGAGTCCAAGGCTATTGCCGTACTGTCCCACCCCAATATTGTCAATGTGTACGATGTGAGCTTCGGCGACCAGCTCCAGTATATTGTCATGGAGTACATCGACGGGATCACCCTCAAGGAATACATTGAGCAGGAAGGCGCCATTCGCTGGAACGAAGCGGTGCATTTCACCATGCAAATTTTGATGGCGCTGGAGTGCGCCCATGAAAAGGGAATCATTCACCGGGACATCAAGCCCCAAAACATTATGCTGCTGCAGGACGGCACCATCAAGGTGGCCGACTTTGGCATTGCCCGGTTCCTGCAAAGCGAAACCACGACCATGACCGATAAGGCCATTGGTTCGGTGCACTACATTGCTCCGGAGCAGGCCCGCGGCGACTACATCACCGATAAGGCCGACATCTACTCCGTGGGCGTGATGCTCTATGAGATGCTCACTGGCAAGCTGCCCTTTGTGGCGGACAACGCTGTGTCGGTGGCCTTGATGCAGCTGCAGGCAAAGGCGGTCAAGCCCCGGGAGCTCAATCCCTCCATCCCTCTGGGGCTGGAGCAAATTACCATGAAGGCCATGGAGAAAAATCCCGCGGACCGGTTCCAATCTGCGGGGGAGATGCTGGATGATCTGGATCAATTCCGCCGCAATCCCAACACCGTGTTCCATTATGACCTGCAGTCGGCGGGTGCCCGCTACGACGCGGCCCGCACCATGCAGTCCTATGACTCTTCCCGGCAGGCGCCGGCCTATAACGACGACTATGAATACGAGGAAGAGCTGGTTCGGTCCCGCCGCAGTGCCAAGGGCGCCATGGCGGTCAAAGGCGTGTTGGTGGCGGTCATCATTGTGGGCCTGGCCGTGGCGGCTATTTACTTCCTCAATTGGTGGAACAACCGTCCCACCGAGGAAAACGATCAAATGGAAATGCCGCAGCTGGTGGGGCAGCTCTATGAGGATGTGATCAACAACGAAGAGTATGCCGACTTCCATTTTGAGGTAACAGAAGGTAACGATCCCGAACTGCAGCCGGGAGAGATTATGCACCAGAACCCGGAGGCAGGCATCATGGTTCGCCGGGATGCGGATGTAGAGCTCCTGGTCAACGGCGGTGTGGAAAAGGTCACTGTACCGGATGTGACGAACGACACCTTAGAAGAGGCGCAGACGGCTCTAGAAAACATCGGGCTGCACAGCAAAGTGGAAAATGTGGCGGATGATGAGGTGGAAGAAGGTCACGTGATCTCCACCGATCCCCAGGCCAACACAGAGGTAGACGCTGGCTCTACTGTCACCTTGCGGGTGAGCACAGGCCCTGCGAAAACCATGGTCACCGTTCCCTCCGACCTGGTGGGAGATCTGCTGTACAATGTGACGGCCAGGCTGGAAGACGCCGGCTTAAGCGTAGGGAATATTACTCGGGATGATTCCAGCACAGAGCCTGCAGACACGGTCATCAGCACCAACCCGGCAGGGGGCTCCGAAGTGTCCGAGGGTACCTCTGTGGACATTGTGGTGAGCTCCGGCGCCAATTCCCCCAAAGTGCTGACGTACAGTGTGCCCTTGCCCAGCGGGGTCAACGAGGACGTCTCCCTGACCGTGTACCGCAACGGAACCCAGGTGGATTCCCAGATTGTCAACCCCTCCTACAACAACAGCTATAATTTGAGCTTTACAGGTACTTCCGGTACGGAGACGATTGTGGTGGAATTGAACGGCCAGACCTATATGGAGCTGCAGTTTAACTATGACAGCCAGACCACCCAGGTCACCCGCACGTACGATTTCCAAACGTCGGAAGGCAGTGAAAGCAGCGAATCCTCTGGCAGTGAAAGTTCGCAGGAGACACCTTCCGGCGAAGGGGAGAATAGCTCTTCCGACGAGGAGGGCGTCCAGTGAGTGAGAGCAGGCGTTTGGAAGGATTGGTGCGCAAAGGGATCGGCGGGTTTTATACGGTGGAAACCCCAGAGGGCATATACACCTGCACTGCCCGCGGAAAATTCCGCAAGGCGCGCATCTCTCCCTATGCGGGAGACCGGGTGAGAATTCTGGGAGAGGAAGACGGCACCGGCGCCCTGGAGGAGATTCTTCCCCGAAAGAACTTTCTGGTGCGCCCCCCCATTGCCAACATCGACCAGCTGTTTATTGTCACCTCTCTCCGGGACCCCTCTCCGGACCCGCTGATTTTGGATAAAACCATTGCGGCAGCCGAACTGGAGCAGATCGCTCCGGTTTTGGTCCTGACAAAAACCGATTTGGACGACGCTTCCCCTCTGCAGGAAATCTACAGCGTGGCCGGCATCCCTTGTTTTGCAGTGTCTTCCGTGACGGGAGAGGGGGTAGATCAAGTGGGAGCGCTTTTAGAGGGGCGCATCTCTGCTTTCACCGGCAATTCCGGGGTGGGAAAGTCCACCTTGCTCAACGCTTTGTTTCCCGACTTACAGCTCAAAACAGGGGAGATCAGTCAAAAACTGGGGCGCGGCAGGCACACCACCCGCGAGGTGGAACTGTACAAACTGGAGGGTGGCGGCTATGTGGCCGACACGCCGGGCTTTTCCACCTTTGACATTGAGCGCTACCGCATGACCGACAAAGAGAAGCTGGCTTTCGGCTTTCGGGAATTCGCCCCCTACTTGGGAGCGTGTCAGTTCTCCTCCTGCTCCCACACCTGCGAAAAGGGCTGCGCGGTGCTGCAGGCGGTAGAAGAGGGGAAAATCCCCCGTTCCCGCCACGAAAGCTATTGTGCAATGTATCAAGAGGTAAAGGATGTCAAGCAATGGCAGCAAAAAAGCAAACGTGTATGATATTAGGGGCTGCTCCCATTGAGGACAGCAAAATTTTCCAGGAATTTCCCCCGGAGGATCACTACGTGATCTGCGCAGATGCAGGGTACGAAACCGCGGCTCAATACGGCATTGTGCCGGATCTGATTGTGGGCGATTTTGACTCTGCCAAGGAACTGCCTCCCCAAGGGCAGAAGGTGGCGCGGCTTCCGGTGGAAAAAGACGTTACAGACACCATGTACGCCGCCATGCGGGGATTGACCAAGGGCTTCCGCAGCTTTGTGCTG